>Ga0209690_1001279_pt1 | contig 14031 bp, 6 predicted proteins | sample GraSoiAngelo_150_FD_186164 | JGI IMG/M metagenome (GOLD analysis project Ga0209690, IMG submission 186164) | Grasslands soil microbial communities from the Angelo Coastal Reserve, California, USA - 14_1009_09_40cm (SPAdes) (version 2) | ecosystem: Environmental > Terrestrial > Soil > Grasslands ...
TGGAAGCGATCGACTTCGACAAAATTCGTTACTATCTCTCCCCCGGGACAGAGGCGAAACGCAGTTGGGATGAAGTGCCGGACGACATCAAGCGTACATTTGAGCGGCTCGGTATTCCTGAGCAGGAGCGAAAATTCCTCGCCGGCGTGGAAGCGCAGTTCGACAGCGAAGCTGTCTATTCAAACATCAAGAAAGCCGTCGGCGAACAAGGCGTCATTTTCGTTGGATCGACCGAAGGACTGAAACATTATCCGGAAATTTTCCGGAAATGGTTCGGCAAAGTAATCCCGATTGCTGACAACAAATTTAGCGCGCTGAATTCTGCTGTGTTCAGCGGTGGCTCGTTCATTTACGTCCCGCCGGGCGTGAAAGTGAGACACCCGTTGCAGGCTTACTTCCGCATCAACGCCGAAAACTTCGGCCAATTCGAGCGCACTCTTATCATTGCCGATGAAGGCTCGGAAGTGACTTACATGGAGGGCTGCACAGCGCCGAAATTTAACACGCCTACGCTGCATAGCGCCGTCGTGGAATTGGTCGCTCTAAAGGGCGCCAAGATTCAGTACATCACGGTACAGAACTGGGCGTCGAATGTCTTCAATCTTGTCACAAAACGCGGCCTCGCTCAGGAGAACGCTGAAGTGAAATGGATCGATTGCAACATCGGCTCGCGTCTCACCATGAAATATCCGAGTGTGATTATGAAGGGTCGGAAGGCGCGTGGAGAAGTTCTCTCCATTGCGCTCGCGAACGATGGCCAGCACCAGGACACTGGTGCGAAGATGATCCACAGCGCCGATGAAACGACCAGCAACATCATTTCCAAATCGATCTCCATCGGCAAAGGCCGTGCTACTTACCGCGGTTTGGTTCACGTGCCAAAGCATCTCAAGCATTGCAAGAACAATACGGAGTGCGACGCGCTGCTTATCAACGCTACCTCGCGGACGGACACGTATCCTGCCATCACTGTGCGTGGGACAGGCAACGCCGTTCAGCACGAAGCCAGCGTTAGCCAGGTGAGCGCGGACCAAATTTTCTACATGCAGCAGCGCGGCCTGACCGAGGCCCAGGCAATGAGCTTAAGCGTCAATGGTTTCGTCAACGATCTCGTCCGCCAATTCCCGATGGAATACAGCGTCGAGCTCAAACGTCTGATCGAGCTTGAGATGGAAGGCTCGGTCGGATAACTTTTCAGCCTAACAAGACCAAGAAAAACGGCGGTCTCCAGACCGCCGTTTGCGTCTAAGATAGACAATGCGCCACGACTCAGCAGTTCTTGATCACTCAGCCAAAGCCAGCGCGGCCTCCGCGCCGCGCAGGATCCTTTCTGGTCCAATCGATTCGGAGGTTTTCCCGGTTTGGTTTCGCGACCAGCAGCGCGCAGCCTGGAAAGAATTCGAGGCGCTGCCGAAGCCGACGCGTAAGGATCAGGCCTGGCGATTTGCCAATGTCGACCTTCTCGATCTCACGCCGTTCACGCTCGCCAGCGCGCTACATGACGATGAGCGCGCTGCGATTCTCGAACAATCGCGCGCACTCGATGAAGTCGCCGCGCGCCTGGTTTTCGCCGGCGATGAACTCGTCCACCGCGACGTTGTCTCCGAGCAGTTGAAAAAACGCGGCGTCATTTTCCAATCGCTTGAGCGCGCAGTGGTCGAGCACCCCGATTTGTTTCGAAAATATTTCATGTCCCAGCCAGCCGCGCTTGGTTCGGCCAAATTCGGCGCCCTGCATCAGGCATTGGTGAGTTCAGGGACTTTTCTCTTCGTTCCACGAGGGGTTGAGATCGAATCGCCGATTGAGATTTTCCATTGGCTCCACGGAGAGAACGCCGCTGTGTTTCCGCATCTGCTCCTGGTCACGGATGAACTCGCGAAAGTGACCGTGATCGAGCATTTCTGCTCGTTAGATCCGTCTCTACCGGGTTTCGCCTGCGGGGTAAACGATTTGATTGCGGGTCCCGGCGCGAACGTTGCCTATGTGTGCGCGCAAAACTGGGGAGATAAAGTCGTGGCGCTGCAAATGAATTCGACGACGGTCGATCACGATGCCTCGACCACGAGTCTGAATTTGCATCTCGGTTCGCGATATTCGCGGTTTGAAAGTCTGAGTCGGCTCATCGGCGAAGGCGGGCGCAGCGATCTGCTCGCTGTCTCGGTCGCAAAAGATCAACAGGAATTCGACGCACGCACACTGCAGGACCACATCTCGCCGCATACCGCGAGCGATCTCCTTTACAAAAATGCCCTCGACGATCGTGCTCGCAGCATTTTCGGCGGCCTCATTCGCGTCGAGCCGCACGCGCATTTCGCCGATGCGTATCAAAAAGTTAGAAATCTTCTCTTGAGCGACGATGCCGAAGCGAATTCAATGCCCGGCCTCGAAATCCTAGCCGACAACGTTCGTTGCACCCACGGTGCCACTTCCGGTCAGATCAACGAGGGCGAACTTTTTTATCTTCGCACCCGTGGAATTCCCATTCCAGTCGCGCAACGCCTTATCGTCACCGGTTTCTTGAACGAAGTCATTCAGCGGCTCGATCAACCCGCGATCGCCGCGTATTTGAATCGGCTGATCGAGGGCAAGTTTGCGACGTAAAAACGCAGCGGCGCGCGGGGGATTCTCACACTCGCCGGAAATAGAATTGAGCGACCGATAGTCGTCGTGTCGCGCAAGCCCTCTCCAGATTCTTCTACGTCCCTCGGAATAAGAAGCGCGCGGAACGATCTTGTCATTTTGCCACTGCGTGTTCTGAATTTAACTCGAAATTGATGTTCACGTCGTAATGATCGCCGTTGCCGAGGCCAGCCGGCGGCGGATCAACTTGCGTCACTCGTTTCGCAATCGTTGCCACTGATTCATTCACTATGACATTCTCGGACGGCTTGATGATTTCGAATTTGGAAACGCGCCCGTCTTTTTCGATTCGAACTTTGACCAGCGTCGAAATTTTGGTGCCCGAAGCGACGGTAGTAGTCGGCTGAATCCATGCACTGTAAAAACGGTCATGAAGCATATTGCCATACCAGGCGAATTCCGATGCGCTGCTCCCACCGCCTGCGTGTCCACCTTTGCCTGCTGAACTTGTTTTTCCAGTGCCGTCCTGAGATGCAGATCCGCCTTTGGCCGGAGCGGTTTTCGCGATCTTCTTTTTCTCTGCGTTTGCATCGGCTTCCTCTGCCTTTTTAGCGAATTTCGTCGGACTCGCCTTCGCTTTTGGCGATGGTTTAGGGGAAGCTTTCGCCAACACGGTTTTTTTAGGAGTCGGTTTTGGCGTTTCCCTCACCTTTGGCGTGAGAGTTGTAGGCGGCAATTCAATTTCGCTCTTGGCTGTCGTTGAAAGGGGTTGTTCGTTTTCTGAATCCTCCGGAGGCAGTGGTGACGGTTCAGGTGGAGGAGTTGAAATTTTTACCGGTTGCGGGGACTCGCCGCTTTCCCGCTCTTCGGCTGCGACATTTTCCGCGCCACTTAACCAAACGATGCTTTGCGCGTTTGAGGAACTTCTGGCTTCGACACTCCAGCGAATTAATCCCAGCAGCAGGGCAACGTGCGCGAGCGCTATCAGTGTGACGTTTCGCCAGAAGCGGGCGTCTTTCGACATCTATTTCGTTTCCGCTCTGGTTGCGATACCCACCCTGGTAATTTGCGCGCGCCGTAACGTGTCCATCAACGTAATCAATTTTTGAACGGGCAATTCGCGATCCGGCCGAATCACGATGGCCACATCTGGATTGGCCTGCTTCAACTGAGCCAGGTGCGCGGTGAGCGTTTGCCAATCGACCACTTGATTGTTAAACCGAATCGTCTCGGTGCGGTCGATCGACACTGTTTGGACTTGTGATGAATTGATCGGCGGATTGGTAGCACCGCTGGATGGGATCACGAGGTTCATGCTATTTTCCAGCAACGGCGTTGTGATCATGAAAATGATGAGCAACACGAACGCGAGATCGAGCAGCGGCGTGACATTAATCTCGCTCAGCGTCGTCAAGCTATTGCGCTGAGAATAACGTCTCATTTGCGAAAGACGGATTCCCGCGAGCCGTGATCGACGTATTTGTGCTCAAACTCGGATGCGAGTTCGGCGGCAAAGTTGTCCATTTCAACGATGACGCCGCGAATGCTGGTGATCAGAAAATTGTAACCGAACATGGCCGGGATGGCGACGCATAGCGCGGTCACCGTCGTGATCAGCGCACCGGAAACGCCGGGCGCCATCGACGCAAGATTCGGCGCGCCAGCTTCGGCAACGCCCGTAAAAGCATCCATCACGCCCCAGACTGTGCCGAGTAATCCGAGAAAGGGCGAACCGCTCACCGCTGTGGCGAGCAAAATCATTTGCGATTCAAGTGCAAGCGCCGTCTCGCCCACGGCTCGCTCCATGGCAGCGTTCACCGCACCCATTTGCGCCGGCGAAATTTTATCAGCGATCTCAAGTCGCGCGCGAAAGGTGTCGTCCACTTCCGGCGAACCGAGAAGATGAAACGTCATTTCCTCGCAACCGGCGCGATACACATTAAACACGGGCGATCCCGGGAATCGCGCGTTCTTCTCAAACAAGCGCAGCGGTTGTCGATCTTGCCGAAAAGCGGCGAGGAACCGGGCGTTCTGTCGCCGCGCGAAGCGGATGACGCGCAATTTCGTGATCATGATTGACCAACTGAAGATTGAGGCGACGGCGAGAAGAGAGAGGACGAGCTTTCCTGCGATCGTCGCGTGATCGAACGCAAAAAGGAGACCGCCGGCCGCTAAGAATGTCGCAATGAGCATCTCCGCGTCACTGCATAAGTAATAGCGCCGTTTCGCAGAAACGCCACTTGTCATTTCGACCAAAGCGTAGCGGAGTGGAGAAACCTCTTACTGTTTAACAATGAGAGATGTCTCGACTTCGCTCGACCCGACAAATGCTACAAGCGCACCTTCTTCGGATAGGTCGGCTGCGTTTTAGCGAACGCGATAAATCCAATCCCGATCGCAATCAAGAAGAACGAAAAGAACTGGCCGCGCGTGAACGGGCCTATCAACGCCGCGTCGGGTTCGCGGAAATATTCGATCACGATCCGAAAAATCGCGTACAAGACAAAAAACAGTCCTGTCAACACTCCGTTTGGCTGGCGTGTGCGCGTGCGCACGAACCACAGAACGGCGAACAAAACGATCCCTTCGAAAAATGCCTCGTAGAGCTGCGATGGATGGCGCGGCGTCAAGATCGAGCGCAAAGCGGTCGCGACTTTTGGCTGGCGATACACCGCGCCGATGATCGCGTCCGGCGTAGTCAACGATGGATCGATTTGCGCGCACGTCGCGATGGCGCGATCTGCTTCCGCGGGATGATCGAGCAACTCCTTTGGAAATTGCATCGCCCACGGAAGATTTGTGATGCGTCCATAAAGTTCTCCGTTGATGAAAATGGCGCAGCGGCCAAAGAACAAACCAATCGGCGCAGTTACAACCAGATTATCGCCCAGGTTCGTCCATGAGACTTTGTGCCGGTGCGAGTAGTAAAAAGTGAAGAGCAACAGCCCAAGCATCCCGCCGTGGCTCGCCATTCCGCCTTCCCACACTCGCAAGATCGACAACGGCTCGCGCAGCATTTCGGGTTTGTAGAAAAAGACGTAACCGAGCCGACCACCGATGATCACACCGAAAAGCGCGCAGCCAGTGATGAAGTCGCCGACTCGCTCCGCGGGCAGATCGGCAAACCCGCGCTTGGCGAGCCAGAAGAAAAGGAGATAGCTGGAGATAAAAGCGAGCACATAAGCCAGCCCGTACCAGCGCGGCCCGACATTATCGTAAATTCGAAAAATAAGCGGATTGAGATCGTGCAAATAATAAGCGAGCACAGGCGGGGATTCTTAGCGATCTTACGGATACGAGCAATCAAAACGCGTGGCATCCCGAGCCGCGAAAAGAGTAAAGGATCTCATCATTAAGGGAGACTTCGACCCCTGTTGGGTGAATCAGTCACCCAATGCCAGGTTGTTCTCACTCCGTTGCGGGATCAGGCGGACAACGTTTTCTTAGCGCGCGACGAGCTCAACACCTTGCGTAGGAATGGCGCGGTTCGACTGATGCGATTCTTGGCGACTGCTTCCGGCGTGCCAACAGCTACAACCTGGCCTCCATCGGCGCCTGCTTCCGGGCCGAGGTCGACGATGTAATCTGCTTCCGCGATAATGCTGAGATTGTGTTCGATTACAATCACTGTGTTGCCTTCGTCCACAAGGCGATGCAGCACCTTGAGCAGCAGTTCCACGTCCGCCATGTGCAGGCCGATCGTGGGTTCCTCCAGCAAATACAATGTCGAGTCCGGCTTACGCATTTTCCGAATCCGCTCGTTCGCCGCGCGATTGACTCCCCGCTTTAGTTGCGTCACGAGCTTCAGGCGTTGTGCTTCGCCGCCACTCAAGGTCGGACTCGGCTGCCCAAGTTTGAGATAACCCAGCCCCGTATCAACCAGCAAGGAAAGCGGTCGCGCAATTTTCGGATGCGCCGAAAAAAACTGTGCCGCTTCTTCGATTGTCATTTCCATCACGTCGCCGATCGATTTTTCATTATAGAGGACCTCGAGCGTCTGCGGGTTGTAACGGCAGCTTCGGCAATCTTCGCAGGGCACATAACTGCGGGGCAGAAAACTCATCTCCAGCTTGATCACGCCCTGACCCTTGCAGGTTTCGCAACGACCGCCTTCCGCGTTAAACGAAAATCGACTCGCCGAATACCCGCGCACGCGCGAGACAGGCAGCTGCGCGTAAAGATTTCGGATTTCGTCGAATACTTTGATGTATGTGCCCGGCGTCGAACGCGACGTTTTACCAATCGGCGATTGATCGACTTCGTAAACCGCTTCGATTTCCGCCGCGCCGCTAAAGAGCTTGAAAAAATTGCCGTTACCGGGTCGCTTCCTCTTTTCCAACTCGTCGCGGACCGCCGGCCAAAGCACTTCGTGCATTAATGTCGATTTTCCTGAACCGGAGATACCGGTGATGACCGAAAGTCTTCCGATCGGAAAGCGAACATCGATATCTTTCAAATTGTTCGCGCGAGCCCCGCGAACTTCGATCCAGTTTTCGACATCGCGCAATGCTCGCCGCGATTTTCGAATGGGATGACAAAGCGGCGTTTTCAAACAACGTCCCGTCTCGGAGTTTTTCGCACGCTCGATATCGCGCAGGGTTCCCTGGACGACGACTTCCCCGCCATGCACGCCTGCGCGCGGGCCAAGATCGACAACGTGGTCGGCGCGCCGCATCGTCTCGTCATCGTGCTCGACAATGACGAGCGAGTTTCCTTTCTTCCGCAGCGCAGCGAGCGTGTCGAGCAGCCGAAAATTATCGCGCGGATGCAACCCAATTGTCGGCTCATCGAGCACATAAAGCACGCCGCGTAGATTCGATCCAAGTTGCGCCGCCAGACGAATTCGTTGTGATTCGCCCCCGCTCAATGTTTTCCCTGAACGGCCAAGCGCAAGATAACCGAGACCGACGTTTTCCATGAAACGCAACCGCTGTTGAATTTCTGGAAGCAACTCTTCGGCGACTGTTTTCTGTGTCCCGCGAAACCGCAGTTTCCCAATAAGCTTTCGGGCTTCGCTTGCCGAAAGCGCGGTAAAATCGTCGATCGCGTATCCCTGTAGACGAACGTGACGCGCCACCGCGTTTAAGCGCGAGCCGTGACAACTCGGGCACTCGCGCGCTTCTTCTTCGTCGATCCACTCGGACTCGCGTTCGGCTGCCAGTTCGTTCTCTAGAACCGACTCGCCGTTGTCGCCCGCGCCAGTTTGCAGATCCCGATTCCAAATTTCACCGAACCCGCCGCATTCTTCACAAGCACCATGCGGCGAATTGAAGGAAAACAAACGCGGATCGAGTTCCTCGAAGGCGCGGCCACAGTTGGGACAACTCATCTCAGTGCTCACGATGATCAGACGATTTTTCGAGTCGAGCAGGCGCGCGGTGCCGCGACCGATCTCCAGTGCGCGCCCCGTGAGACTACGCGCTTTCAAGATCCGCTTGGCATCGATCATGCCCACGACGACGTCAATCGTGTGCTCTTTGAAACGCTCCAGTTTTCGAAATTGAGAAATGGGAATCAGTTTTCCATCGACATAAAGCGTTTCGAACCCCTGGCGTTCAGCCCAGTGCGCAACATCGGTATGAAAACCCTTGCGCGCTTTGACGAGCGGCGCGAGCACCTTGAGCACCCCGCGTTTCGCCGCTGATTCCACCTGTTTTAGGATCGCAGCGACGCTCTGCTTTTCGACGGGCAAATCGCAATTGGGGCAAAATTGCGTTCCGGTTTTCGCAAAGAGCAATCGTAGGAAATGATAAACTTCGGTCACTGTCGCGACGGTCGATTTGCCACCGCCGCGCGTAACGCGTTGCTCGATCGCGACGCTCGGGGGCAGACCCTCGACGAGATCGACATCGGGTTTTTCGAGTTGTTCGACGAACTGCCGCGCGTAAGGCGACATACTGTCGAGAAATCGTCGCTGTCCTTCCGCAAACAGAATGTCGAACGCAAGAGTCGATTTGCCCGAGCCGCTCAAGCCGGTGATGACCACCATTTGCTCCCGCGGGATTTTGACGTCGATGTTTTTCAGGTTGTGCTCGCGTGCACCGTGGACCTGGATCGCGGCCTTCGCTCCATTTACGCGGAAACGGGGAGCCTCTTCAGCGGCTCGCGCTAACTCGACGTTGTCATCCTGAGCGTAAGCGAAGGATCTCTCTGACTCGCGCGGTATTTTGTGAGGTCCCTCGCCGTCTCCGCGGCTCGGGATGACATGCAGCGCTTTGGGAGATTTCGAAAGAACCTGTCGCAAGAATCTGCCCGTGTGCGAATTCTCCGCCTTCGCGATTTGCTCCGGGGTTCCAGTTGCGACCACCCCGCCGCCGGCGTCACCCGCTTCCGGGCCAAGATCGACAATCCAATCAGCGCACTTGATCACTTCGACATTATGCTCAATCACCACGATGGAATGACCACGATCGACCAGCCGCTGAAATAATCGCAAAAGCATCGCAACATCGTCGAAGTGCAGACCGGTCGTTGGCTCGTCAAAAATGAAAAGATCACCTGCTGATTCCCCTCTTGTTGAACGTTGAGAGTTATGCGTTTGTGCGAGATGGCCAACCAGCTTTAGCCTCTGCGATTCACCGCCAGACAGCGTGCTGAGCGGCTGACCCAATTGCAGATAACCAAGCCCAACGTCTCCGAGCACACTAACCGGATGGGACAAGCTTTTCTCCTCTCCAATTTGCGCGAAGAATTCGATCGCTTCGCTCACAGTAAGCTTGAGCAAATCGTGGATCGATTTTCCGTGCAGTTGAACTTTTAGAACGTGCGGCTGAAAACGTTTGCCTTCGCATTCCGCGCAACGCACATAGAGATCGCTCAAAAATTGCATCTCGATTTTTTCATAGCCTGTGCCTGAGCAGCGTTCACAGCGTCCACTGCCGGAGTTAAACGAGAACGCGCTCGCGGTAAGTCCCTGCGACATCGCTTCCGACTGCGCGGCGAACAATTCGCGAACACGATCGTAAAGTCCGAGATAGAGAAGCGGTGTTGACCGCGGCGTGCGCGCCAGCGGTGCTTGATCGACCATGACCACGTCACGGATGCGATGCGCGCCGGTGATCGATTTGCACGCACCCGGTTCCTGATCGGATGATTGCCCCTTCGCGACCAGCAGATTCCGATAGAGCACGTCATGGATCAGCGTGGACTTTCCGGAACCAGAGACGCCGGTGACACATGTGAAAATGCCCAGCGGAAGATCGACGTCGATGTTCTTGAGGTTGTGCTGTCGCGCGCCGATGATCTTGATGAATGACGTCGATCTTCTCCGCGATTTCGGGACCGTAATCGATTTGTGACCGCTGAGATAATCGCGCGTTAGTGAATGATGGATCGGCTTCTCCGAGGACGATGCCATCTCGAAAGTAGCAACGCGGCTCAAATTTGATCGCTGCGCGATTGTGGTTGGCAACGCGTTCGGAGAACGCGATGCACCTAAAAACGAGGCGAGCGATCCGTTCCAAACCAATTCGCCGCCGTGCTCGCCGCGTCCCGGCCCGATGTCGATAAGATTATCAACCGCGCGAATGATTTGTTCCTCATGCTCGACCACGAGCAGCGTGTTGCCTTTGTCGCGTAGGTTGTGCATCACGCGCACTAGCCGGCCAACGTCGCGCGGATGCAAACCGATGCTCGGTTCATCCATGACGAAGAGTGTATTGACGAGTGATGCGCCGAGACATGTTGTGAGGTTCACCCGTTGCACTTCGCCACCGCTCAAAGTGCGCGTGGATCGGTCGAGAGTGAGATAGCCAACGCCGACTTCGCAAAGATAATCGAGCCGCGCGCAGATTTCGTCGCGCAACATTCGCGCGGTCGAATCGTTGGACGGGATATCGATCGCCATCAGCAAATCGCGCCCATCGGAAATCGAAAGCGCTTGAAATTCTGGAAGCGTTAACTGTAGCGGCGCTGTGCGAGCGCCGTCTCGACGGTCATAGACGGCCGCTACAATTTCATAATTGAGCGCTTCAGGTTGATATCGCCCGCCCTTGCAACCGGGACAGGTTACGTAAGCTCGATAGCGGCTGAGCAAAACGCGCACATGCATCTTGTAAGTCTTGCTTTCGAGCCAGCGAAAGAATCCGCGGACGCCATACCACCGATCGTCTTCCTCTTCTGTATAACCGCCTGACTGTTTCTCGCCTTCGATGACGAAGTCCTGGTCGGCCTTCGGCAATTCCTCGAAGGGAACATTGATATCGATCTCTTCGCGCGCGCAGGCTCGAAGCAAATCTTTCTGCGATTCTCCGAACTCGGCACCGCGAAAAACGCGCACCACGCCTTGTTTGATGCTCAAGCTGCGATCTGGAATCGCCTTGTTTAGATCAATTGCGATGGTACGACCAAATCCGCGGCATTCCGGGCACGCGCCGAGTGGATTATTAAAACTGAAAAGCCCCGTTGTGGGCGGGCGAATGTCGAGATCGCAATGGGCGCAATGCCAGCCGGTGGAGAAGGGACGGTCAGAAACTGTAGTGGCGGCCGTGTCGGCCGCTTTCCTGGAGGTTGCAGGCGAGACGCCTGCCTCTACAGCCATTATGACCACATTGACTTGGCCTTTGCCAAATCGCAGGGCGGTTTCGATCGCTTCGATCAGACGTGCGCGGTTTTCCTCAGAGATTGCGATGCGATCCTGAATTACCTGGACGCGGGCGCCAAGGCGTTGGGTTTTTGGATCGGCATCCACCCGCACGATTTCATTGTTGATCCATAGGCGGAGATAACCCTGTTGCTGGAGAAATTCGAAAAACTTGCGCGGCTCGGTTTTCGGGGGAACGGCAATCCAGAAAGTGACGAGAACAGTTTTCCCGACGCAGTCGTGCAACACCTGATGACCGATTGACTGCGCGGTTTCAGGGCGAATTTCGCGGCTGCAACTCGGACAGAACGCGCGAGTAACCCGTAGCCAGAGCAATTTCAAATAATCGTTGATTTCCGTCATCGTGCCGACGGTCGAGCGCGAGCTCTTGATCGGATTTGACTGCTCGATTGCGATCGCAGGAGGGATACCGCGAATGTCGTCCACGCGTGGCTTGTCCATGCGGTCGAGGAACTGCCGCATGTAGGGGCTGAACGTTTCGACGTAACGACGCTGGCCTTCGGCGTAAATGGTTTCGAAGGCCAGGCTCGATTTGCCGCTGCCGCTCGGGCCGGTAACAACGGTCAGTTTGCCGAGCGGAAGATCGACATCGATTCCCTTGAGATTATTCTGGCGCGCCCCGCGAATCTCGACACAGTCCGCCGCGGCGGAAGAGGCGACACGATGTTTTTCAGCAGCCTTCGAATCCACTGGAAACTATCCGAGATCGCGGCGCGGTTCGCAAATGTTTGGTAGGGCGAGCCTCTGTCGAGCCGACTAGCTCGCCGCATCCTTCGCGCCGTAGCGATCAGAATAATTTGTCGGCTCCGCGGAGCGTCGCCCTACCGGCCCCAGCGGGCGATTGAGTCAATCGCCCCTACCTAAAACGGCGTGGGAGGTTGGCGATTATTCCGCGAACCGTGTGGCCAGCTTCTCGCGTTGCTTTTGCAATTCCCGTGGGACGCCGCGGCCTAACGACTCGAAAAACTTTTCATGCGCGGCGATCTCCTTTTGCCATTCCTCGTGATCGACACCGAGAAGTTCGATGATGCATTTGTGCTCAACGTCAAGGTCTTCAAGATCGAGATCGTGGGGGCCGGGCAGCCAGCCGATGGGCGATTTGACTGCGCCGCCGGTGCCTTCGCAGCGGTCGATGATCCATTTGAGCACGCGCATGTTCTCGCCGAACCCTGGCCAGAGAAACTTTCCGTCCGTACCTTTGCGGAACCAGTTCACGTGAAAGATGAGCGGCGGGTTGGTGAGGCGCTTACCGATCTCGATCCAATGCCGGAAATAATCGCCGATGTTATAGCCGCAAAACGGCAGCATCGCCATCGGATCACGACGCACCTGGCCGACCGCGCCGGTCGCTGCAGCGGTTGTTTCCGAGGCCATCGTCGCTCCGAGATAAACACCGTGCTCCCAGTCAAACGCCTGAAAAACGAGCGGCATCGTGTCGCTGCGGCGGCCGCCGAAGATGATGGCGCTGATCGGGACGCCCTCGCCGCGTTCCACCTCCAGATCGAGCGCGGGATTGTTGCGCATCGGCGTGGTGAACCGGCTGTTTGGATGCGCGGCCTTCTCTTTTGAATCCGGCGTCCAATCGTTGCCACGCCAATCGATCGCGTGTTTCGGCGGCATGCCGTTCTTGCCTTCCCACCAAACGTCGCCATCGTCGGTCAGCGCGACGTTCGTGTAGAGCGTGTCGTGCGCGATCGATTTCATCGCGTTCGGATTCGACTTGCAACTTGTGCCCGGCACAACCCCGAAATACCCGTTCTCCGGATTCACCGCGCAAAGCCGGCCATAGCGAATTTGCATCCAGGCGATGTCATCGCCCACCGTGGTGATTTTCCAGCCTTTGAAATGCTGCGGTGGAATGAGCATGGCGAAATTTGTTTTCCCGCACGCGCTTGGGAACGCCGCCACGACGTAATGCTTGCGGCCCTCCGGCGATTCGATTCCAAGAATGAGCATGTGCTCCGCCATCCAACCCTGTTTGCGCGCCAGATACGACCCGATGCGTAGCGCGAGACATTTTTTGCTGAGCAAAACATTCCCGCCGTAGCCTGAACCCACAGAAATAATAGCGTTGTCCTGCGGGAAATGACAGATGAACCGGCGCGTTGGATCGACATCGAGCAACGAATGCACACCGCGGTTCCATTCCGCTTTTGGATCATTGCCGAGTCGTTTCAGCGCGATTTTGCCCATGCGCGTCATGATTCGCATGCTGAGCACGACATATTTTGAATCGGTGATTTCGAACCCGACCTTCGTTAGGGGCGAATCGGGCGGCCCCATGATGTAAGGCACGACAAACATCGTGCGTCCGCGCATCGCGCCTTTCAGCAGTCCGTGTAATTTCGAATATGTCTCCGCCGGTTCCGACCAGTTGTTCGTCGGCCCGGCTTCCTCTTTGGTCGGCGTGCAAATGAAAGTGAACTGCTCGACGCGCGCGACGTCGTTCGGGTTCGAGCGGTGCAAATACGAGCGCGGAACCTCTTTCTCGTTCAGCTTGATCAGCACGTTCTGCTTCAACGATTCCACGATCAGGAATTCATTTTCGCGCTCCGAGCCGTCACACCAAAAAATATTCTCCGGCTGCGCCAGCTTGGCGACGTCCCGCACCCAATCAAGCACCGCTTGATTCGTTGGCTTGGCATCGCCGATTCCAGTCAGCGGTGAAATAGCAGGCGCGATATCTTTCATGAATGTAACTGTCGATCTCTGCGGGCAGGTCAAAAAAAATGAAGTGATAATCTTCGCCGCATCAGTCGCGTCTCCAAGCGAAAATTTCACGGCCAACGTCACGCAGGCGAAACGGATTTGCTGTGGCGAACAGACAAGATATCTGTGTTCCAATATTT
>Ga0209690_1001283_pt1 | contig 14007 bp, 13 predicted proteins | sample GraSoiAngelo_150_FD_186164 | JGI IMG/M metagenome (GOLD analysis project Ga0209690, IMG submission 186164) | Grasslands soil microbial communities from the Angelo Coastal Reserve, California, USA - 14_1009_09_40cm (SPAdes) (version 2) | ecosystem: Environmental > Terrestrial > Soil > Grasslands ...
AACGTTGAGGAATGTTATGAGACGGGTCTCGATCGGTAGAACCGACATGTCGCTCGTGTAGATTATCCAGCTTGTAATCAGGATGAGGAAGACGAAGAGAAAATCAAGAATGTTCCTGTTGATATCGCTAGCGCTCGACGATTCGCTGTTGGTTATCACTAGGCTGATCGCGCCGATCGACAACGACAATCCGTAGATCAGGTCAGAGAGAGTCTCCAGCCTCGGTCGAGGTCTTCGCGGTGCCCGTCCTCCCTCTTGCGTAGACAATACTCCTTGACTGAAGGTCAGCCTGCATTTGACGTTTTACAAATGTCAACAGTGGATACAGAGCTGCAAAAATTCCGTAGGCGGTCTAGGAAAACTCGAAGACACTCTTCATATGGAGTATGCACAGACGTTCCTAGTTTGTAGAAAGGACTCGTCCGTTGCCAACAAAGAGGGGCATCCAGAGAGTAGTCAAGGGGTATGTGAAGAAACTGGGTCCAAGCATTTTCGTCAACAAGGCAATACTAACCGGGTCTTGGGCTAGGGGAACGCAGCGAGAGGATAGCGATGTTGACCTCATAATCATTTCCGACGATTTCTCGAAAATGCCGTTCTCTGAGAGATTGAGCTATCTCCACAAAGCGTGGACAAACAAGATTCCGTTGGAAGCGTTTGGTTATACAGTGGACGAGTTTCGACAGTTGAGACATAGAAGCATCTATGTGAGGGACGCTATCCGCAATGGATTAGTTCTAGACGAGAGCGGGTCTTGGCAAACTAAGAGGAGAGGTGTTGGAAGCGGTCGTATTATCAGGCCAGTCACAAAGTCCGATCAAATGAAAGGCCGCGACTAGCCAAAAAAAAGCTGGCTAGTTGCCGAAGGCTTCTCGTACAAGTATCGTCCGAAGACACGCAGGCTAGAACCGAGCAACCGTCCGTCGTAATAAGATCTGGACGGATTTGCGGTTTAGTACTTTAGCTGGCCCACTGTGTGGTCGAGTATTCGGTTTCGATGATACGGATTCATCTGGGGCGCGGTTGGTGCAAGTGCAATTTCTACGGGGCGCGTTGAGATGGTGCGTGGGCCCAGGTTTTCCTTTACCCATTCTGGTACAATCACTGCTCTCAACAGTTCTTGCACTGAAATGCCCCTCTTCTTTGCTTGAGAGGATACTGTGAGGAAAGTCTCATCGGCCAACGAAAGCATAATCTTGTTCAACGCTTAGAACCCACTTGACCCATAGATAGCTATATAGAGTATATAATCATTTCACGCGCTATACGCATCTTAGGCCATCGGAAGACTGGATCGCGTGCTTATCCTTTCGCTGACCGCTGGCCCACGTGAGTTTCTAGGAACTTCGCCGCTCTCTTGATCGCATCGATCTCGTTTTCCCGCCGCACGAACCCGTGGCCCTCATTCTCGTAAATCTTGACGTCAACTGTCACTCCGTTCTTTCTTGCTGCTTCAGCCATCTGCTCAGTCTCCTTAACCGGACAGCGAATATCATTCTGTCCTGCTAAGAGTAGAAGCGGAGCGCGGATCCTATTAGCGAAAAATAAGGGTGAACGGTCCTGCCAGAGGTCGCGGTCCGCGACAGGATCACCCATCAGCCATTCGTCATTCTTTTGCAGAACAGGGTCTTCGTTCTCGTGGGCTGTGAACCAGTTGGCGAGCGGGACAATGCTTACTCCCGCGGCCCATATGTCCGGGTATTTTGTCAACGCCATTAGTGTCAGGTATCCTCCCCACGAGCCGCCGGTAATCGCGATCCGGTTGGGATCAACGTAGCCGGTAGTCTTGAGGTAGTCGACAGCTGCGACCAGGTCTTTGAGGTCTCCTCCGCCGGCATCCTTTCTAAGCGACTCGGTGAATTCGCGCCCGAAGCCGGTCGACCCGCGGAAGTTGGGCGCGATGACCAGGTAGCCGTGGCTTGTGTAATATTGAATGTTGGGAAACCAGCTGTTGAAGTGTTCCCACTGGGGGCCCCCATGGGAGAGGACGATGGCCGGATGGGAGTGATCGGCTTTGATGTTGGCCGGGACGTATAGGAAACTGGCAATAGGCGTCTGGTCAAAAGATGGATAGACGACGAGCTGGGGGTTGACGAAATTCTCCCGGTGAAGACCACCGACCAGGGAGTCAGTGATCTGTTTCAAGGTTCGAGCTTTGAGGTCATAGACCCAGATGTCGTGTGGACTATCGCCTAACGCGTGGATAATCGCGAGGCGCTTCCCGTCCGGCGAGAATCTCGCGGCACGGACAACTCCCTGTGTTGGCGGAATCTCTTCTTCCTCCCCATTGAGATTTCGAAGGAGGAGTCTCAGGTTCCCTGCCTCGTTCACGATGTAGGCGAACCTGTCTTCCGTCGGGGACACGTCCACTAGTTGGCTGTCCCAGTCTTGCAAGGTCAGCCATTGAAACTCGGGTCCCTGCTTCAGTTCTAGCAGAGCGACAGCGTCTATTCCCCGATCGTTTGCGTTGCTAGTAACGTAGACCCGTTTACCATCTCGAGTCCAGCCTCCGGTTATCGTGGTTGACTTGTCGTCAATCGGGGCAAGCATTGTCTCGTTCCCCGTCTCAAGATCATAGACGCTTGCACCAGTATACTGATAGTTCCGGGTTCTTGTCAGTGCGAGCTTGCGACCGTCCGGGCTGTACTCGAGAGACTCGCAGTCGCCAGCCTCGTGTCCGATTATCTTCTTGATCGTTCCCTTGTCCGGGTCAAAGTGAAAAACCGGATATGTGCCCGGACCATCACGCTCTCCGGCGAAAACGAGGAATCTTCCGTCAGGCGACCACTTCGCGTCCCGGTATCCTACCTTGTCAGTGTTTGTGATGTTGCGGATCGTGAATTCTGTAAGATCCAAGAGGTAGAGGTTGGGCTTCTCGTCCCCCTGAATATCCTGCGTGTAAAGGAGGAACCGACCGTTGGGAGATGGGTCCTGAAGAAGGGTTCTCTCGTCGCTTACTGTTAGTTGTACGGGCCAGCCGCGGTTGCTAGGGACCGCCCAGATGTTGTAGCGGCCTGTTATGTTGGTGTCGAAGTAGAGATGTTCTCCGTCTACTGACCATTGCACGCTGAGTATCGCACGTGTGTGGTACAGCGTGTCAATGTCCAGCGGCCGATGACTCGGATTGGATGGGCTGGTAACTGTTCCACTTGCCAGTTTTGTAGCGGGTGTAGAAATCAATGGGGACCAACGGGACCTAGAGTTTAGAAGCCTGATAGAACAAAGTTGCTATGTAACGTTGTCGAGAAGGGCACCTCTACCACCCCACCGAACAAGACAACGTTGGCAGTGAATATGACGTCGAGCCGATACGAGCCATTAGCGCGGACTCCTTGATCGACTGAGAGGTAGATAGTATGAGTCCGGCGTCCAATTCCGCCGCTGATGTCCGTACGTCCCAGATCTATCGTCTGATTCGAAGGATTCGTCAACGTCATAGTTAGAGTGATGTTTGTTGTGCCCCCATTGCTCGAAACGCTAGAGTCCGAAGTTCTGACCATTCCCTGCGTTCGGATACTGAAATAATACTCCCATGCAGTGACTACCTGGCTTGTTAGTCTGAGGCTACTCGTCGACGTAGACCCAGTAGTGTCGTCAAAGCTCATGATTTCTAGGGGAACCCTGTAGCTTTCGGCCAATGCGATGGGTGTGACCACAACCGCGATTACCGCTATTGCGATTATAGCGAGTATGAGCTTCTTCCTAGACCTTGCTTTAGGTGCGGCATCCGCCATGTCTTTTTCAAACCGCACGCCCGAGAAGCATTGAGTATTAGATTTTGTTACTGTTCCCAAACTCGACGAGTAGATGGGCCCGTTTAGAGCGTGTACGCATGAACAGTCTATCTTTTATCGGCGGCTTGCAATTTCCCTACTGAGGTTTCTTGGGAATCCCGGTTCTGGTTTCTAGATTAGACAAGCTCGAAGAGCAGGTCTTTCACCACGTCTTCGAGCTGAATCCTAGACAAGCGGTAATGCTAGGCTTACATGATTATGATGGATTTTTGCCGGATCTTTCAGCCGATCGGCTTAAGGAATGGGCGGAGAAGGCGGCCGGACTGCTTGAGCGGATCAAAGACGAATTTCATGAGCTCGACAAGGAAGGACGGCAAGACGCGCAATCTATGGAAACTATGCTCGAGAGAACCCTGTTCGAGATACAAGATCTCCGTGCGTATTCTACTCGGCCGACCATCTATGCGCTGCAGCTGAGTGCTACACCTTACGTCTCCCGTGAGTATGCGCCTGTCGATGCTAGGATAAGCGCGGTGAACAAGCATCTCCGCACCATCCCCGGGTTTCTAGATCAAGCGTCGAGAGATCTTGACGGAACCTTAGCAGACCCGATTGTCGAGGTCGCGATAAAACAGACTCAAGGCGTCATACGGGACCTCGACGGAGACGCGGCCCGAGAAGCCGCAAAAGCGAATGTGGCAATCCGAGAAGAGTTCGAACGGTCGAAGGCTGAGGCTGTAATCTCGATGGTTGAGTTCATTGAGGCACTCCATGAGGAGCATAAGACCTCGATGGATTTTGCGCTCGGAAGAGAACGTTTCCAGAAACTACTCTGGGTCAACGATAGAATCAGCCAACCAGTCGAAGAAGTGTTAGAGTTGGCCATTCGCGACTTAGAAGCAAACACGAAAGCGTTGAGTGAAGTTACTGAGAGAATTAGGCCGGGCGCAGCCGTCTCGATGATTCTTGAAGAGATTCAGCAAGACCATCCCACAGCCAAGCTATTGATTGATGATGCAGCTGAGGGATTGCACGATCTAGAAGGTTGGCTGAGGGAGAGAGAGCTTGTTCGTATTCCCCCTGGCACCCGGGTCAGAGTGGTTCCCACTCCATCTCACATGCGAGCCACGACCACCGCAGCCATGTCATCGCCAGGGCCATTCGAGAAGGAAGGCGTAGAAGGACTGTACTACGTGACTCCTCCAGAGGATGGATGGGACGCGAAGAGAACAGAGGAATGGCTCCGCCATCTGAACCGTGTGACGTTGAAGGAGATTGCGATTCACGAGGTCTGGCCGGGACACTTTACTCACCGTGTCTTCCAGAAAGAGTATGGAACTTCGATGACGCGGAAGGCTTACTGGAACTATGCGTTCGGCGAGGGCTGGGCGCACTACTGCGAAGAGATGATGCTAGACGAAGGGTACGGGGTCGAGCGGCTACGGTTTATTCAATTGAAGGAGGCTTTGTTGAGGGACTGCAGGTTCATCGTCTCTTTCAAGATGCACACTCAAGGAATGTCGCTAGACGAGGCGCGACAGTTCATCATGAAGAATGCGTTGATGGAAGCAGGGCCTGCTGAGCGGGAAGCGCTGCGAGGGACCTTCGACCACTCCTACTACGGCTACACTCTAGGAAAACTGTTCATCAAGAAAGCCCGGGAGCGGTTTTTCCATGCCCATCCCGATGAGCCGATCAGAACGTTCCACGACAAGTTGCTAAGTCTAGGAGGCGCACCCGTAGGCCACCTGGAATCGCTCATCACCTAGGAGGTTCTGTACTGGCTTGTTGAAGTCTGAAAGCGTCTGCGCCGATAATGTATCGCAGTGTAAACCACGAGTAGCGCTGCAGCAACTACGACAATGATTACCAGTATCACCAGAGACGGGTCCGCAGCATTTGCAGCGGGCCTAGCCGGAAGGTCGTAAGTGTAGATCGTGTCAGGTGTGGTAAAGTAGAGCTTGTTGTTAGGTCCCAGTTCGACGGCGATTATTCCGACTGGTGCAGTGTAGAGCCGGGTCATAGAGAGGACGGACCCAGTCGCATTGAGCTGGAGCTGAACTAGATTGCCGGTGTTGAATTCGCCGAAGATGTAGCTGTTCGGAACGACAGTGGCGATGCCGGTCGGTGTGACGACCGGGTTGAAGTCGACGACTGGGTCGATGAAACGGGGATCGTTGCAAATGCCTACACACGTGGGCCAGCCGTAGTTGCCGTTTCTTACGATGATTAGGATCTTGTCATCACTGTTCAGTCCAGGCATAGTAGCAATTAGACGATTATTCGAAGGGTCGAAGTCGAAGCCGAAACTGTTCCGTATTCCCAACGCGTAGTCTAAGCTTCCAGCTGTCGGATTGTCGTTCGGGACTGAGCCGTCCGGGTTCATGCGGAGCATCTTCCCAGTCATTGAACCCTGGTTCTGAGCCTGCTGGTCCTGATGAAACTCGCCAACCATCGCGTACAACTTACCATCCGGTCCAAATTTGATGTAGCCACCGTTGTGGTAGAGGGTGTTTGGTGCGCTACTCGTCACGTCGAAGATGTCTCTGGGACTAATTCCAGTGTTTCCGTCAGCGGTGTAGCGCACGATATGGCCGTGTGTGAAGGACCCGCTGTCGCGATACGTGTAATAGACGTAGACGTAGTTGTTTGACGAGAAGCCAGGGTCGAGGGCTATGCCCAGGAGTCCGGCCTCGCCATCGGTGAAGATAGGACTGACTGTCGCAAAGGGAGTGGGAAGGAGTGTTCCGTTCGCCTGAATAATCCTGATGTTGCCCGTGTCCTTCTCGGTGTAGAAGATACGGCCATCCGGTGCAAACCTTAGGGATACTGGAAAGTTGAGGCCAACCAGAAGAGCATTCACGGGTGAGGCTGCATGAACCTGTGAGAGTATGGCTGGGCTCAAGGAGAAAAGGACGAGAAGGATCGTTTTGACCAGCCAGAGCCGATATCGATATCCGGTCAGAGTCACGAATCACTCTCTCGCGGCTGAGTCTCGCCTCTAACTCTATCGATTAAATACCCTAGTGAAAAGAGTCGTTACAGATCCGAAATGACCCGCAAGGAATGGCAGAAGAAAAAGAAGAAGATGTCTGGCAGAGAAGGTCCGAAGAAGGGCAAGGTTCGCTAGACGCTACTGCCCTAAGAGAATTCGAAAAATGGCAAGTATCCTAGTTTGGACATCAGTATGTGTCACGATAATGCTCTGTTATGGGTAGAGTGTTAATAGCGCTTCTCGCTGATCTCCATAGCGTCCTTCGTCGTCTCGGAGAACTCTAACAGGGTCTCAACTGTCCTGCTCCGGTAGCGGCCAGTATTCCGGACGTAGTGCAGATAGTTCTGCATCTGATCCTGAAACACGCCCACATTATCGGCGACTACGACGCTCCCCTGATGCAGCTTGTCCTCGACCGCTTTCAGATAATCCAGATACTGTGTCTTCTCTGCGTCCAAGAACACTAGGTCGAAGGGTCCGGGAAGCTTGGGAAGGACCTCCCTAGCGTCTCCCTGAATTATCTTGATCTGGTCTTCCAGCTGGGCGCGTTCAACGTTCTGCTCAGTCATCCGGGCGTGTTCAGGGTTCTTCTCGACAGTCGTGATCTCTGCGTTGGCCGGGCTGTTCTTGGCTATGAGTATAGCGGAATACCCGTAGAGGGCTCCTACTTCGAGGATCTTCCGGGGCTTGAGCTTCGCTACAACCTCGGCGATTATCCGTCCCTTAACCGGGCCGATGGACGGGATGAAGGATCGTTTGCCCATCTCCTCGATCTCATGCATTACAGTCTCCGCGGGGTCTAGGGTTTGCTTCGACGGCGGCATCGGTTCTAGTGGGAAGGATACTGATAATTGAGCCAATCGGTACGGGCCCCGAAACGGTCTACGCGGCAAAGGACCCGTCCCAATCTCTGTGGAATGAGAGACCTCGTAACACAAGACCCGGCTCCAGGTAGAGTTCTTTTTGCGGAACTCCGTTGGTCAGTTATCCTTTCTTTTTTTGTTAACTTTCTTTTTCTACTAACTATTTATCGACCCCCCGGGGGTATGTCAGAACAAAAAAAGTCCTTCACACTTTATCGAAATTCTAGCCTTGAAAATCGCCCGGATCAAGCCCTGATCCCGAATCCGGGCAGCCGTTTTGAGGTCGCAGGATGTTCACGCTGACCTCCACGCTTAATCTGCGATCAGAAAAACAGGTGACGGTTCTATTCTGCGCCCTGAAACGCGACGCTCGCCCGTTTCAGCTTCAACTGGCGAGACCCCTCCCCAGAAAATCTCAAAAGTAGTTGCTCCCCGCGACACAAAACCCGACTCTGGACGCAATTAACAGAGAGTAATCTCTCCTCCGTCCCAGGGCTCTTCAGAAAAAGAAGTCCGCAGACTGTACCGTTTCAAATCCGACAAGCGCATAATATGCTTGGATCGGGAATCTGGGCAGGCGTTTTCGGATCACGAGACTTTCACGAAGGGCCGTAGGCTCGATTTCCACTCTGGAAAAACGGTCAACAGTTCTATTCTGCGCGTCAAAACGGGAGACTCGCCCAGAACAGTTTCGACTGGCAGGAGCCCTCTAGAAAAAGGGGGTAGGAATTTTTTTCTCGCGACGCGGGAGTGCTGTTTGGGGATTCTGTAAGCCCTAATCCTTCAGCGCTCTATTCTCGCCGTCTCTTGCGGGTAGTTGTTTCAGAAATTCTCTCGGATACTCTTTCGTGTTCAGTAGCGAGAGGAATCTTCCCTTCCTAATCGACTCTCTAGCACCCTCCAGCTCCTTCCTCTGGGCCAGATGATCGTGCACCTTCGCCTTAGCAAGAACATCCAACACTTTACCCTCATAGAACGGTTCTAGATCCTTCCCTTGACAGACGGCACAGTCACAGTTAGTATTGTTATTACGAATCGCCTCGTAGTCCTTCTTCTTCATACTACCCCAACCCTTACGGTCGAACACGTTGATGACCTCCTTCGTCAACGGCGTCGGAGGCGGAGGAACAATCCACCGCGAGAAGGAATCAATCCCAAACATCGGAAGAATCATACCTTCGCTACACGTCAATAGTCCACGTCCGAACCTGACCTTCGGCGGAGTCTGCAACGCGTGAACCCAGACCTCCGGCTTACGCTTCTTGAACTCCTCAACACCCCGAAGCGCATGATAGTAGAATCCTCCGCGTAGATCAAAGCCGATCATTGACGGCTGGTGCTTCTCGACAAGAGCCAAGAGTTTGGCCGAAGTTTCTTTGTTCTCGGTCGCTTGGATGACTGGCATCATGGGCTTGTCGACGCCGCGTTCTTCCATCCATCTCTCAGCAAAGCGAAGTTGAGCTTCGTAGTCTTCGAGAGAGAAGTCGAGCGAGTGCTGGACTGTGATGATGTCTAATCCCGCGAGATATTGAAGGTCGAGTATGGTTTTCAGATCCTCCGTCTTCGTGACAGCCGCTCCGCCCTTGAACGCAAGGTACAACATTCGAATAGCATCAGGCGCGGTCTCCTTCGACAGGAAACGCGCCATCGATTTCAGCGCGTCCTCTTGAGTCAGAATCTTCTTCACCGTCTCCGGAGGCGCCAGACGAGCAAGAACAGCAATCTCGCCCGGCAGAGGATCCTTCACCCCCGCAGGCTTGAGCGCGTTACGCTCAGGACTAATCGGGAACCTGTTTGGAAGCGGTATTCTGTGCTGGCCGATTCTCAGCTCGGACTGGCTCGCGCTGGTCTTCTCGTCGGTCTTGATCTGCGCAAGCTGGACTGTCGACATAACGTTCTGGAAGAGGTAGGGTGGTAGAAGAATGTTCTACGACAGAACCGAAAGTACTAGTTCGCAGACTCGGAGTTCTGTACCGTATCTTGGTCTGAATGTTCCATGTTCTCGACACCCGACGCGGCTTGGTCATCTTGAGACTCGCCGGACGCCTGATTCGCAGGTTCACTCTCTATAGGTTGAGAGCCGCTCAATTCTTCAGCCGTTGGAGAGGCTACGTTCGCCTCTTCCGTAGCAGGTGCGGATGCCACGCCCAGCAACGCACTGCTCGGAATCTTGAGATGACTTCTGAGCAACAGCATGAGCGTCAAGGTCCCGACCGCAAACACGATACCGTTGACGATTACTGAGAGTCCGGCTCTTGTGAGAGATCCTTGGAGGATGAAGTAGAACTGGGAGACAGCGTATACGGACCCGAACGAGAAGACTAGAAAGGGAAGCACCTGGCTCCACCGACGGTCCGCCCGGTTGACCGTCTTCCGAGCAAAGGTCTGCATAGCACCGAGAATTGAGACAACCATCAACCCAGCATCAATAATTGCGTTCGACGGTTCATTCTGCGATACAAGACCCATCAGTAACGTCGTGGCTCGGTAGAGAAGATATCCCCACACCACTAGGAATGTCCCGCCTGCGAAGATTGCTGCTTGGGGTCTCCCGTTCTTGATGTTTTTCCATCCCCACATGACCGTCAAGAAATACGTGGCGACTAGCGCGAGCGTCACGACCATCGTCCACAGGAGAATGTCAGTCCCCGCGCCTCTGATGTTCGCGTAGTTCTCGTTAGCCCACGACGAGACCTCCCAGACACCAACCGCCAGCGGCGCTATCGGTAGGAAGAGAACCGTCATTCCCAGCGATCGCATCATTCTCTTGACGAAGCCCTTTCCGACAACACCCTCTTCGAACTTGAGCATCGCGTGAGTAACCGGATTCGCGATGAAGTAGGCTTGAGACAATATCCACGCGTAGAATATCCCAATGAAATATGGAAAGACAGGTAAAGCCTCGACAGATCCCGCCTGGTAAATCCAGTACGAGATTCCCGCAACAACCGGACCGAACACTAGTGCAAGAATGATGACTCGTCGCTTCATATTCATGAAGAGAATCGAGGTTCTGAATTTTTCAGACAGCGCTAGTGGCGCTAGGACAAGATAGGTTGCGGAGGCGCTTGCTCCGATAACAAACACAACAGTCCATGTGCTAGCAAGCCCGAGGAGCCGGCCGACGTATGAAGCTGCAAAGAGGAAACTCAGAACGCCCATGAAGAGCAGTGTGTGCCCGCGGATCCCGGGAGCTAGAAGCAGTTGTAGAGAGCTCGGCAAGTGAAATCTAGAATGTCTCTCCGTCGGAGAAATTGCCAGCTCGTTCACCTAACCACTTCGATCGGCGCAGAGTTCAGCCTCACATTAGAGCTAATGACATGAGCGATACCATAATCGTGCAAGCGTCGTTACTCGCAATCGACTACCACAAGTCAAATGAGCTTATAACAAAGAGGATCAACCGGAGCGTAATTCGAAGCTGGTCACGATGGAGCACTATCATCCGAAGGATGAGATGAAGAGGTACGTCCGGGCCTTCATCTATTTAGCGACCAAGCTCGGCAAAGAAAAGTCGGTCGCAGAGGATCTGTGGGGAATCCCAGAGATAAAGGAGGTTCACATTATCCCAGGCAAGTATGACATCCTAGCCGTGGCCGAGGTGGAGCGGAAGTTCCTGGAGCCCGACTCGCACAACATCTACTGGTTCCTCTTGTCTCGTATCGAGGGTATTGCGGGAATAGAGGATACTTCGACGATTATTCCAGTAATCTCAATGTCCCACTGGTCCCACTAAAAATTAGTCGGACGCCGAAGCAGACACATCGTGCCACTCTTCGTCTTAGCTTTCGCTCAATTAGACCATAACTTGCCGAAAACTACCCAATCTCCGATATTCCGGTCACTCTCGGGAAAAGAAGCGCCAAACTCCGGGTCGTCCGGAGAAACGTCGTTCCTTTAGCGGAGCCAGAGCAGCAGAATCCTGTGCTTCAGGACTGCTTCGAACATCGAGTCCCTTGCGGTCCGTAACGGCAGCGGACGAGGCCGGGAGACACGTCTCCTACTCCCTTGCATAACATATCCATACGAACCGTACATGCAACCACATAAAAGAATAGTCAACCAGCATTACTCTATTACCTCTCATTACTCGCACCGTTTCTGTGGATACCACAGGACATTCTGTTGATTACGAGACCTGGAATCATCCCGTCTTGTGGGATCAGCGGCTCAGCTGGTCGAATTGTCAGTGGAGATGCATTTCTTCATCTGGGCGAGGTGGCCCTCTGTGCAGGTCAGTCCACATCATAGGCGTTCAACCAGCCCGTAGGCTTTTGGAACGCCATCCGAAACATTTGGGATTCCATTATATTGGCTTGACCCTTCAGATCGGAGATTCGACGGCTCTCCCGACATGTCAGTTCTCAAAAAGCCTTAATGGGATACAAACAACCGCGGCGAAGCTAGGTCCCTGAAACGTCGAATCCAAAATACGAAGCTCCTACTTGGGATGAGATCTATCGGATGCTTCTTGATCTAGCACAGCAGATCAAGAAGGACCGGTACAAGCCAGAAATTATCGTGGGGGTCTCGCGAGGAGGCTGGCCCCCCGCCCGAGTCATGAGCGACCTCCTACAGAACCCGAACCTCGCGAACGTGAAAGTTGAATTCTACAAGGACATCGGAGTTCGAAACAAAAAGCCACGGATAACCCAGGCGGTTACAATGGAGGTCGTAGGAAAACGGGTCCTCGTCGTCGACGACGTCTCAGACACCGGCCACAGCCTCAGAGTAGTAGCAGACCACTTGCAACGAAAACCGGTCAAAGAACTCCGAGTCTGCACCATATACATGAAACCCCAGAGCATCTACCGACCCGACTATTACTCGCGAACTACTCGCAAATGGATCATCTTCCCATGGGAACGGTTGGAAGCGGTTCATCTTATCTCGAAACGTTTCAAAGACAACCGGACAAGAGTCTCATCAACAGTCAGGGCACTCAAAGACAGCGGGATAAGAGCGGGACTCGTCAGACAACTCTTGAAGATCGATGCTCTTGATAGAAAAGATTGACAACCACTACCTACTCCGCTTAGGCTTCTCTAACGCCAGAATCTCAGACCCCGAACAGACACTCAAACAACTACGCTCTATCAACAATCAAACAGAAGTTCAACTAGTAAAAGCAGACTTAATCGCGGGACCAGAACATCTGCAATTCGCCGCCCGGAACGCATTCCACTCGTTCAAAGGAAAACGTAGGAGGTCGAAGAGCCTTGCAATGGAACTCTTACTCTACATCAGCTGCCAACGCCAGATCGCGAAAGCCATCAGATTCTTGGGAGTCGATTCAAAGGATTCCCGAATCACTATTGTCGCATTGTCCAAGTCAAGAGCGGCTCTCGAAGAGCTAGCTCGGGAAGCACAATCGATCGTCGGGGGCACACCAGACGACGATCTAATCGAGATCCAATCAGAACAGAGAGTGGCAAGGCTGCAGCGCTCGTACGGTATCCCTAGTAGGGCGATGGAAGCGGCTAGGTTTGAGGGAGAGCCCGATTCGTCGGTTCTGAAACGATTGATAGTCGAACGTTCAGCCTTGCTGGACATTCAAGACTAGAGACGCCTCTTCTCCTTCTCAATACCCAGAATTCCACGCGGCGAAATGACGGATACTCCAGCAACATCTCCGATCACTTCAATCAAGACTATCTTGTCAGGATTCCGCAGCTCAACCTTTCGCGGAACCTTAGACGCGACCGCGTCAATGATCTCTTTCGAAGAAACCCGGCTCCGACGCTTCTCCAACGAGACCCTGAATGTCTCATCAACACCCACCTGTCCCGCGCGGTTGACAACCGCTGCGCCAATACTGGGAATGTCACAAGGAACCACCTCTTCCACAGGTTTCACCTTGAGAATGTATCTGAACTGCCAAGGCCGATATTTTAAGACCGGCCGGAGCTTCGAGACTACCTTCACCGGATCGAGCGACGTCTTCGCGACTGTAAGTCCACTCACGAGCGCAAAGTCAGTCTTTGGAGAAGCGTCGCCAAGCTCCTTCAACAAATAACGAATCTCATGATTCGCCTCTCTCTCATTTCCTCGGGCGCTAGATATCAGGAGATTGAAGTCGTGAATCAAGAGTCCGAGAGCCTAGTAAGCGCGCATCGAGGGTAGCGCCTTAAGAATATCATCCCGAGAAATCCCCGCCTCCCTTAGTACCTTGATCTCGTCTCCGATTACTTTCACAACGGTCGATTCTTTGGCGAGCGGAGTAGGACCCCCATCAAGGACCAGATCTATGCGCCCTTCCAATTCTCTGAGTACATCCCGCGCCGTAACCAGTGACTGGCGTCCCGAGATGTTTGCACTAGTCCCAACGATCGCTCCACCAGACTCCTGAATCAACGTTCTAGCCGTTTCATGGTTTGGGATTCTAAGTCCAACCAGTTGAGAACCGCCCGTGACC
>Ga0209690_1001287_pt1 | contig 13983 bp, 12 predicted proteins | sample GraSoiAngelo_150_FD_186164 | JGI IMG/M metagenome (GOLD analysis project Ga0209690, IMG submission 186164) | Grasslands soil microbial communities from the Angelo Coastal Reserve, California, USA - 14_1009_09_40cm (SPAdes) (version 2) | ecosystem: Environmental > Terrestrial > Soil > Grasslands ...
ATTTCGGCTGCCTATTGCTTCTGGCTGATGACCGTTCCGCTTTCCTATGATCTAGTGTACGTGGTAGTGATTGGGTTTATCGTGTCGCTTGGGGTGTTTGTCATCGCGTTGATCAGTTCATTTATCCTCGTCATACGTTCGCGCGGATCACGTCGTACACCGCGTAGTCCGCAGATCACACCCACAGTCTAACGCCTATGTAGGGCGTCAAGTGTGTCGGGCGAGTGTGGTAGGTGGGTGGTTAGTTCATAAGGTGTGTTGATCGAGGTTGAAATTTTCTTTGGAACGCTTCTCTTCCTTTTTTCTCACCAATTTTTTCCAGTGGAGACACACATTTTGCTTTTTCTTGTCGCCATCGTGGCTACAGCGATCAATTCGATAGCTGGCGGTGGCGGGTTGCTAACCTTTCCCGTGTTAATGACCGTTTTGCCGCCAGTAACAGCCGATGCAACCAGTGCAGTCGCCCTTCTCCCGGCATACGTGACAAGCACATGGGCGGGCCGCAAACACCTTGCGCCAGTGCGCCGTTGGTTCTGGCTGCTTCTCGGTCCAAGCTTGTTAGGAAGCCTCCTTGGGGCATTGCTCCTTAACTGGTCGGGCAATCGCTCCTTCATGGCCTTGATACCGTGGCTCATTCTGATAGCCACGCTGCTTACAATGCGACCGTTACTGACTCGCTGGATGAAACCCCAGCCACCGTCAGACGCGACCGTTCATGAAACGCCGGCGCCGTCCCTCGCGCTCCAGGTTGCCTCGGGCATGCTCCTGTTTTTGGTAGCAATTTATGGCGGTTATTTTGGCGCCGGGATTGGCATTCTGGTAATTGGCGCATTTGGCCTGATTGGGCTGACGGACATCCACTCCGTCATACCGCTGAAGAACGCCTTGTCGGGCGCCCTCCGAGCAGTAGCCGTGACAGTGTTCCTTGTCGAAGGGGAGGTGGATTGGGAATACGGCCTGGTTATGGCAACCGTGGCGCTACTCGGTGGTTACCTTGGTGGAAGCTTGGTGCGTTGGACGAATCGCACGGCGGTGCGCGTCGGCATCGTCGTTCTTGGTTTCGCGATTGCTGCATACTACTTCTGGAGGATATATGCCGGTGGAATTCACATGCTTGGTAACGATGAATCTTGTTTTTAAACAGACGATAACCAAGCAAACGAAGGTGTATTTTTTCCGACCATTGATATTCGTCTTCGTTGTCTTTGTTTCCTTCTGTTTATTGGTCGGCGTTTGATGTTGTCTTTAGTTCTTTCTGTTTATTGGTCGGCATTCGATGTCGATCTTCAGGGGAGGCTGTTAGCCCTTCGGGAAGCGAAGTGCCCGCCGGGTAAAAAAAAATTGCGGATCAACTGACCGAGCGTACTGCCAAGCGAGAAAGAGATGTCTCCTGACCTTCGCATAGAGCCACGGCACGGCAGGCGACTCCGCTCGACATGACCAAAGAATTAACCGGCAATCGCGGCACGCCGCGACGCATTCAATCCTTCGTACGTTTCTGCGACGATGTGATCGACCACTGCTTTCATATCCTGTGTGCGTTCCCACACGGCGAGTTGCCGGTCCGCGCCGGCGCCTTCGCGCATAATCCGCTCGATGTGCGCCATCTCATTCTGGGTGCCGAGTTCGTTCACTTCCGTCGCGACGAACTCGAGCAGCTCGTTTAGAAGACTGCGCGTGTCGACTTCGGTTTCCTTGCCAAAATCGATCAGTTTGCCGTCGATACCGTAGCGCGAAGCGCGCCAGCGATTTTCATCCAGTAACCGGCGGCGGTAAACCCGGAAAGTAATATTCTGACGCAGCAGCTTGTGCAGCTTCACGATCACGGCCTGAATCAAAGCCGCAATCGCGAGCGTGTCGTCCACGCGCGATTGTGCGTCGCACACGCGCACTTCCAGCGTGTCGAAGAACGGATGCAGCCGGATGTCCCACCAGATTTTCTTGGCGTTATCGACGCAGCCGGTCTTTACGAGCAACTTGCAATAGTCTTCGTACTCGGAAAGGCTTTCGAACGCGTCGGGAATCCCGGTGCGCGGGAAGCGCTCGAACACCTTTAGCCGATAACCTTTTAATCCGGTATTCTGGCCAACCCAGAATGGCGAGTTGACGGATAGCGCGTAAATGTGTGGCAGAAAATAGCGCGCCTGATTCATAACGAGAATGGCGACATCGCGATGTGGAATGCCTACATGGACGTGCAATCCGAAAATGAGATTCGCGCGCGCCAGCTGCTGCATGTCTTTGACGATTTCGCGATAACGCTCGCCTTGAGTAATCAGTTGATCGCGCCAGTGCGAAAATGGATGCGTGCCGACTGAGGCAATCTTTAATCCGCTGCGACCCGCGAGTTCCGCGAGTCTGCTCCGCAGTTCGATCACGTGGGCACGCGCATCGACAATCGACTGGCAAATTTCTGTGCCGAGCTCAACGACAGATTGGTGCATCTCTGGCTTGATCTGCTCTTTAAGGATAACTTTCCCACACTCGAGGATCTCTTGGATGTGCGACCGCAGCTCACGCGTCTCTGGATGGATAATCGCGAATTCCTCTTCGATACCGAGAGTAAACGTGTGGTCCTTGGTGCTCATCGCGGGTGGCAAATGTCCTCTAAAACCGAAACGTTGTCATCCCGAGTCGCGAAGACGACAAGGGACCTCACACGAGCTGTTTAGTATCGCTGGGGCAGATAAGCCTCGAGCAAACTCTTAAATAGTTTGCCGTGATTGGGGATTTTGAGATGGAGCAGTTCGTGCACGATAACGAATTCCTGAAAACGGTAAGGTTGACCGAACAGTTCTGAATTGAATGTGACGCGTCCCTTCCTGGAGCAGGAAGCCCACTTCCGCGTCATCCGTTGAACTCGAATTTGTTTCGGACGCGCTTTAATTTTTGCAGCCCAGTTGCCGACTGCAGCCTTCAACTCGTCGGCGGTCTCCAGTCGCTTTCTCCGCTTGGCCCTCATCGCGTCAGGCTTGGACGAGGTTTAGGAGCTTCTCAGTGATGGCCACCATTTTCTTGCCCTCCACCGAGCTTAGCAGCAGTTTGTAAATCTCGGCTTTGAGTTGCCGAAGTTCCTCGGCGTTGTAGCGGTAATCAGGAAATCTATCGAAGACTGCTTTGACATTCTTTGTCAACGCGTTCGTATCTTCAACGCCTTCGCGTTTCAATTCCCAATAGATCGTGAACGAGCCCGCGTCCAAGCCCGTTTGTCGGCGTTCTTCCTCTGCCTCGATCCGTTCCTTCGCCAACTTCTCCAATTGTCGAAGTGTTTCGACTGACGACTCCTGGCTATCTTCAAACGCCTCCATGATCTCCTGAGCGCGTTCTCCGATCGGAATGAGATAAGGCTCCGCGTTGCCTTTTTCTTCGGCCGCCCGCACCAAGCTCTTGACCAGATTCACGACTTTGTTGTTGTCGGAAGATTTGCTCGCTCTGATCGCCGCCAATGTTTTCTCGTCGATCTCGACTACTTTCGAAGGCTGTTTGACTCCGTACGTTTCCGCCTCTTCTCGAATCAAAAGTTCGGTTTTCTTTGCTACGTCGCCGTAGAACGTCGTCTTCGCGGCAAACGCGTTCCGAATGATTTGATAAAGCGTTGCCAGATTCCGGAAGTCGTCGATGTAGTCCGCCAGCTCAGCCGATGGGGACAAAATCTCGTAGAGCGCTTCGACGTCTTTGAAGAATTGATAGAATTTCTCGCGCTTCGCCTTGCTGACAAAAAAATCGATTGCCCGCTCGACCGCTTTGTCGTCAATTTTTCCTTTCGTGAGCCGCAGATACTCTTGCGCTTCGCCTCGCATCAACTCTTTGAAGCGGGCAAGCAACACATCGATCGACTCGATGAGCTTGCTCACATCCACCTGCTTTGAGTCGAACGCGAGCGCCTTCTTCAGCTTCCCGAGCACACCAACAAAATCGACTACGAACCCGCACGGTTTTTTGAATTTTCCTTCTTCCTCATACGGGCGATTCACGCGCGCGATCGCTTGCAACAGCACGTGGTCGCGCATCGGCTTATCGAGATACATGCAGTAAAGAATTTCCGCGTCGTATCCGGTCAGCAGCTTGTCTGTGACGATGACGATTTGCGGATTTTGTCCCGCCCTCGTGAATGTCTTCCGGTCTTTCTTTTCCTGCGTCTCGCTGAGCTGATATTTCGCCACCAATGGGAACCGCTCGCTGTCATTCTGCGCCGACGTGTAAATAGCGCTGGTCCATTCGGGCGGCAGCAATTTGTCGAGTGCCTGCTTGTAGAGCGCGCACGCCTCGCGATCTACGGCGACCAGGAATGCTTTGTAGCCGAGCGGCTGCACTTTCTCTTTGAAATCTTTGGCAACAAATTTGGCGACGGCTTTGACGCGTTCATCGGATTTGAGAAACGCCTTCAACTTTACCGCCTTGTCTAAAATGCGGTTCAGATCGTCCACATCGCTGATGCCCTCGGCTTCTGCCAGATCGAGAAATTCTTTTTCCAGAATTTCCTCAGGCAACCGAATCTCGTTAGGCGCCAGCGCATATTTCAGCTTCAGCGTGGTGCCGTCGCTGATGGACTCGGCAATGGAATACTTATCGAGATAACCTTCTTCATCGTCCTTGCCGAACACCTTGAATGTCCCTTTGCCGTAGGCTGTTTTGTCGATCGGCGTGCCCGTAAATCCGATCAATGTCGCGTTCGGCAGCGCCGCCATAAGATAATTTCCCAAATCACCGCCGGTCGAACGATGGGCCTCGTCAATCAGCACATAGAAATTGTCGCGTGTATTAATGTTCTTCGGGATGCCATCGAACTTGTGAATCATCGAGACAATCAGGCCGCGAAAATCCGATCCCAGGAGTTCGCGCAGCCTCTCTTTGCGCCAGGCGTACTCGATTTTGATGTCTCTGCTGCTCAGTTCGCCTAACAACCGCTCGACCCATCCTGTGAGTTGCCCTTCCAACTCGTTGCGATCCACCACCAGCAAAACGGTCGGTGTTTTGAAGAAATCTTTCAGTTCCAGAATCAGCCGTGCTGCCGTGATCATGGTAAACGTCTTGCCCGATCCCTGCGTATGCCAGACCAACCCTGTTCGTTTCTTCGAATCTGCGCAGCGTTGGACGACTTTCTCGACCGCGCGCGTTTGGTGCTGCCGTAGAACAGTTTTTCGCAACTCGTCGTCCTTTACATAAAAAAGAATCCATTCCTTTAGCATCTTCAGGAAACGCTCGCGCTCGAAGAATCCTTTGACCTTCGCCTCGAAATTTCCTGACGCTTCCCCCCGCCAGTTGAAGAGATTTTTGCGATCGAGGCTCCAGGTCGCGCCGTAGTAGAACTCGAGCAAATGCGTGATATCGAACACCTGCGGAGTGGTCAGCATCTCTGGCGTCTCGCGGTGATACCGGCGAATTTGCACGAGGGCTTCCTCCAATCCTTTCTTCGCGCCCTTTGTCTCCACCAGCGCAACGGGAACGCCATTGATTAGAAACATCACATCCGCCCGATTCGGTTTGCTTAAACCGCTTGTGTATTCCCATTCCGGCGACACTTGAAAGATGTTTTGACCGACATTCTCGTAATCGACCAACCGCACTTGCCGCTGCCGTTTCTCCGCCGCCACATGCACCGACCGCTCACCGCGCAACCACGCCAGAATCTCCGCGTTCCCCTCGATGGAGTTCCGCACGCCTTCCAATCGGCGAATGACATCATCGACATTCTCCGGTGTAATCACGCCCGGATTTAATCTGAGAAGCGTTTCCTCCAGCAGATTGTAAAAAAACATCCCGCCTTCGCCCTTGCGCAGACTAACAGCCTCAGACTGCGGCACGATTTCCCATCCGATCTCACCCGCGTAACGGACAAGCGGGTCCTGAACAGTCGCGGATTCGGTGGCGAGGCTGGCTGGCATAAGATTTATCCTTGTTGAGCCCAGATTATGACGCATGGCTCTGAGAGCCTCTCCAAACGAGTTCAAGCGGCCGCTCAGCGCCGCCCGGGCAAAAACAGGGCTTGCATTCCGGAACCGCTTTCGTAATATTTGCAACAATCCAGTTTACTGGAGGCGGATCGCCCGTAAGGGCGAGCGTGGAAAAGCCCCGAAAAGGGGCTTTTTCATTTTGGAAATAGAATTTTGCCATAGCCACTTACCCTTCCGGTGTAAAGATGCCGGTTGAACTTGCTGTCGATGACGGGCAAAAGCTTGGAAGCGAACGACGCTGATGCCGTGCTGACCTGTCCAGCATCGAGCAATACCGCGTGCCGAACGGGATGACCGAGCAAGTCGGCTAACTGCAATCCGGCGATGTTGGCGCTCTTCGGCTTGATTTTGATCTCACGCGATGTCAATGCGTGCTGAAAAAAAGGAGCCCGCTGCATCCATGCTCCCTGGTTGAACACCCGCTCGTAGGAATCCTTCAGCAATCGGTTCTCTACGCCACCGCGACTTTCTGCCATCACATCTCCGCATCGATTGATGTGATTAAGATAACCGCAGTACCGTTGAAGCATGAATCCCATGGCCAAGTGGTACGGGTGCGCTGCTGTATCGCCGTACCTGGCCAGCATTCCCTTCTTGTCGATAACCACAGCCACGATGCGAAAATCGGCTTCCCCGATAATTTTTAGCAGATCGCGATCGAATGCTTCGGCCTTCGCCGGGTCGCACAGCCGCCCAAAATGGCTACGCCGGTTGATGATCTCTTCCCGGTGCAAGATAAGCGGATCATCTGGATGATGCGGGATGTGGAGGCATTTGAAATCCTCCAACCTCTTGTGAAACACAAGGTATTCTGGATTGCGAAACCAGCATCCAACCAGGCACAGATACCTATGGCTATGCTTTTCCAAGTGTTTGAAGACGTGATCGCCTGATTCATCGACGTAGAGACGGTACCGCTCCTCGAATGCCATCGGGCGGCTCGACATCGACACTGGATGATCTTTCGATTCTGTTCCGGCCACGGCTCAGGTGCCTTTAACCTCGCTCGTGTCAATGTCCAAATCGTTCACGCGGATCTGCGCGGTCATGAGTTTGTGCAACGTTGTTTTGAAGAGATCTTGCAGTGAACGCTTCTTCGACTCGTGAATGTCGATCTTGCGATCGACGGTTTGCAGGATGTCGGCGATTTCGCGCTGCTCGTCTTTATCGGGTGAGACGAAAAGTTTTATCTCTTCAAACTTCCCTTTGCTCAAAATTGGCACGGGGCTGGGGGACGTGAATGACGCGATGTAACTCGATTTGAATTCAAAAAGGTATCCGACAAATAGTGGATCGTGATCGGACTTCACGATCACGGAATTGATCTGCTGGTTTGTCGTGGAGACTGCGCCGACAGTTACGCCCACCTTTCCGATGCTAGAGCCGATGCAAACGAAGCAAACAGAGTGTTTCGGCAAAACACGTGAGACAGCCAGACCTTGTTGCGTGATTTTCTTTTCCGCTGTGTAAATGAACGTGGTTTGTCCCAAATCTGCAGGAGCAATAAATTGGAATTCGCCGGGGTCATAAAATTCTCTGTTCGCTGTCGGAGGTGTCGTTCCCGTCACAACCTTGCCCAGACTCCCTATCGTCACTTCAACCCAACTCTCGGGCAGCGGCCCGATTTCGGTTTCTTTGAGCGGTTCGCCGCGAAGGCCGTGGGTGAAGAGGCGGCGCAACAGCGATTTTTTTAGGTCGTGCGCGTTGCGCACGATGGCGTCCTCAATCTCCATCGTCTTCTGAATCTTCCACAACACCGCCGCGATTTTTTCCTGCTCAGATTTCGGAGGAAAAGCCCACTCGATGGAATAGACGCTTTCGCGGTTTAGTCCCGGCACTGTGCTGTGACTGTTCAGTCCGGTGAGCTGCAAATGCTGCAGCAGAAAATAAACGAAATGCCAGTTGTTTCCGCCACGATTGGCGACGTAATAGGTCGTGTCAATCGGCCAAAACGGACCATCTGAAAATGCAACCTCACCAACCGAACCCTTTCGCCCGACTATTATGCCCGGGCCTTCGACAAGAGATTTGTTGTGCAAACCGACGACTCCATTCGATCCATAAACCGGAACGTCACCCGCGACGCGCGCAGACGCCGGTAAGCCTCTGCCGTAAAGCAGTTCAAGTTCGCTTCCGAGACGAGTCTGTTTCCAATCAGTTCTGTTCACAATTACTTGATCAGCTTGCGGCCAGCTTTAGTTTTCCGCTCTTCTAGTTGACGTCGGATTTTCTCGATCTCGTCGGCGATCAGTTGTTCATCAGGCAGAACGGTCCGGTATTCAGTAGCGAGAATCTTGTTAGGCAAGCCATCGAGTGCGTAGCGGGCGATAGCTTCGTCTTTCTGGGTGCAGAGAATGAGACCGACGGGTGGATTTTCGTCGGCGCGCGTCCAATGTTCACGCGCGTAGTTCAGATACATGTGCATCTGACCGGCATCGGCGTGGGTGAACTTGCCGCGCTTGAGATCGATGACCACGAGGCAACGGAGCTTGCGATGGAAGAACAGCAGATCGATCCGATACCATTCGTCTCCGATGCGAAGCCGACGTTGTCGGCCAACGAAAGTAAAATCGCCGCCCAGCTCCAAAAGAAATCGCTCGAGATGCAGAATGAGCGCTTCTTCAATCTCGGACTCGGAATATTCGTCTTTGAGTCCGAGGAACTCGAGCACGTAAGGGTCTTTGATTTCTTCTTCAGGCGCAATCGCGTCTTCAGGCTTTGCCGCAGTGCCCTTGCTGAGCATTTTTGCTTTGTTTCGCGACAGCGCGGTCCGCTCGTAGAAGAGCGAATTGATCTGGCGATCGAGTTGCCGAACGCTCCAGCCGCCGCGCAGCGCTTCGGTCTCGTAAAATTTTCGCGCCGGTTCGCTGGTTACGGAAAGAAGCCGGACGTAAGCCGACCACGGCAGAGGGAAATGCGCAGAGAGATCGCGAACAGCCAATTGGCCGGACGATGTCTGACCTTTTTGCCGCCGCAATTCTATTGACGGTGTCGAGAGAATCGAGTGCGGGCCAGGCGATTTTCCAGACGCCGTCTGGATTTTCTCAGGCGGCTGCAATTGTCCAGACAGTGTGTGGATAATTCGAGGATTCGCCGAATAGAAGGCGCGCATGTTGAAAAGATTGCTGCGCGTAAATCCTCGCCCGAATCGTGAGGTCAAATCGGCTGCGAGCTGATCAATTACTTCTTCGCCGTATTGCGCTTTGGACTTTCCCGCCTGCTCGAACTCGACAATGTGGCGGCCAATGAACCAGTAAGTCGCGGTCATCAATGCATTCACACTCCGCGCCGAAGTGCGCCGTGCTTCGTCAATTAGACGTACGACACGATCGAGCATCGCCTCGTAATCGGCCGAGCGCTTGGTCGCGAGAGCCTTGCGTTTCACAATTTTGCTTCGGTCGAGAGGTTTAATTGGCGAACCACCCGATCCAATTCCTTGCTGACCTCTGCGGCTTTCTGTTCGTGCTGCCGCAGCTCCGCCACGATTTCGGGAATCTCCCGATAAGTTTCATCGGTGGCAGCGCCGACGTAACGCGACGGAGAAAGGTTGTAATCGTTCTTCGCAGCTTCTTCGGTGCTGATAACTTTGACGAAGTTTGGCACGTCTTCGCCAGCAACGAACGCATCGGCAATTTTGTGGACTCCAGCTTCGGGTATGAAATTCTTTGGCTGGCCTTTCTTGAATTCGGCGCTGGCGTTAACAAGGACGATTTTGCCCTGACGCGATTTCGGTTTCTGGCGATTGAGCACGATGATGATGCCGGGCGCGGTCGTGTTATAAAAAAGATTGTCAGGAAGCAGAATCACACCTTCGACTGCGTCCTGCTGTACGAACCATTTGCGGATTTTCTTTTCGCGGTCCTCGGTCTTGTTGCCGCTGCCGCGCGTGACCGCGCCTGTGTCGACCACGACGGCCGCGCGTCCAGTTGGTTTCAGGGAAGCGAGCGTATGCTGCAGCCAAGCCCAGTCGGCTTTGCTGGTGGTGATTCCGCCTTGTTCCTCGAACCGGCTGAACGGATCGTTTTCATAAACCGATTCATCGAACGGCTGGTTCCACATCGGATTGGAAACGACGATGTCGAATTTTTTCAGACTGGTGTCGGAGTCGCGGAACTTTGGGTTCATCATTGAATTGCCGCGCACGATTTCACCCTCCATGTCGTGAATGACCATGTTCATCCGAGCGATGGCGTAGCTGGAACCGGTGAGTTCCTGCCCGAAGAGCTTGAGCGGGCGCGAGATTTTGCGGTCGCGTTGCTGGAGTGCGAGCTCGCATTTGACGAGCAAGCCCGCCGAGCCGCACGCGTAGTCGTAAGCTTCCTCGCCCTGACGCGGGCGCACGAGATAGGCGATGAGCCAGCCGACTTCTTGCGGCGTGAAAAATTCTCCCGCACTCTGTCCCTGTCCCTCGGCGAATTTGCGCAGCAAATACTCGTACGCGCGCCCAAGGAAGTCGGGTTCGACATCGTGAAGGCCAAGCCGGTAACGCGGGTCAGACAATGCTTCAATCACGCCGCGCAAAGCCTGATCGCTGATTTCGCGCTCACCGCTGCGAGTCTCATTGAAATCGACGATGTCGATTACGCCGCCCAGCGACGGGTTTGCTTTCACGATCGCGCGCACAGTCGTCGTGAGTTGTTCGCCGAGTGTGTTTGGTTTTTGATCTTCGGGCCAATTAAATTGTTCGCGTCCGCTTACAACAGGCCAACGCGCTGGACGCGGAATGTAGAAACGAACGAGAGAATGATCGGCTTCCAGAACTTCGAGCGCGGTTTCCTTGGCCCCGTAGGTTTCTGTTAGCCGCGAAACTTCATCTTCAAGCACATCCGATAGGCGCTTGATGAAGACCAGCGGCAGAATGTAGTCCTTGAATTTTGGCGCATCCTTTTCTCCGCGAATTTTGCAGGCGGCATCCCAAAGCATTTGCTCCATCGATTTGGTCGAGAGCACTGCACTCTTCTTGGTGCCGCGCTTTCGGCGGCGTGGAGTTTCGATTTCTTCGTGCCGAAGCCCTAATTCAGCCTGCCCTATCTCTTCGAGCAATGAATCGAGAGCAATTTTTGCTGATCCCTGCGGTTGTGCGCGCCCGTTTTCCCAACGATTAACACTGGCGAAGGAAACATTCAGGCGCTGCGCGAGCTGCTCTTGGCTAAGATTGAGTCGATTCCGTAAATCGCGAATCACAGCTGGTATAGCCGCAGGCATTCGACCAGTATGCTATAACAAAACTCGCTATCAAGTAGATTTTTGAGGATTTTATCCCAAGCCGCCCAGCGCACGCTGGTTCACTGCGGCTTGCAGGTATCTGCCCCAGCTCAAATTATCACGCCCGGATTTGTGTTCGCGCGCTTTGCGGATTGCCATTTGGGAGACCGCTTCGACCACCCATTCGAAATTTGCCTGACCGACGTTGGCTGCTTCCGCATCCGGTGCGGGATTACAAAAATCAATGGCGACCGGCATACCGTCGTGAATCGCAAACTCAACCGTGTTCAAGTCATAACCGAGATAATCATTCAAGATTCGCACGCCGGCCTCGACTCTCTCGAGAATTTCTTTGGGCGCCTGCCAATCGGTTTGGTAGCGCAAATGATACGGATGCCGCGGTTCGTAGTTCATAATGCGCACATGACGCTGATCGATCGAGTAACATCGGAAGTACATGTCGAACTTCACTTCTTCCTGCAACATCATCACCAAGTGGCCGGTGTCGTTGTAAGCTCGAAAAAATTCGTCCCGGTTATGCAACCGATACACGTTCTTCCAGCCGCCGCCCGCGAATGGTTTAAAGAAAGCCGGCCACCCCACGTAATTGAAAATTCCTTCCCAATCGAGCGGATAACCCAGATTGCGAAACGACTTGTCGTTCGTGTCTGGCGGCGGCTGGTTTGACGGTAACAAGACCGTTCGCGGAACGGCGACGCCGATCTTCGTCGCCAGCGCGTTATTGAAAAATTTGTCGTCAGCGCTCCACCAAAAAGGGTTGTTAACGACGGCTGTTCCAGTAAGCGCGGCGTTCTTCAACCAGGCGCGATAGAACGGGACGTCCTGCGAGATGCGATCGATCACCACGTCGTAACCGCACGGCTCGCCTTGGGTCACTTTGTCGATCCTGACGAACTCCGCCACGATATCTTTGCCGCCGGCTTTCTGATTCACCCGTTCGACAAACGCCGGCGGAAAACTGTACTCCTGGCCAAAAAGGATTCCGATTTTTTTCATGAAAAGATGAACCGCGGATTACGCGGATTTATACGGATATTCGATACTTGGTTTTGGCCGGAAACCTAATCTGCGTCAATCTGCGTAATCTGTGGACAAACACGTTTCTCACACGAGCGACAAATAGTACGGCAGCATGTCGCGCCAATAACTCCATTCGTGGCCGCACCATTTCCGGTCGTCGAGAAAATGGCGGATGCCTTTTGAATTCAGAATTTCGGAGAGCCGATACGATTCGTGGCGGGTGTTGTCCCATTCGCCGGTGCCGATGATGATGCCCATGTGATTGTATTTCCACGGATCGGTTATGTTCGGCAGATATTCGTAGGGGCTGTTGAAGTAAATGTTGTCGTCGTGATAACCGTCGAAGAACGAGCTGATGTCGAACGAGCCACTCAGGCTGATGAGGTGGCTCACCGTGTCGGGATGACGAAAAGCGATATTTGCAGCGTGATAAGCGCCGAGGCTGGCGCCACAGACCGCGACGCGATGACAATTGCATTCGCGCCGTGCGAGATCAAAGACATCGCGGACGATCACGTTTTCGTACGCGTTGTGGGTGCGCATCCGATCAGCCGGGTGAATCGATTTGTTGTAGAAGCTTTCCAGGTCGATCGCGTCCGGGCAATAGACAGTGACTTTGCCTGCATCGATATATCCGCTCACAGAACCGACCAACCCGAAGTCTTTGTTCTGATAATAACTGCCGAAGGAAGTGGGGAAGAGAATCAGCGGCAGCCCGCCGCCATTTCCGAACGCGAGCATCTCGAACTCGCGACTTAAATACGGCGTGTACCATTTGATGTAACGTTCGTTCATGAGAAAAATCGACAATAAAGAGAGCGGGCGATTGAGGTCAATCGCACCTACCTGAAATGTTCGACAAGATCGACATCTTCAGCAAAGCATCTCGTTTTTCGATGCGCAAACACACGTTCACGGGAAACATCAAACGACACCGCGCTTTTCCGTCGAGGATTCTCGGGAACCGGCGCGACGTTCTGGTGTATCTGCCGCCGGGTTATCGTCGATTTTCGAGGAAACGTTATCCGGTGTTGTATTTGCACGATGGCCAGAATGTTTTTGACGCGGCGACTTCGTTTTCCGGCGTGGAATGGGGCGTAGACGAAACAGCCGAACGCTTAATTCGACAAAAACTCATCGAGCCGCTCATCATTGTGGCAATTGCGAACATGGGCGAAGAGCGGGTTCACGAATATGCACCGACGCGCGGGGTCATCGATGCCAAAGCGAAACGAAAAAAACGCAGCCGCGGGCTCGCGCGCCTGTACGGGCACTTTCTCATGAACGAGCTTAAGCCCTATATCGACCGAAAATATCGAACAAGACCGGGCGCGGAATTTACGGGATTGGGCGGCTCCTCGCTCGGCGGTCTGGTCACTCTTGCGATTGGAATTTTATATCCGCGCGCGTTTAGCCGGCTCATCGTGATGTCGCCGTCAATCTGGTGGGACGATTTCGCGATTTACCGGCTGGTCGATTCCATCGAACAAAAACCGCCGCTAAAAATCTGGCTCGATACCGGCACAGCCGAGCCCGGATGGGAACAAGCACGCGAGTTGCGCGGTCGTCTCGTCGAGAAGGGCTGGAGACTTTTCGATGATATCCAGTATCTGGAGGCCAAAGGCGCCGGTCACAGCGAAGCTGCCTGGGCCGCGCGCATCGATCCCGCGCTGCGATTTCTCTTTCCGTCGACCGCATAGGTGGGCCAAGCAGTCCCTGCTCAATGCTTTAGGGAGCCAAGCATTTGTTTAGAATCGTCAGACGGAGAGGTCGATCCACCTAC
>Ga0209690_1001288_pt1 | contig 13983 bp, 16 predicted proteins | sample GraSoiAngelo_150_FD_186164 | JGI IMG/M metagenome (GOLD analysis project Ga0209690, IMG submission 186164) | Grasslands soil microbial communities from the Angelo Coastal Reserve, California, USA - 14_1009_09_40cm (SPAdes) (version 2) | ecosystem: Environmental > Terrestrial > Soil > Grasslands ...
GCCTTCCGATACGCGCTTGACGAGGTCGTCGCCCCCGACCACGTCCGCGCCGGCCTCGTGCGCCTCACGCGCGCGATCGCCCGCGGCGAAGACGGCGACCCGCACCTTCTTGCCCGTCCCGTTGGGAAGGACAACCGATCCGCGGACCATCTGCTCCGCGTGGCGCGGGTCGACGCCGAGCCGGATGTGGGCTTCGACGGTGGCGTCGAACTTCGAGATTGAGGTGTCGCGCACGATCTGGCAGGCAGCCTCGGGGTCCAGGCCCCCGTTGCCGTTGCTCGAAACGGCGGCCTCGACCTTCTTGGCCGCCTCGATGTACTTCTTTCCCCGCTTCTTCGGCATCTACTCGACCACCTCGAGACCCATCGACCGGGCGGTGCCCTCGATCATCTTTGCCGCTTCGTCGGGGTCGTAAGCGTTGAGGTCCTTGCCCTTGACGTCGACGATCTGCCGGATCTGCTGACGCGTGACCCGGCCGACCTTTTCCCGGTTGGGCTTCGGGGACCCCTTCTCGACACCGGCCGCGCGCTTCAGCAGCTGCACCGCCGGCGGCGTCTTGAGCACGAAAGAGAAGCTGCGGTCTTCGAAGATCGTGATCAGCGCGGGCACGACGTCGCCCGCCTGCTGAGCGGTCCGCTCGTTGTAGGCCTTGGTGAACTCCATGATGTTGATTCCGTGCGGGCCGAGCGCCGTCCCGACCGGCGGCGCCGGCGTGGCCTTGCCTGCCTGGAGCTCTAGCTTGAGCACCGCGCGAACTTTCTTCTTGCCCATCGCCCGGCTAGTGCACCTTCTCTACCTGAAGGAGGTCCAGCTCGACCGGGGTCTCGCGCCCGAACATGTTGACCAGCACCTTCAGCTTGCCCTTCTCGGGGTTGATCTCGTCGACCTTGCCGTGGAAGTCGGTGAACGGGCCGTCCACGACGCGCACCGACTCGCCGACCTGGAACTCGACCCGGATCTTGGGCGCCTCCTGCTTCATCTGCTTCTGGATCGCCCGTACCTCTTTCTCCTGCAGAGGCACCGGGCTGTTGGCGGAGCCGACGAAGCTCGTGACGCCGGGTGTGTTCCGGACCACGAACCACGACTCGTTGGACATCTTCATCTTCACGAGGATGTAGCCGGGGAAGATGCGCTTCTGGACATGGCGGCGCTTGCCGTCTTTGATCTCGATCTCGTCTTCCATCGGGACAAGGACCTGGAGGATCTTGTCCTGCATGTCCATCGATTCGATCCTTTTCTCGAGGTTCTTCTTGACCTTGTCCTCATGCCCGGAGTAGGCGTGGACGACGTACCACTGGGCTTCGTCGTCGGGCGTGGGTTGAGCTTTCTCGATGGCCATCAGGGTGTCACTCCATTGTTGTAGATCGTCCGCTTGGCGGCTTCGCCGAGCAGGTAGTCGGTGCCGCCGATGAAGATCCCGAGCAACACCACCGTGAAGATCACTACCAGCGTGTAGCGGTAGAGCTCGCCGGCGGTGGGCCAGACGACCTTGCGCAGCTCGTCGTATACGTCGCGCAGAAACTGGCCGATTCCCGCCTGGGATCTGGGCTCGTCGCGCTTGCGTGCCGTTACTGCCATCAGTTGGTTACTTTGTCTCCTTGTGGGCGGTGTGCTTGTGGCACCACTTGCAGTACTTGCTCAGCTCGATCCGGTCAGGATCGTTCTTCTTGTTCTTGACGGTGGTGTAGTTGCGCCTTTTGCAGACGCCGCAGGCGAGGGTGATGATGTCTTCCATGCTTGGCTCTTGGGTTGGGGGAGAAAGAAAAAAGCCTAGGTTTCCTAGGCCTTGTCAATACTAGCAGACGATCTGCGCCACCCATCGACCAAGCGCCTCAAAAGGGCTATATGGCGGATCAACCCTGCCTCCGTCACCAAGGAGAAGAAGCGATGCTGGGTTTCAGACGTGTTCTGACCGCTTTTCCCGTCTCTTCGGCGCTCATTCTCGGCGGGTCGGTGGCCGCCTCCGCGGCCGGCAATCCCGGTCGTACGCCCAATCCGTCCGGGGGACCTCTGGACATCAACTGCGGTGGCATCCCTGCGGTCGCCTCGATAACGTTCAATAAGGAATTCGCGAAGACGTACACCCTCGCCGACGGCACCGTGAAGGTGATGATTGAAGGGCGCCAGCTCGTCACCGTCACCGGCAACGGGAAGGTCCTCAGCTTCAACTCCAGCGGGCCTCGTGCGATCTACTCCGGCCAGACGGGTCAGTGACCGTGGTCGTCGAAGGTCACACCTTCTACATCGCCCCCACCCTCGATGGCATCTGGCTGTACAAGGGCAAGCTCGTGGCCGACGGCGTGACCGGGCTGATAACAAGCCACGACGGCCACGTCACGGACATTTGCGCGCTGTTGAGTTAGAAGGCCTGCTGGCCCGGTCCCTTGCGGATCGGGCCATATGATTCGGTCGATGCCTGGGACGGCGTTCGCCGTGCTGCACGGCGACCAGACCGGCGAGGAGCTCCTGAAGGAGGCGCTGCGCATCCTCGAGCCCGGAGTGCTTGGGGTGAACGTCGAGACTCGCGATTTCGACCTCTCGCTCGACGAGCGTAGGCGCACCCGCAACCAGTGCGTGCTCGACGCGGCGTCGGCGCTGCGCGAGCTCGGGTTTGGGATCAAGGCGGCCACGATTACGCCGGAGGGGTCGGGCGACGTGGGCAGCCCAAACGCGATCCTGCGCAAGCAGATCGACGGCCGCGTGATCGTCCGGACCGGGCGGCGCATCCCAGGCGTGCGGCCGCTCGCCGGGGTGCACGCCCCCATCTCCGTGATCCGGATGGCGGTCGATGACGCGTACGGCGCCAGGGAATGGCGCGAGGGCCACGATCTCGACGAGTGGGCCTACCGGACCGAGAAGATCAGCCGTCGCACGTGCCGCATCGTGGCCGACTACGCGTTCCACCACGCGCGCCGGATCGAAGCCCGGGTCTTCGGGGGTCCCAAGTTCACGGTCAGCCCTGTCTACGAGGGGATGTTCAAGGAGGAGCTCGACGCGGCGTCGAAGCGGCACCCGGGGGTTCGCTATGAGCCGCACCTCATCGACGCCACCTACGCCCTTCTCCTGGCCACCACCGGTGAGGCGTTGGTGATCCCGGCCCTGAATCGGGATGGCGACACTCTCTCCGACCTCGTCATGCAGATGTTCGGCACGATCGCCGGCGCCGAATCGACGCTTCTGGCCTTTGACGACGCCGGCGCCGTCACTGTGGCCATGACCGAGGCGCCCCACGGCACCGCACCCGCCCTCGAGGGCAAGAACGTGGCCAACTCGATGGCCATGATCATGGCCGTGGCCTCGCTTCTCGGCTACATGAAGGGCGAGGACGCCCGCCGCGCGTCGCGCGCGATCTACGAGGGTGCGCTCGAGGCGGTGTCGGATGGCGTGCGGACAGCGGATCTGGGGGGGCAGGCTTCGACCTCTGACTTCACGGCTGAGGTCGTCCGCCGAGTCAAGACGAAAGTCGACGTGTGGAGCGCGCTCGCCGACATCGAACGTTGAAATACCTTGCGCTCGGCGACTCGTACACGATCGGCACAGGCGCCTCCGACGAATCGCACAGCTGGCCGGCGATCATCGCCGGGAAGCTGAACGCCCAGCTGACCAATCCGGCGGTCAACGGGTACACCACGCTCGATCTGATCAGGCATGAGCTGCCCCTCCTGGAGGAGTTGAAGCCTGACCTCGTGACCATCCTGATCGGGGTCAACGACCTGGTCCAGGGACGGACTCCCGATGAGTACCGGCGGTCCCTGATCACGATCTACGGCGAGCTTTCGGGGCTGCGCGTGGGCGCCATCTCCATCCCGACCTGGTCGTATGTCCCGGCGGCATCAGACTTCGGCGGCGCCGATCGCGTTGACCGGCTGACGAAAGTCTTCAACGCCGTGGCAAGAGAGGAAGCCCTTGCACGCGGATTTGCCTGGGTCGACATCGGACCGGTCAGCGTTTCGCGCATCGGGACCGGAGGCTGGATCGCTTCCGACCGGCTCCACCCCGGAGACGCGCAGTACGCGGCCTGGGCCGAGGTCATCCTGCCGCCACTACGCGACCTCGTTTAGCCGCGGCGAGCTCCGTCCGGCCTAAACCGTGATCCTCTTGAACGACTCCGCGTACTGATAGCCCCCGCGCTTCCCCACGTCCCGGTGCCGCCTGCGCATGAACTTCTCGAAGTCCCATTCCCGGCCCGGTTTTGAGACCTGGCTCTTGTGCTTGCGCAGCGCCTCGATCTTGCGGTCGAGAGTGGGCGTGATGTCGACCAGGTAGTCGCCCAGCGTCCAGAAGGGGATCCAGACCTCTTTCACCTCGTGCGGTTTGAACCCCTGCTTCAGCAGTGAGCGAAATGCGCGCGGGTTGCGCGAGTCGGGGTACACGGCCGCCATCGTCGCCTCGCCCACCGCCAGGTGGTCGGGGTGGGAGCCGCCCATCGGCGCATCGAGCACCCGCCCGGGGATATGCGTGATCACCAGCTCAGGCTTGTACTTGCGGATCTGGCGGACGATGTCGCGCCGGAGATTCAGATCGGGCGACAGGTGGCCGTCCTTATAGCCGAGAAACTCCACGCGCTTGACGCCGAGAACCTTCGCCGCCGCCCGCTGCTCCTTGGCGCGGATGGCGACCAGCTCGGAGTCCTTCTGGGCCGGATCCTCGCCACCCTGCCGGCCGTCGGTGACGATGACGTAGGTGACCTCAGCCCCGCTGTCCGCCAGCCGCGCGATCGAGCCCCCGGCGCCGAAGTCGGGGTCGTCGGGGTGGGCTGAGACTACCATCACCCTTTGAAATTTCGGCAGCCTGCCGTTGCTGCGCGCCGTCGCCATGCCAAAAAAGGTTAGTGACTAGCGACGCGCCCGTGCAGGCGCGCTGAGCGAGGACAGGGGGATCGCCGGCTGGATCGGCTCCCACAACGCCTCCAGCTGCTGAGCCGTCAGGCGCGTGCGCACGGCTATCACCCGACCACCGAACGCCGCCGTCTTCACCGCCGCCCATCCCCCGCCGGCCGCCAGGCGCATCGGCACCGTCACGACCGCGGCCAGGGCGGCCGCCTCCTCACCCGGCCGCGCGCCGCCGTCGGCCACGGCGCGGGAGAGCACGCTGGACAGCTCGTCGTCCAGCTGCCAGGCACGCGCCAGCGTGGCGCACTGGCTGGCACCGAGGCGGCCTACCGCGGTCACGTAGCGCGAAACCATAGCGCCCAACGAGCGCGGGTTCGTCACGGGTATGGCTGAGGCGAAAGGCGCGTACGACGCCGCGAACTTGATGGGCGTCAGCTGCTGGCGGTGGACCAGCGCAGACACCGCGTGCCATGTGGCCACGGCCTCGTCGTCTGAGCGCCCGCCGAAGAAGTCGATCAGCGCCGTACCCGCGACGACCAGCGGAGCCACCGCTTCCACGTTCGCCTCGGGCGCGGCGGCGGCCACGCGCTCCCAGTCGGACCTGTCAAGCGTCGCGACCTTGTGCGCGAACCCCCCACCGTTGAGCGCCTCGAAAGCAATCGACGGCTCGAACGGCGTCATCGCCAGGCGTACCTGGTCTGGGTTCACGCCTCCTTGCGCCTCGACCGCGAAGCCCGCACGCTCCACGGCCGCGAACGCGCGGCACCGCGTGTACGTGTCGAGATCGCGGGTGGCTTGGAGCGCGATCAGGATCGAGCGCACCACGCCCGCCGGCTCGACCGTCCCTTCGCGCGTGACGCTCGCTACCAGCTTGCGCCGGTCGAGCACCCGCAGCCACTGGATCGGAGACAGCTCGGCCAGCCCTTTGATGAAGGCGGCCACCTCCGCGTGGTTTGGCCCGTATAGGGCCGCGACCTTCACCCCCGAGGGTGCCGGCGCTCGGCTTCGCGGCGGCCTGGTGATCGTCTTGATGGCGTTGGCGACGGTGTGGACGACGTCGGTCCGCGGCGCGGGCTCGACCTGACTCAGCGACGCCAGCGGAATGGCCGGCTCAAGGGGCGCCCACAGCTGCGCCGCCTCATCCGGCGTGAGCTCGCCCAGCGCGGCAAGCACCCTCCCACCGTGGACCGCGGTTCGGACCGCCGCCCACCCCTCGTCGCCAACGAGATGGTGCGGGATGACCGAGAGCGCGGCCACCGCCACGGTCTCCTCGCTTGTGCCGTGCCGGCGCTTGGCGACGGCCTGAAGGAGGGCGCGCGACGCTGCCGGTTCGATGCGCCAGCGCCTGGCCAGGTCGGCCAGCTGCTCCCTGCTCAGATCTTCGAGCAAGGCGAGGAAGCGCCGCGTCTTCGGATCTAGGACGTCTGCGCCGGAAGGCGGAATCATCGCCGCAAACGGCGCGTAGTGAACGGCGAACTTCAGGGCCGGGAGATGCGAGCGCATGATGAGCGCGGTCATGGCCTGCCACGCCGTGACCTGCTTCTCGTCGCCCTTCTTGACCAGCGTGTCGAAAAGCACCTCGCCTGCGCGGGCCATCGGCTCGGAGATGCGGCCGTCGCTGCTCCTGATCGCCGCCTGGATGGAACGGGCGGAGTCGCTGCCGCCGGTTGGGTCCTTGCTCACCGAGCCGACGAGCCGGCGCGTCGTCTGCACCTGGCGCCATTGCCACGGAGTCAGCTGCCCCACGGCGGCGATGAACGCCTCGACCTCCGCGGTATGCGGGCCGAAGCGATGCGAGGCGACATCGTTGGCCCTCTGGATGCGGCCGAGCAGACCATGGGAGGCGGGAGCCACGGCCCCTATTCTCAGGGCAGAGCCCGCAGGCTTATGCCGGCTTAAACGGTCTCGACTTTGAGCAAGTTGGTCTGGCCGGGGCGACCCACGGGGACGCCCGCCACGACCACCACTCGATCGCCCTCCCGCACCATGCCGCTCTCCAGGGCGGCCGCTGTCGCGTTCGAGATCATCTGGTCCGTGTCGGTGCCCGGCCTGACCAGGAGAGGGATCACGCCGGAGTAGAGGGCGGTCCGCCGCAGGACCTCCTCGTGCGGACTCGCCGCGATCACGGGCATGGGCGGGCGCGCCTTGCTGCATCGGAGCGCCGTGGTGCCGGACTCGGTGAAGGCGATGATGACCTTTGCCTGCAGTTCGGTCGCGGTCGACGCCGCGGCGTGGGCGATCGCGCTCCCCACCTGCCCCGGCTCCCGCCAGAACTGCCGGGCGCGCTCGAAGTCGGGGTGCTTTTGGGCCGCGATGCAGATCCGGGCCATCGCGCGGACGGCCTCGATTGGGTGGGCCCCGATCGACGTCTCCTGGGACAGCATCACCGCGTCGGTGCCGTCCCAGATCGCGTTGGCGACGTCCGAGGCCTCGGCGCGCGTGGGCCGGTTGGACGTGACCATCGATTCCAGCATCTCGGTCGCGGTGATCACAGGCACGCCGGCACGGTTGGCGCGGTCGATCACGTCCTTCTGCACCGCCGGCAGGTCCCCCAGCTTGAGCTCGACCCCAAGGTCGCCGCGGGCGACCATGACCGCATCGGCCACCTCGAGGATCTTGCTGAGGTTGCGGATGGCCTCGAGCTTCTCCAGCTTGGCGATGACAGGAATGGTTCGGTTGAGCCCGGTGATGTGCTGCTGGCACATGAGCACGTCTTCTGGTCGGCGGACGAATGAGAGGGCGATGTAGTCGACCCCGAGGTCGACTGCGAGCTTCAGGTCCTGTATGTCCTTCTCGGTCAGCGCGGGAAGAGGCAGCGGGCGGCCGGGAACGCTGATGCCCTTGCGCTCGCCGAGCAGCCCGCCGCGGACGACCGATGCTTCGGCACGGCCGTCGTTGACGGCGCGAACCGCAAGCTCGATCCGCCCGTCATCCAGGAGGACGCGATCGCCGACGCGAAGTGCATGCACCAGCTCCGCGTGGCTGACCTCGATCCTGTCCTCCCCATTTGTGGGGAGGTGGCCCGAAGGGCCCGGGGGGAGGGAGGCAACCAGAACGACGGACCGTCCGCGCACGAGGCGCTGAAAGGTCCCTTCGACCGGTCCCGTCCGGATCTTCGGTCCCTGAAGGTCTCCCAGCAGCGCCACCGGACGCCCCACAGCCTCCGCCGCCTCGCGGACGTTCGCGGCCGCCTCGCGATGCGCATTCGCGTCGCCATGCGAGAAGTTCAGCCGCGCCACGTCCATTCCGGCCTGGATCATCGACCGCAGGACCTGAGGCGACGAGCTGGACGGTCCGATCGTGCAGACGATGCGGGTCCGCCTGATTGGTGTCACTGGTAGCGCCTTACTCGGCGGCTCATCTCCTGCTCGGCGTCGATGACGCGCCGCTCGAGCTCAAGCGAGCTGATCACCGCTCCTCCCATCCCGCGGACGACGTCGCGCTGAAACCTGTCCGAGGTCGCGACTGTGATCACGTCGCCCGACTCGCCGGCCCGGTAGGCCAGGCGTTCGATGGAGTGGTCTGCGGAATGGCCTTTGCGCGTAAAGACGACGCGCACGCCGTCCACGATCTCCTCAGAGTTGGACATGGCCTCGGAGTGGTGTGCGTCGAACACCACCGTCACCTCTTCCCCGCTGACCATGCCTAGGACCGAGAGCCGCCTGATCAGCTCGTCACGTGCGGCCTCCAATGACGCCGTAGTGAGCAGCCGCTTCAGCGACTGCCACGCGTGGACCACGTTGTAGCCGTCGACGATGAGCCTCTGCACTAGAGTGTCCCGCGCCCGCAGGTCCTTGCATCTTCGCGTCCTCGACTGCAGGGCGCCTTCGGCGCTGAAGGCTGCGTCAAGGGGCCCGGCGCTGCGTCGTCACGCATCTAGCGATGCGCTCCTGGCCGCGCCACCCTTTCCTTGCCTTCGGCCGCCGATGACGCGAATCTGCGTCGGAACTCGGGCGCCTGACACTCAACCAGTTTATGGGCGGGTCTCTGTAGAGACGGCTCTCTGACGCATCACCTCATACAGGAGCGCGGCGGCTGCAGCGGAGGCGTTGAGGCTCGCGAGGCGTCCGGCCATGGGCAGCCGCACGCGCGCATCGCAGCGCTCTTTGACCAATCGATGCACACCGGACCCCTCGCTGCCCACGACGACGCATACGTGCTGAGTGAAGTCGAACTCCCACGCCTTTAGGTCGCCGCGCGGGTCGAGCGCTACGCACCAGATCCCGGCGCGCTTCACCTCGACGATCGCGGAAGGCAGTCCCGAGACCCGTGCGATCGGCAGAAGCTCGCTCGCGCCCGAGCTCGCTTTCATCGCGACGGCGGACAGAGGCGCGCTCCGATGCTCAGGGACGATGGCGCCGCCGGCGCCGGCCACCTCGGCGCTGCGCAAGATCGCGCCGAGGTTTTGTGGATCCATGATCGAGTCGAGGGCGACCAGGAGTGAGGGGCGCGTGTCGAGGAGCTGGTTGAGAGTCCATTCGCGGCGTGGTTTGAGCTCCGCAGCGACGCCCTGGTTGACGCCGGGCGCCATCGCGTCCAGCCGGGGCGCCGGCACCACCTCAACTCGAGTGAGCCTGGCCAATTCCTCGAGGCGTGGGTCATGGCCGAGCCCCGTGGCCTGGTACACCTTGACCACGCGACCTGCGCGCGCCGCCTCCAGCACCGCGTTGCGGCCGTGGATGAGCTGCCTCAAATCATCCGGCCGGCGCGATGCGCCTCCAGCGCACGCCCTCTTTCGAATCCTCGAGCGCGATGCCGCGGGCTCGCAGCTCGTCGCGGATCCGGTCGGCGCGCGCGAAGTCTCGTGTCTTCCGGGCTCCCTCGCGCTCAACGATGAGTCGCTCGACCTCTTGGGCGAGTCCCGGCTCCTCCGCACGGACTACGTCCAGATGCGCGTCGAGGTCGTCGATCACGGCCAGGAGCGACGCCTGGTTGAGGGGGCCGACTCTGCCTGCGTCGAGCGCCGCGTTCGCTTCGCGGATGTGCTCGAAAACAATGCCGACTCCTTGCGGAAGGTTGAGGTCGTCGTCCAGAGCGTCGCGGTAAGCCGCGCGAACATCCGCGGTCTTCCGCGCAAGCTCACCGTCGTCGGCGCCGGACGGGCTCGTGCGATTGACTCGATCCGCGAACTCGCGGAGGCGCCGCACCTGCTCAGCCGCAGCGTGCAGAGCCTCCGGGCTGAGCCGGACGCGAGAGCGGTAGTGTGCGTTCGCGATCAAGAAGAAGCGGATCGCGAGGGGGTCGTGGCCGGCGTTGACGAGATGCCGCAGTGTCGTGAAGCTGCCGGCACTCTTGGACATCTTGTCCCCCGTCGCGTCGGCGAGATGCTCGGAGTGGAGCCACACGCGGGCGAACGTCGCATGATTGGCCGCCTCCGATTGGGCGATCTCGTTCTCATGGTGCGGAAACATCAGGTCGACGCCGCCGGCGTGAATGTCGAGCGTCTCGCCGAGGTAGCGCTTGCTCATCGCCGAGCATTCGATGTGCCAACCGGGCCGGCCGCGGCCGAAGGGCGCGTCCCACGCCGCCCCGATTCGTTCGTCGGCCGGCTGCGCCTTCTTCCACAACGCGAAGTCGCTCACCGATTCTTTCTCGTACTTGTCGGCCGCGACCCGTGCGCCCGCCTTGAGACCCGCTCGATCGAGGTGCGAAAGCTCTCCATATTTCGGAAAGCTCGCGATCCGGAAGTACACGTCTCCGTCCGCTATGTAGGCGTTTTCGTTCTCGATGAGAGTCGAGATCATGTCGACCATCTCGTTGATGTGCTCGGTGGCCCGCGGGTAGTGCTCCGCCCGCTCGGCACGAAGCGCCGCCATGTCCTCAAAGAACGCCTGGGCGTAAGGCTTCACGAACTCGGCGATCGTCGTGCCGGCGTGCATCGCCTGGTCGAGGATGCGGTCGTCTATGTCAGTCAGGTTCATCACGTGCGTGACGCGATAACCCGAGACGCGAAGATGCCTGCGCACCAGGTCGTAGAAGAGGAAGGCGCGCAGGTTGCCGACGTGGGCGTAGTTCCAGACCGTCGGACCGCACGTGTACATGCGCACGTGCCGGTTCTCGAGAGGTTGGAACTCGTCTTTGGTGCCGGTGAGGGAGTTGTGCAGCCGCAGCGTCACGCCGTTAGTCTCGCGTAAACGGCTCGCGTTCAATCGAGCTGCAGAGGCCCCGCCAGGCCCTTTCGCTGTCCTCGTCCTGACGGTGCGCCGAGCGAAGCTCGTGCACGCACCACGACAGATCATCGAGGCGCCATCGCAGCCGGTAGAGCTCACAGAGTGTTGGATCGCCTCGGCCGATCATCCAGAGGTCGCGCTCGGCCGGCGCCAGGCCGGCCGTGTCCCAGTCGACGAGCAGGAATCGGTCACGGGAGCGAACGATGTTCCCGCTGTGCGGCTCGCCGTGCGTCAGAACAGGCTTGGCGGCCGTCATATCGACTCCTGCCTCCAGCTCATCGAACCTCTCGAGCCACTGCATGATCAACCCGGCGTTGCGAGCGACCATCGACCGTGCCGGACCCGAGTAAGGTCCCCCGGCCCAGTCCGCGTCGAGGTCTCGCAAAGCGTTCTCGAGGTCTTCACGCAGCGGCACGCTCGGCACGATCACCCGTGCCGTCGCCGCGACTCCAGGAGAAGAGCCGTGCAGGCGCCCGAGCATGTCGACCAGCGCCGTCCGCTCCCCGCCGGTGAGCACCTTTCGGAATGGCTGCGGATCCCCGAGAAACGGGTAGAACGCCACCGCGTAGTGTGTCCCGACGCGGGTGAGGACCTCGCCGTCGACGTTGTCGAGAGGAGAGACCACAAAATCGAGCTCCGCGTCCGATCGCAGCGTGCGCGCCGTTTCCAGAGCGCTGCGGAGGTGTTCGAACACCTCAGCCGCGTGCTCACCGAGGAAGGGCTTGCGATCGAGATCGTCGACGGTCACGAAATGGCGAGTTCCCTTCCCGTCCGTACAGCGCCAATGGTGGCTGCCGGCGCCAATCGGCAGGTGCTCGAGATCGACATCTTTCAGTCCCCAGCCGTTCGTCAACGCGACGATGAGGTCGCTCTCAGCGAGATCGGGCGGTCGGGTCCTCAAGCTCTTCGATGGTGGCGACCGCCTGCGCGGCGATGCCGGCCTTCTGGCCGAGGGCGCCAAGCCCCTCCGGAGACTTGCCTTTGATGTTCACGTTTTCCGTCCCGATCCTGTTCGCGAGCTGCGCCTTCATCTTGGGAAGATGCGCCTGCAGCCGCGGCTCCTGCGCGATCACCGTGCAGTCCACGTTGACTACGCGATAACCAGCCTCACGCAACTCTGCGATGGCCGTCGCGAGCATGTCCAGGCTCGATGCGTCCTTGAATTTCGGATCGTCGGCCGGAAAAAGGGCGCCGATGTCGCCCAGTCCTGCAGCCCCGAGAACCGCGTCGATCACCGCGTGAGTCAGCACGTCCGCGTCCGAATGGCCGTCGAGCCCTCTCGGGTGATCGATGCGCACGCCGCCCAGCACGAGCGGACGGCCCGCCGCCAGCGGATGCACGTCGTACCCGATGCCGACTCTCACCTGACCGCGGTCTCGTGCTCCCGGATCAGAGCCTCCACGACTTCCAGGTCTTCTGGCGTCGTCAACTTGAGATTGGCCGGCTCGCCAGGAACCACCGAGACCAAGTGGCCCGTCGCCGCGACCAGCTGCGCGTCGTCGTCACCGACGAGCCCGGCGTCAGCGGCCTCGCGGTGGGCGCGGGCGAGGAGATCGTAGGCAAAGCCCTGCGGCGTCTGGGCGAGCACGATCAGCGAGCGGTCGAGGCTCTCGACCAGGCGGTTCCCTTCGACGCGCTTGACCGCGTCCCGCGGGCTGATCGCCGGGAACGCGGCACCGCTCTCCATCGCGGCCGCCAGGACGCGGCGGACCAGCGTGGCGGTGACCAGAGGGCGGGCCGCATCGTGGACGAGCACGAAATCGCAGTTGCCGAGCGCCGCCAGACCCATCCGAACCGAGTCCTGGCGGCTCTCGCCTCCCGCCTTGACGATGACCGGTTTGCGTGGATGAAGCGCCTCCACCTCACGCTCGGCGCTTTCGAGCCGGCTCGGTGGCCCGACGACCACGATCCGGTCCACCTCGTCGAGCGCCAGGAACAGCTCGAGCACGCGGGCCAGCGTCGTACGGCCGTTGAGCCGAACCAGCGCTTTGCTGCCGCGGCCCAGACGCGAGCCGGTGCCCGCGGCGGCAACGATTGCACCTACTGTCCGCATCAGTCGCGGCAGCTCACGCCGATTCCTCGCGCGGCTTGACCCTGGTTGGCTGGCGACGCGGTTCCGCGCCGCTTGGCTCGGCGAAGATCATGCGTCCCGCCGATGTCTGGATCACCGACGTAACCACCGCGGTGATCGTCTGATTGAGCAGTCGGCGTCCGTTCTGGATCACCACCATCGTCCCGTCGTCCAGGCTGCCGACGCCCTGGCCCGGCTCTTTGCCTTCTCGGGCCACGGTGACGACGATCTCCTCGCCGGGGATGGCGACCGGCCGCATCGCCTGCGCCAGGTCGTTGAGGTTCAAGACGGCGACGCCTTCCAGTCGAGCGATCCGGTTGAGATTGAAGTCGTTGGTCATGATCGCCCAGCCCTTGCGCTTGGCCGTGCGCACGAGGTGCGTGTCGATGTCGCCGTTGGGTGGAGAGTCGTCCTCGGTGACCTGCAGGTCGATCGACGGCTCCTTTTGCATCTCGGTGAGCACGTCGAGACCGCGACGGCCCCGCCGCCGGCGTGTGACGTCCGCGGAGTCGGCGACCGTTTGTAGCTCCCGAAGCACGGAGCTGAGCGTGATCAGCGGCATGTCGAGAAAACCGGTCTTCGCGATGTCGAAGATGCGGCCGTCGATGATGACCGAGGTGTCCAGCAGCACCGCCGGGACACGGTGTGTGTCAGGTTCGGTGCTGCGGCCCAAGAAAAGGCTGGTGAGCTCGGCCCGACGCGTCAGGCCGACCGATGCCCCTTGCGCCGCCAGCAGCAGCGCAAGCACCGCCGAGACCCAGATTCCATACGGCTGGATGTCGCGCACGAAAGCGCCGATCAGGACCGCGACCACCAATCCCACAATCAAGCCCAGCAGTCCGCTGAGGAGGTCCGGGAGCGGAGTGCTCGTCAGCCGGAAGTTGAACTTTCGCCACCCACCCAGCACGTA
>Ga0209690_1001290_pt1 | contig 13978 bp, 15 predicted proteins | sample GraSoiAngelo_150_FD_186164 | JGI IMG/M metagenome (GOLD analysis project Ga0209690, IMG submission 186164) | Grasslands soil microbial communities from the Angelo Coastal Reserve, California, USA - 14_1009_09_40cm (SPAdes) (version 2) | ecosystem: Environmental > Terrestrial > Soil > Grasslands ...
ATGCGAGTCGTTTCCGATTGACAGGTTTCGAGGCTCTGCGTCGCAAACGGCCGGCAAACCTCATCGCAACCGCCGTGTAGCTGCCGCACACGCGTGGAGAGCAACCGTTGGGCCCTCGTTCGCTGCGCGGGCCCGCCTGCGCTCCGCCGCGCGCGTCTGGCCTCCGCAAGGCCGTGAAAAACACCGTGCTACGACTGTGCATGATGAACTCAAGGACCGTTGTCGAATCGCTGAGCTCTTCGGATCTCCGTTCCGCTACCTGGGATCTCGTGCGGAGATCACACGGTCTCGATGCCGCACTTCTCGTTCACCTCGGCGAGATCGAGCAGCGGAAGCTGTACCTCGACTGGTCGTTCTCCTCGATGTTCGCCTACCGCGTCGAGGAGCTCGGCTTTTCCGAGGACGTCGCCTGCAACCGGATCAACGTCGCCCGGGCCGCGCGCCGCATGCCGATCATCCTGGAGGTGCTCCGCTCGGGGAAGGTGCACCTGGCCGGGTTGACGCCGCTGAGAAGATGTACGGTCGCGCGTTCATGGAACGAGCCCGCGTGGCGGTCGACCCGCCTGCCGCCGGTAAGGAGATTCCGTCAGGGTGAGTGCAGGATGATCCGCCGCGCGGCGGGACGCGCTGCGTTGAGGTTCGCCTGGATGTCGTCGATCCGCTTTGACGGCGTGCAGGATCCGACTAGGCGCCGGCGCGGTACAGGGCGTAGACGCTCGCCCAGCCGATGGCGAGCAGGACGAGGAACACGAGAAGCGCGAGACGCTCGAACCACGCCTGCGCGCTCTTGCTCACCGCGATCCCCCAGCCCATGGTCGCGAACGACCACAGTCCGTTGGCGAGGTGGTAGGCGATGGCGAGGACGCCGAGGATGTAGACGATCAGCGTCGGCGTGTGGTGGTGCATCTCGCGCGCGATGTCGGAGAAGGGCTCGGGCCGGCCGAGCACGAACCGGGGCTGGATCCAGGCGAGCCACAGGTGCGCGCCGAGGAACGCGAGCAGGCCAATCGCGGAAGCTCGCTGGAGCCAGTAGCGAAGGTTCGAGACGTTCCCGACGGTGCTGGTGCGGGTCTTCGCCAGCCGGACCATGCCCCAGCCGACGTGCCAGACGAGCGGCACCATGACGACCGTGAAGGTCAAGGCCGCGGTGGCGGGATTCGAATGCGCGGTGACCGATTCCTCCCAGGGGCGCGCGCCGGCGAACGCCGCCAGCTGGTTCCACAGGTGGTTCGCCGTCCAGATCCCGAGCGGGAAGAAGGCGAGGAAGGAGCCCAGGCGGGCGAGGAGGAAGTTCCGCGCCACGGTCCGCTCCGCGGGCGCGACGGAGCGGTCGGGTTGGTCGGTGGTGAGGGGCAGCGCCATTTCGCGGCCTCCTTAGCACACATCTCCCGACGTCCGCCCCGGAAAAGGCCGGTCGGATCGGGCGGCCGGCCTCAGGGAAGCTGGGCTTTCTCGGCGCCGGCGCAGTACGCCGCCTTGAACTTGCCGATGTATTCGTGGGCAGCTCCGCCGGGGTCGGCGATCACCACGTCGAAGTTTCCCGTGGCCTCGCCCCCCGCGCCGACCTCGAATTGCGACAGTCCGATGTTCGCGCCCCGGATGCTGACGCCAGGAAGCCGCACCACGTGAGGACTGCCGGTTTCCGGACCGGAGCCCACCAGCACCTCGTCGCTCGTAGTGGATCCCGGCGAACTCGGGTCGGTCTGCCCGACGAAGAAGGTCCCGATCTTCCCGGGTGGAACCCAGACCAGGATGGCCGTGAAGTTCTCGATCGGGTTCTGGAAGTAGTCCTGGTGCGCGGTGACCTTGGCGCAGAGGTCGGGAACGTCGCTCATGGCGATGACCCACTGCGGGTGCGCACCGCTGGCGTCGGTGAAGGTGGCCTGCGTCGAGATCGAGCTGTGCACCGGCGAGATGACCGCGGAGTAGCCGGCGAGGACGACGTTGTCCTCGCTGCCGCAGCCGGCCACCGCGGCGAACGAAGCGAGGAGGAGGGCGGAGAAGCGCATGGGGCGCGCACCCTAGCACGCGGCGCCAGCGCCGGAGATTGCGGTTGCGTGTCGCTGCCCCGACCGGTACAGCACCGGGCATGCCGTGGCAGCAGATCGCAGGACAGGATCGCGCGGTGCGGCTCCTCCGCTCGGCGCTCGAGCGTGGGCAGCCGCACCATGCATACCTGCTCGCCGGGCCCGCGGGAGTGGGCAAGGAGCTGCTCGCGCGGCTCTTCGCGCAGGCGGCGAACTGCGAAGCGGTCTCCGGAGAGCAGCCCTGCGGCTCGTGCCCCGCTTGCGCAGCGATCGCGCGAGGAAACCATCCCGACGTCGCCTGGGTACTGCCACAGAGCGAGGCGGTGACGCGCGGCATCGTCTCGCGCGCAGACCTGGAGGGGACCCCGTCCCGGGAGATCCGCGTCGACGAGGTGCGCGCGCTCTCGCGGCGGCTCGCCTTCGTCGCCGCGCGTGGCCGGCGCAAGATCGCGGTGCTTGCGCCTGCCGAGGCGATGAACGAGCGGGCCCAGAATACGCTCCTCAAGACGCTGGAGGAGCCCCCGCCCGCGACCACCTTCCTGCTGGTCAGCGAGCAACCCGACGCACTGCTCGCCACCGTGCGGTCGCGCTGCGCGCGCGTGCAGCTCGCGCCGCTTCCCGAGAAGGTGCTGGTCGCGGAGCTGGTGAAGCGAGGCGCTCCGGCCGACGAGGCGCGCAGGCGGGCCGCCCGGGCGGACGGCAGCCTGGGCCGCGCGCTCTCGCTCGACCCGGAGGAGCTGGAGCGCCGGCGCGAGCTGCTCGAGTCGGTCGAGGCAGCGCTGGCGGCGCCCGACGAACGAGACGCGCTCGATCTGGCGGAAGGGGCCGGCGAGCGCGACGCGGCGCGCGGCGTCGCCGAGGCGGTGCAAGCGTGGACCCGGGACCTCCTCGTCGCCCAGGCGGGCGGCGAGATCGAGACGCAGGAGCTGGCCGGCGCCGCCGCGCGGCTTTCGCAGGCGATCGCCGCGCCGGCGTTGCTCGGACAGGCGAGCCTCTGCGCCGAGGTGATCGAGGCGCTGGAGCAGAACGGCAACGGGCGGCTGCAGCTCGAGCGGCTGTTGCTCGGCATCCGGGAGCTGCGCCATGTCTGAGCTCGGCGAGCTGCTTACGGCCGTGGCCCAGGGCAAGGCAAAGCCCGTCTACCTCATCGAGGGAGACGAGTACCTGGCGCGCGGAGCGGCGCGCGAGCTGTCGCAGGCGCTGGTCCCCGAGAAGGACCGCGCGTTGAATCTGGTAACGCTCGACGCCGGAGCGGGCGCCCGCGAGGTCGTCTCGCACCTGGTGACGATCGCCATGTTCGCCGCGCCGAAGGCGGTCGTGGTGGAGGGCGCCGACGCCTTCGCGGAGGAGGTCGACGCCGAACGCGAGCTGGCCCGCGCGCGGGAGCTCTGGCAGGGAAAGCGACAGCGCGACGCCGCGCGGCGGCTGCTCAAGCTCGTGCGCGGAGCGGGTTGGGGCGCCGCCGACCTGGCCTTCGGCGCCCGCGGAGCGCCCGCCGCGGCGAAGTGGCGCAAGGAGATCGGCGCCGCGCCGGACGAGTCCGACAAGGGATGGCTTTCGGAGCTGTCCTCCTGGGCGGAAGAGCAGCGCCTCTCCGCGCCACCTCACGATCTGGAGGCGCTGGTCACGGCGGTCGAGCGCGGGCTGCCGCCCAGGACCCACCTCATCCTGGTGGCGGAATCGCTCCCGCCCAAGCACCCGCTGGTGCGGCTCGCCTCTACGATCGGAGCGCACCTGCGCCGGCGGGCCGAGCGGCGCGGCCGCGGCATCGAGGCGCTGGACATCTCCGAGGTGGTGGCGGAGGCGCTCCGGCCTCACGGCAAGAAGCTCGCCCGCGACGCGGAGCTGGAGCTCAAGCAGCGGCTGGGCGACGACCTGCGCCTGATCGCTGCCGAGCTGGAGAAGCTGGCCGTGCACGCCGGCGAGCGCGCGCAGATCTCGCGGGCGGACGTCGAGGCCGTGGTGGCGCCCGTGCGGGAGGAGGAGTTCTTCGCCCTCGGCGAGGCGGTCTCGGAAGGCGATCTCGGACGAGCGCTGCAGCTCTTCCACGACGAGCTGCGCCGCAAGGCGAATGCCACCGCGGTTGCGCTGCCGTTCCTGGGCGGAGTGGCCGGGGCGCTCCGCCGTTCGCTGGCCGACCACGCGCGCTATTCGACGCTTCCTGCGGCGCGCGGCACGCGCGAGCTTCGCTACGACGAGTTCCAGCGCGGTGTCTTCCCCGACGTCGAAGCGGAGCTGTCCGGCAAGGGACAGAAAGTGCCGAACCCATACGTGGCCTACCTGGGCTACCGCCGCGCGCGGCGCCGGCCCCGGTCGCACTGGCGGCGCGCGCTGGTCCTCTGCGCCGCGGCGGACGCGGCGTTGAAGAGCGGCGCCGATCAGCGTCTGCTCATCGAGCGCCTCCTCACGGAGGTGTGCGCCTGAACGGCGCCGTTGTGGTATCCCCCGCGGGCATGCGGACGCTCGTCACCATGGCGCTGCCGTACGCGAACGGCAGCCTCCACCTGGGCCATTTCGTCGAGGCCATCCAGACCGACGTCTACGTCCGCGCGCTGCGCGCGATGGGGCGCGAGGTGGCCTTCATCTGCGCCAACGACATGCACGGCACTCCCATCGAGATGAGCGCCGCCAAGGCCGGGCTCCCGCCGGAGGAATACGTCGAGCGCATCCACCGCGAGCACCGCGAGGACTACGCCGCCTTCCAGATCTCACTCGACGAGTTCTACACGACGCACTCCGAGGAGAACCGGCTGCGCACGCAGGAGATCTACCGGAAGCTGGTGGAGCGCGGCTCGATCGAACGGCGCGAGGTCGAGCAGCTCTACTGCGAGGTCGACGGCCGCTTCCTCCCCGACCGCTACGTCCGCGGGACATGTCCCGCCTGCGGCGCCAAGGACCAGTACGGCGACGCGTGCGAGGTGTGCGGCTCCACCTACGAGGCCGTGCAGCTCAAGGATCCCTACTGCGCCATCTGCAAGGATGCAGGCCGCGGGATCGTCCGACCGGTGCTGCGGCGTAGCGCGCACTACTTCGTGAAGCTCTCCCAGTATCAGGACTTCCTGCGCAAGTGGACCACGGAGCCCGGCCGCGTGCAGCCGGACATCCGCGGGTTCCTCGCGCGCTGGCTGGCCGAGCCGCTCAAGGACTGGGACATCTCTCGCGACGAGCCCTACTTCGGATTCGAGATCCCCGACCGGCCGCCCGGAGAGGAGAAGAAGTACTTCTACGTCTGGCTTGACGCGCCCACCGGGTACCTCTCCTCCACCGAACACTGGGCGCGCAAGCGCGGCCGCACCGTGGAGGAGTGGTGGGGGGCCGATTCGGGTACCGAGATCGTGCATTTCATCGGCAAGGACATCGTCTACTTCCACACCCTGTTCTGGCCGGCGATGCTGCACGCCTCGGGTTGGCGGGTGCCGGCCCGCGTGCACGTGCACGGGATGCTCACCGTGGAAGGCACGAAGATGTCCAAGACGCGCGGCACCTTCATCAATGCGCGCGAGTACCTGGACGCCGGGCTCGACCACGAATGGCTGCGCTACTATTTCGCCGCCAACCTGGGGGCGACCGCGAGCGACATCGACCTTTCGCTCGGAGAGATGAAGAACCGCGTCAACGGCGAGCTCTTGAACAGCGTCGGCAACCTGGCGAACCGCGCACTCTCGATCCTGTGGAAGAGCCTGTCGGGGAAGCTGGGCCTCTTGCCCGGCGATGCGGAGGGGGTCGACCTCTGGCACCAGGCGAGCCTCCAGCGCGCCAGCGCGATGCAGGCGTACCTGCGCGTCGATTCGCGCGCGGCCGTGCAGGCGGCGCTCGCGGTCGCGGCGGCGGGGAACGAACGGCTGCAGCGGAAGCAGCCGTGGAAGACCATCGCCACCGACCCCGAGGGTGCCCGCCGCGAGCTGACGCTGGCGGTGAACCTCGCGCGGGTGTGCGCCGCGATGCTCGAGCCGGTGGTGCCGCGATTCGCGCAGGGGATCGTCGAGCAGACCGGGGCGCCGCTTCCGGCGGTCACCGACCACAAGCCGCTCGAGGAAGCGACCATCCGCGAGCCGAGGCCGCTGGTGCGCCGGATGGAGGACGAGGACGTGCGCAAGCTCACGTCGCGGTTCGTCGCCGAGGCGCCTCGGGAGGCGTCGGCGCCGACCCCGGCCTCCGTCCCGACTCCGGCCCCGACCTCGCCCGCGGAGATCACGATCGACCGCTTCGCGGAGATCGATCTCCGCGCCGGAAGGGTGCTCGCCGCCGAGCGCGTGCCGAAGGCCGACAAGCTGCTCAAGCTGACCATCGATCTCGGCGAGGGCGCGCCGCGCACGATCGTGAGCGGGGTTGCGCAAGCGTACCGGCCGGAGGAGCTGGTCGGCCGGACGGTCGCGGTGGTGGCGAATCTGCCGAAGAAACCGCTGCGCGGCGTCGAATCGCACGGCATGGTGCTGTTCGCGACGGGCGGCCCGCGGGGCCTCACGGTGGTGGAAGTGGGCGAGGAGGTCGCGCCGGGATCGAAGGTGAAGTGATGGGTCTCTTCTCCTGGTTCAAGAAGGGCGGCGGTGCCAGGGATGAGGGCGCGGCCCGCGTCCCCGAGCCAGAGACTCCCCGGGAGACGGTCGACGAGCTGGCCGAGGCGCTTGCCAGTCCCGACGGCGCGGCGCGGGTCGACGCGGCGCGGGTGTTGGTCGACCGCTGGCGCGCGGGCGACGGCCAGGCCGCGGCGGCCATCGCCGTGCGGGTCGAGGAGCTGCTGGAGGACCCCGAGCCGCAAGTGCGGATCTCGGCGCTGGGCGCCGTCCGCATGATGCGCAAGCCCGAAAATCTGGCGAAGCACGCGAGCGCGGTCCTCGCGCTGCTCTCCGATCCCGTCGCGCAGGTGCGCACCGCGGCGGTGTGGGCCGCGGCGCGGCTGCCCGGCCCGGCAGCGCGCCACCAGGTAAGCGCGTTGCTCGCCTCGGGCGAGGAGCCGATGCGGTTCGCGGCGGCCTGCGCGCTCAGCGACCAGGGGGACTCGGCGGCGCTGGCGCAGCTCGTGGTCGCGCTGCGCGAGGACTACCGCCGCCAGGAGGCGCTCTCTGCCCTGATGTCGCTGGGCGATCCGGCGGCCGTGCCCGGCATCGCCGAGCTGTTCGAGGACGAGTCGCTGGGCGAGTTCGACCGCACCCTGGCGGCGGCGGCGCTGGCCCGGCTGGGCGACGCGCGCGGCTCGGCGCACCTGGTGGAGCGCGTCGCCTCGGGCGGCGACGACCGCCCGATCGCGGCGGAGTGGGCCGGGCGGCTGCGCATCGCCGAGGCGGTCCCCGCCCTCGAGGAGCTGGCCGGAGCCGATGGTGAGCCCGCGCGTGGCGCGGCGCTTCGCGCGCTCGGGCGCCTGGGTGCATCGGGCGTCGAGCAACGCCTGCTCGCCATCGCGACCTCCGCCGACGAGCCCGAGGACCTGCGCATGGACGCGGCCGAAGGCCTGGCCGAGATCGGCTCGCCGGCCGCCATTGCGGCGCTCCACGCGCTGGCCGACGAGCCCGGCGAGCTCGGCCCGCTGTCCAAGGAACTGCTGGCGGAGATCGCCCAGAACCAGGCGGAAGCCCAGGCGTCGACCGCGAACGCGACCTCCACCTCGACCTCCACCTCGAACCCGAGCTCCACCTCGACCCCGAGCTCGACCTGACCGTCGAGTCCGGCTCCCTTGCCGCCAGCCGCCAAACCGCCTCGATGCCGCTCATCGACTCCCACGCCCATCTCGATTTCGCCGACTACGGCGACGATCTCCCCGCGACGCTCGGGCGCGCGCGAGAGGCAGGGCTGGTGCACGTCGTCGTGGTGGGGCAGTGGCGCGAGCCGGACGGGCGGCGGCCGGGGTCGCGCGCCGGGATGGACGCCGCCCGGGACGCCGTCGAGCTGGCGCGGAGCGATCGCTCGTTCCTCAGCGCGACCGCGGGGATCCATCCCCACGACGCTGCGCGGGCCACGGGCGCCGACCTGCGCGAGCTGGAAGCCATCTGCCGCGAACCCGAATGCGTCGCCGTGGGGGAATGCGGGCTCGATTATCACTATGACCGCTCGCCGCGCGAGGTGCAGCGCGAGCTGTTCGCGGCGCAGATCCGCCTGGCGAAGGCGCTGCGCAAGCCGCTGGTGGTGCACACGCGCGAGGCCGACCTCGACACCGCGTCGATCCTCGAGCGCGAGCTGGGTCAGGACGGCGGAGTGATCCACTGCTTCACCGGCGATTGGGCCGCGGCGCAGCGATATCTCGCGCTCGGGCTGCACATCAGCCTGAGCGGAGTGCTGACCTTCAAGGCGGCCGATGCGCTGCGCGACGCGGCGGCACGGATCCCGCTGGACCGGCTCCTGGTGGAGACGGACTGTCCCTTCCTGGCGCCCGTGCCGCATCGCGGCAAAAGGAACGAGCCTGCGTACGTGCGCCTGACCGCGGAGCGCCTCGCGGAAGTGCGCGGGCTACCGCTGGCACGGGTCGAGCTGGCGACCACCGAAAATGCCCGGCGGGCACTGCGCCTGCCGGCTTGAATCGAGGCCCGGGTGCGACGTCCAACCGCGCAGGGGAGGCCAAGGCCTGTTGACAGGCGCGCCGCCCGCTTGGATGCTCGCACGACTCACCAACCTTCGAGGATCGCCATGAAGAAGCTCTTCGCCTTCGCCCTCGCCGCCGGACTCTCCGGCGCCGCGCTCGCCGCCGAGAAGACCGAGACCCTCAAGGTATCCGGCTGGCACTGCGCGGGATGCTCCGCGAAGACCGAGGCCGCCCTCAAGGACCTGAAAGGCGTCAGCACCGCCACCGCCGACAAGAACAAGCAGCAGGTGACGGTCACCTACGACGACGCCAAGGCGAAGCGCGCCGACCTGGAGAAGGCCATCGCCGACTCGGGCTTCACGGTCGACAAGTAGTCGTCGCCGATAGGGCGGCGCTGGCTTTTCCACCGCGGACAGTCCGGCGTCAGCCTTCCCAGCTGAGCCACTCGTCGCCGATGCGGTCCTCCGCGTCCGGCTCGGTCTTCCAGCGACCTTTCCACTCCGCCACTTCCCAGCCGCGGCGGAGCGCCTCGGCGCGGAAGGCGGGCTTCGGGTTCACCACGATGGGGTGGCCTACCTCCTCGAGGAGCGGCGTGTCGGCGACGCTGTCCGAGTAGAGATAGCTGCGCGAGACGTCGATCCCGTGGCGCGCGATGACCTCCTTCACGCGCTCGCGCTTGCCTTCCTTGAAGACGATGGGCGGCACCAGTTGGTCGCTCGCCGTCCCGTCCTTGATCAGCGCCCGGGTGCCGATGGCCTCGTGCGCGTGGAGGAAGCGGCCCACCTCGTCGATGATGATCTGCGGCGAGCCCGAGGCGACCACCACCAGATGCCCCGAGAGCAGATGCCGGCGCACGGAGCGCAGACCCTGCTGGGTGATGCGCTTCTTGACGTGCTTGTCGAAGCACTTGCGCGCCAGCTCGCGGAGCTTGTCGGCGCGGATCCCCTGCTGGCACTTGCTGCCCAGCGCGACCATGTCGGCCTCGCTGAGACGCTTGCGCGCGTAGTCGTACAGCGCCCGAGGCACCTGGCTGCGCACCTGCGGCGCCATCTCGCGGTTCGAGTAGAGGAACCAGGTGAAGATGGTCCCCGCGTTGCCGTCGATGAGCGAGTCGTCGATGTCGAAGACGGCGGCGGTGCGCTGGAACGGCTGCATACGGCGCCGCCTACGCCTCCGCTTCCTCTTCGACCTTTCCGCCCTTCTTCTTCGCCTTCTCGGCTTGCTCGGCGGCGATCTCCTCCGCCGGGCGCGGCTCCAGCGTGAAGTCGCTGATCCTGCCCTGCGCCTTGAGCGACCTCAGTCCCTGGTCCAGGGCCAGCCAGCGGGTCTTGGCGCGCACCTTGATGATCACGGGCGCGGCGGGGCGCTGGATGAGGCTCACCGGGTCGAATTCCCCCGAGAGGATGCTGACGCTCCAGTTGCTTTCCAGGTCGGTGTCGACGCGCACGTCGCACTCCCTCCCCTCCCAGATCGCCTTGGGCATGCCGCCTTTGTAGCAGCTATCGGGGCACCGCGCGCACGGCCCCGGGCGGGTGCGCGGCGGATCTGCGCGCGACCTGCGGTGCGCGTCCTTGAATCCAGAGCGCGGCCAGCAGGCCGACGATCATCAACAGGACGGTCAGCCACAGCAGGCGGCGCGAGTCCCGGCGCGCGTCCAGCTTCATGCCCCGGATCCAGGGCAGCTCGCCGGCCGCCGTCCAGCGCTCCTGTCCTTCTCGACGCACCATGTCATCCGAGGCGATGACTCCGCGCTGCCAGAGGACGAGGAACTCCTTCTGGCTCCCCACCGTCAGCTCGCCGCCAGCATGGCGCACCTGGAGCTTCATGCCCGGGCACGGTGGAGATGCCGCCCTGGAGAGGCAACCGGCCGGCTGCCTGTCGTGCCGCGCCGCGGTGCGAATGATGTTGCGCAGTACACACGCCATTGGTCCCAGAAATCGCGTGGCGCGGTTCGCACCGCGCCGCGGTGCGCCTTGCATCTCCGGCCATAACTCCTTGAAATGTCGAGAATCGTAAACTCGGCAGGCAGGTTGCAATCCGGAAGCGCTGCTGCTTCCCTCAGCGAGGTGCACCGTGTCGGAAAAGCTCGCCCCGCAATCTGCAACGGCAGACGGCAAAAGCTCCGTCTCGCTGGATCGCTCCGCAGGGGCCCGCATCCTGGCCAGGTCCTTCTACAAGGAGCTTCGCTCGAGCGGGTACACGCCGCGTCAGCTGCTCACGCTCTCCACCGAGCTGATCGAGCTCATCACGCAGGATCTGCAGAAGGAGCGGCGCGAAGCCGTCAAGGGCGCTGCCTGAAGGCATGCCGCGATGTCCGCGGCGGGAAAGGCGCAGCGCCGCCGAATACGGCGGCGGCTGGACGAACGGGCGAACGACCCCCTGCTGCGCCAACGGGCCCCTCACCGGGGCCGTTGTGTTTCTTGCGCTGAACTCGCCCAAGGCCTTCGCTTGACGCTCCCGATCGCGCAGCCTATGTAGCCCCCCTCCCTGGGAGGTTTCATGGCTCGGATCGCGATCAACGGCTTCGGGCGCATCGGCCGCAACATCCTGCGTGCGGCCATCAAGCGCGGCGCCAAGCTCGACGTCGTCCACATCAACGACATCGACAAGCCGACGACCCTTGCTCATCTGTTCAAGTACGACTCGGTGCACGGCATCTTCGACGGGACCGTCGAGGCGACCGAGGACGCCATCGTGGTCAACGGCAAGAAGATCGCGGTCACCGCCAAGCGCGATCCTTCCGAGCTGCCCCACAAGCAGCACGGGTGCGAGGTGGTGCTGGAGTGCTCGGGCCGCTTCACCGACCGCGCCAGCGCGGAGAAGCACATCGCGGCCGGCGCGAAGAAGGTGATCATCTCCGCCCCAGCCAAGGGGCAGGACTTCACGCTCGCCTATGGCATCAACCACGAGAAGTACGACCCGGCGAAGCACAACATCATCTCCAACGCGTCCTGCACGACCAACTGCCTGGCCCCCGTGGCGAAGGTCCTGATGGACTCGTTCGGCATCGAGCACGGGTTCATGACCACCGTGCACAGCTACACCAACGACCAGCGCATCCTCGACCTGCCCCACGAGGACCTGCGCAGGGCCCGCGCCGCGGCGCTCTCGATGATCCCGGCCTCGACCGGCGCGGCGAAGGCCATCCACGAAGTCATTCCCGAGCTGAAGGGGAAGATGAACGGCACCGCCATCCGCGTGCCCACTCCCAACGTCTCGCTCATCGACTTGACGGTGGAGCTGTCGAAGCCCGCCACGGTGGGGTCGATCAACAAGGCGTTCCAGGAAGCCGCGAACGGGAAGCTGAAGGCCGTGCTGCAGTACAACACCGAGCTGACCGTCTCGGTGGACTACAACGGCAACCCGGCCAGTGCCATCTTCGATTCCACCCAGACCGCGGTCTCCGAAGGCGGCAAGCTCGCCAAGGTCTTTGCCTGGTACGACAACGAGTGGGGCTTCTCCAACCGCATGGTGGACGTGGCGCTGCTCATCGGAAGCAAACTGCAGTCGCAGCCGTAGTCGGCTGCGCTGTGCTGTTGCCTTTTTTCGGAGAGCCCGGATGGTCAGATCCGTGGAGCAGCTCGATCTGCCGGGGAAGCGCGTCTTCGTCCGGGTCGATTTCAACGTTCCCATCGACAAGAAGACCGGCGCGGTGAAGGACGACTCGCGCATCCGCGCGGCGCTGCCCACCATCCGGCACGCGATCGGGAAGAAAGCCAAGGTCATCCTCGCCTCGCACCTGGGGCGGCCGGACGGGAAGGTGGTTCCGGAGCTGTCGCTGGAGAACGTGGGCGCGCGGCTCTCGCAGCTGCTCGGACAGGACGTCATCTTCGCCGACGATTGCGTCGGCGATGGCGTCCGCAAGCTCGTCTCCGACCTGCGGGAGGGCCAGGTCCTGCTGCTCGAGAACCTCCGCTTCCACCCGGAGGAGGAGAGGAACGACGAGGACTTCGCCCGCCAGCTCGCCTCGCTCGCCGAGGTGTACGTCAACGACGCCTTCGGTACCGCGCACAGGGCGCACGCGTCGACGGTGGGAATGGTCAAGCACGTGCCGCAACGCGGGGCCGGCTTCCTCATGTTGTCCGAGCTGAAGCACCTCCAGCCGCTCCTCAAGGGAGCGCAAAGGCCCTATCTGGCCATCCTGGGCGGCGCCAAGGTGAGCGACAAGATCAAGGTGATCGAAAATCTCATGGCCCGCGTCGACGCGCTCCTGATCGGCGGCGCGATGGCCTATACCTTCATGAGCGCGCGCGGCATCGGGGTCGGCGCTTCCCGGGTAGAGAAGGACAAGCTCGACCTGGCGCGGCGGGTGCTCGACAAGGCGAAGCAGTCCCGGGTGGAGCTGGTCCTGCCGGTCGACCACGTGGTGGCGCGAGAGCCGAAGGGCGGGATCGAGACGCGGATCGTGGACGATCCCATCCCGGACGGCTGGGTCGGGCTCGACATCGGTCCCAAGACCGTCGCCCAGTACGAGCAGCGCATCGCGGGCGCCGCCACCGTGTTCTGGAACGGGCCGATGGGGATGTTCGAGGCGCCGGAGTACGCCGCCGGAACGCGCGCGGTGGCCCAGGCGCTGGCCAAGGCGACGGCGCGAGGCGCCACGACGGTGGTGGGTGGCGGCGACAGCGCGGCGGCGATCGTGGAGATGGGGCTCGCCGACAAGGTGACGCACGTCTCGACCGGGGGCGGCGCGTCGCTCGAGTTTCTCGAGGGCCGCGAGCTTCCCGGCGTGAAGGTCCTCGATGAGTAGGCGCAAGTTCATCTGCGGCAATTGGAAGATGCACAAGACCGCCAGCGAGGCCGTGCAGCTCGTCCGCGAGCTGCGGCAGAAGCTGGACGGGACCGGCGCGCAGGTCGCGGTCGCGCCGCCCTTCACCGCGCTTGCGGCGGTGAAGCAGGCGCTGCAGGGATCGGCCATCCAGCTGTTCGGGCAGAATTGCCACCACGAGAAGCAGGGCGCGTTCACCGGCGAAGTGAGCGCTCCGATGCTCAAGGACGTCGGCTGCGACGGCGTCATCCTCGGGCATAGCGAGCGGCGGCAGTACTTCGGGGAGACCGACGACCAGGTGGCGAAGAAGGTCCGCGCCGTCCTCGCCGAGGCGCTGCACCCCATCGTCTGCGTCGGCGAGACGCTGCAGGAACGCGAGGCGGGCAGGACCTGGGAGGTCGTCTCGCGCCAGGTGCGCGGCGCCCTCGGCGGGCTCGACGCGGCGGCCCTGCAGAGGATCACGCTGGCCTACGAGCCGGTGTGGGCCATCGGCACGGGACGGACTGCGACCGCGGCGCAGGCGGGCGAAGCGCATGCGCACATCCGGAAGCGGCTGCGGCAGTGCCGGAAATCAAAAAGCAGATGCTGGACGCGGGTTGCATCGCGCCGATCATCGGGGACTTTCATTACAACGGGCACGTGCTGCTGACAAAATATCCGGAATGCGCG
>Ga0209690_1001291_pt1 | contig 13964 bp, 13 predicted proteins | sample GraSoiAngelo_150_FD_186164 | JGI IMG/M metagenome (GOLD analysis project Ga0209690, IMG submission 186164) | Grasslands soil microbial communities from the Angelo Coastal Reserve, California, USA - 14_1009_09_40cm (SPAdes) (version 2) | ecosystem: Environmental > Terrestrial > Soil > Grasslands ...
TTCGTGCCCAACGATCTGTCGCTCGACGCCGAGCGGCGGCTGGTCGTCCTCACCGGGCCCAACATGGCAGGCAAGAGCACCGCCATGCGCCAGGTGGCGCTGATCGTCGTCCTGGCTCAAGCGGGCTCGTTCGTCCCCGCGCAGCGCGCCCGCATCGGCCTGGTGGACCGGCTGTTCACCCGGGTCGGCGCAGCGGACGATCTGGCGCGCGGGCAGAGCACCTTCATGGTCGAGATGGCGGAGTGCGCGCGCATCCTGCACCAGGCTACGCCGCGTTCGCTGCTGCTCCTCGATGAAGTAGGGAGGGGCACCAGCACCTTCGACGGTCTGGCGCTGGCCTGGGCAATCGCCGAACACCTGCACGACGTGGCGCGCGCGCGGACGCTTTTCGCGACGCACTACCACGAGCTGTGCGACCTGGCGCGCGAGAAGCCGCGCGCGGTGAACCTGACCATGGCCGTGTCGGACGTCGAAGGCCGGGTGGTGTTCCTGCGCAAGGTGGTTCCCGGCGCTGCATCGCGCAGCTACGGAATCCACGTCGCGCGGCTCGCGGGTCTTCCCGAGGCGGTCCTTCGTCGCGCGCGGGAGATTCTCGGCAATCTCGAGGCGCAGGAGCTCGACGAGGCGGGACATCCGGCGCTGGCGTCCGCGCGGCGCAAGTCGCGTGCGCAGCTTGGGCTCTTCGGAGAAGCCGTCCCCGCCCCGCCGCGGGATCCCGCGCCGCCGGCCGATCCACGCGGAGCGCAGCTCGCCGAGGGGCTGGCCGCGCTCGACCTTTCGCGCACAAGCCCGCTGGACGCGCTGCTCTGGCTGCACGAGCAGCAAAAGAAGCTGCGTTGATCGAGTAACCGACTGGGATACCTGCGGTTTTTGGGTAGGTACTGAACGCATTGTCAGACCCTCGCGGTACCGTTCGCTCCGGAGCTGCTCGCAGCGGCCCCGGAGGGACGCGATGGACGTCGTGAAGCTGTGGAGGTGCCCGACCTGCAACCGCGTTTTGCGGGAACGCACCGTCGGGGAAGCGCAGCGCCGGCACGCCGAGCTGGTTCGCGAGGAGTGCGGCGGCCAGGCCGAGTTCGTCGTCGAGGCGATGTGGCCCGCGTACCTGGCCTCGCTGCGCCGGTGCCGCTGCGGCAGCCGGCGGCGGCTGAAGCCGGTCAAGGACGCCGTGCGCGGACAGCTCGATCTGCACCTCGATGCCGTGGTGCTGCAGTGAGCGCCGCGGAAAAGTTGACGCGATCGGGGTGTATGCGACGGTCGCGGCGTGACGCACACGCGCGCAGCTGCGCTCATTTGCGCGGTCCTCCTCGCCCACGGCGGGGCGGAGGCGGCCGTGTCCGGGCGAGCTCTGCAGGAGAAGCGCCTCGAGGCGGGCAAGGCGGCCTTGGAGCGCCTGCGCGGCGACGCCAGGCGCCGCAGGCACCGCGACGCATGGGAGGCGGTCATTCGCGAGCTGGACGGCGCCGTGCGGGCAGCGCCCGGTGGCTCGCGCGCGGCCGAAGCGGCGCTGTGGTCGGCTCGGGCGCGACAGGACCTGTGGAACGTTTCCCGTTCGAGGCGCGACGCCGCCGCGGCGGTCGCGGCGTATCGCAAAGTCGATGAAGCCTACACGGGCAGCTCGCCGGCTCCGCGGGCGCTGTTGCTCGCCGCGCAGCTCGCCGATCGCACCGGCGATGCGAAGGCGGCCAGCTCCGCGGCACGGAGGCTGGTCGCCCGGTATGGCGGCACGCCGGAAGCGCGCGTGGCGACCCCTCTCGCGCGCCCCCTTCGTCATCGAGCCCAGGCGCGTGCGCCCACAGGTCCGCGGCAGCGCGGCGTCCTCCCAGTCGAGGCGGACGACGAGGAGGAGGACGAGGAGGCACCCGCCGCGGTCGAGCCGAGGGCTGCGGGGAAGGCGCGGATCGAACCGCAGGCGCTGGCCGCGGGAAGCCGACAGAGCTCCGAGGAGAGACCGCGCGCTCCCGCGGCAGCGGCGGAAGAACCGAGCGGCGACGGTGAATCGGATGCAGCCGAGGCCGAGGAGGAGGTCCCCGCCGCGGCGGCGAAGCTGCTCGACGGGGTCATCGAGGCAGCGCGGGCGCAGGCAGCAGCCGCCCTCGAGAGCACGGCCGGCTCCGAGGACGCGGCCGGGCTGCCACCCGAGCCAGAAGCGCCGGAGCCCATCTCCGGCCTGACCGTCAAGGCCGCGCTGCCTCCGCGCGAAGAGGCGCCGCCGAGGGCGGGCAATCCGGCGGCGAAGGCGCGAGAGCTTCGCTCGGCGGCGCGGAAGTCGCCGGCCTCGGTCGCCGTCCAGCTGGGACTCAAGATGCGGCGGGTGGTGGTCGACCCGGGGCACGGAGGGCGCGACACGGGGGCGATCGGCCCGCGCGGAATCCGGGAGAAGGACGTCGCGCTGGCCATCGCGCGGGTGCTGGCCCACCGCCTGCGCGCGCTCGGGTTCACGGTGATCCTCACGCGCAAGGACGACAGCTACGTGTCGCTCGACGAGCGCACCCGCATCGCCAACCAGGCGCACGCAGACCTGTTCGTCTCGGTCCACTGCAACGCCGCGCGCCGCCGGACCCTGTCGGGAGTGGAGACGTGGACGCTGAACGTGGCGAGCGATCGCTACGCGACGCGGCTGGCGACGTTCGAGAATGCCGACGCCGAGCGCACCGTCTCCGATCTGCGCCTCATCCTGGCCGACCTGGCGACTCGGGCGAACGCGAGCGACGCCCGCGATCTGGCGCAGGCGGTGCAGAGCTCGCTGGTGCGCAACCTGCGCGGGCACGTGGGCAGGGTCGAGGACCACGGCGTCAAGCAAGCGCTCTTCTACGTCCTGCTCGGCGCGCACATGCCGGCGATCCTGGTCGAGACCGGGTTCATCTCCAATCCGGCCGAGGAGGCGCGGCTGCGCAGCCGCAAGTACCAGGGCGGTACCGCCGACGCGATCGCCCGCGGCGTGAAAGAGTTCGTCGAGGGGCGCCAGCGGCTGGCGCGCGCCATGGACCCCTGACACCGGGTCGTTCCGGGCTTCGCTCCGCCGGGATGTCGGACCGGCGGTGTAGGGTGCTGCCATGCCGGAACCCGAGAAGGATCCCCAGCCGGGAGCCGCAGAGGAAGGAGCCGCCACGGAGAGAGCCTGAACGAAGAGAGCCGGGCCGTCGGGGCCCGCCGCAGGGCGATCCGCCGAAGACACCGCAGCAGCCGCCACCCACGGCCTGAGCGGGGCACCGCGGTCCGCGCGCGCCGCCGCACAGGCATTGCCCACGCTCGCGCGGGGCCACAATGTTGTCGGCCCGGACGCTGGCGTGCGGCCGGGTGGCGAAACCGGCGCGACCTGCGCCGCGAACGGCTATGCTCGGGGCATGGCACTGCAGCCGGGCGATCCGGGTACGCGCGTCAGCAGTGGCAAGGTGTCGCCCAGTCCGGCGGCCGCCGCCGCACGCACGCGCCTCGAGGCGGGCAGGGCGGAGATCCTCGATCGCCACCGCGCCGGCGCGGGCGGGCAGGAGGTGGTGCGCTCGATCTCGGCGCTGACCGACGAGGTCGTGCAACAGATGTTCGCCGCCATCTCCGGCGAGCTGCAGGGGACCGCGCCCCCCAGGGTCGCGCTGATCGCGACCGGCGGATACGGCCGCAAGGAGCTGTCGCCGCGCAGCGACGTGGACCTGCTCGCCCTGCTGCCGGAGGACGCAACGGCGGCGGAGCGCGGGCGGGCCGACGGGGTGGCGGAGCGGCTGCATCGCGCCTTGTGGGACGCGGGTCTCGAGGCGGGGTTCGCCGCCCGGACGCTGGGGCAGACGCTGGCGCTCGCGCGCGAGGACCACACCGCGCGCACCGCGCTGCTCGACTGCCGGCTGGTGTGCGGCGATCCGACGCTGTTCAAGGACCTCGAGCGCGCGATGGTCACCGAGCTGGAGGCGCGCAAAGTGGAGGAGTTCATCCAGGAGAAGCTCGAGGAGCTACAGGTCCGAAGGAAGCGTTACGGCGGCTCGGTGTGGCTGCTGGAGCCGCACCTCAAGCAGGGCAAGGGCGGCCTGCGCGACCTGCAGGCCGCGCTCTGGATCGCTCGCGTCCGGCACAAGGTGGCGGGCCTGGGAGAGGCAGGAGAGCGCGGCCTCTTGCCGGCGCGCGAGGTCAAGGAGGCGCGGGCGGCCCGCGACCTGCTCTGGCGCCTGCGCAACGAGCTGCACTACGCGACGGGCCGCCGCGACGACCGCCTCACCTTCGACAACCAGCGCCGCGCCGCCACCGCGCTGGGATACCGCGACTCGCCCACCGAGCTGGCCATCGAGCAGCTCATGCGCGAGACCTACATCGCGTTGCAGGAGATCGCCCGCGCTTCCGACGCCCTCATCGATCGGTGCGCGGTCGAGGACGCGCCGCGCCCGGCCGGGATCTTCGGCCGGCGCCCGCCCATCCCGCCCAAGCCGATCGACAACGCGTTCCAGCTCTGGCAGGGGCGCGTCACCGTGCACGACCGCGAGGTCTTCGCGCGCCGGCCCGCCGACCTGGTGCGGATCTTCGCCGTCGCCGAGACCTACGGGGCGCCGGTGTACAGCTACGCGCGCGATCTGCTGGTGCAGGAGGTGCAGCGGCTCGGGCCCGGCCTGGCGACCGACCGCGATGCGCATTTCGAGTTCTGGCAGTACCTGGTGCGCGAGGGCAGCGAAGGCCAGGCGCTCGCGCCGCTTCACGAGCTGGGCATTCTCGGCGCGCTCTTTCCCGAGGTGGGGCGCCTGAGGGCGCGCGCGCAGCACAGCCTGTACCACGTGTACACGGTCGACACGCACACGGTGTTCGCGCTGCAGCGCTTGATGCGGCTGCGCGCCGGCGCGCTCTCCGACGCCGAGCCCGAGCTGACCCGCATCGCCCGCGCGCAGCAGCGCCCGCTGGTGCTGATGCTGGGCCTTTTGTTCCACGACCTCGGCAAGGGGCTGGGTCCCGACCACAGCGCGCGGGGGGCGGAGCTGGTCCGCGGGTATGCGCAACGCATCGCGATGGACCCTGGCGATGCCGCGGACGTGGAGTGGCTGGTCCTCGCGCACCTCAAGATGAGCCACCTCTCGCAGCGCCGCGATCTGGAGGACATGGCGCTGATCGAGTCGTTCGCCCGCGAGCTACGCACTGTCGAGCGCCTGGAGATGTTGTACCTCTTGACGTACACCGACATGGCGAGCGTCTCCCCGGAGAACTGGACAGACTGGAAGTCGCGGCTGCTGCGGCTGCTCTACGAGAAGGCGCACGCCACCCTGCTCGCCGAGGAACTGGACCAGCCGGCGCACGCCGAGTCGCTCGAGCTGCGCCGGGAGCGCATCGGCCGGGCGATCGAGCCGCTGCTCGAGGAGCCGGCGGCGCGCAAGGCGGTCGGCGAGTTCGCCCGCGCCCTGCCGGAGAGGTACGTGAGCACGGCGCGGCCGAACGATGCCGCTCGCCACCTGAAGCTCTGGCTGGTGGCCCGCCGCACGGGATTCGCCGCCGAGCTGCGGCAGCCCGAATCCGGCGAGGCGGAGCTGACCCTGGTCGCGCCCGACCGCGCCGGCCTCCTCGCCCTCTTCTCCGCTGCCCTCGCCGCCAATGGCATTGACATCCTCGCTGCCGAGGTGAACTCGCTCGAGGACGGCATCGCGCTCGACCAGTTCATCGTCCGCGAGCCCGGGGGAGGGACGCCGGCAGCCGGACGGTGGGAGGCCGCCCACGCGGATCTGCTGCGGCTCCTGAGCGGGGCGGAGGACTCGCATCGCTTGGTCCAGCGGCGCCTGCGCCGCGCGTCCTGGGCCGCGTCCGCTGCTCCGGCGGTGGAGACCAAGGTACGGGTGGACAACCTTTCGAGCGAGGACTGCACGATCCTCGACGTGTTCACCCAGGATCGGCCAGGCCTGCTGCATGCCATCGCCGATGCCCTGCACAGGGCAGGCGCCTCCATCGAAGTCGCTCGAATCGCCACGGAAGGGAACCGCGCGACCGACGCCTTCTACCTTCGTGAGGCGGCCGGGCGGGCAGGCGCCCGCAAGATCGCCTCCGACCATCGGCTGAGCGAGCTCCAGGCCGCCGTGGCGACGGCCATCGCTGAGCTGGCCGGAAGGTCCTGAGACCTTTCCTTAGCAGTTGCAGAAGGTTGCCCGCTTGCACCTCGCGGCAAGGCGTCCTAGCTTTCGCTCGTTGACAGTCGGGTGCCGGACAGGTGCGCCGGCCCGCCACTGTTTTCGGCGGATGCGTGGCCGGCGGCTTGCACTCCCGGCCACCGTCCAAAGATTTAACGTTCGCGGGGGCTTAAGGCGATTCGGGGGCAGAGGACGAGATGGCCAACAAGAAAACCCAGCGGACCAGCAGGCAGATGCGCCGTGGCTCGGCACCGAAATTGAAGATGTCGACGCGGCGGTCTACGGGACGGCGCTCGCTGCGCGAGCCCGAGTTCGGCGGCATGACGGTGCGCGAAGCGGGCCGGAAGGGCGGCCTCATCGGTGGTCGGAAGGGCGGGCTGGCAGTGAAGGCGGAGCGGGGCCGCGAGTTCTACCAGGAGATCGGCCGCAAGGGCGGCCAGCGCGTGCGCGATCTCATCGCCGCGGGCCGGCGGACCGAGGAGCGCGGCACGGCGCGGAGGCGCCACACCTAGGAATGGCGCATCGAGGAAGCTACGACGTTTTTCACATTTTCCCCCTGAGGAGGGGGCGTTGAACGGGAGGGGTGGGGAATGGCGGATGAGGTGGTGAAGAAGAAGGGTGCCATGTCGGTGAGCGAGGCGGGCCGCAAGGGCGGGCAGACCGTTCGCGACAAGTACGGGCACTCCTTCTACGAGGAGATCGGCCGCAAGGGCGGCGAGACGGTCAAAGCGGAGCGGGGCCGGAGCTTCTACGAGCAGATCGGCAAGAAGGGCGGCGACACGGTCAAGGCGGAGCGGGGTGCCGGCTTCTACGAGCAAATCGGCAAGAAGGGCGGCGACGCCGTGAAGGCGGAGCGTGGGACTCCCTTCTACGAGGAGATCGGCAAGAAGGGCGGGCACAAGGTCCGCCAGCTGATCGAAGAGGGGAAGAAGGCCGCGAACGAGGCCAAGCCGATGGCCGCGCGCGAACAGGACGTCCCGTCAGTGGGCGGCGAAGTGTTGCCGGCGGCGAGCGAAGAGTAGCCCACTTGGGAGAGCGGCCATGGCGAGCAATCGCGTGAACGGCAAGGGCGGGATGACGGTCAGCGAAGCCGGCCGCAAGGGCGGCGAGCGCGTGCGCGACGAGCGCGGCGTCGGGTTCTACCAGGAGATTGGCCGCAAGGGCGGAGAGCTGGGCGGCCGCAAGGGTGGAGAGGCCGTGCGCGACAAATACGGCCCCTCCTTCTATGAGGAGATCGGCCGCAAGGGCGGCCAGAAAGTCAGGGAACTGATCGAGCAGGGCAAGAAACGGATCTAGAGGGACGAGGGGGCTGACGGGGGAGGGGAGGGGGGATCCTTCCAACCACCGGAGGCAGGAGATGGCGGACGAGAAGAAGGGCGGGATGACGGTTGCCGAGGCAGGACGCAAGGGAGGCGTGAAGGTCGCGCAGGAGCGCGGCCGGGCCTTCTACGAGCAGATCGGCAAGAAGGGCGGCGAGACCGTCAAGGCGGAGCGCGGGCACGAGTTCTACGAGAAGATCGGCAAGAAGGGCGGAGAGAGCGTGCGCGCGAGCCGCGGTCCCGAGTTCTACTCGCAGATCGGTCACAAGGGTGGCCAGAAGGTCCGCGAGTTGATCGAGCAGGGCAAGCGCCTGGGCCGCGCGGCCGCGAAGAAGACCGAGGAGAGCGAACGCGAAGGCGAAGGGCGGGCGCCGACTGGCAGCGCGGGCATCAATTCGGGCCGCGGCGAGTAGCACGGCCTCCTGCCTCGACGGTACGCGGCGGTCCACCTGTCTGGTGGCCGCCGCGTCCGCTTCGCCGCGGGACTTCCCAGGAGCTTCCCGCGCTGCCGACGGGGGCAGGCGCTGCGCTCGCCGCCCGATTTCTTGCGCCGCTCGTGGCGCGCCCTCAGCATGGCGCGGTGGCGAGGCGCGCTCCCATCCAGCCGATCGACCCGGTGCACCCGCAGCCGCGGCACGTCTCGCGCGCGGTCTCGGTGCTCGATGCGGGCGGGCTGGTGAGCTACCCGACCGACACGTATTACGCGATCGGTTGCGATCTCTTCCAGAAGAAGGCCATCGAGCGCATGGCGCTTCTCAAGCGCCGCGATCCCCGCAAGCCGTTCGCGTTCCTCTGCGGCGATCTGGGCGAGGTGGCGAAGTACGCCATCGTCGACAACGATCGATTCCGCCTGCTGCGGCGTCTCCTCCCGGGTCCCTACACGGTGGTGCTTCCCGCCACGCGTCTGGTGCCGCGAACCGCGCTCACCCGGCAGCGCGCCGTCGGCGTGCGGGTCCCGGATGCTCCCGTCGCGACCGCGCTGGTGCATGGCCTCGGGCGACCCCTGGCGACCACCAGCGCGGCGCTCGCGGACGACGAGCCGCTCGTGCAGGCGACGGACATCCAGGAGCAGCTGGGGCACGGGCTGGACCTGATCCTCGACGGCGGGATGACGCTCAACGAGCCGTCCACCGTGATCGACCTGACCGGACCCCGGCCGCTGGTGCTGCGGCAGGGGAAGGGACACATCGAGGGGCTGCTGGCATGAGCGAGATCACCGCGGGAGCGCCGGGGCCGCTCGACGACGCGCTGGATCGCTACCTGGCGCACCTGCGCGTCGAACGGGCTCTGCAGCCTGCCACGCTCGAATCGTACGCGCGCGACCTGCGCGAATACCTGGACTGGCTCGCGGCGCGCGGCGTGCCGGCGCTGGCCCCGGTCACGCAGATCCAGGTGCTGGAGCACGTGGCGTCGCTTCAGCAGCGCGGCTTGTCGCGCGCCTCGCAGGCGCGCCACCTCGCGGCGGTGCGCGGGCTGCACCGGTTCGCCAGCGCGGAGGGCTTGGCGCCGATCGACCCGACCGAGGGCGTGGAGGCCTCGCGCGGGTCGCGGCCGCTGCCGGACTTCCTCGGCGTCGAGGAGGTGGACCGCCTCCTCGCCCAGCCCGACGACGCGACGCCGCAGGGCGTGCGCGACCGCGCCATGCTCGAGCTGCTCTACGCCAGCGGCCTGCGCGTCTCCGAGCTCGTCGCGCTGCCCCTTGCGGCGGTGGACCCGCGGCTCGGCATCGTCCGCGTGCGCGGGAAGGGTGGCAAGGAGCGCATCGTGCCGGTGGGCCAGCGGGCCCAGGCGGCGCTGGAGACGTATCTCCGCGGCGCCCGGACGGCGCTGCTCCGCTCGCGGCAGAACCGCGACCTGTTCGTCACCCACCGCGGCCGGCGCATGACCCGGCAAGGGTTCTGGAAGCTGCTCGGCCGCTACGCCGCCGCCGCGGGCTTGCGCGACGTCCACCCGCACACCCTGCGCCACAGCTTCGCCACCCATCTCCTCGAGCGCGGCGCCGATCTGCGCGCCGTGCAGGCGATGCTCGGGCACGCCGACATCGCCACCACGCAGATCTACACGCACGTCGACCGCGAACGCCTCAAGGTCGTTCTCTCGAAGCACCCCCGCGCCTGAACACTCGCCGCCGCATCCGGCGGCCCTGTGCTTTTCGGCGAGCGCAGCAGGACCCATTCCTTCCGTGGTAGGCAGGATCGCATGCTCGCGCTCTTGCTGGCCGCGTCGCTTTCGTGCCCGCGGATGCTGGAAGTAGACCCCAAGGAATGGAAGGAGGCGCTGCTCAAAGCGGCGCCGGGATCGAAAGAGCAGGGCCAGCTCCTGGAGCAGCTCGGGTTCCGCCCGGTGCCGCCGCCCGGCGATGCGGCGCCGGAGGCGGAATGCGCCGAAGAGCCGGTGGTGCGCGGCATCGACCTTCTCCCCGCGAGCGTGACCGGCGGCAAGGATCTGGTCGTGCACGCCCGCTTCGAGCTGTGCGCGGACGAGGGAGATGCGCATTTCTGGTCGCAGCGGATCGCGGTGCTCAAGGCCTTGCGCGGCGGCGCGTATTGCAAGCTCGGCGGAGAGGACCCTTCGATCGACGCTGCGGCGAGCGACGTGTGCGGCGGCCCCGACCGGCTGCCGCGGCTGTTGAAGCTCGTCCGCCTGACCAGCCGGCGGCGCGATACGCTGCAGCTCGAGGACCGGATCGACGACTGCCCGGGACCGGTGCACATCTCGATCGAGCGCGTCGCGTTTCTCGACGCGCACGGCGATCGGCTGGTCCAGGCTTTCCAGCTGAAGACCCGCGAGGCATCATCCGAAGCGCCGGAGGAGCCCGCGCAAGTCGTCGAGCGGACGGTGAAGCCCAGCGGCGGCGTGTTCCCCCGCAAGCTGTTGGTGACGGAGGAGACCGCCTGCCCGGAGGGCAATCCGGGCGGCTCGTGCACGCCGGGAAGGCGCGCGACCGTGTACGTGCTCGCCGGAGACAAGTACGTCGCCCGATGACCTCGGCGACCACTTCGGGTAGGGTGCCTCACTTCTTTTCGCGCGGCGCGAGCCGCCCGGGAGTGCAGAGATGGCAGAAGCCGAGGCGCCGGTCGGCCGACCGGCGCCCCACAGGGTCCCGCGCAGGGTCGTCTCGGGGATGCGCCCCACCGGGCGGATGCACCTGGGCCACTACCAGGGCGCGCTCAAGAGCTGGATCGAGCTGACCAAGATCGCGGAGTGCTTCTTCTTCTCCGCCGACTGGCACGCGCTCACCACCGACTACAAGGATCCGTCGAAGATCGCCGAGGCGCAGCGGGAGATGTTCATCGACTGGATCGCCGCCGGGCTCGATCCGCAGCGGTGCACGCTGTTCGTCCAGAGCCACGTCAAGCAGCACGCCGAGCTGTTCCTGCTCCTCGGGATGGTGGCGCCGATCGGCTGGCTCGAGCGCGTTCCGACCTACAAGGAACAGCAGGAGCAGCTTCGCGAAAAGGAGCTGAACAACTTCGGCTTCCTCGGCTATCCCGTGCTGCAGACCGCGGACGTGGCGCTGTACGGCGCCGATGCAGTGCCGGTCGGGCAGGACCAGGTCTCGCATCTCGAGCTCGCGCGCGAGCTGGTCCGCCGCTTCAACCACCTGTACGGCTCTACGAGCAAGCCGGTGCTGGTCGAGCCGCACCCGTACCTGACCGAAGTCCCGAAGATCCTGGGGCTCGACGGGCGGAAGATGAGCAAGTCGTACGGGAACGCCGTCGAGCTGGGCGAGGATCCCGAGCAGGCACGCAAGCGCATCATGGTGGCGGTGACCGACCCGGCCCGGAAGCGCCGGCACGACCCCGGCCATCCGGAGGTGTGTCCCATCTACCACCTGCACCGCGCGTACAGTCCTCCCGAGACGGTGGACCTGGTCGATCGCGAATGCCGCAGCGCCGGTATCGGCTGCGTCGACTGCAAGAAGATGCTTCTGCTCAACCTGTTGCCGGTCCTGGAGAAGCACCGCGCCGCCCGCCAGGAGCTGGAGCGCGCGCCTGGGCGGGTCGAGGAGCTGGTGCGGCTCGGCACGGAGAAGGCGCGCGCGATGGCCGAGGAGACGATGGTGAAGGTCCGCGCCGCGATGAAGCTCGAGTAGGTGGAGCCGGAGATCCCAGAGAACGCGGCGGAAGCGCCGCCGCCCGCGCCGCAAGGGGGGGGCTTCGCCGTCGCGCTGCCCCAGTTCGAGGGGCCGCTGGATCTGCTCTTGTCGCTCATCCAGGAGCACAAGCTCGACGTCCTGCACGTCCCCATCGCGTTCATCACCGACCGCTACCTCGAGTACATGGAGGCGGCGCGCGCGCTGAACCTCGACCTGGCCGGCGAATATCTCCTGATGGCGGCGACGCTGGCGCACATCAAGTCGCGCATGCTCCTGCCACCGCAGGAGTCGCAAGACGCGGCGGACGGCGAGCCGGGACCGGATCCGCGCCAGGAGCTGATCCGCCGGCTGCTCGAGTACCAGAAGTACAAGATGGCCGGGCAGGACCTGGCCGCGCAGCCGCAGCTCGGTCGGGACGTGTTCACGCGCCGCGCCCGCGAGGAGCTCCCGCTCGCCCCCGAGGACATGTCGGTGCTGCGGCCGCCGGACCTCTCCGCCTACCGTCTCATCGAGGCGCTCTCCAACGTGCTGGCCCGGCGCAAGATCGAGATCCCGCACGAAGTGTTCGTCGAGCGCCTCTCGATCGGCGACCGCATCTCGGCGATCACCGACCGGCTGCGCGACGACGAGCGGATCGCCTTCACCTCCTTGTTCGCCGACCTGGGCGCGCACGACCGCCACCGCGTCGTGCCCACCTTCCTGGCGGTGCTCGAGATGACCAAGCTGAAGCTGATCAAGGTCCACCAGCTTGACCGGCACGGCGAGATCTACCTGTCCCGCACCGAGGCGCTCTTCGACGCCTCGCCGGAAGGAGTCCAGCTTGACTACCGAGGCTGAGCGGAATGGCGAGATCCCGCGCGAAGCGGCCGGAGCGCCGCCCGGCGCGGCCGATACACCGTCCGAGGCGGCTGAGTCGCCACCCGCCGACGAGCAGGAGCTGCACCAGACGGCGCAGACCGACCTCTCGCTGCTCGCCGAGGCGGCGCGGTTCGCCACGCCGGAGCGGGTGCGCGCGGCCGTCGAGGCGTTGCTGTTCGCGGCCGACAAGCCGCTTGACCTGGCGGCGCTGCGCGACGCGACCCAATTCGACGAACAGAACCTGAAAGATGCCCTCGCGGCACTGCAGCAGAAGCACGCCCCGGGCTCGGGGGGGACGGTGCTGCTCGACCTCGGCGGCCGCTGGCAGCTGCGCACCGACCCTCAGCTGAGCGCGTACGTGCGCCGGATGCTGCAGGTGAAGCCGATGCGGCTGACGCGCGCGGCGCTGGAGACGCTCGCCATCGTGGCGTACCGGCAGCCGGTCACGCGGCCCGAGATGGAGGACTTGCGCGGCGTCGACTGCGGCGCGGTCACCAAGGCGCTGCTCGAGCGCAAGCTGATCCGCATCCTCGGCAAGAAGGACGAGCCCGGCCGGCCGCTGTTGTACGGCACGACCCGGGAATTCCTCGAGCTCTTCAACCTGCGCGACCTCACCCAGCTGCCCACCCTGCGCGAGTTCCAGGAGCTCTCGGAGGAGAGCCGCAAGATCGTCGAGGAGGAGACGCCCGCCCCACCCGTCGCCGGGCTCACCGATCTGGCGCAGGATCGGCAGGCGGCCGAGAAGCTCGCGCAGCACACCGCGGAGAGCGACGCCGCCCTTTCGCAGCTCGAGGACGCGATGGACGCGGCGGAGGAGCGGAGCAAGGCCGCCGCGCAAGTGCTGGCGCCTCCGCCCGATCCGAATGCTCCGCCCGGGGCACCGGCGAGCACGACCGGCGAGCAACCGGCAGACGGCGAGCCGCAAGCCGCAACGCGCAAGCCGGAGCAGTGATGCAGGAGCGTCTCCAGAAGATCCTCGCCCACGCCGGCGTCGCGTCGCGCCGCAAGGCCGAGCAGCTCATCGCCGAGGGGCGGGTCGACCTGAACGGCCAGACCGTGCGGGAGCTGGGCACCAAGGCCGATCCGCGCAAGGACCTCATCCGCGTCGACGGAAAGCTCATCGCCGATCCCGAGGACAAGGTCTGGTTCGTGCTCTACAAGCCCGCTGGGTGCGTGACGACGCTCTCCGATCCGGAAAGCCGCCCGACCATCGCGCAGTACCTGAAGGGCATTCCCGAGCGCGTCTACCCGGTGGGCCGCCTCGACTACGACGTCGAAGGCGCTCTGCTGGTCACCAACGACGGCGAGCTCGCGCACCAGCTGATGCATCCGCGTTTCGGGGTGCGCCGGACGTACCTCGCCAAGGTGGCGGGAGTGCCGCGTCCGGAGCAGATCGATCGCCTCTTGTCGGGCGTGCGGCTCGAGGACGGGCGCGCCCGGGCGCTCGATGCGGCGGTGCAGAGCCGGACTCCGCGCAATACCTGGGTACGGGTGGTCGTCTCCGAAGGGCGGCCGCACCTGGTGAAGCGGCTGATGGAGGCCGTGGGCGCCCCGGTGCTCAAGCTGCACCGCGCGGACTACGGCGGCGGCGGCGTGGAAGGG
>Ga0209690_1001304_pt1 | contig 13886 bp, 14 predicted proteins | sample GraSoiAngelo_150_FD_186164 | JGI IMG/M metagenome (GOLD analysis project Ga0209690, IMG submission 186164) | Grasslands soil microbial communities from the Angelo Coastal Reserve, California, USA - 14_1009_09_40cm (SPAdes) (version 2) | ecosystem: Environmental > Terrestrial > Soil > Grasslands ...
CTGCTTCTCCTCGCGAAGAAAGAGGCCCGCAAAAACCAGTCCCAAAACGCCAACCGGGATGTTGATCAGGAAAATCCAGCGCCAATCGTGGTATTCCACGAGATAGCCACCGAGCACCGGGCCGCTCGCCGGCGCGACTACCATCGGCACCATGAGGATAGCCGCTCCCTTCGCACGTTCCTCCGGCGGAAACGCCCGAAAGAGCATCGCAGTGCCGACTGGAGTGAGAATGCCTCCGCCCACGCCCTGAAGCACACGGAAAGCGATGAGCGACTCGATATTCCAGGCGAGCGCGCAGAGCAACGAGCCGGACGTGAAGACGAAGAGCGCGACCATGAAGATGCGCTTCGTACCGAAACGATCGCCGGCCCAACCGCTGACGGGAATAAATACGGCGAGGCTCAACAAGTAGCCGGTCACGACCCATTGGATGGTGCTTGCCGCTTCCTCTCGGTTCACGTGCAAATCTTCGCCCAGTTTGGGCAACGCGACGTTGACGATCGTCATGTCGAGTAGGTCCATGAAGAGCCCGAAGACGAAGACGATGCCGACGATCCATTTGTAGTCGAGGCGAGAGAGCATCAGAGCCTCGCTGCCTGAGGAATCACATGTTTGCCCATCGCTTCGATCGGAGTGATGTTCTCGACGCCGATTAGCGCGCCCAGCGCCGCCTGTGCCCCCGCCTCCCTGAGCAACCCCAGCTGCTCGACGAGCTCACCTGCCTGTGACCCATCGCGGCCTACGTTCATGACAGTGATTACCGTCTTCTCGATATCATCGTAGTTCCGGCCCTCACGCTCACAATGTTGCCGCAGGATATCGAGCTTATGCTGGACTGCGCCGGGGTCCATGCCGGGAATGTTGCAGGCGTCCGCGTATTTGGCGACGAGGCGTAGCGTCTTCTTCTCACCGCCACCGCCGATCATGATCCGCGGCCGCGGCTTCTGAAGCGCCTGCGGCACATTGATCGTCTCCGCAAGCCTGTAATGCTTGCCCTCGTAGGGGCCGTTGTTGTCGTCGCTCCACATCTGGTTGGCGATCTGCAGCGCCTCCTCCAGCCGCTCGAACCGTTCCTTCAACGGCGGGAACGGCACGCCGAGCCCGAGGTGTTCACGCTCGAACCATGCGGCACCGACGCCGAGCCAGGCTCGCCCGCCGGAGAGGACGTCCAGCGTCGTTACTTCCTTGATCAAGATCCCCGGATGCCGATAGGTGACGCCCGTGATCATCGTCCCGAGTCCGACGCGCGACGTCAGCCCTGCGATGAACCCGAGCGTCGTATACGCCTCCAGCATGTCCATTTCAGCGGGCCCGACCATTGGGATCTGGAAATGGTGGTCCATCACCCAGATCGAGTCGTACCCGGCCGCCTCTGCGGATCGAACAATCTCACCGAGCTTCCGCGCGACGTCCGGAGGCCCCCCGGGCCAGGTGAAGTATGGGATCTGTAATCCCAGTTTCACGAGAGAACCATTTCGGCGAGTGTGTTGAGCATTTTCGGCGGGCCGAACACCAACATTTGCGTGAGCACCGACTTCTTCCAGACAGGAAGCTCGTCCTTGATCTTCGCGAGCGGGCCGACGAGGGCGACGTCCTGGACCATCTTTGTCGGCACGGCCGCGATCGCCTCCCGCTTCTTACCCTCCAGATAGAGCTGCTGAATTTTGGCGCACTCGCCCTCGTAGCCGAGCCGGGCAATGACATCGTAGTGAAAGTTCGCGCCGCGGGCTCCCATGCCGCCAACATATAGGGCCAGAGTGGGGCGATAGAAGTCAGCGGCAGCCTCATTGTCATCGCTGGGAATGATGGGGACCATGGAGGCGACCTCGAAATCTTCGGGCTTGTGCCGTGCGCCAGGTCGGGAGAACCCCTCGGCCAGGGCGTCCCGGTAGAACTGATCAGCCTTCGGTGAGAAGAACATGGGGAGCCAGCCATCGGCGATCTCAGCGGCGAGCGCAACGTTCTTTGGGCCTTCGGCCGCGAGATAGACAGGGATATCCGAGCGCAGGGGATGCACGGTCGACTTAAGCGCCTTGCCCAGACCCATCCCGTTTCGTTGCGGTATCTGGTAGTGCTTTCCCTCGAACGAGACAGGCTCCTCGCGCGAGAAAATCTTGCGCATGATCTGCACGTACTCTCGAGTGCGCTCGAGCGGACGGGGGTAGGGCTGTCCGTACCAGCCCTCCACTACCTGTGGCCCCGAGGCGCCAATGCCGAGGATGAAGCGGCCGCCTGAGAGGTGATCCAGGGTCATCGCGGCCATGGCCGTAGCGGCCGGTGTGCGCGCGGATAGTTGGGCGATCGCGGTGCCGAGCTTAATGCGTGATGTCTGGGAGCCCCACCACGCGAGCGGTGTGAAGGCGTCCGAACCGTAGGCTTCGGCGGTCCAGATCGAGTCGAAGCCGAGGCGCTCCGCTTCGGCGATGGAGTCCTGAATGCCAGGCGGTGGACCTGAAGTCCAGTATCCTGTAGCCAGGCCAAGTTTCATAGCTACCTCCTGCAGATTCCGCGGCTAAGCGTGGCGGCGGCCTCGATTGCTATGCTGCGGGCAATGCCTCGGTCTTGTCCTAGAGACACAGTGATCGTCTGGGCGATTGCCTCGAGTTCGACTCCTGAGCGGATACGACCGGAGCGCTTATGGCGGTCTAGCTTTTCCTTCGTTAGGCGCACGCGTTCATTGTGGATTCCCTCATTGATGGTGCGACCAATTTCAGAGTCGATCGCGGCCTGTGAGACGGCGACCCGCATGAAGTCGCGGCGCTCCCACATCGTATCGAGGTGCCAGAGAATGACCTTCTCGATCTCTTCCTCGAGCGTATCCCGGTCGGGCAGAGCGCCCACGAAGTCCTCGACTACCTGCGTGGCGCGACTCTCGAGAATGGCGAGGAGAAGGCCGCGTTTGCCGTTGAAGTAACGGTGAATGAGGCCTTCGGCGCAGTTGGCCCTCTCAGCTACCTCGCGTGTCGTAGCGCAGTCATAGCCGCGCTCCGCGAACACGGCGGTTGCGGAGTCAATCAAGGACTGGCGACGCTGCTCTTTGTCGCGCTTACCGCGCTCGATTATGGGGCTTGGGGAGATCGTCATGGGCCCTCGCCGGCTCATGTCTTAACTTGTGCGTGGGCGCGCACTTACCTTCGACCTCAATATCTCGCAGAGGCTACGGGATGTCAAGGCGAGCGCAACGCGTGGATATGAGGCGCGCCTCTTTTGCTCCACGGCTTGCTACCGAGAGAGCCGTCTGACAATGTTCCACGGTCCGTAAGGACGATGCTAAAAACGACGCACCTGACGACCGGAAAGAAGCATGAGAAACCATCTCGCTGAAAATGAAATGTCGCTGGGGAACGCCACCGAGGAACAGAACCCCCAAAGAGCAGAAATGCCTGCACGCACCAACGCTTTAAGCCCGCTGAGGACCAACGGCGAACGCCCATGAAATCCGAGTCAACGGCCTCACTTTACGGCGGCCGGTAATGCCTAGTTTGCGGCAGGCATTTCGTTGACGTGAAGAAAGTCGTCGGCTAATCTGATGCACGTAGCCAACTAGGAGAATCGAATGGCTCAGCCAACGCGAACAAGGTCAGAGTTAAAGGTCGCCCCGCGCGAGGTGATAGGGAAAAAAGTGAAGGTATTGCGACTCGGAGGGCTCACTCCGGCCAATATCTATGGACACAACGTAGAGTCTCAAGCCATCCAGGTCGCGACTGAAGAACTGAAACAGGTTCTGAAATCGGCCGGTCGCAACGAGATCGTGTACCTGCGCCTGGATGGGGACGACCCTCGCCCTACTTTTGTGAGGGATGTTCAGCAGCACCCGGTAACGGACGTGATCTTGCATGTAGATTTTCTTCAGATCTCGCTCAGAGAGAAGGTCAGAGCCGACGTCCCGATTCACCTCGTGGGCATATCGCCTGCTGTCGATACCTTTGGGGGGATCCTGATGCACGGTCTAGACCATGTGACCGTGGAGGCGCTTCCGACAGAAGTCCCATCGTCGCTGGAGATCGATGTTTCGCCTTTGGCGGAAATCAACCAGGCTCTTCACGTCTCCGACCTCGACGTGCCAGACGGTGTAACGCTGCTTACAGACGTCGAGCAAGTGATAGCAAAGGTAGCTCCGCCGGCCGTAGAACCGGTCGAAGAAGTGCCAGAGGAGGAGGCGGAAGAGGGCGAAGCGGCGCCGGAGGGCGAAGAAGAGGCTGCGCAGGAAGAGCCTTCGGAAGGAAAAGCGGAGCCCTAGTAGGCGCCTCAGACTGGCGTCGGCGAATTCAGGTGCCGCCCGGCGAGTCCGCGCAATCCGCGCGAGAATTCCGCTGCGGAGACCCTGCGCCGTCCAGCACGCTGTAGCTCGAGCGGAACGAGGAGGCCGCTACCGGTCTGGACGGCGAAGGCCGCGGAGTCCCGAGATTCGTCGGGCAATTCAGTCAGCAGCGGTTTCGGGAGTTCGGAGATGGTCGCGGTCGTTGCCATCAAGTTGGCAGCAAGCGGCCATGCACGCCAGATGTGAAGCAGCTCGCCGTCGAGCTCACTGTAGGCGCCCGGCCAGGGATTATAGGCGCGGACGCGCCGCCATATCTCGGTGGCCGGCACACCCCAATCGATGACACCGTCCTCTTTGCGTAGAAGGGGGCAGAATGTCGCCAACTCGTCGTTTTGGGGCTTCGGTGACAACGCACCCGAGAGCCAGTGCGGTAATGTTCGAGCGAGTAGATCGGCACCCGCGCTAGCCAGCCATTCTGATAGCGAGAGCGTTGTATCTTCGTCTCCGATGGCAACTTCCGTTTGCGCCAGGAGGGGGCCGCTGTCCATGCCGGGGTCCATTAGCATAATCGAGATGCCAGTACGTTCATCTCCTGCGAGGATGGCGGCGGGAATTGGCGTGGCGCCGCGCCAGCGTGGCAGCAGTGAGGGATGGACGTTAAGGACGCCGCGCGTAGGGATCTCCAAGACGTTCTGTCGGAGTATTTCTCCGTAGGCGGCCACGACCATGACCTCGGGAGCAAGCCGGCGCAAACCTTCGACAAAGTCCGGGTCGCGCAGACTCGGCGGTTGGAGCACCGGCAATCTAAGGCCCTGCGCCGCGATCTTGACCGCCGATGCTCTTGGCAAGCGGTTGCGCCCGGCAGGCCGATCGGGTTGCGTTACAGCGGCGGCGATTCTGTAGCCGTCCGCCACAAGTCTCTGAAGAGAGGGGACTGCGAAGTCCGGGGTGCCCAAGAAAACGATCGACATAACCACGCCCACATCGTGATGAGCGAGCAGCCTGCGCGATTCTAGCATGAGCCGGGCCGGCAACGCGAGGTAGCGCTGGGCGTTATACAAATGCGATGGTTGGCAGAGGCATGAAGCGGACAGGCGCGCTTGTTGGATGCGCTGCGCTTGCTCTGGGCGCCGTTATCTTCGCCACCGGTTGCGGCGGCGGCGAAGCCCACCCCGCTTCCAGCGAGGGGGTGGTGATTCTGACAGCGACCCCTCCGCCCGGCACTTCATTGCCGCGACGCACGGCCCCCCCAACCCCGCCCCCGACTCCAAGCCCTCTTGAGGTTTGCGCAAGCAACCCAGACCCGGCCTCGCCTAAGGCGCTACAAGTACAGGAGCCGCAACCTCAGCAGCAGTTGAAGATTCCCTTCCACGTGCGTGGTTGGGGCTCCAATATCGGCCAGAATAACCGGGGCGTGGCCCTCGGCATCGTGGATGCGAAGCAATCGATAGTGCAGGTATTGAACCTACCGCCGCAGCCAAACACTTACAGGCTGCCGCCGCCAGACTTGGAGCGTACGGATAATACGCGTCCGTTTGCAGCCGACATCGTGATTGATGGTGTCAAGGAGCCGACGCCTTATTGCCTATGGGTGTACTTAGAGACGACGCCCGAGGGGCGCCCGAGGGGGGTCGTGCAGGTTCCTGTCGTTGTCGTCCCCTAAACAACCCGGGCGAAAACGATATCCCCGATCTGTAGGTCTAGGCTATCAGCAGCGCTACCACCGTTGACAGCAACTTCGAGGAAGCCCGAGCTACCAATTAGCGCCACCAGCCCACCTCGATCTGCGTAGGACCGGCACAAGCCTTGGATCCTCCGGCCGGCAATGTCGATACGAACTTCAGGTACTGACAATTGCTCGCCGCGAATCGTCGTGATCGCGTTACCGAATTGATCGATATGGATAATCGTACCAGCGAGGCTGTCGTCATCAACCGGGACGGCTCGGAATGGCGGAAGCGCCGTAATCTCCTGCACGCAGGGACCAAGATCGGATGGCTTGGCGCCAACGGAGATGTATGCCGCCGCCGGTGCGAAAATATCCCGCGCGTGGAAGGTAGCACTTGGGGGAGAAAGTTGAAAGCGCGGGTTGGCCAGCAGGCGTGCCTGCTTGCCAGATGTCAGACGAATCACGGCAGTCTTGTTGTAGGCGCCTTCGCGCTCGTCGTCGCTGAATGCGGGCGAAAGTACCCCGTTATCGGGACCGATAAATACGCCCTCGTCTGTGTAGAGTGCCAGCGCCCGACGCTCTGTACCGACCTCGGGGTCTACAACAGCGACGTGAATTGAGCCCTGCGGGAAGAATGGGAGAGCGCAGGACAGGATGAACGCAGCCTGTTCAATCCCCTGCGGCTCAACACCGTGAGAAAGGTCGACGATGGTAGCATCCGGATTGATTCCGAGAATGACTCCCTTGACAGCAGCCACGTAGTGATCCGAGCTGCCGAAATCGGTGGTCAGTGTGATAATCGGCTTCAAGGGCGATCCACTCAGCGATTCCGTATGTCGCGGCCCTGTTCGAAGCTCCACTCATTCACATTACGGAAGCGAGAGCTGGGGCTAAAGAGCGTGCCCAATTGGAGCCCCTTAATTTCATCGGTAACGAAGTAGGTATCGCGCGGGTGATAGAGCAACACGCTCGGAACGTCGTCTCGGAAGACCGCCTGAAACGCGTAGTACAACTGCTGCCTTTGGTCTAGGTTCGATGTGACGCGAGCTTCCTCCAGAAGCTTATCGGCCTTTTCATCGGCGTATGCTGCAAGGTTGCGCCCGCTATCACTGGCCTGTGAGCTGTGCCAGGCCGGGTAGGGGTCTGGATCCAAGCCTGGATCCCATCCGAAGAGTGCCGCCTGATACTGGCGCGGAATCAGAAAATCTCTTATGAGATTGGTTGACTCCTCGGGCGCCAAAGTAACCGCGATGCCAACATCAGCCAGCTCCTTGGCAATCTCACTGGAAATACGTCCGCGAATTGGGTCTCGGTCGGTCAACAGAGTGAGGCGTAACTCCACACCATTGCGCATTCTCACTGCGGCATTATCTGGAGGCGCCCAACCCGCTTCGTCGAGACGGTTGCGGGCCTCTGTAAGATCGCGCCCGTTTAATTCGAGTGCCGGATTGTTGGCCCAAGTTCCTGCCACAATGGGCGAATTAGCTCGAACCGCTCGCCCTCCGAGTAGTGAATCAATTATGCCGTCTATATCGATTGTTTCCGCGATAGCGATTCTGACAGAAGCGTCGTTGAGGGGTGGCTGGCTGTTGTTCAGGTAAAGAACGGTGTAAGCAGTGCGAATAGCTTCGTAACGCTTCAGGCCACTCACTGACGCCACGGCGTCCAGGTCATCAGCGCTTGCGCTTGCATCGAGGAAGATGCCCCTGGCTTCGCCGCGCACCACGCTGGCCACAGCCGTTGAGGCGTCTGGGTAGAACCGCATCTCGATCTCGCTTAGGGGCGGCCCGCCCAGGTAGTAGTTGTCGTTAGCGCGCAAAATAGCGCGAGAACCATCGAGACTGGCGAGCTTGAATGGGCCGGTACCGATAGGATTCTGATTGAAGATGCTGGTCGCTAAAGCGCTCGCCTCCGTGCCAGCCAGCACGTGTTGCGGCAGAATCCCGGCAGAAGCGTATGCGGGGAATGGTGCGAATGGTTCCGGCAGTCGACAGGCGACCGTTGCCTCGTCGGCTGCGGAGCAGGTGATATTGTGCCAGAGGGTCGCCTGATCGGGGTCGCTTTCGACATTTGGACTACCGAGCAGTGAGTAAGTGAACATGACGTCTGCCGACGTGAACCGAGTTCCGTCGTGCCAGCGGGCGTCGCCGCGCAGGTGAAAGGTAACTGTGCGGCCATCGGGACTCGTCTCCCAAGTCTCCGCGAGATCGGGCAGGACGGAGCCGTCAGCCGCGAGGCGGGTGAGCCCGGAAAACACGAGACTCGCAAGGTCGCGATCCGCGTCATTCAGGTGTACGAACAGAGGATTTACGCGCGACGGCGCCCCGACAACGGCTTCGACGTAGCGATAGTCCTGCGGGTCCTTGTTGCCTCCCAAGGAGTTTGACAGCGCGAACCATGCGGCGGCGACCGCCACAAAACCTCCGGCGAGCACGAGCAGAAGTGGCCAGCCGGCGGTTGATGATCGGCCACGGCGGGCGGACGGCGGCACGACTCGGCCATGTGATTTCATCGAGTGTTAGTTGAGCGCCTTAGCGGCGTTCGATGACGGCGAGAGCCGCTATCACGAGCCAGAGTACGCTAAGACCGATAGTAAGTTGGAAGAGAGTTTTCTCGAGTCCACGCCTGGTCCGTACAAAGGACCCGCTCTGGAGACCCCCCACGCCTTCTCCTTTGACCTGGAGGAGGATGACGGCCACCAGGGCTATCGACACCAGTATCGCGGCCACCGATAGGTAGTCAGAAAGCACGATTATCGTCCGTCCAGCGCGGTAACCAGGTCTTGTTCTGGAACCGAGACTGCCTGGGGGGTTTGATCGCGATCGTCGTAGATACGCATGATCGCCTCTGCCAGTTTTATGGAATCGTGATGGTAACGGTTCTCTTCGGCTACGACATCGGAGGTGACTAGCCGCAGTCCGTTGTTAATCGGCGTTATCACTCGAACAGGGGTCGCCTTCTCGGCTTGCGGAATGACATCTGTAACGTTGTCGTTAGCGAGCACATAGTTGATGACGCCCTTCCCGACATGGTCCTCAATTGCGGCGACGTGATCCGCCACGCCAAAGCTGTCCGTCTCGCCGGGTTGTGTCGCGACATTGCAGACGTAGACCTTCGGCGCCGGCGCGGCGATTAGGCTGCGACGAATTCCCTGGACCAGAAGGTTCGGAAGAACGCTAGTGTAGAGGCTGCCGGGACCGAGAACGATAAGGTCCGCTTCCAGAATCGCGCGAACAGCTTCCGGATGTGCGGGAGGATTCTCCGGCGCCAGGTAGACTTCACTAATGCGCGCCTTACTGCCGTTACTTACGGCGGGACCAATGCTGGACTCGCCGTGTATGGTGCGCTCATCATCAGTGTGGGCGCAAAGGGTGACATCTTCCATGGTGGAAGGAATGATCTGGCCGCGAACTGCCAGCACTCGACTAGTCTGGCGAATGGCATCCTCCATATTCCCGGTGACACCTGACATTGCCACAATGAAGAGGTTGCCGAAGGAGTGGCCCGCAAGCCCAGCGCCGTCCTCAAAGCGGTATTGAAATAGCTTCGTGACGAGCGGCTCCGCATCAGCCAGAGCGGCGATACAGTTCCGCACATCACCCGGCGGCAGCACTCCCAGCTCTCGGCGCAGGACACCGGAGCTTCCGCCGTCGTCGGCCACCGTCACGATGGCGGTGAGGTTCGTCGTGTACTCTTTGAGGCCACGCAAGAGCGTGGAGAGCCCGTGCCCCCCTCCGATGGCGACAATCTTGGGCCCGCGCCTGAGGAAACGCTGGGTGTAGATGGTGTTTACGAGGCTTTCTTTGGTGTCCCGGTTCGGTGCGAGCACCGAGATAATGGACTGGTTGAGCTTCCAGATCGAGAACAAGATAAGGCCTACCGCTCCGGACATGAACATCGCGCCGCGGAAGTAGCGCGGGATAAATTGAAGGGTCGTCCAGTACATGAATCCCGGCAGCCGAAGGCCCTCAGTGTACAACTCGCGAACGACGTACCCGAGACCAAAGGTCATAATGGCCACGCCGATCACGATGAGGGCAAGCCATCGCTTGATATGCATGCCCGGATAGAACCACTTGAAGAAGTCGAAGGTGAACACGCGGCTCATAATCCTAATCTATAAACGCGCCGCGAGGGTATTGGAATACGCTTAATCATCCCAATTTTTCTCTGAGGTGCTGCAAAACTATATCCGGCTTTGCTCTGCCCCTCGTCTCTTTCATGACTTGGCCGACCAAGAACTTGATCGCCGTCTCCTTGCCACTCTTGTAATCCGCCACGGCTTTCGGCGATTCCTGGATCGCTTTTGCAATGGCGCCGGAGATCTCATCCGCGGATTCCAGCCGGCCGAGGTCCGATTCCTCTACGATTTCGGCGGGTAACCTTCCCGTAGTGAACATTTTGCTGAACACGTCTTTGGCAGTGCTGCCTGATATCGCTTCACTAGCGATGAGATCGAGTAGCTGGGAGAGCCCCTCGGGTGTTACGCGGGAATCCTTGATTTCCAGTGCGTCGGCATTCAATAGCCTCGCGAACTCGCCATTAACCCAATTTGCAACCGTCTTGGCTCGTGGAGATGTTTCCCCGGCCCCCAACGCCACTGTTGCCTCAAAGAAGTCCGCTCGCGCGCGGGATTCGGTGAGCACCCGCGAGTCATAGTCTGAGAGATCGTACTGGTCCTTGAACCGGCGTCGCCGAGCGTCCGGAAGCTCAGGCATTCGGGACCGGATGTCATCGACACATGCGCGATCGACCGTCATTATCGGAAGATCTGGCTCCGGGAAGTAACGATAGTCGTCCGCGAATTCTTTGCTGCGCTGGGCAACGCTCTGCCTAGTATCTTCACGCCACCCCCGCGTCTCCTGGGTGACGCGGCCGCCCGATTCGAGCAGCTGTGTCTGCCTGTCCACCTCGAACTTGATTGCGTCGTAAGCGTGACGGAGGCTGTTAATGTTCTTCAACTCCACTTTTGCGCCGAGGGCTGACTCCCCGACGGGACGGATGCTCACGTTCGGCTCGCAGCGCATGTTGCCTTCTTCCATGTTCGCACGCGAGGCGCTGATGTAGCGCAGGATCTGCCGCAGCTTCGTGAGATAAGCGCGAGCCTCCTCCGCGGATCGCATATCTGGCTCAGAGACTATTTCCATAAGCGGAAGGCCCGACCGGTTTACATCGATAAGGCTATAGCTTTCGCCTGCCTGATTGATCATGTGCTGCGACCGGGCGGTGTCCTCTTCAAGATGGACGCGTGTGATTCCTATCCGTTGCGTCTTGCCCGCCACATCTATCTCGAGCCAACCGTCCTTGCAGAGCGGGAGGTCGTACTGGGAAATCTGGTAGCCCTTCATCAGGTCCGGATAGTGGTAGTTTTTGCGGTCAAACTTCGCATCCTCTGGAATGCGGCAATTGAGGGCAAGGCCTGTCATGATCGTCAACTCCACCGCACGTTCGTTGATCACCGGCAGTACGCCGGGCATACCAAAGCACACTGGGCAAACGGTGGAATTGGGTGGCGAACGAAGCGAGGGTGATGGGCAGGCACAGAACATTTTGCTCTGCGTCAGAAGTTGAGCGTGTACTTCCAGGCCGATGACGGTGTCATACCTGATGGCGGTAGTCGTCATGGCAACTCGGCCATTGTCACAGCCAAGAGAAAATCCCTTGTGATTGCCCTCGGGAGAAGGATTACCAACGCAATCACAAGTGCTGTCGGAAATGGGAAAGCACGCGCTGCCAGGCATCTGCAGCTGCGTCGCGGTCATAGACCTCGGATCGAGTGTCGTTGAAGAAAGCGTGCTGAGCGCCTGGGTAGACAACTATCTCATGGTCAATGTTGCCGGCTTTGAGCGCTTGTTCGAGGTCGCGACGCACTGATTCGCCGGCGAAGGCGTCGTTTTCGGCGTAAATTGCGAGTAATGGCCCTCTTAGGTTGTGCACGCGGTCGATTGGGGTGGGATTGACGCCGTAAAAAGGGGCTGCGGCGTGAATTAGGGTGCTCGCACAGGCTAGGTTCAGGGCGAGGCCGCCGCCCATGCAGAAGCCGATGGCGCCGATTCCGCGCCCGGCTACCTCTGGTCGGGATGACAAGTGGTCCGTCGCCTCGATGAGCTCTTTGGTGGCCTGCCCCATGTTAAGAGACATCATCAGCTTTTGCGCTTCGCCCGGCTCCTTGGTTACCTGACCATGGTAAAGATCCGGTGCGAGGGCGGCAAAGCCCTCGGTCGCGAATCTGCAGGCCACGTCCTTGATGTGCTCGTCCACGCCCCACCATTCCTGAACCACAACGACGCCCGGAAACGACCCGCTACTATCGGGCTCGGCGAGATAGCCGCGACCTGTCTCGCCGTTTACTGGAAATTCAACGCTCTGGGTCCGGACGTCAGCCATTCCGGGTATCTCCTTCGTCCGAGCTAACGCAGGCCATCATAGCAGCGCGACACTGCCAGCACAATTACTGATCCAAAGAGCCACCGTTCGCGTCAAGGGAATGGTGCCGGGGGCGGGATTCGAACCCACACGTCCTTGCGGACAGCGGATTTTAAGTCCGCGGCGTCTACCGTTCCGCCACCCCGGCTCGCACCTCGTAAATTGTAGCAGTCGTCCACGCAATTCTTCCCCGGCTTCTTCGCCATCCCCGAGAGAGCCCACTCGCTGGCGTCACACGCCAGGCTTCCGCAATTGATGCACCCGGGTCTCTGTTATCAACAAATTCGGGATAGTCATCCCTGATGTTCGAAACTATAATTTGCCTAATCTCAGCAGTGGCTGCCACGAACGGAAGGCTGGTTCCGATGAACGATGTTTCTCGTCCTCTCCTCGCTACAATCCGGTGGACTGGCCTTTTCGCGCCACTCTTTCTCATTGGCTTCGCGGGTGGGTTTAGGCTGCACTCCTCACTGGTCTCTGCCCAGGCTGCTCAGGTTCGCGTAACCGAATTACAGTGCAGCCGTGACCCGGAACTGGTGGCTGTGACAAATCAGGGTGTTAGCGACCAGGACCTGACCGGCTGGTCCCTCAAGAGCGACCCAGTGGCGACGGAGACTTATGACCTAACGGCCGTTGGCGTTCTTGCGCCGAGCGTTACGGTGTTCGTCGAGAGCGGCCCCGCGGCGAGCGGGACATTCGTCTGGTCTCAGGATTTCATATTCCGCGACGGCGACGCCAGCGACTTCGTCCGTATCGTCGACAATACCGGCGCGGTGGTCGACGAAGTCAACTGTCAAGGAACGAGTCCAGCTGCGAGTGCTGCGCCAACTGCGGCTCCGACAAGCACGCCTCCGACAGCACCAACGAGTACGCCCACGCGCGCGCCGGCGACTGCGCCAACCTCGGCCCCCGCCGATGTCGTGCCGCTAGGTGGGGGCCCTCCGGCGCCTACCTCCGGCACTTACCTGGTGTTGATGCTGGCAGTTGGCTTCCTCGCGATCGGGGGTGGGGCGCTTATGGTGCTGACAACGTCGACGGCCGCCACGCCAGGCTCGGTGGCCGGGTTCGGCGGTCGCAGGCCGGGATGGGCAGCTTCCAGACGTCCGGCAGGGCAGAGTCGTCTCCTCTATCTACTCCTGCTGGGCATTTTGGCCTTGGCCGCTCAGCTCGTCGGGACGCGGCACAGGCACTGACGTCCCGAGCCCGGAGCGGGGCCCAATCGGGGCGGTAGACGCAGCAGCTTGCGAATGGAAGGGTAATGGAGGCGACGGGGGGATTCGAACCCCCGATCAGGGTTTTGCAGACCCCTGCCTTAACCACTTGGCTACGTCGCCTCACGCTTGGTGCCGAGGAGGGGATTTGAACCCCTACGCCCTTACGGGCACCGCCCCCTCAAGACGGCGTGTCTACCTATTCCACCACCTCGGCAGCACCGACTATCTTAGCGATCCGGCTGGAAGCCGGGCAAGCACGAGGCCCGACCTAGCAGTCGGGCCTCAGCACTCATTATACCCTCGCGCGGGCGGGCTG
>Ga0209690_1001305_pt1 | contig 13878 bp, 16 predicted proteins | sample GraSoiAngelo_150_FD_186164 | JGI IMG/M metagenome (GOLD analysis project Ga0209690, IMG submission 186164) | Grasslands soil microbial communities from the Angelo Coastal Reserve, California, USA - 14_1009_09_40cm (SPAdes) (version 2) | ecosystem: Environmental > Terrestrial > Soil > Grasslands ...
CTCCGGGCTTCGAGGCGGTGGTGAGCGAGTTCGGCCCGGGATATCTACGCAATGGCGAGATAGACCGTGCGCGGCTGGGTGAGCTCGTCTTCCACGACGAAGACGCCCGGCGCCGGCTGAACGCGATAGTGCATCCGCTGGTCCGGGAATGGATGGCCGAGCGCACGGTGGCCGCGGCCGACGACGGGAAAGAGATCGTGGTCCATGACGTGCCGCTGCTTTTCGAGAACGCTTTGGAGCCGATGTACGGAGACGTCGTGCTCGTCTACACGCCGGAAAAATTGCAGGTGCGGCGCCTGGTCGCCGGTCGACGCATGGACCCTGATCGCGCTCGCGCCATCATTGCGGCCCAGCTGCCCATCGAGGAGAAACGCCGGCGCGCGCAGCACGTGATCGACAACAGCGGCAGTCGCGAGCACACGCGCGAGCAGGTGGAAAAGATCTGGACTGAGCTGACTTCCGCTAGATGACGCCCTGAGCTTTCAGCTCGTCGACGCCTGCCGGGTCGACGCCGATCTCCCGGAGCAGCTCGTCCGTATGCTCGCCCAGGTGGGGAGCGTGGCGCGACTCGCCGCGCTCGAAGAGCCGCCGAGCTGCGATCTGCGGATGCAATGCCACCTCGTCGAGCTCGAGCACGGGCTCGCAGCACGCGTCCTGTGCGGACAGCATCTCTTCCCACTGGTCCCGCGTCCTGGACGCGAAGATCTTTTCCAGGGTGGCGTGGGCGTCCATGGCTTCGGAGTACTGCAGCTCAACCAGCTCGGGCCGCTCCATGGTCACGCACAGCGCACTCCAGAACTTGGGTTCCAGGGCGGCCACGCTGTAGTAGCCGCCACCCTTGCATGCATAAACGCGGTAGCAGGGATACCGACCGGAGAGTCGCTGGTCGCCGCGCGCCACACGTTCGCCGCCTGCGCGGGCCGCAAAAGCGAGTGCCAGCCAGCTGACGGCGCCGTCGGTCATCGAGACGTCGATCCAGCGACCTTCGCCACGACGCTGCACAGCGACGAGCGCGCCGAGAATCGCGACCGCCGGTTGAAGTCCTCCGCCCCCGATGTCCGCGACCTGGACGGAAAGAGGAACCGGCGGACCGTCACGTGCTCCGTTCAAACCAAGCGCCCCCGCGATCGCCATGTAGTTGAGGTCGTGTCCGGCACGCGCTGAGAACGGACCGTCCTGCCCGTAGCCGGTGATCGAGCACATGACGAGGCGGCGATTCCGCGTGTGCAGAACATTCCACCCAAGGCCCAGACGATCCATCACGCCCGGGCGGTTGCCCTCCACGAGCACGTCGGCCGTGTCGACGATGCGCAGCAGCAGCTCACGCCCGAAATCGGATTTCAGGTTGAGGGTGATGCTGCGCTTGTTGCGGTTGATGGCGTCGAAAAGCGCGCTCTGCCCATCGACCACCGGTGGAGTCGAGCGCATGTAATCGCCGCTGCCGGGCTCTTCGACCTTGATCACATCGGCGCCCATGTCGGCCAGGAGGAGGGTGCAGTAAGCGCCTGGCAAAAGCCGCGTCAGGTCGAGGACACGGGTCCCTTTTAGTGGCATCGCGTCACGAATTCTGGCTTCGCTCATACGTTGGTAGGAGACTTTCGATAGCCGGCCATGCGTTAATACGGCATGGAAGAGTCTGGTTCCAGCATGCGCTCTGGTTCACATCTTGGCGAGATGACGATCAAGGTGCCCGCGCCCTTTGCCGGCATCTCCGACCTCGGCTTCACGGCCCAGTACCGCGCCCAGCGCTTCAACGAGCCGCAGCGGGACGTGCCTTTGCTGTTCGAAGGTCCGGCGCCGCCGGTGGAGCGGCTGGCCGAGGTCCTGCAGCTGCTCAGCGGCTCCAGGTCCCGCTCATACGCCTGGACCGACCCTGTCCTGCTCGGCGACGGAGTCGTCATCCTCGCCTATCGCGATCGGAGCGTCAGCGGCCACAAGCTGGCCGACGGAGCGCGCATCGCAGACTACGTGCTGAACCTCGTCCGGCCCGTGGTTTTCACGTTTCTTCAGGACTGTGCGGCCATCGCCCACCTCCGGCTGTCAGACGTGATCGAGATGCGCGTCAGCGCCGAGAGGAAATCGGTCGCGGAGCTTTCCCTCCCCCTCGAGGACATCGTCCGGCCCAACGGAGAGCGCCTGCTGTGGGGAATCGCTTAGGAGCTACTTCGACGGCGATGGCGAAGGCGAGTGGGAAGGTGTTGGCGAGGGCGACGGCGTAGGGCTCGTCACGCTGCTGGCTCTCGCGCTGCTGGTGGTCGTGAGGTTCGGGCTCGCGATCGGCGCTGGGCTCTGGTTAGCAAAGTAAAGCGCCAGCGGGACCACGATCATGCCGGCGATGACGGTCAGCACGAAAGTGACCGCCCCCCACTCCCGACGCAGCACAGCCCAGTTCACGAGTCGTCGATTCTAACTACGACTAAAAGTCGTCGTCGTTAGAGCCCAGGCCTTCCTCTTCCTTCTTCTTGCGCTGATTCAGGAGTCGGATGAAGTCCTGCGCCCGCGCGAGCGCCTTCCAACGCTCCGGGAAGAAGTCTTGAACCAGGATCTGGCGGTCCGGCTGCTGGTAGACGGTGACGCACCACTTGTTGAGCGTGCGCGAGACTTCGACCTCGAAGTCCTTCTCCGCGGTCTCATACCGAACAACTTTGTCGTCGTCGAATCTTCTTCGTCCTGAAACAGCCATAGGTAAATCACTCGGGCGGGGAATCGGCTCATAGAGCGCTTAACGATTATAGGGCTCGCTCGGTAGCCCTCGGCGAGAGATTCGGCGAGCCAGGTGGTCCAGATCAGGGCGCGGCGACGAGCAGCGCAGCGAGCGCATCCGGCATGCGTGAGCGAGCCGCGCAGGACGTACTGGGGCCCCCTCCGGGGGGAGTGGGCCGCATGGGCGCCGAAGATCCGCCGAGGGTCTATCCGGGCGAGCCCGCAGCGCGGGGAGCGGCGTCCCGAACCGGGCTTTCGAGCAGTTCCCGGAGCAGCGGGGCGAGCTCGTCCCGTAGGCCTTCCCGCTTCATCGCAAGCATCAGATTGGCCCTCAGATACCCGGAAACGGTGCCCGTGTCGTAGTAGTCGCCCTCGAACTCGAACGCCACCACTGGGTGGCGGCCCAGAGTCCGCTTGATGGCGTCTGTGAGCTGGATCTCCCTGCCGGCCCCCGGCTCGGCCCGGTCGAGCTCGTCGAAGACCGCCGGGGTGAGGATGTACCGGCCGAGGATGGCGAGGTCGGACGGTTCTGTTCCCGGCTCGGGTTTTTCGACCATATCGGTGACCTCGTGTATTCGTCCCTTGGCCCCGCTGGTGACGACCACGCCGTAGCGCCCGATCTCGCTCCGCGGAAAACGTCGGACCGCGATCACGGTCGCGCCGGTCGCGCGATGCGCGTCGATCAGCTGCTTCAAGCACGGCTCGCCGCCGAGGATCACGTCGTCGGCCAGGAGCACGGCGCATGCCTCACCTTCGACCTGGCGGCGGGCCGTCCAAACGGCATGACCCAAGCCGAGCGGCTCCTTCTGCTGGATATACGTGATGTCGAGCTGGTTGCTCAGGTCGTCGACCTCGGCCAGAATGCGCAGGAGGTCGCTCTTGCCGCGCTGCTCCAGGTAGTGCTCGAGCTCGAGCGAGCGGTCGAAATGGTCGACAATCGCTCGCTTGCCGCCGCCGGTGACCATGATGACCTGCTCGATTCCGCTCGCGATTGCCTCTTCGACGCCGTACTGGATCGTCGGCTTGTCGACGAGCGGCAGCATCTCCTTCGGCTGCGCTTTGGTGACCGGCAGGAAGCGCGTGCCAAGACCCGCGGCGGGAAATATCGCCTTGCGCACCCGCGTCATTGACGACAATCTATAGGGTGGACACGATCGAAGGTATTCGGCCGGGCATCGAAGGACGCCTCGAGCGCGTCGTCGAAGGCAACCTTCTCACCCACCACGTGGGCGGCAAAGGCACGTTCGCGACTCCGGCCATGATCGGGCTCATGGAGCTGACCAGCCATCGCTCGGTAGAACGCCTGTTACCCGAGGGACATACCACCGTTGGATATGAAGTCCACGTCAGGCACCTGGCCCCGACCGCGCCCGGGCGGGCGATCGTCGTCAGCTCCCGCCTGACCGAGGTCAAAGGCAACAAGCTCTATTTCGAGGTCGAGTGTCGCGAGGGTGACACGCTGCTGGGCTCGGGCATCCACAAGCGCGCGATCGTCCCGGCAACCTTCTAGCTCGTGGGCGACGAGCTCGACCGCGTGGCGCCGCGGGAAAGTGCCCGCAACAAGGCGCGCGACAAGAAGGTCCGAGGGCCGAAGGTCGTGGCGGTCAACCCCGGGCTGAAGAAGCTGGCCCAGCACCTGGCCGACAAACGCCGGCCGAAAAAATCGTCGCAAGCCGAGTAGTCTGATCCGGTTCCGTCCAGGAGAACAGTGGGGGTTAGGCGATGAAGGCGTACGTACTCATCAACGCGTCACCCGGGCGGGCACTTGAGGTGGCCAAGAAGATGGAAGGCGTGTCGGGCATCTCCGCCGCCGACGCCATCACGGGCGAGTACGACGTGATCGCGGTGTGCGAAGCCCCCGACGTCAACTCGATCGGCTCGCTGATCGTCGACAAGATCCAGAAGATCGACGGCGTCTTCAAGACGATCACCTGCCTTGCGGTGAAGTAGCTCCAGCAGCCTCGGCGGGCTCGGCCAGGACAGCGGCGACCTCGGGCAGCCGCGACAGCCACGGCGCCATGGCGGGCATCTCCTGCTCGAAGCTCCCGACCGACGGAGACCACGTCAGCTCGCGCCTGGAGTGCGAGTCGTCGTAGTAGCGCGATTTGCCGAGCACGTCGACGGCGTAGATGCCAGGCCAGAGGGCGCCGCCGCTCGGCGTCACCGTCTCGGCCGCGAGCGCCCTGAGGTAGGCGATGTCGTAGGGCAGCGACGAAACCTCCGCCGCGAAGCCGACCGCGCGCGCCGCTGACGAGACAAGGTCGCGCCACGTGGAGTCGAAACCGCCGATGAGGTAACGGTGCCCGGGCCGGCCGCGGTCCGACGCCGCAAGACACGCTCGCCCCACGTCCTCCCCGTAGACGAAGGTCTGCTTTGCCCTGCCCCCGCCCGGAAGCCACACGCGACCGTGGACCGCCGCCGCCATCAGACGCGGCAGGATCCACTCCTCGCCCTCGCCGAAGACCCGCGCCGGCCTGATGACGACGGCCTCGAGGTCGTCGCCGGCCGCGTCGAGCAGCCACTCCTCTTCGAACAGCTTCACCTTCTCGTACGCATACGTCGCCTTGAGCTCCGACTTTTCCGTGATGCGCGTGAAGTGGCTGGATCCGTAGACGTCGGCGGTCGAGACGTGGACGATCCTGCGGACGCGCGCGCGACGCGACGCGGCGACCACGCGCTGCAACAGATGCGGCGGCTTCCTGCGGTAACGGACGCGGTGGCTTGGTGCTGCCGTCTGAGCGCACAACACGACGATCTCGACGCCGACGATCGCGTCGGCCAGCGTCTCGTCGTCCGCGTCCGAGTCGAGCTCGATGACCGGGACGTCGGCGGAAAGCGCGCGCGAGATGTGCCGCCCCAGAAACTCCCCCGCGCCGATGACCAGGTGCAAAACTGCCAGATTCTAGGCGCGGCGCCTGTTAAGGGCGATCGTGATGGAGTTGCGGACTCTGTCGACCACGCTGGTCACCCGGCGGCTCAGCTCCCACCACGCCGGGAGATCCGGCATGACCGGGGTTCCGATGGAAACGTCGATTGGCTTGAAAGGCCAAAGCCGGTCGGTGCCGCGCACGGCGACCGGGCAGATCGGGACGCCGGCCTGCAGCGCGAAGTAGCCGATGCCGTTTTTGAGCGGGCGCAGCGCCCTGCCCCGCGAGTAGCGCCCTTCCGGAAAGATCAGCATCACGCCGTTACGCTCGAGCACCTGGTACACGGTGCGCAGGCCATGCTCATCGAGCTCGCCCTTGTTGGGTGAGATGGGGAAGACCCCGATCAGGGGCAGAAGCCTGCGCTTCCATGCCCGGTTGAACACAGTTTCGCGCTTGGCCATCGTGTAGATCAACGGCCGCTCCGGAAAGAAAGGAATGATGAACGCGGGGTCGAACCACGCCTGATGGTTGGCCGCGATGATGTACGGGGGCGTCGGGATGTTCTCGAGACCGGTCACGGTGACCCGGAAGAGATGGGTCACGACCCAGCGGGCGAGCCGCCGGATCAAAAGGTAGAAGCGCGCCGGCTCCATCGGCGTCGGGTGAACAAGGGGGTCGAGCGGCCCCGCGACGAGGTCCCGATACTCGGGACTCCTGTAGCGGACCTGGTCCGGAGGACTAGCCGTCGAGGAATCGGTGGAGGACGCGGTTGAATTCCTCCGGTCGCTCGGCTTGCGGCGTGTGACCCGCGCCGTCGATCACGGCGAGCTGAGAACGCTCGATCAACGTGTGCGCGCGTTCGGCATGCGCCAGCGGAAACAGCGGATCGTCGGCGCCCCAGATCAGCTGGACCGGGATCTTGAGCTCGTTCAATCGCCGCGTCACGTCGTGGTGACCGCCCAAGAGCGCACGGGGGTTGACGAGCGCCCGCACCGTCGATAGGTAGGCGTTGTGAAATCCATCGGTGGCGTACATCTCGCGCAGGTCGTCCAGGTAGGCGTCGTCCATGGTGCGGCTCAGGTCGGCGCTGGCGCCCGAGTAGCGTGCCGCGACGCGGCGGATAATCGTCCGAGGGGCCCACGAAAGCGCGTCGCGCGCAAATCCCATCACGGCTTCGCCGACACGCGGGATGGTGACCAGGCCGTAGGCCATCTGCGCTATACGGACCTGGGGCCGTCCGAGGCCGAGCGTGTTGACGAGGACGAGCTTGCGGACAAGCTTTGGCTCCTCGAGCGCGAGCTCGAGCGCGATGCGCCCACCCAGCGAGGCGCCGATGACGGCCGCGGAGCGGAGACCGCAGTCGTGCATGTAGCGCCGCACGAAACGCGCGAAGTACGGGATCGTGTAGCGGACGCGCGGCTTGTCGGTGCGGCCGTAGCCAGGCAGGTCGGGAGCCAGTACGCGGTGCCTCGTCGCGAACGGCTCCAGGTTGTAGCGCCACTCCATGTAGCCGGACGACCCCAGACCGTGGATGAAAACGACCGGCGTGCCCCTCCCGCCGTGCATGTGATGGACGCGCAGCGCCCCGAGGTCGACAAAACCGGAATGAATTTTCTTCGGGGCTGCACTCGTTTCCTCCCCATACATGGGCAGGTCCCGCGAAGCGGGGGTGGGGCTCACTGAGCCGGAAGCATACGGACGGGGCTGGCGAGCCCGGCGATTTTCGCCCCGCTCTGGAAGCTCGCCGTGGCCGACTTTGCGATGAGCGTGACCACGCCTGGGCCAGCTGCGCGCCATTCCCCGCCAGACCACACCGCAGCGCTGCGCTCGTCGACACCCAACAGCGTCACCTGCGGGAGCTCACGCCGCGCCGACTCGATCCACCGGTGGCCGAACGTGTCGAAGTGTGGAAGCACCGCCGTGTTGGGGATGACGCCCAGGGCCTCGCTCGGACGCCTGTGGAAGCGGTTCGGCCAGCTGGCCCGGATGAGCGTGTGGCTGCACAAGGCCATCGCGCCCGCTGACGATCCCGCGAGCGACGCGCCGTCCCGCCACGCTTCGAAGATGGCCGTCCAGACACGCGAGTCGCGCAGCACCCGAGCGACGAGGCCGGGGTCTCCGCCGACCAGGTAGAAAAATCCTCCGCCGCGGGCTAGCGCGGCAAGCTCTTTCGAGTTGGCGTCGGCCGGCTTGAGGACCGGCAGCTCCTCTAGCGCGAGGCCGAGCGAGCGGAACCAGCCGGTCGCGTGTTCGACTGCCTGCTCCGGCCCCTGCCTGGCCGCCGCCGTCGGCACGACGTAGGCAGGGCCTTTTCTGGCCGCCGCGACGAGCATCCGGTCCTGCTCTTCGTTGCCCGGCTTGAACTCGTCGCCGCCAACGAGCGCCAGCAATCCGGGACTGGGCACTGAGTGTCTTGGGCCGGAGCCTTCTTGCATCTTCTGCTTCGATTCTCCGTCGCAAGACACTTCGTAGGATATGGCGGTGTCCGACCCCGTTCGAGTGAGGATCGCGCCGAGCCCGACGGGTTTCGCGCATCTCGGCACCGCGAGCACCGCTCTCTACAACGTGCTGTTCGCGCGCCAGCGCGGTGGCACCTTCACCCTCCGCATCGACGACACCGATATGGAGCGCAACCGACCCGAGTACGAGCAGCTGATCTATGAAAGCCTGCGCTGGCTCGGTCTCGATTGGGACGAGGGTCCCGACAAGGGCGGACCCTACGAGCCTTACCGCCAGTCGGAGCGGCTCGACACGTACCGTGAGGAAGCGGCGCGCCTGATCAAAGACGGTAGGGCGTATCGCTGCTACTGCACGACCGAAGAGTTGGAGGCGGAGCGCAAGCAGGCGCAGCTCGAAAAGCGCGCCTACAAATACTCGCGGCGCTGCCTGAACAACCCGCCCGAGGGTCGCACCGTCTTCGCCGTGCGCTTCAAGGTCCCAGGCGGTGACATCAAGTTCCGCGACATGGTGCGTGGTGAGATGCATTTCGACGGCGACCTGATCGGTGACTTCATCATCATCAAATCGGACACCTATCCGACCTATCAGTTCGCCAGCCCAGTGGATGACGCGCTCATGAAGATGACGCATGTGATCCGCGGCGAGGAGCACCTCTCCAACACGCCATATCAGCTGATGCTGATCGACGCGCTGGGCTACGAGCGGCCCGAGGCGTATGCGCACATGCCGCTGATCCTTGCCCAGGACGGCTCCAAGCTGTCCAAGCGCAAGCACCCCGAGAGCAACCTCGCTCTCTTTCGCGAGCAGGGGTATATGCCAGAAGCTCTGATCAACTATCTCGCGCTGCTGGGTTGGAACCCCGGCACCGAGCAGGAGATCTTCACGATCGAGCAGCTCGTCGGTGCCTTCACTTTCGAGCGCGTCCAGCATGCGGGCGCGCGTTTCGACTGGGAGAAGCTCAACTGGATCAACGGCGAGTACATCCGCGCCCTTTCCGATGAAGAGCTCCAGGTCGACGAATCGACACTCCAACGCGCGGTGCCCGCGCTGAAGACGCGGCTGCACAAGCTTGCGCAGGCGGTCGACTATCTCGACTACTTGTGGACGGACCCGCATCCCCCTGCGATCGACGGAGAAGTCGCACCACGCGTGGGGATGGCGATCGAAGCCGTGCAACACGTGGAGTGGGAGCCCGAGCCGATCGAAGCCGCGCTCGAAAAAGCCGTCGCCGAGTCCGGCGTCGGCAAGGGCAAGTTCTACAACCCGTTGCGAGACATCCTCACCGGCAAGAGGGTCTCATTGCCGATCCACTTCACGATCGCCCTGCTGCCGAAGGACGTCGCGCTGTTCCGTCTGCAGCGCGCGATCAATGCGCGGGACTGATGCTGCTCACCATCATCATCGACCTCGACCCCAATCTCGCCCGCATCGGGCCTTTCCTCATCACGTGGCATGGCGTGTTCTCGGTCCTCGGCATCCTCGCGGCGGCGCGCCTCGGCTTTTGGCTGCTCGATAAGGACGTACCCAACCTGCGCGGGACGGGCGACGGCCTCGCCTGGATGGTCGTGGTCGGCTTGATCGGCGCGCGTCTTCTATACGTGTGGGAGAACTTCCGAATCTTCTCGGGCAACCTGCTGCGCATGTTCGCTCTCACCGAGGGCGGCATCAGCCAGTGGGGCGGGCTCTTCGGGGCAATGGTGGGCGCCTACATCTGGGCGCGCCGGTCGAAGTTCTCGTTCTGGAAGATCATCGACGCCGGCGGCCCCGGCGCGATGATCGGGCTCGCGATCGGCCGCATCGGGGACGTCGTGAACGGCGAGCACCACGGCTCGCCGACCAATCTTCCCTGGGGCGTCGAGTACGTCAACCAGAACACCCTCGGCGAGCCCGGCAAGGTCGTCCACCCAGAGGTCGCGTACGAGATGGTGCTGTGCCTTCTCGTCCTTGGCGCGCTGCTTCCCTTCCACCAGCGGCTGAAAGCGCGACTGCCGAGCGGCGTCCTGGGTTTGATCTATCTCGGCGTCTACGCGGCGGGTCGCTTCTTTCTCAGCTACCTGCGCACCGACCCCGCCGTGTTCCTCAGCCTGCGGCAGGCCCAGCTTGCGTCCGCGCTGATGGTCGTCATCGCGATCATCGCGATACCCGTTCTTTTCCGGCTTGCCCGAGCAGGCGCCGCGCAAGCGCCGGCGACCCCGAGTCGTGTTTGAAGTAGACGTGGACCTCGTCGTGGGTCGCGACCGCGGCCTTGATATCTTCGATCCACGGGCGCAACGACGCAGTCGTATATCCGCGGCGTAGGCGGAAGTACGCCAGCGACCCGAGGTCGACAAGCGGTGCGCGTGGCCACTTTGCCTCGTCGGTCACGACCAGCGCCCCGCCGTGTTGCCGGATGACGCCGTAGGTCTCTTCGTCGAACCAGGATTCGTGCCGGAACTCGGCGGCCGCCGGCCGGCCGAGCGCCCCGAGCAGAGAGTCGAGCAATCCGACGTTCCTTTGCCGGGTGGGCGGGAACTGCAGCAGGACCGGCCCCAGCCGGTCGCCGAGGATCGCGATGCGTTCGGTGAAGATGCGCGCCAGGCCGACCTTGTCGAACGCCTCGGCTGAGTACGTGAGTCCGCGGTTCGCTTTCATGCAGAAGCGGAATCCGGGTGGTGTCTGCACGGCCCAGTTGAGCAGCGTCGATTCAGGCGGGGTGCGGTAGAAGCTTCCATTCAGCTCGACGCCGTTGAGCCGCTCGCCGTAGAAGCCCAGCATCTTCGAGCCGGCGAGCGTCGCGGGATAGAACTTGCCCTTCCATGTCGGGTAGCTGAAGCCGGACGTCCCGGCGAAAAGCATGCGTCAGGAAACCGGTACGAGCTTGTTTCGCATCACGCGTTCGTGGAGCTGCCCGCAGGCGGCGTCCGCCTCGCGTCCGCGCGTGTCGCGCACGGTCACGTTGAGGCTCTGCGCCTCGACCAACGCTTTGAACGATCGGATCGAAGCGCGGTCCGGCGCACGGTACGGCGTGTCCTCGACCGGGTTGAACGGGATGAGGTTGACGTGCGCCAGCTTTCGTTTGAGCAAAACACCAAGCTCCTTGGCATCGCGCTCGGTGTCGTTGACGCCGGCGAGCATCACCCACTCGTAGCTGACCCGCCGGCCGGTCTTGTCCGCGTAACCCTGGGCCGCGTCGACCAGCTCGCGCACCGGGTACTTGCGGTTGATCGGCACGAGCACGTCACGCAACTCGTCGCGGGCCGCGTGCAGCGAGATGGCGAGCGTTACGGGAATGTTTTCGCTCCCCAGCTGCTCGATGCGAGGAATGAGACCGCTCGTCGAGACAACAATCCTCCGCGGGCTGATCGCGAGGAGGTCCGGATCGCTGAGCCGGCGCACCGATTCGACGACCGCACGGTAGTTCGCCATCGGCTCGCCCATGCCCATGAAGACGACGTGCGAGAGGCGCCGGCCCTCCACCGCCAGCAGTCGCACGGCGTCGACCGCCTGCTCGACGATCTCGTGCGCGTTCAGGTTGCGACCGAATGGGAATTTCCCCGTGGCGCAGAACGGGCACCCGATCGGGCAGCCCGCCTGCGACGAGATGCAAAGCGTGGAGCGGTCGGAGTAGCGCATCACGACCGCCTCGACCGAGTGGCCACCGTCGAGCTCGAAAAGAGTCTTCGTGGTGAGTCCGTTGTCGGCTTGCGAGACCGCGATGGGATGCAGCGAGGTGATGCGGAACTCTCGATCGAGCTCGTCGCGCAAGGCCTTGGGCACATCGCGCATCGCGCCGAAGCTGGACGCGCCGCGCGCCAGCCAGGTCCAGACCTGCTTGCGGCGGTACTCGGGGGCGTCGTGGTCCGCGAGCCACTTTTCGAGCTCGGTGGCGGACAGCGACAGAATCGGCGGCTTCGGATCCATGACCGCGCCTAGGTTACCGACGGTTCGTAGAAGTCACCGCGTTCGCGCACCGCGCGGTCGTCGACCAGCTTCTTCAGGTGCGCACGCATCGTCATCTCGGCCGCGAACATCAACTTCTCGTCGAGCTGGCCGTACACGCGGCGCGTCAGCTCGAAGGCGGTGCCGCCTCCGCGCTGGACCTCCGCGAGCACCTGCGCCTCGCGTTCCAGGCGATGCTTGCGGTACTCCTCGATCTTCGCCATCGCGTCGGGCACCGGATCCCAATGCCCAGGAAAAAGTATCCGCGGCTGGAGCGCAGCCAACCGTTCCAGTGATCGCAGGTACGCGGCGACATCGCCCTCCGGGTAGGTGACCATCGAGCTGCCCTGGCCGAGGATCAAATCGCCGGTGAACAGGGCGCCATCCAGCGCCAGCAAAAACGCGAGGTGATCGGCGCTGTGCCCCGGCGTATAGAGCGCGGTGATGTTGAGGTTGCCGACCCGCACGATGTCGCCGTCGTGAAGGTCGGGGTATCGGCGCACGGTCGCCCCATGCTGCGTGGCAAATCGGTCCGCGAGAGGCAGATGGTCGGGGTGCGAGTGGGTGACGAGGACGACGCCCACCGTGCGCTGGGCGAGGCGCTTGTTGAGCGCCGCGAGGTGACGGTCGTCGTCTGGGCCGGGGTCGATCACGGCGACGACTGGGCCCGCGTCCACGATCCACGTGTTGGTGCCCGGCCCGGTGTACGGCCCCGGGTTGGGGGCGACCATGCGCGAAACCTGAGCCACTCCTAACGCGGGCGGTAGGCGGGCAGGAACAGGTCGGCGCCGTCGGTGCGGCTCGTGTCGAGCCACCCGTCCAGCTGCGTGTCGACGATCAGGCGCACGAGCGGCTCGCCCAGCTCGGGAACCGGGAGCGGTTTGCGCTCGCCCACGCTGGTCAGGCTGACTTTCCACCACGCTCCAAGGGGCTGCGCGGTCACGCTGAGCGAGTCTCCCAGCAACCAGTCACGCGCGTGGCTGAAGGCCTCGACGAGGAGCGTCTCAGAGCCGAGGACGGACGCGTCGGCCGGCACGTTGCGCGTGGCGGTCGGAAGGGAGAGATTGAGAACCGCGCCGAGGACAACGCCGCGAGCCCCGTCCTTCGGCTCGACCGCGGCCGCCTCCAGCCCGGCCGCACGCCGCCCCACCTCCTGCGCCTGCTCAAACAAACCTTCGAGCATGTCCGGACGGCCGAACGCCGCCTGTCTCGCTGACTCCTGGAGCGCAAGCACCGACGAACGGAGCTTGTGGCCCAGCCGTCCCAGCAGGTAGTCGCGATGCTCCTGCGCGAACCGCTCACCGAGCTCCGCGGACTGCCTGGCCACCCGCAGCCCTCCGTGCTCCGCCCAGCCGACAAGGCGACCGTTTAGCAAGAGGGCCTCCCACGGCCCCCCGGGGGGCGGGAACTGCTGGTCGGCAGGGCCGTGCCGCTGGTGATCGGGGACGGACTCCAGGCCGCCGCCGACCCGGACCCACATCGGCGCAACGGCGCTCATAGAAGTCTCTAACGCGGCCGGAGGGCTCGGCTGGCGGCCCATCCGTGTCTTTTTAGGTGCGGATCCGCGCGGGGACGGTGAAGCGGAAGGTGGTGCCGCGCTTGTCGCTTGCGGCGACCCAGATCCGTCCGCCGAACGAGCGCTCGACCACCAACCTGCAGAGATACAGTCCCAGGCCAAGCCCGCCCTGGGAGCGGCTGCGGCCCGCCGGACCGGTCTTCTCGAACACTGTGTCGAGCGTGCCAGCCGGCAGTCCCTGTCCGTTGTCGGCGACCGTCACCTCGAGCCAGCCGCGCTGGACCTGGCGAGCCTCGACCTGGACAGAGCTGCTCGTGTACTCAAGGGCATTGCCGATCAGGTTGGTGAGGACCTGCGCTAGGTGGGCCGGCTCGCAGAACGCGGGCGGTAGGTTGTCGGGGATGTTGACCTGGA
>Ga0209690_1001307_pt1 | contig 13861 bp, 13 predicted proteins | sample GraSoiAngelo_150_FD_186164 | JGI IMG/M metagenome (GOLD analysis project Ga0209690, IMG submission 186164) | Grasslands soil microbial communities from the Angelo Coastal Reserve, California, USA - 14_1009_09_40cm (SPAdes) (version 2) | ecosystem: Environmental > Terrestrial > Soil > Grasslands ...
TGACTACGGATTTCGTTTGGCGCTGACGCTTTGACCGGAAGCTTCCGCCATTTGCCTTGGCCAGACTGTGGGGAAAACGTGTTGCGCGTGCTTGGACTCGGCTCAGCGCGAACGGTCAATGAATATACTCAGCCGATTACCCCTTCGATAAACTCACGGCAGACTCCGAGCGGCGTCGAAGAGTGGTCTCTTGACATCTTTGGTGAAGATTAGATAGCGTGCGCGCATTCCTATGGCAGGCCGTCCCTTTCTCCAAATTCCTGGACCGAGCATCGTGCCGGAGCGCGTTGTTCGGGCCATGTCGCAGTCCCTCATCGATCATCGAGGGCCGGCATTCGCGCTCCTCCTCCGCGAAATCGTGGCCGGGCTGAACCAGGTTTTTCAGACTACCGCAGATCACATTCTCCTTTTCCCCGGGTCAGGCACTGGAGCTTGGGAGTCTTGCATCGTCAATACGCTTTCACCCGGCGACCGGGTCCTGGGCTGCGCGAACGGCTATTTCAGCGACCAGTTTTGCCGCATAGCGACGGCTCACGGCATCGAGGTGCAGCGATTGGAAGTCGAATACGGTTTCGGAGTGGCGGCCGAGATGGTTGAGGAGCGCTTGCAGCGAGATAGCGAGCATCAAATCAAAGCGGTCCTTGTCCTCCAAACCGAAACCTCGACGGGCGTTACGAGCAATCTGGGCGCCGTTCGTAAAGCAATGGACACAGCCGGGCACCCCGCGCTCCTCCTTGCCGATGTGGTGAGTTCCCTGGGCTGCACCACCCTCCGCTTCGACGAGTGGAAATTGGACGTGGCTCTGGCTGGATCGCAGAAGGGGCTCATGCTGCCGCCGGGCATGGCGCTGCTAGCCGTGAGTGAGAAGGCGCTCCAGGCGAACCGATCGGCAAAGTGCGCGCGCGCTTTTTGGGATTGGCACTCGGTGTTGGAAAGCAATGCCAATGGCCATTTTCCGTACACCCCGGCCACCGCTCTCCTCTTTGGCTTAAGAGAGAGTCTCAACATGCTCTTCGAAGAAGGTTTGGAGAACGTGGTTAGCCGCCACGCGCGATTGGCGGAAGTGTGTCGGAGGGCGGTCAGAGGTATGACCCTAAAACTCTTCGCCCGCAGTCCTGCGGAATATTGCAATAGCCTGACCGCGGTCTCGATGCCGGAAGGGCTCGACTCCGATCTGTTCATTGATCATACGCTCAAGCTCGTCGATCTCCCTCTCGGCAAAGGTCTGGGAAGAGCGAAAGGAAAACTCTTCCGCATCGGACACCTCGGCAGCCTCAATGAACTGGAACTCATGGGCGTGCTCGCAGGAATCGAAATGGCGCTGAAAAGCTTCGGAGTGAAGCTGCCGCTCGGCGCCGGTCTCGCGGCGGCTGAAACTTATCTTCTGGAGACCACCGACATCCGATTGGCGTTATGAAAATCGATCACGACAAATGCGTCGCCTGCGGCAACTGCTTGCCGATTTGCCCGATGGGCGCTATTTACATCGATCCATCGGTGAATCGCGCGCGCATCAATAGTGACGAGTGCGTGGAATGCTTCACTTGCTACCGCGGCATGTCGAAGGAGCATCTCAATCCGACGCTGGTGCGAGCGATCCGCAAGACGGCCCAATTCTTCCGCTTTCGCTTCGACCCGGAGCCGGACATTTGCCCAACGGACGCGCTGGTTCCGGAAGAGTTGAGCTGGCCGCGAGTCGTCCGGCGCGCCTTCTCCGATCCACAGGTGCCGCACGAGTCAACCGGCATACATGGACGGGGCACCGCCGAGGTCAAGACCAACGACGTCACCCACAGGGTAAAAGAGGGCGAGGCGGGATTTGTCGTTGAGTTTGGCCGGCCGGGAATCGGCGCGCGCTTCCGCGATATCGACCGGGTCACCAGAGCCCTCGCCGAGCTTGGCGTCGAATTCGAAAGCAATAATCCCGTCACCTCGCTCATGCTCGACCCGTCTCGCGGTGTCATACGGCCGGAGATTCTCGACGAGAAGGTTCTCTCGGCGATCGTGGAGATCAAAACGAGATTAGAGGATGTGCCTTCGGTGTTGAAGAAAATCAAAGAGCTTTCCCGCGAATTGGCGACGGTGGTGAGCCTCGGTGTTTCGACGCGCTGCGGCAATGCGGGTGAAGACCGGTTAAGTGAAATATTAGAGCGGGAGGGCTATCCCACTTATCGGGGGAAAACTAACTTGGGACTCGGACGAGTCACGGTCGTGCATGATTGATAGCTGCTAAAATGACGAATACATTACACCGCTACAGCGAACACTATGCTTTTGAAAGGCCGCCCAATCCTCAGCCGGTTCAGGACGACTTCATCGTTTTTGCCATGGCGAGCCGCGGGATCAACGACGACGATCTGGTAGCGAGATATCGAGCATTCTTGCGGCTTGCGCTGAAGCACAATCCCGTGAACATGGGCGACGCCACCAAAGGCGGCATGCTCAGGCCGCGACAGGATTTGAATCCGAAAGCCCACTGGAAGCGCGATCAACGCCCCAATCCGGAAGAAGTGGTCGCCGGCATCGACGGGCACACCACGGTCGCGGCGGTGTTTGACAACTATCAAGACATGAAAGCGTTCGTAGACGACGTGCGAAGCGCGAATCTGGGAATCTCGGTGAATATCAGCGCTCCGATCGAGGATGCGGAGCGTTGCTGCCGCGAGACGGGCATTACCCGGCACAGCGTCGAGTACTCTTTGGGCTTTTCCGGGCGGGTGGAAAAGTTGCCGGATTCGACCGTCCTTGAGCTAACGACCATGTGTGGTCACGGTATGGTGTCAGCCAATTTTGCTAAAAAGATGATCGATTGGTCCAAGGAGAACCGGCGTAGCCCGGCGGAGCTCGCCCGCACCATGGCGCGCTTTTGCAGCTGCGGAGTATTCAACATCAGCAGGGCTGAACGCATTCTTGACGAGGCACGGATGAAGAATCGATGAAGGCCGCGGTATTCGAAATCATGACAGGTCAAACCGTTCAATGGTTTGAAAAAGTTCAATAGCTTTAAGACGGTTTGAACGATTTGAACAGCTTGAACGACCTGAACGGACCGCTATAGCGCGTCGCTGCAGACCAGAAAGGAGAACACAATGAAGCGTAGACTCCTCACTGTTTTCATTCTGGGCTTGTTGAGTCTCTGGCATCAACCCTCGACGGCGCAGACCGTTACCTTGCGACTTGGCCACGTGGGCTTCCCCGGCTCCCTTTTCGCCATCACGACTGATGAATACGCCAAGCGAGTCAACGCCGCGCTCAAAGGAAAAGTAGAAGTCAAGGTCTTCCATTCCAGTCAGCTCGGCAGCGACGAGCAGATGATGAGGGGCATCAAAGTCGGCGCGCCGGAGATGTTTCTGCCCTCCACTGTCATGAGCACGGTCGAAGAAAAATTCGGCGTCTTCGAGATGCCCTACATTATTGTGAGCCGTGCTCACATGAAAAAAGTAACTGAGAACCAGCAAGTCCAGAAGCTCCTGTTTCAGGGACTCCCGGCAAAAGGAACGAGAGTCCTGGGAGTTTGGGAGAACGGATTCCGCCACATCACGAACAACGTGAGGCCCATCGTTAAACCCGAGGATCTCAGAGGAATCAAGCTGAGAGTGCCGGGCGGCGTCTGGCGCGTCAAAATGTTCAAAAATTACGGAGCCAATCCATCGCCCATGCCGCTCGCCGAGGTCTATTCGGCGCTTCAGTCGGGGGTCATGGACGCGCAGGAAAATCCTTTTCCGCAAATTGCCTCGGCGAAGTTTCAAGAGGTGCAAAAATTTCTTTCGTTGAGCGGTCACGTCTACACGCCGGCTTATTTGGTGGTCGGAGAAGAGTCCTGGGCCAAGTTGCCGAAAGAGAGCCAGAGTACGCTCTCCAAGATCGCTTGGGAGATGGGGGACTTTGCCCGCTCTGAGGGCGAGCGGCTGGACAAAGAACTCATGGGCAAGCTCGCCCCGCCGATGAAGGCCAACGAGGTCGACAAGGATGCGTTCATCAAGGGCTCGATGGCCATCTACGAAGAGTTTGGCAAGGAGGTGCCCGGCGGCGCCGATCTCATCAAGCTCATACAGTCGCTCAGATAATGAGTTTTGAATTCTGAATTTTGACTTATAACTCAAAACTAAAAAACTCAGCACTTAAAACTGTGCAACGACTCTTCCGACGATTCATCGCACTCGTTGAATGGTGGGCCGTCCTCCTTCTCATTCTCATGGTGGTGGTGGTTTCGCTGGGCGTTTTTTTCCGCTATTTCCTCAATTCGGCCCTCGTCTGGTACGACGAGTTTGCGTCGTACCTTTTGGTTTGGCTGACTTTTTATGGGGCTGTAGTCGCTTCACACCGCCGCCGGCACATCGGATTCGAAGTGGTAGTGGATCGGCTTCAGCCCCAAACCCGCAGGATTTTCGATCTCATCGGCGAGTCCTTTGTCCTCTGTTTCCAAGCCGTGCTCTTGTATTACGGCTGGTTGCTAACCAGAAAAATGGGAGACGAAACCGCGGTCTCCTTGGTCTGGGTCAAGATGAGCTGGATCTACAGCGTTCTACCGATTGCAGGGGGACTGATGTTCTTAATCAGTCTTAACCGGCTCATCGACATCGTATCGACTGGAGGAAGCCAGAGAGGAGATGATGCGGCGTGGAGTGGCTCATCCTCGGAATAGTCATCGTACTCACGGTCATAAACGTCCCCATCGGGTTTGCCCTTTCCATCTCCACGATCATCCTTCTCATGTGGAAGGGCACGGCGTCTATCAGCATCGTCCCCTTGAATCTTTTTTCCGGCGCCTCGAGCTTCCCGCTGCTCGCGATTCCGCTCTTCATTCTTGCCGGTGGGCTGATGGAGACGTCAGGAATCTCGCTGCGGCTGGTGAACCTGGCCAATAGTATGGTGGGCTTCATCCGCGGCGGGCTTGCGATGGTTACGGTGGTGGCTACGATGATCCAGAGCGAGATCTCGGGATCTTCCGTCGCCGACGCCGCTGCGATCGGCAACGTGGTGATTCCGGCGATGGAGAAGCGCGGTTACCCGAGGGCGCTCAGCGCGGCCATCGTTTCAAACGCTGCCTCGGCGGCGATCCTTATTCCTCCGTCCATCCCCATGATCATCTATGCATGGATGGCGGAGACATCGGTGGCGAAGCTCTTTGTTGCCGGCTTCCTGCCCGGCTTTATCGCCTGCGGCGCAATGATGGTGCTCAGCTACTACTATGCGCGAAAGTACAACCTGCCAGTCGAGCAAAAATTCTCCATGCGTCAAATCGGAAAATCGACCCTGGAGGCTTTTTGGGCGCTCTCCATACCGGCGGTGATATGGGGCGGCATCTTCCTCGGGATTGCCACGGCGACCGAGGTGGCCGCCCTCGCCGTCCTGGCGGCCTTCGTTATCGGCGTTTTTATTTACCGGGAGCTACCAACCAAAGAAACTGTGCGGGTCCTTAAAGATGCAGCAGGACAAACGGCCGTCGTCATGCTGATCGTGGCGTCGTCGGCAGTTCTGGGATGGTATCTGACCAGCGAGCAGATCCCCCAGAAGTTCGCCCGGATGATCCTCGAGACGACCTCGAACAAGTATTTGATACTGCTCTTCTTGAATATCTTCTTTTTCATCGCGGGGATGTTTCTTCATTCAGCAGCCGCGATCATTTTGATCGTCCCGATCGTGATGCCGCTTATCCGACAGATCGGCGTGGATCCAATCCACTTCGGCATCATCGTGACCATCAACCTCGGCGTCGCCAGCAGACCCCGCCGGTAGCTACCGTGCTCTTTACCGTCGCCGCGATCGCGCGCCTGCCCTTCTGGGAAGTTTTTAAAATGGGTTGGCCGTTCACGCTGGTTCTCGCTTTGGTTACCCTCCTGGTTACCTACGTCCCGTGGATCAGCCTGGGAGTGATCAATCTGATCAAATGGTAATTCACCTTCCTATTGAGAAGGAGACGTCACGACCGGGCTGGCAGCGCTAAGCGTCGAGAAAGTGGACGCGTGCCGGAGGCATATTTCGCGCTGTACGCTCGCCATACTACTTGATCGTCGGAAAAGAGCCATCGACGAAGGATTCCCACGGCTCGCGCTTCGGAATCATTTGATCGCTGGCAAGCAGCCGGATCATCTCGGCCAACCCGGCCGTGTCGATCGCTCCCTCGCCACGAAAGGCCTTGTTCTCGGGCACCATGAATTTATAGGTGCGCGCAGCCGTCGCTTCATCGATCTTCAAGCGCTGCACCAGGACCTCCGTCACCGCCTTTTCGTTGGCCGGGTCGTTTATCCAGCGCATCGCTTGTCCCATCGCCCGCATGAATCGCGTGAGCAGGGGCCGGTTTTGCGCCAGGGACTTGTTCGAAGCGAAGTAGGCGGTGTACTGCAAGTTTTTGATCTCGTCAGAATAATTGAGCAGAACCTTTCTGCCGGCATCGATGGACCTAAAATTAAAAGGCGGGGCCTCGGCTAAGGAAGCCGCGACCTGGCCCGAGCTCACGGCTTGAAATCTTTCGGGACTGCCGCCGACAAAGAGCAGCGTGTAGGCCGTTGGCGGAACACCCTGGCGCGCCATGACGTCTTTAAAGATCGTCGTAGTAATGCTGGCCAAGGTGGCGCCGGCAATCTTTTGTCCTTTAAGGTCGGCCAAGGATTTGAACTGCGGCTGGCTGATCACTTGATAGGGATAACCATAGTTCGACCCGCCAATGATCTTCAACTCGCCCCCGCGTGCCGCCGCGATCACGCCGAAATGAGTGCCCGATCTCGCCAGGTCAACCGTCCCGGCGAGCAGCGCTTTTATCACGAGGTCGGGCGTCATGTAAGTGACATCGAGATCGATATTCTCCCGTGCGAAAAATCCCCTGTCGCGGGCTACCATTTGATCCATTTCCAACGCCGTGGGATTACTCGAGGTCAACGTCAGCCGGTCGGCCGCGGCGGCGGGAGCGCACAACCGGAGCGCCGCGATCATAAAGATCCCAAGCTTCGTAACAGTGCGCATCATTGTGATTCCCTCCGTCTAGGGTTTGGTAAGATCGGCCGAATCAGCTTAGCCGTCTGGGAGATTAGGCAAACTCACGGCGAGCGTCAAGAGAAGATCGTGATAGGTAACCTTCGCGAAATTCGTAGCCCGCGGTGGTCGCCCGAGACTGGACCGGTCTTGCCTATCAATGTTAGTTTTTCTATGGGATTTATGACTTGACGCTCTGGAGCCACACGGAGTAGCTTCAGTTCTAGAAAGGAGAAAGCCGTGGGGAAATTCCTGATTCAGTCGCATGGCCGACTGCAAGAATGGGTAGCGGAAGAAAAAGGTTACTTCAAGGATGAAAGATTGGACTACGAATTTCTCGTCAAGCCCATCATAACTTGGTCGGCTAACGTGCAGGCCATCGACTCGGTGCCGGCAGAGATTCAGCGCGGCGCATTTGAGTCCATCGAAGAAGGCCGCGGCTGCAATCTGAGCGCGGCCTGCCATTGGACGGTCAATATGGCGGCCTCCGGCGGCCACGGCAAAATGTGGGGGCACGCTTATTCCATATCTCCCTCGGGTATCTTCGTGCCGCCGGAATCTTCGATCCAAAAACCCGAGGATCTGGCCAACGTTCCGGTGACCGTGGGGTATCACTCCGGCAGCCATTTTTCGACCCTGCAGGGCCTGGAAAAATCTCTCAAGCGCGAGGAAATCAAGCTCCACTTTGCCGGTTTGCTGCTGGATCGTCTGGCCGTGCTCGTGGATCACCAAGTCCCCGCGGCGAGTCTCTTCGGAGCGGCCTTCTACGTGGCGGAACAGTTAGGCTTCCGCAAGATCGTCGACACGACGTTTATGATCGGCCACTTGGTGACCGACGAAGCGGATCTGCAAGACGTGGAGCGCTACTTCAAGGCGTTGCGCCGCGCGCAGCATGACATCGATATCGAGCCGGAGACCTATAAGCACTACTTTCTTAGAGAGCTCCCGGAACGGTATCACCGTCTGGTGGATATCCGCAGGTTCGGCCCCGGCGAGCGCTTAGTGTTCGAACCTTACCCGCGGGAAGTTTTTGAGCGGACGCGCAAGTGGATCGAGTCCTGGAATCTTTTCCCGCCCGAACAAGCGGGCAGCGCCGGATACGAGTCGTCCGTCGTCTAGGATTTCCCGAGCGGGAAAACTTTAATGAATTTTCGATCATTCCAGAAATCATATCGGTCAACGATGTAAGAAGGACACTCTATGCGATTTGTTCGTAGCTACGGCGTAGGGTTCGTGCTGCTCACGCTTATGACCTCGGCGAGCCGCACCCATGCGCAACAGAATCCAAAGCTCACGACGGTCAACTACGGCAACATCGTTATCACCGCCACGAATTGGCCGTTTCTGATCGCCGAGCAGGAAGGCATGTTTCAAAAGGAAGGCATCGATTTCAAGCGAGTCATCGGCGGAAATACCACAGCGACCACTCAGGCGCTGGTTGCCGGATCCACGGATTTTGCGCAGATGAATCTGGTCAACCTCCTCGGCGCCAACTCGGCGGGAGCCGACCTCATCGTCGTCGCCGGAGACGCGACGGTTCCTATCTATACGCTGATCGTGCATCCCTCGATTAAAAGCTATGCCGACTTGAAGGGAAAACGGCTAGCCGTAACGGGCCCAACGGACCCGCTCAATTATGTGCTGGCGCGCATGTTGGCGGCCAACGGACTTACGCCGGCCGATTATGAAATGATCGGTCTCGGCGGCGCGCCGCAACGCCTCGCGGCGGTGCAGAAAGGGGGCGTCGCTGGCGCGCTCGTTAATCAGCCATCGGATTTCATCGCCCTTGCATCCGGCTTCAGCTCCCTGGGGCTCTCGACGGATTACGTCGACAACTTTCAGTACACGATCACCGGAGCGCGCCGGGATTGGGCGCAAAAAAATAAATCCCTGGTAGTCCGTTTTCTCCGGGCTTATGTCAGAGCCTGCGAGTTCTTCTATGAGCCCAAAAACAAAGAACCCGTAGTGCGGGTGCTGGCAGAAAGGACCAAGGCGGAGCGGGAAGAGGCCGAGAAAACCTACGCTCTTTACATGCAAACCAAGAAAACGATTCCACGGGACGGCGGCGTGAATGTCCAGGGAGCGCGGAGAGTCGCCGAGAACTGGAGAGAGTTCGGCCTGCAAAAAATGCCGCCGCCCGTCGATAGCATTATCGACCTGAGTTACTTGGCGGAAGCGAGGAAATAGGCTTGGTAAAGTATTTTGCGGAGTAGCTGATGGCTAAGACCACAGCGGATCTGGTTTTTAAGAACGGTTTGATCGTCACACCCGCCGGTACCATCGAAGGCGGCGTCGCTATTCTCGACGGCAAGATCGCCGCCTTCGGGCGGGATACGTTTTTGCTGGCGGCCGATCGCGAGATCGACCTTGCCGGGAAGTATCTTCTCCCCGGCGTCATCGACCCCGAATGTCACTTGGGGAGTCATCGCCCGCTCGCCGATGATTTTCGCAGCGAGACGAGAGCGGCGGCGGCTTCCGGTGTGACAACGTGGGGCATGCAGCTTGTCAGCCTCGCGATTACGGGCGGAGCGGATAAAGTCAAGGGGCCGGCGGACATTCCGAGCTTCACTCAAGCGATGCCGTCATACTATGACGCGGCCCGCAGCGCGGCGATAGATTTTTTCTTAACCCCGATCCTGGGCACCGACGAGCATGTCGAAGAGATTCCTTACTTAGCCAAAGAGCACGGCATCACTTCCTTCAAGTTGCACTTGCAGATGCAGGGGCCGTGGAAATCCGCCTGGCCAGCTTACGCCTTTGACGATGGCAGCATTTATTCGGCCTTCGAATCAGTAGCCAAGCTCGGCGCGCCAGCCATCGCGCTGCTTCACTGCGAGAATTGGGAGATCGCCCGAGTGCTGCAGAAACGTCTCATGGATGCGGGTCGCACGGACATGGGCGCGTGGGATGACCGCTCCCCGGCATTCACCGAAGCGGGCCATGCCAGAACCTATCTCTATTACGCGAGAGTCGCGGGTTGTCCGATTTACGTCGTCCACGTGACTACCAAGGAAACCCTAACGGAGATTGAAAAGGCCAAGGCGGAAGGCTTAAAAGTCTATAGTGAAATCGGCACTCATTACCTGGTGCTGCACAAGGATGCCTGGAAGATCAACGTGCCGCTGCGCGATCGCTCCACACACGAGACGCTCTGGCACGCGCTTGCCTCCGGCGCGATCGATTGCATCGGCAGCGATCATGTCGCCCATACAAGAAGCCGGGAGTCGATGGAGACGGGTAACGTCTGGACGACGATCAGCGGCTTTCCGTCGCGCGTCGAAGGAATGTTTCCCCTGATGCTGAGCGAGGGCGTGAACAAAGGACGGATCTCCATCGAGCGCCTGGCGCAGGTCGCGAGTGAAAATCCAGCGCGTATCTTCGGCCTCTATCCGAAAAAAGGGGCGATTACGGTCGGTGCCGATGCGGATTTGGTGGTCGTCGATTTGAAGCGCCGGGTCAAGATCACGCGCAATATGCTTCACACGGTAACGCCCTGGTCCATCTACGAAGGCTGGGATGTCACCGGCTGGCCCGTCATGACGCTTGTCCGCGGCAACATCGTCATGGAATGGCTAGAGGGTGAACCACGCGCTCGGGTCAGCGACGCTTCTGTAGGCCAGTACTTGAGACGCCAACTCGCGCGCAGCGCGTGAGGCCTTTGCCGCTTCCATTCACGAACACCGGCCACGAACACGAATCACGCCTACGAATTTTTTTCATTGGCGCTCGAGTTCTTCGATCCGCGCTACGGTCGTTGGGCTCTCTACACTCCGCGCAGTCTCGGATCGAGTTTGTCGCGGACGGCGTCGCCTAGAAGATTCGACGCGAAAACCACCAGGCTGATGGCGGTTCCGGGGAAGAGGACCATCCACGGCGCCTTCTGAGCAAATTCGGCCGCCGAGATGGAGAGCATCCTTCCCCAGGAAGGATAGGGCTCGGGAACTCCGAGTCCCAAGAAGCTCAATGCGGCTTCTACGAGGATAGCGCTGCCGAACTGGGCGGTGCTCAAAACGATGAAAGGACCAACCGTATTTGGCAGGACATGGCGGAAAGCTATTCCAAGGTGGCCTACTCCCAGAGCCCGCGCTGCCTCGATATAGACAAATTCGCGAATCGCGAGCACGCTTGCACGGATGACGCGCTGCGCTCTCGGTATGATCGGTACGGATATGGCGACAATGACATTTTCGATGGAAGGTCCAAGGGCTGCGGCCATCACCAACGCCAGAATCAGGAGCGGCAATCCCTGTAGGATATCCATTATGCGCTGGGTCATCAGATCCAACCATCCGCCGAAGTAGCCCGAGATGACCCCAATAAGTCCCCCGAACACGGCGCCGAGAAGCGTTGAGGCGATTCCCACCGCGAGCGAAACTCTTGCGCCATACATGATCCGGCTGTAAATATCTCGTCCGAGATTGTCCGTGCCGAAGCGGTGGGTCCGATCGGGACGAGCCAGCGTGTGCTCGTGATCTGTGCGAATGGGATCGTGGGTCGCAAGCGTTTCAGCAAAAGCCGCCGCCAGTACCATGACCAAAAGAAGAACTGCGGCGAGCGCTCCGAGCGGTTTCTCGCGACAGAAAAGGAAAAAATTTCCCGCCGGGCCACGGCGATGAAAGCTTGCCGCGGCATCGAGAGAAGGTCCGGCAGTCTCCACATTCATTGTCACCTAACTCCGTAGCGGATGCGCGGATCCAACCAACCGTAAAGGAGGTCCACTGTCAGGTTAGCCAGAACCACCACGATCGCGATGAACATGACGAGGTTCTGAACCACGGGATAATCCCGCCACAGAATCGCGTCTACCAGATAACGCGCCACGCCGGGAAGATTGAAAACCGTCTCTGTGACCACCAGACCTCCGATCATAAACGCGAACTCGATGCCGATCACGGTAACTACCGGAAGGATGGCATTCGTCAATGCGTGGCCGAAGACGACGATCCACTCGCGCTGTCCCTTGGCCCAGGCCGTGCGGATGTAGTCCTCCCGGAGCACGTCCAGCATCGAAGAGCGGGTGATGCGCATGATCAGGGCCGAGCTGCGATAGCCCACCGCTAGAGCGGGAAAGAGGAATTGCAAGAAGTGCGCTTTGAAATCTTCGAAGGGGGAAATGTAGGTCATCGAAGGAATCCATCCCAACCAAGAGATCAGGACAAGAATGATCACCATACCCAGCCAGAATGAAGGCATGGAGAGCCCGGCAAGGCTCAGGGTCCGCAGTAGGTAGTCCGTGGCGGTGTCCTGGCGGGCGGCGCTCAGCACACCGATGGGTACCCCCAGCAAAACAGCAATGAGAAGCGCAAAGAGGGCTAACTCAACGGTGACAGGAATCCGGGGCTTAATGACCTGCCACGCCGGAATGTCGTAGCGATAAGATTTCCCCAGCTCCCCACGCGCGATATCCCTGAGCCACCGGCCGTACTGGACCGGAATCGGTTGGTCGAGACCGAGCTCCCGCGCGATCTCCTCCTTGGCTGCCGGATTCACGAATCCAGCCGATGAAAAGAGGATGTCAACGATATTTCCCGGCGCCAGGCGCAATAGAACGAATATGACGACGGACATCCCGAACAGGGTCAGGAAGGCCGTGACAACGCGCTGGAGAAGATAGATGTACACGCCAACCCTAATTATTCACCGTTGCGCAGCGCCCAAAGAGGGAGCCGCAACGTTCCGAGTTTCGGCCCCGGATCCGAGTCCGGGGTCGAAACGCGAGACTCGAAACCCGAAACTGGGAGCGAAGCTACCTACTTATCCAGCCAGACTTCTTGCATGCGACCGTAATTGTAGATGCTCTGGTGGGGAACCAGGTTCTTAACGTAGGGCCACATCACCACGTACTCCTTGCTCCACCCGAGCATGAGCCTGGCGCCATCGAGCTGCAAACGCTTGTCGATCTCCTGGACGATCTGCTGGCGCTTTTTCTCATCGGCGGTCTGTGACTGCTTCTCGATCAGGCTGTCGATCTCCTCGCTGCAGTAGGCAGAGTAGTTGCGCGGCGAGCCGCACTTGAAATTCTCGTAGAAGTTGGCGTCAGGATCGTCGGGGCCGATACCGGTCGTATTGACGGCCACGTCAAATTCCCCCCGCGTCATTTTCGGGTGCCACACTCCGGTCTCGATCTGATCGAGGGTGGCCTCGATGCCGACCTGCTTGAACTGGTCGATAATGTAGCTCGCAATGTCGACATAGATCGGGATGGCCCTTGTCGAGACGCTGAGCTTGAGCGGCTTGGACGGTCCGAAACCGGCCTCGGCCAGAAGCTTCTTCGCTTCCGCCTTCTGCTTCAGGGGATCGCCAAATCCAGGAACCTTTGTCTGCTCCGCTTCAGATAATCCCCACACACCGTACGGCTTCGGCAGCATCACGCCTCCGATAACCGCCCCTCCCTGCCGTGCGGCCTGGATGTATCCTTTGCGATCAACGGCAAGAGTGATGGCCATTCGAATCTTTGGATCTTTGAAAAGCGGCCGTCTAAAGTTCACGAGGATATGATCATTGACATTGGTGCTCGACTCCGCGAGCACGAGCTGCGGCACGTCGCGCTTCGTCGTCTGGGCGATCGTTTTGGAAGCTTCCCAGATGAACGGAATGTCCTGCCGCCCGGCCTGAAGCGCCGAGTAACGTGTGCCGCGCTCCTTGATGATCGTATAACGAATTCCGTCGAGATAGGGCCGGCCCTTCACGAAGTAGTCGGGATTTTTCACCATCTCGATCAGCTCGCCCTGCCGGTACTCCTTGAGCTTGAACGGACCGGTGCCCAGACACTTGGAACGTAACTCATTGACAGGGACATGAGCAGGATAGATTGGCGAGTACCCAGAGGCCAGCATCAGCAGCAGAGACGGTTGTGCCCTCTTCAATCTGAAAGTCGCCGCGTAGGGGT
>Ga0209690_1001310_pt1 | contig 13848 bp, 11 predicted proteins | sample GraSoiAngelo_150_FD_186164 | JGI IMG/M metagenome (GOLD analysis project Ga0209690, IMG submission 186164) | Grasslands soil microbial communities from the Angelo Coastal Reserve, California, USA - 14_1009_09_40cm (SPAdes) (version 2) | ecosystem: Environmental > Terrestrial > Soil > Grasslands ...
GTCAACGGCGGGCCGCGCACGCACATGAGCCTTGGCCCCTATGACCACAAGGCCTACAAGGGCGACTGGCTGGTGATCCGGAGGATCGAGGGCGGACGGACGGTGTTCGTGGGGCTCCACGAGCCCGGGTGAACAGGGGCGGGTTTGCCTCTTCGGACCGGCTGCGCGGCGACGACTATGCTACGGGCGACGGAAGCAGGTCGTCCACCGCGACCGACACGCCGGGCAGTCCCACAAGCTCGATTCGCTCGCCGCGGCGGGCGATCGTGATGCTCGCGTAACCTCGCGCCTCCGGCTCGGGGCAGCGTCGGACCTCGACGCAGTCATCGCGGAGGTTGACGATCCAGTACTCAGGGATCCCGCCAGCGGCATAGATCGCCCTCTTCGTGAGCCGGTCCTGTTTGAGTGAGGTGTCTGACACCTCGACCACGAGCAGCGCCGTGCTGGGATGCTCGTGGTCGTAGTCCCGGATGGCTCCCGGCACCACCGCTCCGTCGGGCTCGGGCATGGAGTATATCCCCGCGATCAGGGGAAGCTGGATGCGGACCACCGCGCGGTCTCCGACCGCCCTGAAGAGCGCGTGAGAGAGCCGAACGATTCCCGCGGCGTGCCGAGTGTTCGATGGCGCCATCGCGACGATCACCCCCTCCAGCAACTCCACCTTGTCGTCCGGGCCGAGCACACCTTCGTCGACGAGGCGGAGGTAGTGTTCGGTCGTCCAGCGCGCCGGTGCAGCGGGGTCCGTGGGGGCGGGAGGAAGCATCGAGCGAGCGTACCGCCGGCGTGGCCGCGCGGCAATACATGGGACCGGAAGCCGCCGCGCCAACGACCGGAGACTCACGTGACCAGGTCCCGATCAGCTCGTTGCGCTCCCTTGACCGCCCGTGCGCGCGGCGGCTACAGCCCCGACCGGATGGCGCCTCTGCTGCCGACCTCGTCCTCATTCCTCCGCCTGCAGGGTGAGCGGCGCGGCGCGGCCGGCGGCCTCGTCTTCGCCGGCCGGCGCATCCCGTGGGGCGAGCTCGCCGCGGCGGCCGACGACCTCGCCGGCTGGCTCGCGCGGCGCGGCGTCGGCGCCGGACAGCACGTGGGCGTGACGGCCGCGAACGATCCCGCGCTGCTCGCCATGCTCTATGCGCTCTGGGGGCTCGGTGCGGTCGCGGTGCCGATCGGCGTGCGCGCGACGGCCGCGGAGACGGCGCGGCTCCTCGCGCACGCGCGCGCCAGCGGCCTCTTCGCCGATTCGCCGCGCGCCGAGGTCGCGCGTGACGCGGCGGCGGCGGTGGGGCTCCCGGCGTGGGTGTGCCGGCCGGGGCTACCGCTCGCGCCACGCCTCCTCCGCCGTGGGAGGGCGCGCTCGGCTCCGCGCTCGCGTCTCGCCGCCATCGCCTACACCTCGGGCACCACGGGCGCCCCCAAGGGCGTCATGCTGACGCACGAGAACTTCCTGTGGGCGACGCTCGCGTGCGGCCAGGCGCGCGGCGACACGGCCGACTCGATCGGCGCCTGCCTGAGCCCGCTCACGCACGTCCCGGTGCTCGTCTCGCATCTCCTCTGCCGCGTGCTCGCGGGCTCGGGCGCCGTCCTCTTCGAGCGCTTCGAGCTGGGCACGGTCCTCGAGGCCGTCGAGCGCCACGGCATCACCGACCTGCCGCTCATCGGCGGCATGGTGTTCGACGTGGTGCAGGCGGGGAGCGTGCCCGCCGCCGTGCGCCAGACGGTGCGCAAGGTGAGCGTCGGCGGCGCCCCCACGCCGATGGAGGCCAAGCGGGCGCTGGCCGAGATCTTCGCCGGCGCGGAGATCATCGAGGCGTACGGCCAGACCGAGTCGACCGACGGGGCGACGATGGCGCGCGCCGCGAGCGTGTTCGTGCGCGAGGGCACCGTCGGCTGCGTGAACCCGTACGTCGCCGTCGCGGTGGCGCGCGCCGACGGTACGCTCGCGGCGTCCGGCGAGGAGGGCGAGATCGTGATCAGCGGCCCGACCGTGATGGCGGGCTACTACCGGGACCGCGCCGCGACGGCGGCGGCGCTGCGCGACGGCTGGCTCCGCACCGGCGACCTCGGGCGGCGCGACGAGGACGGCTACTTCTTCGTCACCGGGCGCCTGAAGGACGTCATCATCACCGGGGGCGAGAACGTGTCGCCCGCCGAGGTGGAGGAGGTGCTGCGCGCGCACCCCGACGTGGCCGACGTGGCGGTGATCGGCACGCCGCATCCCAGGTGGGGCGAGCAGGTGACCGCGGTGGTCGTGCCGCGCCCGGGCATCGCCCCCGACCCGGGCGCGCTCGCCGCCTTCGCCCGCACGCGGCTCGCCGGCTTCAAGAAGCCGCGCCGCATCGAGTTCGTGGCCGTGCTGCCGCGCAACGCCGCCAACAAGGTCGAGACGGGCCTCCTCCGGCAGCGGTTCGGTGGCTGATGGAGACCCTCGCCGCGCTGCTCGATGCGACCGTCGCGCGCTTCCCGGAGCGCGAGGCGCTGGCGTACGCGCCGCACGGCGAGGTGACGGTGCGGCGCACCTGGAGCGAGCTCGCCGCCGAGAGCCGCCGGGCCGCGGCCAGGCTCCGCGCCGCGGGGGCGGCGAAGGGGACGCCCATCGCCCTGCTCTGCTCGAACCGCCCCGAGTGGCTGCCCATCGCCTTCGGCGCCGCGCGCCTGGGTGCGATCCTGGTGCCGCTCTCGACCCTCTGGACGCGGGACGAGCTGGCCTACGCGCTCGTGCACGCCGACGTCGAGCTGCTGGTCACGCTGCCCGGCTTTCTCAGGCACGACTACGTGGCGAGCGTGCGCGGGATCGACGCGCCGCTGCTCCGGCGGGTGGTGCTATTGAACGACGGCGCGCCGGGGACCACGCGCTGGGACGATCTCGCCGCGGCGGACGACGCGCCCGAGCCGGCCGTCTCGCCGCGCGATCCCGCCGTCGTCTTCTTCACCTCCGGCACGACGGCGCAGGCGAAGGCCGTCGTGCAGTCGCACGGCGCGCTCACCACCTCGGCGCGCCGGGTGGCCGACTGCCTCGGCCTCGGGCCCGACGACGCCTGGTGGGGGCACATGCCGCTCTTCTGGAGCGGCGGCCTCGTGCTGGGCGCGCTCGCCCAGGTCGCGGCCGGCGGGCGCATCGTGCTCCAGGAGGTGGTGGAGACGGGCGCCGCGCTCGCGCTCCTCGAGCGCGAGGGCTGCACCGTGATGCTCGGCTGGCACCAGGCCAAGCCGCTCCTGGATCACCCCGACTTCCCGCGCCGGAAGCTCGGGCTCAAGAAGGGCTCGGGCGGCACGCATCCGCTCGCCACGCGCCTCCTCGGCCCCGATCACGTCTCGGTCGGCATGTACGGCATGACCGAGACCGCGACCTGCGTCGCCTCGGCGCGCTGGGACGATCCCGAGCCGATCCGCACCCGCACTTTCGGGCGCCCGCTCGCAGGCACGGAGCTCCGCATCGTCGACCCCGAGACCCGCGCGCCCGTCGCGGCGGGCGAGACCGGCGAGATCCTGGTGCGCGGCCCGACCCTCATGGAGGGCTACCTGAAGGTGCCCCGCGCCGAGACCTTCGACGCCGACGGCTTCTTCCCGACCGGCGACCTCGGCTACCTGGACGACGCCGGCTGCCTCCACTTCGCCGGCCGGCTGAAGGACGTCATCAAGACGGCGGGCGTCAACGTGGCGGCGAGCGAGGTCGAGGAGGCGCTCGCGCGCCACCCCGCGGTCCGGGCGGCGCACGTGGTGGGCGTGCCCGACCCGGCGCGCGGCGAGAACGTGGCGGCCTTCGTCGTCCTCGCACCGGGGGCGGCCGCGGATGCCGAGGCGCTGCGCGCCTTCTGCCGCGCGTCGCTCGCCAGCTACAAGGTGCCACGGCACGTGTTCGTGGTCGAGGACGCCGCGCTCCCGCGCACCGGCACGGGGAAGATCGAGAAGGCGGCGCTCCGGCGCGCCGCCGCCGCGCGTCTCGCGGGCTGAGCGCCGCGCTCGGAGCTCAGGGCTCGGCGGCGAAGAGCACGAGCGAGCCGACGATGGCGCGGTACGCTTCCAGCTCCTCGGGGCTCGCCACCGCCTCCGTGTTGAGCGCCGCCGCGAAGCGCTCCGTCCGCCCCGGGGCGGGGCTCACGTAGGTCAGGTACTCGTGGAAGTGGCTCTCGACCGTGAACTCCTTCGCGACGCAGCGATACTCGGGGTGCGACACCTCGAGGTCGCGGAACACGACCCCGCCGAAGCGCTTGCGATAGTCGTCGATGTCGCTCTGCAGGTCCTGGGCCGCGTCGTTGGCCGCTGTCGTGCTGAGGCGCACCATGATCAGGGTGGCGCCGCCTCGGAGCGCGTGCTTGGTCTGGTAGAAGAGCACGTGCGCGCCGAAGCGCGAGGCGTGGCCCAGGTCCGCGCGCCACGCGGGTGGCTCCTTCACGCCGAAGGCGAAGCCGTCGCCGCGGACGATGACCCGGTCCGCCTGCCGCTCGGCGCGGGCCGGCGCCGCGAGCGCGAGCAGGACGAGGGCGGCGGCCGCGGGCCTCCGCATGCTCAGCGCGCCGGCTCCCACACGGGCAACGTGACCTGCTCGGTGAGCCGCTCGAAGACGACGCGCACCCGCATGCCGAAGGTCATCTCGGCGGGTGTGGCGCGCACCATGTAGCCGACCAGGCGAGGGCCCTCCTCGACCTCGACCAGCACCATGACGAGCGGCAGCAGGTGGCGGAAGGCGGGCAGGAAGGGCTCGTAGCCGATCACGTAGGAGTAGACGCGGCCCCGCCCGCTCGCCTGGAACCACTCGAGCCGGCCCCCGCCCTTCCAGTACATGGGCTTCGGCGGCCAGTGCACGCGGCCCGTCGCGCGCTCGCGCTGGAGCAGCAGCTTCCCCTCGCGCGCGCCCTCCCAGAACGGCCGCATGACGGGATCGTCGACGTCGGGCAGCGGGTAGTCGGGGTGCAGCGCCATCACTCGCCACGCAGCACGAGCGCGCTGGTCGCGACGCCCGAGGCGCCGGTCACCAGCGTCGCCCTGCAGCCGGGCACCTGGTTCGACGACGTGCCGCGGATCTGCCGCACGCCCTCGAGGATCAGGTTGAAGCCGTGCACGTACGCCTCCGAGAGCCCGCCGCCCGAGGTGAGGACCGGGAGCGCGCCGCCCAGCTCGAGGCGGCCGCCGTCGGTGAACGGCCCGCCCTCGCCGCGCTTGCAGAAGCCGTAGTCCTCGAGGCCCATGACGACGAGGGGTGTGAACGCATCATAGATCTGTGCGCAGCTCATGTCCTTCGGCCGGAGCTCGGAGCGCGCCCAGAGCAGCTCGGCGCAGAAGGCCGAGGTGGTGAGCATCGCCGGCGTGTTGTTGTAGTTGGCGAGATGGACGGGGTTCGGACCCGAGGCCTGCGCGACGGAGTGGACGAGCGCGGCCTTCTGCCGCAGGTCCCGCGCCCGCTCGACCGACGTGACCACGCAGGCGAGCGCCCCGTCCGACTCGAGGCAGCAGTCGTAGAGGTGGAGCGGGTAGCCGATCGGCCGGGCGGCGAGGTAGGTCGCCATGTCGAGCGGGCGGTCGCGCATGAGGGCGTGGGGGTTTCGCTGCGCGTGCCTGCGGGCGGCGATGGCGACGTTGCCGAAGTGCTCGCGCCGGGTCCCGTACTCGTGCATGTGGCGGTGCGCCCACATGCCGATCACGTCGACGGGGCGGATCAGCCCCCACGGGGTGTGGAGCGCCTTGTCGTCCCGGACCAGCACCTTCTCCTGCGCCCAGGGCCGCGCCGTCTTCGCGCCGCGGTTCCGCGCCCGGTGGCAGACGACGGTCGACGCGAGCCCGCTCGCGACCGCGGCCGCGGCGTGCATGACGGTCGCGCACGAGGCGCCCCCGCCGTAGGAGATCTTGCTCCACCAGCGGAGCCCCTCCACGCCGAGCCGGCGCGCGATCGAGACCTCGTGCGTCGTCTCCATCTCGAGCATGCACATGCCGTCCACGTCCTCGGCCTGGAGGCCGGCATCGTCGAGGGCGAGCTGGATCGCCTCGACGGCGGTGTCGGCGATCGGCCGGCCGATGTCCTTGGCGAACGGCAGGTGGCCGATGCCGACGATCGCGACCCGGTCCTGGATGCGGCGGAAGAGGTCGCAGTCGAGCGGGTCGGTCATGCGTGGCTCAGCGCAGTCCCAGCACGAACTCGAGGGCGCGGTCTACGGCCGCCAGCTTCTCGGGCATCAACCAAGTGAGCTGCGCCGTCAACGCCTTCTTGTCGATGGTGGTATGGGATGGGCATAACCCGATTCACACTGGGCGACAAACGTGAAGACGGCGCCAGCGGGGCGGCGACCCCGGGGTTGCCGGTAGAGGAACGTAGCGGCGGTTTCCTGCGCCCGTCTGCGTCAGGCGGCAGGCGGCGCGGCGTCGTACTGCGGGAGATCGTCCGCGATCTCGAACCACGGCGCCTTCGAGCCGACGAAGATGTGGCGCTGCGGGCGGATACCCGGGTCGTCGTCGAGCGCCCCCATGGGCACCACGGCGATGTTCCGGTCGCGGTCGAAGCGCGGCAGCTTCGCGCCGCAGCGGCGACAGAAGACGTTGGCGAAGAAGCGGGCGTCGGGCACTTTGTAGGAGCCGATCAGCTCCTCGCCGCGCACGATGCGCACCCCGTCGAACGTGGTGAAGAGGTTCGTCGCGTGCGGCGCCCCGCGCGCCTTGCGGCAGCGGCTGCAGTGGCAGTGGTGGCAGCGCAGCGGCGTACCCTCGACGAGGAAGGCGACGCCGCCGCACAGGCAGCTCCCGCGCGGCGTGCCCGTCCCAGGAAGCGGCGGCGGCACGTCCGGGAGAACCGTCGTCTCGACCCCGGGTGGGAAGGCGTCGAAGCGCGGCAGGTCGTCGGGGATGTCGTACCACGGCGCTTTGGAGCCCACGAAGATGTGTCCCACCGGTCGGACGCCAGGGTCATCGTCGAGCGCACCGGCGGACATGAAGGTGAAGTCCTGCCAGGCTGGCGCGGCGTCGGTGACGACCGAGCCGCAGCGGCGGCAGAACTTCCGGAAGGAGCCGGGCGAGGACTCGAAGCGCGCGATCTGCTCGGCCCCACGCAGCAGCCGGACGTCGCTGGCCCGGCACATGAGGTCGGTCGTGAACGGGGTGCCGTGCAGCTTCCGGCACCGCCCGCAGTGGCAATGGTGCATGAACTCGAGCGGACCGTCGACTTCCCACGCGACGTCGGCACAGAGGCAGCTGCCACGACCCGTCATGATGGACCTCCCACTGTGACCTCGCTCCGTCCTTCGAGACGACCGCCGCCGCCGACGCGATCCCGCCGCTCACGCGACGCTCAACCGATAGACCCGCGCCGCCGTGCCGCTGAAGAGCGCGGTCTTCTCGTCGTGCGAATGGCTCGCCGCCAGCCGTTTGAAAACGTTCCAGAGCATCGCATAGCTGCACGTCAAGCTGTCCACCGGGAAGTTGCTCTCGAACATGCAGCGCGCCGGCCCGAAGGCTTCGATGCAGGCATCGACGTAGGGCTTCCACTCCCGCGCCAGATCCTCGGAGGACGCTCGGGGCGACGCGTTGAACGAGGCGAAGCCCGCAAACGGCATCGCCAACCCACCCAGCTTCACCACGACGTTCGGGCAGGTGGCGAGCGTGCGGATGCTCTCGCGCCACGGGCCGAACCGCGCCTCGCGCTTCCCCGCGTAGGCGGCGATGCCGAGCGGCGTGCCGACGTGGTCGAGCACGATCGTCGTCTCGGGGAAGGCCCGCGCGAGATCGATGAGGTCGGGGAGCTGCGGCTCGAGCAGCCAGGCGTCGAACGAGAGACCGAGGCGCTGCAGCAGCGCGAAGCCGTCGCGGAACGTCGCGTCGCGATAGAGCCCGGCCGGCACGCGCCCCGCCAGCGGGCCGAGCACCTTGGGGTCCTCATCCCACGACGCGCTCTGCCGGACGCCACGAAAGCGTCCGCCGGCCGCCGCGAGATGCGCGCGCAGCACCTCTTCGACGGCCGCGCCCAGGCGCAGATCGGCATGCCCGACGATCGCGGCGCAGGCGCGGACGTCGCCGTAGAGCCCGCTCGCGGTCATCGCCGCCACGCCGGTGACAAACTCGGTCTCGCCGACGCAGCGCAGGGCTTCCGGCCCGTCGGCCCGGTACATCGCGCCGCATTCGAGGTAGACCGTCGCCCTCACGTTGTGGCCGCTCTGCAGGTCCGCCAGCAGCTCGTCGAGCAGATAGCGCGGCACGGCGCGGATGATGTCCTCGAAGCCGTGGCCGGTCTGCGGCAGCGCCGCCACCAGCGTCGCCGGGCGATCCCACAGGTGATGGTGCGGATCGACGATCGGGAGATCGGGTTCGAGGATGGCTTCGCGGCGCTCCATGATCACGTTCTCCGTGGCGCTGGTGGTCGACGGCCTCGCCGCGGCGGTGCGAGCGCTCGCAGCGGACTGAGGACATCGTCCGCCGCTCGCAGTCGCTCGGACTCCTGCCGAGCCGCTCGACGCTGCGACGAGGGCGCGTGCTGCCATGCCCTTGAGGGAGCCTCGGATATGCATGATAATCCGAGGCTGATGCTCGAGCGATGAGCGTCCGCGGCGGACCGACGACGGCGTCGAGATCCTGCCGGCGAGGACTTTCGCCGAGCGCCTCTGGGCCGACGATCTCCTCGCGTAGTGATCGAGACCCCCGTGGGTCGCCTCCATCTCGAGCATGCACATGCCGTCCACGTCCTCGGCTTGGAGGCCGTCGGCGTCGGGTGCTCGCGCGTCAGTTTCGGAGGATGCGGAATAGATTGCTGTAGTCATCCGTCCAGAGTTGCCCGAGCGCAAGGTGTTGGTCGCGTGGGGTGCTCGCACCGGCCACCTCGGGAAGATCCAGCACGGTGCGATCCCGCGCCGCCAGCACCCAGTCGCTTTCGCTGGTGACGTGCGCGTCCGGGTGCGTGTGAATGTACGCCGTCGCGAGCCCGAAGTGGTCAGCGAGGGCGAAGACGACCGGCCGCAGGTCGATATGTTCATTGGAGATGTGCAGCGCGAGGATGCCGCCTGGGTTCCGCAGGTGCTCGAGGTAGATCCGGAACGCCTCCTCGGTCAACAGGTGGAGCGGGATCGCGCCCCCGCTGAAGGCATCGAGCACGAGGACGTCGAATTGCTGACTCCCCCCCTGCTCCAGCTCGCGTTCCATTGACAGGCGAGCGTCGCCGAGGATCACCTCGACGCGTGCGGCGGACGTGCGGAGGTAGCTGAAGTATTCGGTCTCGTGCGCCAGCCGCAGGACCTCGGGGTTGATCTCGTAGAAGCGTACGTAGTCCCCCGGCCGCCCGTAGGCTGCGATCGTGCCGATGCCGAGCCCGACGCCGCCGATGCGCATGGGGGTCGCACCACTCTGGCGCCTCGGATGGTTGAGAATCGCGAGGCCGAGTCCACTCGAGGGTGCGTAGTACGCGGTCGGGAGCAACTGCTTTGCGGGGTCGCGGAACTGGAAACCGTGCATGACGCTACCGTGACGGAGCACGTACGCGCGCCACTCCGGGTCCTCGGAGTCGGAGGGGACCACGGCGAGGACACCGTAGAAGTTGCGCGAGAGCGCAACCACGCTGCGGAGCTGGACATAGGCATTCACCACGAGAGCTTCGGCCAGCAGCACCAGTGTCCCAGCGCAACAGACCTGGAGCCAACGAGCCGACCCAGAGTCGCTCCGACGCGAAAGGCTCCGCACGAGCGGCACCGACGCGAGGACGACCAGCAGGTGATACGGCCAGCGCGCGGCGAACGTTTCCTTGCCCGCGCCGGCCGCGGCGAGCTCGGGGAAGAGCGCGGCACCCAGCATGAGGAGCCCGGGCATCCAGGGGTTCGCCTCGTGGAGCCAGGAGCGCCTGTCCCGGATCAACAGGGCGAAGACGAGCAAGGCCGACCCCCCGAGCGCGAGGTGGTACTCCCAGAAGCCCTTGAAGAGGACCGGCGCAACCACGGCGACGAACCCGCCGCCGAGGGCTCCACCAGCCGCAACCAGCAGATAGAAGGACGTGAGCTGACCGGGGCCAGGCCGCATCCGCACGAGCTCGCCGTGGCAGACCATGCAGATGGCGAGGAGCACGAAGGAGTGCGCACCGATCTGCACTGGCAGGTGCAGGATTGGACCCAGGGTGACGACTACGCAGCCGGCGACGAGCGCGACCCCGAACGCCGGGTGCCACCATCGCCGGGAATACCAGCGAGGATTCTCGAAGCAGACCACGAAGGAGAGCAGGTAGAGACCGAGCGGAAGGATCCACAGAAACGGGACTACGCCGACGTCCTGGCAGAGCTGGTTGGTCGTGGCGAGCAACATGATGGACGGGCAGGCGGCGAGCCCGAGCCACAGCAGCTGCTCGCTCGGGGTCGGCGATGCCGCCGGCCCCACCTCGACGCGCGGCGTGCGCCCCCAGCTCGCGGCGGCGCAGGCGGCGCCTGCCAGCGCGAATCCGCCGTAGGCCCATGACCACACCTGAGCCTGGACCCGCAGGCTGAGACGAGGCTCGACGATGAACGGGTAGCTCAGCAGGGCGAGCAGCGAGCCCACGTTCGATACGGCATAGAGCCGGTAGGGCGAGACGCCGGGATGCATGCGGGCGAACCAGGCCTGGAGGAGTGGGCCGGTGGTCGAGAGCACGAAGAACGGCAGGCCGACGCTCACGGCCAGAAGGACGACGATGAACGCCACGGGATCATCCGCGCTTCCCGGCTTCCACCCCGCGCCCGGGATGATGGGCGCGTCCCAGACCCGGCCCAGGACCATTAGCAGCGCGAGCGATGCGAGCAGCACGGTTACCTGAGCAACGGTCTGCCCCCGCGGGCCGAGCCGGGTGCTCACCAAGTGCGCATGCGCGTATCCCCCGAGCAGCAGCACCTGGAAGAACAGCATGCACGTGGTCCACACCGACGGTGTGCCCCCGAACCAGGGCAGGATGTACTTCGCGATGAGCGGCTGCACCGCAAAGAGCAGGAAGGCAGAGAGGAAGGTGGTGAGAAGATAGAGCGCTACAACCTCCTTTCCCGAGGAATCCCGGGCCGGGCCCGCTTCGTGGCGTGCGTGTGGCCCATCAACCGACGCGGTCATCTGGGAAATGCGCGAAGGTCGCCGCATACGCGTCGGGCACGGCCTCGCACCGACCCTGCACCGGCGCAGCCGCGGTCATGGCCGGATGTCTACGCGAAGGGTTCGTCGCGGCACAAGGGGACGGGCTCGCCGCGCCGTCCGGGCCCCGAGTTTGACCGTCCCGTCCCGCGTCTGTTAGCGCCGTCGAGCGGATGCACTGGCCGCCCACCGCCCGGGACTTCGCCCGCCTGCGCGACACGCTGGCGTGGGTGGCCGAGCGCTCGCCCTACTACCGCCGCGCCTTCGAGACCGCCGGTGTGCGACCGGCCGACCTGCATACCTACGACGACTTCCGTACCCGCGTGCCGCGCACCGAGAAGGTGGACCTGGCCGCCAACCAGCGCGCCCACCCGCCCTTCGGCGAGTTCCTGGCCGTGCCGCGCGCGGAGATCGCCTCGCTCCACACCTCCCCCGGGCCGATCTACATCCCGCGTCTGGCCGACGAGCGCGGCGGCACGCCGGCGCTGAAGGAGGCGATCGCGGCGATGGGCGTGTGCCGCGGCGAGGTCGCGCACGTCACGCTCTCCTACCACGTCATGCCGGGCGGGCTCCGCCTGCACCGGGCCTTCGAGGAGCACGGCTGCCTGGTCATCAACGGCGGAACGGGCGCCAGCCGCCTGCAGGTCCAGATCGCGCACGACTACGGCGCGACCGTGTACGCGGGCACGCCGAGCTTCCTTGCGAACCTCGCCGACACCGCGCGCGAGATGGGGCTCCGGCTCCCGTACCGCATCGGCTTCTCGACCGCGGAGGCGCTGACCCCGGCGCTCCGCCAGCAGCTCCAGGCGGCGCTCGGCATCGAGCTCTTCGACCACATCGGCGAGGCGCAGATCGGCCCGGTCGCGGGCGAGTGCCGCGCGCACGCGGGCATGCACCTCCACGCGCGCGACCTCTTCTGCGAGTTCCTGGACCCGGAGAGCGGCGCGCCGGTCGGCCCGGGCGGCGTCGGCGAGCTGGTCGCGACCCAGCTCGGGCGCCACGCCCTCCCGCTCGTCCGCTACGCGCCGCGGGACGCGTATCGCCTCCTCCCCGGCGCGTGCCCGTGCGGGAACCCCGCGCCGCGCGTGGCGTTCGTAGGCCTGGTGGGCGCCATCAAGAAGATCAAGGGCGTGCTCGTCCACCCGGCCCAGATCCACGCGGTCACGAGCCAGTTCCCCGAGCTCGGCCGCTTCCAGATCGTGGTGGAGCACCCGGCGGGTGAGCGCTACGAGCGCGCGACCCTGCGCGCGGGAACGGTGCGCCCGCCCGCCGACGCCGATGCGCTCTGCCGCACGCTCGCCGAGCGCCTCAAGGCGACGGTGCTGATCCAGATGGAGGTCGCACTGGTCCCGGAGGGCGACGTCCCGGAGACGGCCGGGCCGCCGGGCTTCGCCGAGGCGGTGGTGAAGCGGTGAGCGAGCGCCGCTACTACGACGCCGCGATCCAGACGATGCCGCTGGAGCGGCTCCGCCGGCTGCAGGAGGGGCGGCTCGCCCACCAGCTCGACCGCGTGTGGTCGGTTCCGGTGCCGTTCTTCCGCCGAAAGCTCGAGGCCGCCGGGCTCCGTCGCGCCGACCTGCGCGGGCTCGACGACCTGCCGCTCGTCCCGACGACGGTGAAGGCGGAGCTCCGCCGGAGCGAGGAGGAGCACCCCCCTTTCGGTGACTACCGCGGTGCGCCGCCCTCGGCGTGCGTGCGGCTCGGCGCGTCCACCGGCACCAGCGGGCGTCCGACGCTCATCCTGTGGACGCGGAAGGACCTGGAGGTGGACTACGCGGCCTCGGCGCGCGGCCGCTGGCGCTGGGGGCTCCGGCCCGGCATGAGCCTCGCCAACGCGCACCCCTTCGGCATGAACGCCGGCGGCTGGCACTTCAGCCACGGCATCGAGGCGCTCGGCGTCCTGAACATCCCCTCGGGGCCGCCGGTGGGCGAGCAGCACATCCGCGACGTGATCGAGGTGTGGCGGCGAGTCCGGCCGGACACGTACCGCCTCTTCGGCAACGTCGCGCGCACCTATGCCGACGCCGCGCGCGCCATGGGGCTCGACCCCGAGCGCGACCTGAACCTCACCGTCGCCGGCGACCATCCGTCGGAGCAATATCTGATGGCGAGCTCCGGCCTGGAGGCGCTGCCGCTCCTCGGCAGCGCCTGCGACGAACGGGACGGGGCGCACCTGGCCGAGGACCTCGCCATCGTCGAAGTGATCGACCGCCGCACGGGGCGGCCCCGCGGCCACGGCGAGCGCGGCAACCTGGTCGTCACGGTGCTCGAGAAGGACAACTTCCTCCTGCGCTACGACCTCGAGGACGTGGTGCGCTGGAACCTGAAGCCCTGCCCCTGCGGCGAGACCCACCGGCGCCTGTTCTACGAGGGGCGGGTGCGCGACCTCGTACCGGTGGGCGAGGTCGAGGTGCTGCCCATCGACGTGGCGCTCGTCCTCTACGAGTTCCCGGAGGTGTCGCGGCCCTCGGCGGAGTACCAGCTCGTGCGCGCCCGGGGGCCGTCCAGCGCGCTCCGCGTGCGCCTCGAGTACGATGCGACGGCCGGCGTCGACGCGCCCGGGCTCACACGGCGGCTCGGCGAGCGCCTCCGCGAGCGGCTCGGCGTGCGGGCCGAGCTCGAGCTGGTGGCGCGGGGCGCCGTGCCCCGCTTCGCGTACAAGGCGGCGCGGGTGGTGGACGGCTGAGGCGCGGACGCTGTATGTCGTGGCCCCGAGGAGGACCTGCCTCATGTCGCTGGCCATGACCAAGGAGGAGCGCGAGGCCTTCCTTGCCGACACGCACGTCGCGGTGGTGAGCA
>Ga0209690_1001315_pt1 | contig 13825 bp, 11 predicted proteins | sample GraSoiAngelo_150_FD_186164 | JGI IMG/M metagenome (GOLD analysis project Ga0209690, IMG submission 186164) | Grasslands soil microbial communities from the Angelo Coastal Reserve, California, USA - 14_1009_09_40cm (SPAdes) (version 2) | ecosystem: Environmental > Terrestrial > Soil > Grasslands ...
GATCGCCTCGCTGACGCGCGGGTCCGCGTCCGGCCCCGGCAGCAGCAACCCGGCGCCGAACGGGAAGTCGCCGACCGCGACGTAGCTGCCCTCAGGCTCCCTGGCTACGTGGGCGCGCCCATCCACCGATGCGAGCTGCACGACCGCGGCCCCGCGCTGGCGCACCTCCCGGCTCACGTCGTCATTGCCCACCGCTTCCACGTCGCCCGCCGCGAGCCCGACCAGCCACCCGGCCCGCGCGCCGTGCGCCCGGCGCAACAGATCGAGCAGGTGCTCGAAGTCTGAGGGCCGGGTGATCGGCTGCTCGGCGAGCCACACGCGCACGAGCGGCGCGAGCACCAGCCCGGTCGCGGCGAGGAAGCCGCCGACCGCGGCGACGAGCGCCCACAGGTTCGCCGCCAGCACGGCCGGCACCACGGCGGCGAGGCCGGCCAGGGCCAGCGCCCACCCGACCCACACGCCCGGCGTCGGACGCTTCATGGGTGGTTGATGCGGCTCGCGGCGGCGGCGGCGCCGAACCCGTTGTCGATGTTGACGACCGTGACGCCCGCAGCGCAGGAGTTGAGCATGCCGAGCAGGGCCGCGATCCCGCCGAAGGAGGCGCCGTAGCCGACGCTCGTGGGCACGGCGATCACGGGCACGGGGACGAGCCCGCCCACGACGCTGGGCAGCGCGCCTTCCATCCCGGCGACCACGAGGATCACCGCGGCGCTCCGCAGCGCGTCGGTCTGCGTGAGGACGCGGTGGATCCCGGCGACCCCCACGTCGGTCAGCCGCTCGACGCGGTTGCCGAGCGCGCGCGCCGTGACGGCCGCCTCCTCGGCGACCGGGAGATCGCTCGTGCCGGCCGTGACGATCAGGACCGTGCCCCGCCCCGTCGCCGCGGGCTCGGGGTCGGGGGGCAGGTACACGGTGCGGCCGAGCTCGTTCACCTCGGCCCGGGGGAAGCGCGCTGCGAGCGCGGCGCGGTGCGCTGGCTCGCTGCGCGTCGCGAGGAAGCTGCCGCTCGCCGCCGCGAGCCGCTCGGCGATGGCGACGACCTGCGCCGCCGTCTTCCCCTGACACAAGATCACCTCCTGATGCCCTTGGGTGAGGGGCCGGAGGTGATCGATGGAAGCGAAGGGGAGGCGCTCGATGAAGCGGCTGAGATCGTCTAGCTTCATGCCGCCTGCTCCGCGAAAATCTCTTCGGCCTGCTGCATCGAGTCGATCTGGAACAGGCGCTCGCGCAATTGCGCCGCGCCGGGGACGCCCTTCGTGTACCACCCGAAGTGTTTGCGGAACTCGAGCGCCGTCTTACGCGAGTCACCCTGGAAGCGGAGCGCCAGGCGCGCGTGCTCGAGCGCCGTGGTGAAGCGCTCTTCGGGCGTCGGGTCGGGTCGCTTCGGCCGGCCGGCGAGCAGATCGCGCGCCTGCGCGAAGATCCACGGGTTGCCGAACGACCCGCGCGCGATCATCACGCCCGCGCAGCCCGTGTGCCGGCGCATCGCGACCACGGCCTCCGGCGTGGTGACGTCGCCGTTCCCGATCACCGGGATGTCGAGCGCCGCGACCAGCTGCGCGATCTCGTCCCAGTTCGCCTTCCCCGAGAACATCTGCGTCCGGGTGCGGGCGTGGAGCGTGAGCGCCTGCGCGCCAGCGTCGCGGCAGCGCAGCGCGATCGTGACGGGATCGCGCTGGGCGTCGTCCCAGCCGCTGCGGATCTTCACCGTGACGGGCAGTGACGTTGCACTGCGCACCGCGCGGATGATGCGCTCCACCAGGTCCAGGTCCTTGAGGCAGCCCGACCCACCGTTGTTCTTCACGACCTTCTTCACCGGACAGCCGAAGTTGATATCGAGGAAGTCGGGCCGCATGACCGCCGTGACCATCTCGGCGGCCCGCGCCATGACCGTGGCGTCCGCGCCATACAGCTGGATGCCGATGGGCCGCTCGGCCTCCTCGAAGCGCATGTCCTGGAACAGGTGCTCGAGCCCGCGCGCCACCCCCACCGCCGAGATGAACTCGGACACGACCACGTCGGCGCCGAAGCGCCGGCACAGCAACCGGAACGGCGACTCCGACACTCCCGCCATGGGGGCGAGGAAGAGCGGGCACTCGGACCCGGTGCGATAGGGGAAGTCCATGGCTGACAACGTAATGACGCGTTGCAAACGGAGCAACCACTCATTACGTTTCGCCGCCGCTACGCGGGGAGACCTGACGTGCGCTTACGCGAGTTCTTTTCGGAAGACGCGATCAATCTGCACCTGCAGAGCACCGCCAAAGACGACGTCCTGAAGGAGCTGGTCGGCCTGCTGCAGCTCGACGACAAGGCCGAGCAGACCCTCGTGAAGATGCTGAAGCGCCGCGAGACGCTCGGGTCCACGGGCATCGGCCAGAACATCGCGATCCCGCACTGTCGTGCCCTCGCCGTGAGTCAGCTGCGCGTCGCCTTCGGCCGCAAGCTCGAGGGCATCGATTTCAACGCGATCGATGGCAAGCCCGTGCATTACTTCTTCTTGATCGTGGCGCCGCCGCTCGAGGTCTCCAACCAGTACCTGCCGGTGCTCGGCAAGATCGCGCAGTTCGCGAAAGAGGCCGACGTCCCGGAGAAGCTCGCGAAACTGAACTCGCCTCAAGAATTTCTGAAGCTGCTGGAAGACAAGAACATCTAGGTGAAGACCAGCATCGTCGACGTCTGATTGATGTGCCGCTTGTATTCTTCACCATACGTGCTGAAGCCGATGGTGGGGATGTCCGTAAAGAGCTGGCCGTACGCCTTCATCTCGTTCTTCTTTTCCAGTTCCAGCGTGCGCAGAATGCAGTGGAAGTTCACGATCCCCTGAATGTGCTTGACGTGGGACAGCTCGTCGGTGAGCGCCGTGCGCGTGTCCTCGACGATGTCTCTCGGCGTGAGCACCTGCAGCTTCGCATTCTCGTCCACCGCGCAGTAGAAGAACACGCTGTCGCCTTCCACCCGCTGTGGGCTGCGGACGTATGGCTCGTCGCCGGCCATCAGCCCGACCGGGTTGCTCATGAAGATGTCCGGCAGCTTGTCGACGGTCGTGCCCACCGCTTCAGCGTAGGCGACCGCGGCTGGGCGGTGGTCGAATTCCAGGACCTCTCTGCGCTCGGCGTTCACCTTGGTAGGAATCAGCGTCTTGTCCAGGGCGCGGAAGCTCTGCGTCTTGATGAAATCGAACCCGGAGGCCGCCTTGACCAACACCAGCAGCGCCGCGTTGGTGTAGGCCCGACCGTTCGCAAACACATACGTGCGCTGGAACTTCAGGTCGTCTCCCGCAGAGGCGCCGATGAACGTGACGTCGGTCAACTCACCGAGTTTCTCCATTAGGGCCTCTTCGGCTCCGCTCAGGCCATCGACAAGGATAATCCCAAAGTATTGGTGCGGGTCTGCTTCACCCATCGCCGTGCCGTAGTGTTTCTTGAAATCGGCGAAGACCCGTGGTACACCTGCGGCTGCCTGCCCGTGCACATGGGCCAGGACCTCGACCTGGACATCCTTGATGACGCCGGCGTTGAACGCCATCGCCACGATGGAATTCTTCAGCATCTGCCCGGAGATGATCTCGCCCGCGGTCGTGCAGCCAAAGACCGCGGCGCCCGGGAACGCGGCGGTCATCTCACCCGCGACGTCCTCGGGCGGGTAGGTGGAGGAGGAGAAGAACAAGACCATCTTGGGTACGAGCGCCTGCAGTCCGGCTTTCAGCTCTCCAGCCGCTTCCCGCGCCGAGGGCCGGTTCGAGTGGGCTGTTTGAATGTTCATCGGTGACTCCTCCCGCACGCACGATGGTTGGTGATGCTGATCGACGAAAACGCCGAGCCACCTGTTCGGCAGCTCGGCGGTCTTGGGGTCCTTCGTGGCGTGAGACTACTGTCGCGGAGGAGGCGAGGACCCGTGGCTTTGCGCCCCCGGCTTTGGCCGGGTTTGCCCTTGTCGTTGGGGCGTCGCTAGCTGGGAGTGAAATACGTCAGCGGCAGCCACGTGTCAAACAGGCCGGCGCCGTGTACTGCGTTCCGGGGTGAAACCTCTCAGATCACTCCCACTCTATGGTTGCGGGCGGCTTGGAGCTCACGTCATACGTGACCCGATTCACTCCCTGCACTTCGTTGATGATCCGGTTGCTGATGCGACCGAGCACGTCTGGAGGGAACGCGAACCAATCCGCCGTCATCCCGTCGCGACTCGTCACGGCCCGCAGCGCCACCACGTGATCGTAGGTGCGGCCGTCGCCCATCACGCCCACCGACTTGATGGGCAGCAGCACCGCGAACGCCTGCCAGATACGGTCGTACAGTCCCGCGCCGCGGATCTCCTCGATGTAAATCGCGTCCACCCGGCGCAGCAGGTCGAGCCGCTCCGGCGTGACGGGGCCGAGCACGCGGATCGCGAGGCCCGGGCCCGGGAAGGGATGGCGGCCCACGATCTCCTCGGGCAGCCCCAGCTCGCGCCCCACCTGCCGCACCTCGTCCTTGAACAGCTCGCGCAACGGCTCGATCAGCTTCCAGGGCAGATTGGGCCGCAGGCCGCCCACGTTGTGATGCGTCTTGATCGTCACCGACGGCCCGCCGCGCGGCGACGACGACTCGATCACGTCGGGATAGAGCGTCCCCTGGACGAGGAATCCTACGTCACCCCCTACGTGCCGCGCCGCGTCCTCGAACACGTCGATGAAGGTGTGCCCGATGCGGCGCCGCTTTTCCTCCGGATCCTCGACGCCCGCGAGCGCCGCGAGAAATCGCTCGCCCGCGTCCACGACGCGCAGGTCGATCCCAAGATGCGTCCGGAACGTGCGCTCCACCTGCTCCCGCTCGTTGAGGCGTAACAGGCCGTGATCGACGAAGATGCACGTGAGCCGCTCTCCCATGGCGCGGTGCACCAGCGCGGCGGCGACCGCTGAGTCCACGCCGCCCGACACGCCGCAGATGGCGCGCGCGCTCCGGCCCACCACCTCGCGGATCCGTGCCACCTCGTGCTCGATGAAGTGCCCCGGCGTCCAGTCCGGCGTGCAGCCACAGATCGCGAACAGGAAGTTGTGGAGGATCTCCCCGCCGCGCGGCGTGTGCGCGACCTCGGGGTGGAACAGCAGCCCGTAGATCGGAAGCGCCTCGTGCTGGAAGCCCGCTACCGGGGCGTTGCCGCTCGACGCCGTCACCCGGAAGTGGGGCGGCGGCTGCTCGATGCGGTCGCCGTGGCTCGCCCATACGGTGATGCAGGACTGCGGCTCGAATCCCGCGAACAGCCCCCCCCCGGCTTCCCGCACCGTCACCTCGGCGCGCCCGTACTCGCGCTCGCGCGACGGCTTCACCTGCCCGCCCGCGAGATGCGCCACGAGCTGCATCCCGTAGCAGATGCCGAGCAGGGGCACGCCCAGCTCGAGCAGCGCGGGGTCGGCCGTCGGCGCGCCGGCGTCGAACACCGAGCTCGGGCCCCCCGACAGAATGATCCCCTTCGGCTGGAACTCGCGCACGAATGCGAGGTCGGTTCCCCGCGCCGCCGGATGGATCTCGCAGTAGACGTGCGCCTCGCGCACGCGCCGCGCGATCAGCTGGGTGAATTGCGACCCGTAGTCGAGGATCAGGATGCGGTTCACGCTCGATACCACGTCGTCGGCTCGAGCACCTCGCCGCGCAGCAGGTCTTCCAGCGTCTCCCGCTGCCGCGCCACGTAGTAGCGGTCGCCCTCCACCAGCACTTCCGGGGGGCGGGGGCGCTGGTTGTAGGTCGAGCTCATCACGAACCCGTACGCCCCGGTGCCGAGCACCGCGAGATACTCTCCCGGCTCGACCGCGGGGAGCTTGCGGTCGAGCGCGAGGAAATCCCCCGACTCGCAGATCGGCCCGACCACGTTCACCAGCTCCTCGGGCCGCTGCCCGTCCTTGAGCGGCACGATCTCGTGATGGGCGTTGTAGTGACTGGGGCGCACGAAATCCGTCATCCCCGCGTCCACGACGACGAAATCCTTGCCTCCCGCGTGCTTGCGATACAGCACCCGCGTGAGCAGCACGCCGGCGTTCGCCACCAGATAGCGGCCGGGCTCGCACACCAGCGCCAGCCCCGCCTGCTTGAGCAGCGGCGCCACGGCCTCCGCGAACGCCTGGGGGCTGGGCGCCTTCTCGTTGTGGTAGCGGACGCCCAGTCCACCCCCGACGTCCAGCGCCTCGATCGTCGTGAGCCCCGACGCCCGCAGCGCGGTCACGAGCTCGAGCAGCTTGACGGTGCCGCGATGATACGGTTCCACGTCCGTGATCTGCGAGCCCAGGTGCATGGCGAGGCCGCGCAGCGTGAACAGCGGCTCCGCGGCGATGCGCTGTCCCACGCTCACGACCTCGTCGTAGGGGACGCCGAACTTCGCCGTCTTCTCGCCGGTCTTGGTGTAGGGGTGCGTCTCGGTCGCGACGTCGGGATTCACGCGGATGCCGAGGCTCGCCCGCTTCTTGAGCTTGCGCCCGACCGTGATCGCCACGTCCAGCTCGGCGGAGGACTCAATGTTCACGAAGCCGACGCCGACGCGGATCGCTTCCTCGAGCTCGGCCGCCGTCTTGCCGACGCCCGAGAACACGATCGAGGCGGCATCGAACCCGGCCGCGAGCGCGCGCCGCAGCTCGCCCACCGAGACGATGTCCGCTCCCGCCCCAAGGGCCTTCAGAACCTTGAGAACGCCGACGTTGCCGTTGGCCTTCACCGAGTAGCAGATGCGGTGCGGCACGTCCTGGAGCGCGTCGTGCAGAGCGTGGTACTGCGCGCGGATCAGGTTGGCGCCGTAGACGTACACGGGCGTCCCCACGCGCTCCGCGATCGAGCGGAGCAGCGCGGGGTCGAACCCTAGTACGCCTGGGCCCACACGGCCTCCGCCACGCTCGGCTTGCCGCACCACATGCACGTCTTGGGCACCTCGGGCGAGCGGAACTCGGGATCGGGGAGCACGCGGATCGTGGCCCCGGTCTGCTGCTTGATCTCGGCCTCGCACTCGCCCGAGCCGCAGAAGCCGCCGTAGGCGAAGCCGCCCCCCCCCGGGCCCTTCATGAAGTCCACGAACTGCTGCTTCGTGACGCCGCGAATCGTATGCGCTTCGCGGCGCTCCTGGGCGGTGGTGAATAGCGTCATCTGAATCTCGTCCAACGCCCCCTGCACCGCGGCGAGCAGCCCGGCCAGCTTCACGGGTGCCTTGCCCCCCGTGCGACGAGCCGCCACTGCCTGCCCTGCGGCCACGTCGCGCGGTCCGATCTCGAGCCGCAGCGGCACCCCCTTCGCCTCCCACTCGAAGTACTTGGCGCCGGGCTTCACGCTGTCCCGCGCGTCGATCTCCACTCGAACGCCCGCGTGGGCGAGCTCGTCTTTCACCCTGCCCCCAACACCTAACACCTGACCCCTTTCTTCCTCCGATTTCCAGATCGGCACGATCACGACCTGCACCGGCGCCAGCTTGGGAGGCGCGACGAGTCCGTTGTCGTCCGAGTGGGTCATCACCAGGCCGCCGATCATCCGCGTCGAGACGCCCCACGAGGTGTTCCACACGTACTCGAGGCCTCCCGCGGCGCTCTGGTACTGCACGTTGAACGCCTTCGCGAAGTTCTGGCCGAGGTTGTGCGACGTGCCGGCCTGGAGCGCCTTGTTGTCCTGCATCAGCGCTTCGAGGGCGTACGTCCGGAGCGCGCCGGCGAATTTCTCGCTCTCGGTCTTCTTGCCGGTGATCACCGCCATCGCCATCCACTCTTCCTGGAAGCGCCGATACACGCCGAGCATCTGGCGTGCCTCCGCTTCCGCCTCGGCCTCGGTCGCGTGCGCCGTGTGCCCCTCCTGCCACAAGAACTCCGTCGTCCGAAGGAACAGCCGGGTGCGGAACTCCCAGCGCACGATGTTGCACCACTGGTTCAGGAGCAGCGGCAGGTCGCGATAGCTCTGGATCCATTTCGCGAACATCGCGTAGATGATCGTCTCCGACGTGGGACGGACGACCAGCGGCTCCTCGAGCTCCGAGGCGGGGTCCGGCATCACCGCCTGCGCGCCCGCCTTCCCCGTCGCCTTGAGCCGCGTGTGCGTCACCAGGGCGACTTCCTTGGCGAACCCTTCGACGTGCTCCGCCTCCTTCGCGAGGAAGCTCATGGGGATGAAGAGCGGGAAGTAGGCGTTCCGGTGGCCCGTCGCCCTGAACATGTCGTCCAGGGCGCCCTGCATCAGCTCCCAGATGCGGTAGCCGTGGGGACGGATCACCATGCAGCCGCGCACCGGCGAATAGTCCGCCAGCTCCGCCTGCATGACGACGTCGTTGTACCACTCGCTGAAGTCCTGCGTCCGCGGCGTGATTTTCTGCGCCTGAGCCATTAGCGAAAGAATCCGTTCAAGAGCCTCGCGACCGGCACCTTCTCCTCGGTGCCCGCGTTCAAGTCCCGCACCACCACCTCGCTCGCCGCCCGCTCGTCCGGCCCGACGATGACCGCACGCGGCGCGCCCCGCGCCGCCGCCAGCTCGAGCTGCTTCCGGATGGCGGCGTGCCGCAGCCCGTACTCGACGGCGACCCCCTGGTCCCGCAGCTCGTGCGCCAGCTTCAGCACAGGCTCCACGTCCTCGCCGCTCACCGCGACTAAAAAGGCGTCGAGCTGAGCCGGCGCCTCGGGCTGCTTCGCGCGATCCTTGAGTAATTCTCCGAGGACGACGTCTCCCATCCCGAACCCGACGCAGGGGAGATCGACCCCGGCGATGGCCTTGATCAGGTCATCGTAGCGCCCACCGCCGCAGATCGCCCGCAGCGACCGTCCCTGGTCGAACAGCTCGAACACGAGCCCCGTGTAGTAGGCGAGGCCGCGCACGATCGTGAAGTCCACCTCCACGAAGGGCCCCAGGCCCATCGCGCCGAGCCGCTGCACGCACTCGTTCAGCGGCTCCGCCGCGGCGGATTCGCGCAGCTCGCCCGCGCCGTCGCGCAGACCGGACATGAACTCGAGCACGGGGCGGACCCGCGCCCGATCGGCTCGCAGGGCGTCGGTGAGGAGGCGCTCGCTGTCGGCGGGCGCCCGCTCCCACTTGTCGAGCGCCGCCAGCACGGGGACGAGCTCGTCCGCGGCGACGTGGTGGCTGTGCCGCAGCTTCGCGACCACCACGCGACGGTCCGAAATCCGCAGCCGGACCTCCGCCGGCCCGAGGCCGAACGCCCGCATGATGTCGAGCGCCGCCGCCATGACCTCGGCGTCGGCGGCCGGGCCCGCCTCCCCGATGACGTCCATGTTCAGCTGGAAGTGCTCCCGCAGCCGTCCCCGCTGCTGCCGCTCGTAGCGGAACAGCTGCGGGATCGCGAACCAGCGGATCGGCTTCTTCAGGGCCTGCGCGCGCGCCCCGACCATCCGGGCGAGCGTCGGGGTCATCTCGGGACGCAGCGCGACCTTGCGGCCCCCCTTGTCCTCGAACGCGTACAGCTGCTCGACGATCTCCTCGCCGCTCTTTTGGGTGTAAAGCTCGAGCGGCTCGAGCGGCGGCCCGTCGTACTCCTCGAAGCCGTAGCGCCGCGCCACGCTGCGCCACACGGCGAAGATGTGATTGCGGAGGGCCAGCTCTTCAGGGTAGAAATCGCGGAAGCCGGGGAGCGCTTTCCCTTGCATCGCAACAATTTAGCCGACCGGCGCGAAGCCCGGCAAGCGGGCGAGCGCGTCGCCCACGGTGTGGAACGATCCCGTCACGATCACCGTCGCCGCGTGCTGCTGCGCGCGCTCGAGTGCGCGCTCGAAGTCGGGCTCGAACACCGCGCTCCCGAGCGCGACGCCGAGCTGCGCGATTTCCCCCTCGAGCCGGTGCAGGTCCCAGCGCCGCCGCTCGGGCGCCGAGTCGGGCATCGTGAACACGAACTCGTCGATCTCGCGCGCCAGCGCGGCGATCATCCCGCGGTAGTCTTTATCGCCCAGCACGCCGACGAGCGCGCGGCGCGGGCGGGGCGGGTCGCAAGCGCGCAGCGTGTCGGCGAGCACCTGGGCGCCGTCGGGGTTGTGGGCCACGTCGAAGATCCAGTGGCCGCGCACGTCGAATCGACCCGCCACGTAGGCATGGGCGAAGCTGGCTGGCCATTCGTCGCCCACCGGCCCGAACGGTGGCGGCAGCGCGTTCAGCGCGGCCAGCGCCACCCAGGCGTTCGCGACCTGGTGCCGGCCTTTCATGCCGAGCGACCGCCCGGGCGGAGCGGGCTGCTCCGTATCCACCGGGATCACGGGGTTCGCCCCGCGGCGCTCCGCCTCCGCGACGAGCACCTGTCGTACCGCGGCGTCCCGCTCCCCGGTCACGAACGGCACGTCCGGCTTCGCGACGCCTGCTTTTTCCCGGGCGATCGCGCCGAGGTCGGTGCCAAGGTAGTCGGTGTGCTCGCGGGCGATCTTGGTCACGACCGAGACGAGCGGGGTGATCACGTTGGTCGCGTCGAGGCGCCCACCCAGCCCCACCTCGATCACCGCGATGTCCACGCCCCGCGCCGCCAGGTCCGCGAACGCGATCGCCGTCGTGGCCTCGAAGAAGCTGGCATCCAGGCGCTCGATGTGGGGCCGGAGAAACGTGGTCCATTCTGCGAACGCCTCCTCGCCGATCGGCACCCCGTCCACGACCATCCGCTCCCGCACCGACACGAGGTGCGGGGAGGTGTACACCCCCACCCGGAAGCCGCGCGCGGCGAGCTCGGCGGCCGTGAAGGCGCAGGTCGAGCCCTTGCCGTTGGTTCCCGCGACGTGGACGGCGGGGAAATGCCGCTCGGGATGGCCCAACACGTCGAGGAGCCCCGCGGTCGGCCCGAGGCTCCACTTGATGCGGCTCCCTTGTCGGTCAAAGAGAAAGCGGCAGGCGTCCTCGAAGGTCAGTCGGCGGCCTCTGCCGGTTGCCGGCCGGCCATGTGCCGCAGCAGCTGGGCGGTCGTGTCCCGCAGCTCGCTGCGCGGCACCACCGCGTCGACCATCCCGTGCTCGAGCAGGAACTCCGCCGTCTGGAACCCCTCGGGGAGGTCCTGCCCGATCGTCTGCTTGATGACCCGCGGTCCGGCGAATCCGATCACGGCCCCGGGCTCGGCGACGATGACGTCCCCCTGCATCGCGTAGGAGGCCGACACACCGCCGGTGGTGGGGTTGGTGAGGATCGAGATGAACGGCACCCGCGCCGCCTGCAGCCGCGCCACCTCCACCGACGTCTTGGCCATCTGCATCAGCGACAGCACCCCCTCCTGCATTCGCGCGCCGCCCGAAGCCGAAACGACGATCAGGGGGATGCGACGCTCCGCCGATCGCCGCGTGAGCCGGGCGATTTTCTCCCCCACGACCGAGCCCATGGACCCGCCCATGAAGTTGAAATCCATCACGGCGAGGTCGATCGGCATGCCGTCGAGGCGGGCGTACCCGGTGCGCACCGCTTCCAGCGGACCGGCCTTCTTGATGGCGGCCTCGAGCCGCTGCTTGTAGTGCTCGAATCCGAGGGGGTCCGCCGACCGGAGCCTGCCGTCGAGCTCGTGCCAGGAGCCCTCGTCCACGAACAAGTCGATGTACTCCTGGGCAGTGATGCGGCGGTGGTGCCCGCAATTGGGGCACACGTTGAAGGCGCGGACGAAGCGGTCCTTGATGTCGATGTGACCGCACTCGTCGCATTTCTCCCAGGCGTCGGCCGGAATCTCGAGCCGGACCCGTTCGGACGTGCGCGGCTTACGCTCTTTCTTGAACCAAGCCATTCGGAGAATATGGGGCGTCTGGAAGGCGACAATTTGGGAGGGGGCTCCGGTACGCGCCAGTCCCGACGCTGTAACTCGTTGTCACAGCTCAGCGTAACCCGACTGGCGCGACTCCCACGCCACCCGGAGCGAGATCCCCACGGCGAGCGAGCAAGCCAGCAGGAATGAGCCGCCGTACGAGAAGAACGGCAGCGGGATCCCCGTGATCGGGAGCAGGTTCACCGTCATCCCCACGTTCTCGATGATGTGGGTGCAGAGCAGCCCGGCGACGCCGAACACGCACAGGCTGGAGTAGGGGTCCGTGGCCCGCCGGGCGATGCGGAGCAGGATGAGGAGCAAAGCGGCGAACAGCGCCAGCGCGACGACCACCCCGACGAACCCCAGCTCCTCCCCGACCACGGAGAAGATGAAGTCGGTGAACTGGGCGGGCAGATAGGCGAGGCGCTTCTGCGGGCCGTGCGTGAAGCCCTGGCCGAGGAAGCCCCCAGATCCGATCGCGATCTTCGACTGAATGACGTGCCACCCGGTCGCGCGCGGGTCCTGCTGCGGATTGAGGAAGGCGAGCAGGCGGTTCTGTTGGTAGGGCGCGAGCCGCTGCCAGAACGGCACCGCGATGACTCCCATCATCACGTTCGCGAACAGGACGGCGAGGCCTTCCCACACGTAGGGTCGCCACCACAGCAGCAGCCCTATGAGCACCACGATCCAGCTGCCCCACGAGACCGTCGAGAATGCGAGAATCAGGCCGATCACGGGGGAGCCGAGGAGCAGCAGCAGCGACGGCCTCGTGCCCGCCCAATAGAGCATCGTGAACAGGATCGCGATGAACACCATGCCGCTGCCGAGATCCGGCTGCTTCACGACCAAGAAGGAGGGCACGCCGGCGATGACGCACGGATATACCAGCTCGCGCAGCGTGGCTGGCGCCTCGCGTCGCTCCGCGAGCCAACGCGCGAGCATCAGGATGACGCCGAGCTTCGCGAGCTCGGCCGGCTGTCCCAGGCGCACGCCGCCGATCGTCATCCACGAGCGCTCGCTCGCCGCAGTCCCGGCCCCGGAGCCGAACGCCAACGTGACCACGAGCAGGAAGACGCTGATGGCGTAGACGTAGGGCGTGGCCCATTCGAGCAGCCGCGGCGACAGCCGGTAGGTGAGCACGACGGCCGTGGCTCCGACGGCGAGCCAGATGACCTGCTTGCGCCAGATGTTCGTGACGAAGGTGGGCACGTCCGTCTGGCCGGCGGAGAGGAGCGTCGCGAGCCCGTAGGCTGCGAGTGCCAGCGTCACGGCCGCGAGGGGCCTATCGATTTCGCGGAGCGGTGGTCGCATCGCCGGTGTCGGGTCGGGCCGTGGTGTCGGGAAGAATCGTATCGGGCGTCGGCGCGGTGTCTTCCGGCGCCCCGGGGAGGAGCTGCATTGGATGGGGGGCCGTATCCGTGGGCAGCACGATGCGGACGTTGGACGCCGCCGTAGTGTCGACACCGAGATAGTGCCCGATCACGCGGGTGACGAGCGGCGCCACGAACGGGCCTTCGCGCGCGAACTCGATGATCGCGCCGACCACGATCTCCGGTTTGTCGGCGGGCGCGAAGCCGATGAACCAGCCGTGCGCGGGACCGTGAGGATTCTGGGCCGTGCCCGTCTTCCCCGCGATCGCGATGTCGCCGCCGAACCGGCCCGCGCCCCGTGCGGTGCCGCGCTCCACCACGCTGATCAACGCCTGGCGCAGCCCGGCGAGCTGATCCGCCGTCAGGTCCAGATTCACGCCGGGAGCGGTGCCGGGGTGCACCAAGTAGGGCGGGCGGACCCGGCCATCGCTCGCCAGCATCTGGTAGAAGCGCACCATGCTCGCGAGCGTCTGAGCGTTCTCGCCCTGGCCGATGGCGAGGTTGAGCGTGACCGCGGCGGTCCAGCGGCGCGGGCCGTAGAACCGGTCGTAGTACTCGATGCCGGGCGGGAACTCCGACGCGATCTCGCCCGGCAGGTCGATGCCGGTCCTCGAGCGGAAGCCCCAGTCGCTCGCGTCTTCGAGCAGCGAGGTGAGGCCGAGCTTCAAGCCGAGCTGGTAAAAAAAGACGTCACAGCTCTGGGCGATCGCCTCCTGGAGGGCCAGGTCGCCGTGTCCCGTGGCGGACCAGCA
>Ga0209690_1001319_pt1 | contig 13799 bp, 10 predicted proteins | sample GraSoiAngelo_150_FD_186164 | JGI IMG/M metagenome (GOLD analysis project Ga0209690, IMG submission 186164) | Grasslands soil microbial communities from the Angelo Coastal Reserve, California, USA - 14_1009_09_40cm (SPAdes) (version 2) | ecosystem: Environmental > Terrestrial > Soil > Grasslands ...
CCCGCGACCTCGATCGTGTTGATAATCTGGTCGCGGATGCCCAGCACGATCGACGCCATCGCCATCACGGTGGCGACCCCGATCACGACGCCGAGAATGGTGAGCGCCGAGCGCAGCTTGTTGGCGCGGAGTTGTTCGACGGCGATGAGCCAGCCCTCGGAGACGGAGTGCAGCCTCATTCGTATCTCAACGCCACCACCGGATCCAGCTTCGCCGCCCGCATGGCCGGGTACACGCCGAAGATCACGCCCACACTCGCGCCCAGGCCGAGCGCCACCGCCACGGACCACAGGGTGACGCGCGCCGGGAGGGGTGAGATCAGGCTCACGACCCACGCGAGCGCCACGCCGCCCCAGAGTCCCACCACCCCGCCCAGCGCCGCGAGGGTCACCGACTCGGCGAGGAACTGGTTGCGGATGTCCTTGCGGCGGGCGCCGAGCGACTTGCGGATGCCGATCTCGCGGGTGCGCTCGTTCACGCTCATCAGCATGATGTTCATGATCACGATCCCGCCCACGATGATCCCGATCGCGACGACGGCCGGGATGACGGTGAAGAGCAGCCGCGTCAGGTTCTTCCAGAAGCTCACGAGCGCGTCCGCGGTGTCCACGGTGAAGTCGTCCGGCTGGCCGGGACGGAGCCGGTGGGCGATGCGCATCGCCTCCTCGGCGCGCTGCATCCCGTCCGCGACCAGCGCCGCTTCCGGCATCTTCACCGAGATCACCGTCGTCTTGCGGCGGCCGTACAGCGCCTCGAAGCTCGTGAGCGGCATCATCACGAACCCGTCCCACGACTGGCCCAGCACATTTCCCTTCTTCGCCACCACGCCCTTCACCGTGTACTGCTGGCCCAGGATGCGGATCTTCTCGCCGATCGCCTGGTCCGGATAGTCGAACACCCGGTCCGCGATGTCGTAGCCGAGCTCGACCACGGGGCGGCGCTCCCGTACGTCGATGTCGGAGAGCGGCTCGCCGGCCGCGAACTGGTAGTCCTGGACCACCTGGAACGGCGCCGTGACGCCGAAGACGAACACGTCCCCCACGGTCTTGTCGCGCCACACGATGTCGGCCTGGGGCGTGGGCCAGCCCGACTGCAGCGCGATCGCCCGCGCATCGGGGATGGCGCGTCTCACGAAGGGCACGTCCTCGGGGGCGATGATGGGGCGACGCTGGATGGCCTTCCACTCCTCGTCGTCGATCAGCCCGACGGCGATGGGCGTGCGGCGCACCTGGAAGGCGTTCACGCCGACGATCGCCCCGCCGATCCGCTCGCGCACGTACGCGTTCATCCCCTGGATGATGGCCACCACGGCCACGAGGAACGCCACCGAAACGATGATGCCGAGCAGGGTGAAGAACGAGCGGAGCTTGTGGCTCCACGCGGCGTGGAGCGCCTGGAGGATGGCTTCGGAGAGCTGCATGGGAGGTGAAACTTAGCGGCACGGGCGGCAGAGGCAGCACGGGCGGCAAAGAGTACGGTGCCGCCTCTGCCGTCCTTGCCGTCCTTGCCGCCTATTCGTATCTCAGCGCTTCCACCGGATCGAGCCGGGCGGCGCGACTGGCCGGGTAGAGGCCGAAGCCCACGCCCGTGAGGGCCGAGGCGCCCAGGGCGACCAGGATCGACCACACGGGGACGTTGGCAGGGATCGGCGTGAGGCGGGAGATGGCGAACGCGACGCCGCCGCCCACGAGCATCCCGGCGGCGCCGCCCACCAGCGTCAGGGTCGACGCCTCCACGAGGAACTGCCACAGAATGGCGCGCCGCGTGGCGCCAAGCGCCTTGCGCACCCCGATCTCCCGGGTTCGCTCGGTGACCGAGATCATCATGATCGCGACCACCCCGACGCCTCCGACCATCAGCCCGATGGACGAAAGGACCAGCATCACCAGGAAGAACATCCCGGTGACCTGGTTCCAGGAGTCCAGCAGCTTGTCCTGCGTGACGATCGAGAAATTGTTGTCCTGCCCCGGCTTGAGCCCGCGCAGCGAGCGCAACGTCGCCACCACTTCGTCCATCGACTGCTGCTGCGTGTACGCGGGTGCGGGCGCGACGGCGAGCCGCATCCATCCCTTGATGTAGGGCACATGCTTCACGAACGCCCCGTGCGGGATCCCGACGAACGGCGGGGTGGCGCCGCTGAACAGGCTCGGCGGCGGCGTATACACGCCGATCACCCTGAACGGCGCGCCGGCGACGTGGATCGCCTGGCCGATGGGGTCGCGTCCGCGGAACAGCTGGTCCTCGAGCTTCCGGTTGATGACCGCCACCGCATCATTGGCCACGTCCTCCAGCCGCGTGAAGGTGCGTCCGGGATTGACGTCTCCGCCGTTCACCTCCACCCATTGCGCCGACAGCCCCGACACCTCGATGGACTCGAGCCGCCGGTCGCCATACTCCACGGTCGCGGAGCTCTCGTCGCGCCGCGTGACGTAGCGAACGGAGGGCAGCAGGGCGATCCGGTCGGCCTCGACCTCGGTGATCACCGGGTTGCGCCGCCATGGGCTCGATTCGTCGGAGCCGTTCGAGACGTTCACCCCGGGCTGGAAGAAGCGCCATACCAGGAAGGTGCGCGGGGCGATTGACTCGAAGATGTTCGACACGCTCCGGTTGATCCCGCTGATCATCGCGGCGATGACCATCACGACCATTACGCCGACGGCGACGCCGAGGATGGTCAGCGCGGCTCGCGCCTTGTTGGCGCGCAGCGAGTCCAGGGCGATGCCGACCCCTTCGAACAGGCCGGTCATGTCTCGTGCCGCAGCGCGGCGATCGGGTCGAGGCGCGCCGCACGGCTCGCCGGATATACGCCCGCGAGGATGCCGACGCCGGCGCCCAGCACCACCCCCACGAGGACCGACCAGGGCGCGACGGCGGCGGGGAGCGGCGTCGTCGCCGCCACGGCGGCGGCGAGGGCGAGCCCGAGGCCGACGCCGCCCGCGGCGCCCACGGTCGCCAGCGTCGTGGCCTCGACCAGGAACTGCCGCAGGATGTCGCGCCGCCGGGCGCCGAGCGATTTGCGGATGCCGATCTCGCGGGTGCGCTCGGCGACCGCCATCAGCATGATGTTCATGATCACGATCCCGCCCACGACCAGCGAGATCGCGACGAGACCCGGGAGCGCGACGAACAACACGCGGCTGATCTTGCCCCAGAAGTCGAGCACCTCGTCTGCCGTTTCCAGGGTGAAGTCGTCCGGCTCGCGCGGTCGCAGGTGGCGCCGGCTGCGCATCACCGCCTCAGCCTGCGCCATCGCCTCGCGCATCTCGGGCTGGGAGCGGGCCTTCATCGCCACCGCGTCGACCACGTGCGGCTGGTTGACGTAGTGCTTGAGCGGGGCGCTCGCCGGCGCAACCACGAACTTGTCGAGCGACAACCCGAACAGGTTGCCCTGCTTCTCCACGACCCCGATCACCCGGTACGGAAGCTCGAAGAGCTTCACCTCGCGGCCGATCGGGTCCTGGCCCTCGAACAGCTTATCCGCCAGCTCGTGCCCCAGCACGAGGACCGGGACGCCGGCCTCCACCTCCTGGGCGGTGAAGGCGCGGCCCAGCTCGAGCCGGAGGGAGCGGATGTCGAAATACAGCTCTGTGGCCGCCGTGACCTGCACGTCCTTCGCCTGCTTCCGGCCGGCGGTGAGCGCCGCGCGGGTGCTCGACTCCCACGCGGCGAGCACCGGGATCGTCACGCCGCGCGCCACGGCCTGCGCGTCCTCGTACGTGACCCGCGGGCGCCGTCGCCACACGCGCCACGTCGAGTCGGTGACGTTGCCGAGCTGCACGTCGGGGAACTGCCGCAACCGGAACGTGTTCACGCCGAGGATCGTCCCGGCGAACTTGTCGGTCATGTACCGATTCATCCCTTGAACGACCGACACGACGGCGATGAGAAACATCACGCCGATGAACACCCCGATGATCGAGAAGGCGCTCTTGAGCTTCTGCGCCCGGATGGTCTGCAGGGCGAGGCGAACGGCCTCGACGAAGGGCATCTACTCGTACCTCAGCGCCTCCACCGGATCGAGCCGGGCGGCCTTGTTGGCGGGATAGAGGCCGAACACGATCCCGGTCAGCGCGGCGGCCGCGAGCGCGGCCACGATCGAGCCGAGCGGCACGTGGGCCGGGACCGGCGTCGCGACCGCGAGCACGAGCGCGACCAGGCCGCCGGCGATCATGCCCACGATGCCGCCGACCAGCGTGAGCGTCGCCGCCTCGACGAGGAACTGCCACAGGATCTCGCGGCGCGTCGCGCCGAGCGCCTTGCGCACGCCGATCTCCCGCGTGCGCTCGGTGACCGAGATCATCATGATCGCGATCACCCCCACCCCGCCCACCAGCAGCCCGACGGCCGAGAGGGCGAGCATCACGATGCGGACGAGCAACGTCGTGCTGTTGAGACTCTCCAGGAACTTTTCCTGGCTCACGACGGCGAAGTTGTTGTCCTGGCCTGGCCGGACATGTCGCCGCAGGCGCAGCGCTCCCGTGACGTCTTCCATCGCCTGCGCCGTCGTCGATGCCGGCGCGGGCCCCACCAGGAAGTCCATCCACCCCTTCCAGTACTGCACGTACTTCACCAGCGCGGCGTGCGGGATGATCGCCTCGGGCGACGGCTGGCCGCCGAACAGTTGCGGCGGGGGATTGAACACCCCGATCACCGTGTAGGGCACGCCCTGGATGTGGATGCGCTGCCCGATGGGGTCGATCTGGTCGAACAGCAGCTCGGCCAGCTTCTGGTTGACGACGGCCACCTGGGCGGCAGCGGCCTCTTCCACTTCGGTGAACGAGCGCCCCGGCGACACGTCGCCGCCCGCCACGTTGGGCCAGGCGGCGCTGCGGCCGTAGACCCGCACGCTGTGCTGGGTCTTGCTGCCGAACGAGACGTCGGCCTGGCCGCCCTCGTCCAGCGCCAGCCAGCTCACCGACGGCAGCTGCTCGATCACCCTGGCGTCCTCCAGCGACATCGGCGGATTGCGGCGCCACGGGCTCATCTCGTCCGACCCGTCCGAGACGTTCACACCGCCCTGGAAGAACCGGCCCACCCAGAAGGTCTTGGGCCCGGACTGCTCGAGCATGTCGGCGATGCCCTTGTTGAAGCCGCTGATGATCGCGCCGATCACCATCACGACCATGACCCCGATCGCGACGCCCAGGATCGTCAGGGCGGCGCGCGCCTTGTGGGCGCGCAGCGACTCCAGCGCGATGCCGACGCCTTCGAGCAAGGGAGTCAGGCGCTCACTCCTGGCGCAGCGCCGCGATGGGATCGAGCCGGGACGCCCGGCTGGCCGGATACACGCCCGCCACGATGCCGACCCCGCCGCCGACCACGACGCCCAGCAGGATCGAGAATGGCGATACCGCGGCGGGCAAGGGGGTCGCGACCTTCAGGAGCAGCGAGAGCGCGATCCCGGTCCCGATCCCCAGGGTCGCGCCCACCGTGGCGAGGGCCGCGGACTCGGCGAGGAACTGGCGCAGGATGTCCCGGCGCCGGGCGCCGAGCGACTTGCGGATGCCGATCTCGCGGGTCCGCTCCGCGACCGCCATCAGCATGATGTTCATGATCACGATGCCGCCGACCACGAGCGCGACGCCCACCAATCCGGGCCCGACGACATAGAGGATCCGGCTGAGCTTCTTCCAGAAATCGAGCACGCCCTCCGAGGTTTCCATCACGAAGTTGTCGTCCTGACGGGGGCGCAAATGCCGGCGGCTGCGCATGATGGCTTCGGTCTGGTCCATCGCGTCGCGCATTTCGAGCTCGGAGTTCGCCTTCACGATCAGGGCGTCGACCACGCCGGGCGGGTTCACCTCGCGCTGGATGGGCGAGAGCGCCGGGGCGACCACGAACTTGTCGAGCGAGATGCCGAGCAGGTTGCCCTGGCGCTCCACCACCCCGATCACCCGATAGGGAATGCCGTGGATCCGCACGGTGCGACCGATCGGGTTGACGCCGGGGAACAGCTTCTGCGCCAGATCGTACCCGAGCACCACGACGGTCGTCCCCGCCTTCGACTCCTGGGGCGTGAACGCGCGGCCGTCCGCGATCTTCAGGTTCATGATGTCGAAGTACCGCTCGGTGGCGCCCTCCAGCGTGATGTCCTTGGCGACCTTGCCGTTGTACTCCACGCTGCCCCGGTCCTCGGAGTACCACGCCGTCACCACCGGCACCCGGAGGCCCTGCGTGACCGCGTCGGCATCCGCGAACTTGATGCGGGGGCGGCGCCGCCACGCCCGCCAGACCGAGTCCTCGACGTTGAAGTTCACATTGGGCCGGCGGCGCAGGTGGAACGTGTTCACCCCGACGAGCGTTCCCGCGAACTTGTCCGTCATGTAGCGGTTCATGCCGTTCACGATCGACCACGCGCCGATCAGGAACGTGACGCCGATGAACACGCCGATCGCGGAGAACCCGCTCTTGAGCTTCTGGGCGCGGATCATCTGGAGCGCGAGCCGCACCGCCTCCAGAAACGGCACCTAGGCCGCCCGCAGCTGATCGGTCGCGACGACGCCGTCGCGCAGCGTCACCACGCGCGCCGCGTGGGCCGCGATGTCGTGCTCGTGGGTGACCATCACGATCGTCTGGCCCTGGTGATGCAGGTCCTGGAACACCTGCATCAGCTCCGAGCTGGTCGTCGAGTCGAGGTTCCCGGTCGGCTCGTCGGCGAGCAGGATGCTCGGCTCGTTCACCAGCGCCCGCGCGATCGCCACCCGCTGGCGCTGCCCGCCCGACAGCTCGTTCGGCCTGTGGTCCATCCGGTCCGCCAGCCCCACCCGCGCGAGCGCCCGCGCCGCGCGCGCCCGGCGGTCCTTGGTGGGCAGCCCGGCGTAGATCAACGGCAGCTCCACGTTGTGGAGCGCGTTGGCCCGGGGCAGCAGGTTGAACGTCTGGAACACGAACCCGATCTCCTTGTTGCGGATGCGGGCCAGCTCGTCGTCCGAGAGGGCCGACACCTTCTGGCCGTTGAGCCAGTACTCCCCGGCCGTGGGGGTGTCGAGGCAGCCGATCAGGTTCATGAGCGTGGACTTGCCCGAGCCGGAAGGTCCCATCACCGCGACGTACTCGTTCTTCCGGATCTGGAGGCTCACGCCCCGCAGCGCGCGCACCACCTCGCCGCCCATGTCGTAGTCCCGGGTCAGCTTGTGGGTGAGGATCACGATGTCCGGCAGCGGCGTGTCGCCGGTGCGGAACGCCTGGAGGTCGGTCATGCGGCGGCTTTCTTCTTGGTCGTGTCGGCCGCCTGCTTCATCGGCCGCACGTGCGCCCCGTCCTTGAGGTCGCGGATGGCCTGATACGGCCCGGCGACGATCGACTCGCTCTGCTGGAGCCCGTCCAGCACCTCGAAGTACTCGTCGCCGGCGATGCCGACCTTCACCGGCCGGAACGTGGCGACGCCGTCCTTCACCACGAACACGCCCTCGGTCTCCTTCTTCTTGCGGGCGGTCGCCGTGTCCACCGGGCGGTTCTCCGTGGAGACCGGCTTGTTCTCGCGCACCGTGAGCGCGATGATCGGGATCGACAGCGCCTGCTTGCGGGTGTCCGTCACGATCCGCGCGGTGGCGGAGAGGTCGGGGCGGATGTCGGTCGGCGGTTTGTTGAGCGTCACCTCGACCTGGTAATCTACGGCGCGCTCGTTCGAGCCCGTCGCGGTCTGGGTCGGATCGAGCACGCTCGAGTTCGACACTTTGGTCACCTGGCCGGTGAAGGTCGTATCGGGGAACGCGTCGATCGACACCTCGACCGAGTCGCCCAGGTGGACCCGCACCACGTCGGTCTCGTCCACCTTCACCTTGGCCTGGATCACCGACAGGTCGGAGATCGTCATGAGGAGGCCGATGTCCTTCGAGAACGTGCTCGGGACCGCGACCTCCCCTTCCTCGACGGGGAGCCGCGTCACGCGGCCGGCCATGGGCGCGATGAGGGTCGTCTTGCGGAGGTTGTCACGGGCCGACTGCGCCGCGGCGCGCGCCTGGTCGACCTGGTGCGTCGCCGCGGTGAGGTTCGCTTCGGCGACGTCGAACGCCGTCTGCGCCTGCTCCAGCTGCTCCTGCGACACGAGGTTCGGGCTCTGCGTCCGCAGCTCTTTGGTGCGCTGCAGGGCGCGGTCCGCCTGATCGCGGTTCGCCTTCGCCTGCACCGCGGCCGCCTGCGACGAGGCCATCGTGGCCGCCGCCTGCTGCAGGTTCGCCTGGTACACCGTCGGATCGATCTGGAGCAGGAACTGGCCCTTCGTCACGAGCTCGCCCTCGCGCACGGCGATCTTGGTGATCCGACCGGTGATGTCCGCGCTGATGTCGACCTTCTTCTTGGGCTGGATCTTGCCGCTCGCCGTGACGGCGGCGACGAGGTCGCGGCGGCCCACCTTCTCGAACCGCACCTCCTGGCCGCGGTCGCGGCGCGCGCCGGCGCTGATGACCACCAGGCCGACGATGAGGACCGCGGCCCCCGCTCCGAGCAGCACCTTGTTGCGTGTGGACATGTGTCTCGCGTCCTCTCGGTTAGCGCAGCGGCCGGCCGACCGCCGCTTCGAGCGCGGCCAGCGCCTTGTGATAGTCGAACACGGAGTTCACGTAGTCCGTCTCGGCGCGCAGCGCGGCCACCTGCGCGTCGAGCAGCTCGAAGAACGTCCCCGAGCCCACGCGGTAGCGCTCCGTGGCGAGCTGCAGCCCGTCGCGCGCTGCGGCCCGGTTCGTGTCCTGGATCGCCGTCGTGCGGTACGCCGTCGCCACCGTCAAGTAGGCCTGGCTCACCTCGGTCTGCACCTGCAGGCCGCGCGCCCGCACCGACTCCTGCAGATCCTGCTGCTGCGCTTTCGCCTGCGACACTTGCAGCGGCTGCTGGAAATTCCCCCACAGCGGGATGCTGATCGTGAGCCGCGCCTGGAACGGCTGGGGGGTGAACTGGAACGGGTATTGGCTGTTGGCGGCGCGGACCGCCTGCTTCTGCGCCGCGGTGTCGAGATAGAAGACCGAACAGGGCGCCAGCGGCTGGCCCGAGTTGAGCCAGTTCGTGTTCGCGTACTGGCACAACGAGTCGTTGCTGGCCGCGTTCTGGTCGATCGCGGCGAGCGAGGGGCCCAGGTCCGACAGCTTCTGCGTGAAGCCCGACCAGCCCGCCGAGAGCGACACCGCCGGCCCCCAGCTGCCCGTAGCCGCTTTCACGCCCCAGCCGGCCGCGCTCTCGCGCGCCCGCAGCGCCTTGAGCGCGGGGTTTTGCTGCTCGGCCATCGTGAGCAGCTCGTTCAATTTCCAGGTCGGCGCCTGCACGACGAACGTGTCGGTGAGCTGCACGCTCTGGATGTCGACCGGGGCCGTCACCCCGATCTGCTGGAACAGGCGGAGCTTCTCCACGTCCACGGTCGTCTGCGCCCGGAGCAGCACCACCTCGGCGTTGCCGCGGGCCACCTGGGCCTGCCGCACGTCGATCAACGACGCGCGGCCCACGTCGTAGCGCGCCTGGGCGAGCCGCAGGAACTCCACGTCGTGCTCGAGCTGCTGGCGCGCCACACCGAGGTTGTCCCGCGCCTGGAGCACGGTCAGGTACTGCTGGGTCACCGCCGTGACCAGGTTCGTCTCGGCGCCCGCGATGTCGGCGTCCGCGGCCGTCAGCTGCGCGTGCTTCAACCCCGGCTGGCTGAGCGTCTGACCGCTCAGGATCCAATCGAGCGAGAAGCCGTAGCTCGACGACAACGTCGAGACGCTCTGGGAGAAGTTCGATGTCAGGAAGCGCTGCTGCCCGGGCCCCGCGTAGCCGATGCCGCCGGACGCGGTGACGGTCGGGAGCAAGAGGCTCGCGTAGGCGTTGCGCACGCCCCACGCGGCCGGCGCGCGGTCGTGGATCGTCTGGCGGTAAGCCGGATTGTTAGCGCGCGCCAGCGTGATGGCGTCGGCGAGGGAGAGGTTCGCGGGGACGGGGTGTTGGCCGAAGGCGACGGCCGGGCACACGACGAGGGCGACGGACAACGACAGATGCCTCATGAGGATCCTTGGACCGGTCGTTCGGACGTCACCTCATACGCGCGGGCGCCGTCACGGGTTTCCGCCCGCAACGCGGATGTCGCGGGCCGGCGGGAATCTAACCTCTGTCGCGCTATGCAACGAAGGGGTCAGGGCGCCCGCGCCCGCTCGGCGGTCAGGTGCCGGGACGGGACCTGCACCTTGAGGAGGCGGCCGTCCGCGCCGAGCCAGAGGTGCACCAGCTGGTTCGCGCCCCCCGTTACCGTGATGTGCCGCAGGGCCACGGCGTCGCGGTTGAGCGTCGTGGCCCCCGTGCCCAGGTCCTGCACCGCCAGCACCTCGCGGCGTCCCGCCCGGGGGAAGATCCCGGTGACGGCCACGGGCTGGGACCGGGCCCGCCAGGCGACGGGGAGGTAGAGCGCGAACACCGAGTCGTCCAGGATCGCGGCGGGCGGGGGGGCGGGGAATTCGCGCGCCCGCTCCGTGCGACGGCCGAGCAGCCGCACGCCGAAACGACCGCGGGACAGCTGGCCGAGGATGCGCACCGGCTCGCGCGGGTCGGCCACGGTGTACTCGAGGCTCGCAGGGGCGGAATCGGGGCCGATCTCGACGATCGGATCGAGCACCAAGACGGGCCGGGTGCGGTCGTAGCGGGTGGTGGCGGCGAGCTTCCAACCCGCGCCGACCGCTACGCGCACCGCCGTGAGGCGGAACGTCTCGCGTGCGACCTCGGCGGTGTCTTCGCGCACGACGAGCGCGCCTTCGTCGAGGGGGCCCTGGACCCCGAGCAGCGCACACAGCAGCGCGGCGCCGCTCACGGGACGGGCGCTCCGAGCACTCGCGTGGCGATGCGGTCGTAAATCATCTTATACAGCCGCTCGCCCTTCTCCCGGGTGGCGACGCTGGGCCGGCCGACCGAGCCCGGGGAGTGCGCCGGGAGCTTCCCGATGCTGCCGCCGGTGCGCCGCTTCCCCGAGAGCGTAAAATCCCGGGCGCGCTCCATGCGCACCAGCGCCGGGGCGACGTAGAGGAGCAGGGACGTGTCGAGCTCGCTGCCGTGCATCGGGCCGTCCGGGTCTTCGAGGTGGCCGGCGAAGTCGAGGGCGAACGCATCTACTGTGAAGATGCGCGCCCGGCGGGTGCGCAACGTCGAAAGCGCCTCCTGGTGAGGGTCGTGGCCGTGGGCGGTGAGGATGATGAACGTATCCACGCCGGCCTGCTCCCAGTCGCCGAGCAGGTCGTTCATCCAGCGGTGCAGCGTCTTGCGGCGCACCGCGGCGTTGCCGGGGAACGAGCGGCGGGTGGCGGTGTTGACGCCGTATTCGATCGTCGGCGCGCGCAGGATCTCGAAGGCCGCCGAGAGGTCGTCGGCGAGACGCTCGACGATGAGCGTGTCGCAGCCGAGCGGGAGGTGGGGGCCGTGCTGCTCGCAGGTCCCCACCGGCACGAGGAGGCGGGCATCGCGCTCGAGAATGAAACGCACCTCGTCGGGGACAAGGGTCTTCAGGTGGAGCGGCGCGCTCACCTAGCGCTCGCCGGCTGCGCCGTGGCGGTCGCCGCGGGCGAGTGGCTCCACGGCAACGCGGCCGCGTGGGCGTGGGTGGCGGGAGCCGCGGCACTGGCGACCGCCGTGCTCGCCTTCGCCCGAAGGCCCCGGGCCGTGGGCCCGGGGGCGGCCGCCCTGGCGTGCCTCGCGCTCGGCGCCGTGCTGGTCGGGAGCGTCCGCCAGGTGTGGCGGATCGAGTGCTGCTGGACGGCGCTGCGCGAGGAGCGGGTGTGGGCGGCGTCGCAACAGCTCGCGACCACGCTGTCCCGCGCCGCCGCCGAGGCGCGGCGCCTCGCCGAGCGGGGCGCGACGGCGGCCCTGCTACCGCGGGAGGCGGCGTTCGCCCCGCTGCACGCGGCGCTGGCGTCGGGCGGCCGGGCTCCGGCCGTGGAGCGCGGGGTCGTGATTCTCGCACCGGACGGCGAGCCGATGGCCTGGGCCGGCCGCCACCGGTTCATGCCCGCGCCGGATACCGCCGAGCTGCGCGCCGTCATCACTCCATTCTACGTGTCGCTCGAGGCCCGGCGCCAGACGCAAGGCGGCGGCGTCGCCGTCGGCAGCGTCCTGCTCGACGCCGCGCCGGCCGTGCCGGACCGCGAGCGCGCGGTGAGCGCGCAGTTCGAGCGCGCCCACGGCGTGACCCTGCGCTTCTATCCGGCTCGTGCCGCGCCCCGCGACTCCGACGTGTTCGACTTCTGTCCGGGAAAGTGCGAGCAGAGCGATACCCTTTTCAGCGTCCGGCCCGTGCCGCCCTCGCAGGGCGACGCGAAACTCGCGGCCCTGCGCGTCACCGCCGGCCGCGCAGGTGCGGCACTCGTCGTCGCCCTGGTGTGCCTCTTGCTCACCTCCCCGCCCGGCCCGCAACGCTGGCTCGTCGCGCTCGCCGCCGCCTGGTGTCTCGTGCGCGCGCCGCTCGGCCCGGCGCTCCCCCTCACCGGGTTGTTCTCCCCCGCGGCGTTCTATCGCCCGGTGCTGGGAGTGCTCAGCGCGTCGGCGGGCTCGCTCGCCGTGCTCGGCGTCGTGCTGCTCCTCGCCGCGAGCGTGTTGTGGCGCCGCGGGCTCCCGCGGCGCTGGTGGAGCATGGCCGCCGCCGGCCTGCTGGTGCTCGCGGCGCCCTACCTCGTGCGCTACCTCGGCCGCGGCATCGCGCCACCTGCCGGGGGCGTCGGCTTCGCGCTGTGGATTTCCTGGGAAGTGGCGGTCGCGAGCGCCGCGATGGCGCTGGTCTTCACCGCGGCGGCCCTGGTGCGAGGCCCGCGGGAGCCGGACCGTGTCCCGTGGACCCTCCCCGCCGGGTGCGGTTGGGCCGCGCTCGCGGCGCTGGGCGGCCTGTGGCTGTGGCAGCCGTACGGCGCCTGGCCCGAATGGTATACGTTCGTCTGGCTCCCGGCACTCGTGGGCGTGCTGGTGCCGGCGCCACGCCGCTGGGCCGTGCTCGGGATCGCGACGGTGGCGGGGACCGCGGCCGCGCTGGTCACGTGGGGCGCCGCGGTCGAAGGCCGGCTCGAGCTCGCCACGCGCGACGCCGGCCGCCTGGGACGGACGGGGGACCCGCCCGCCGTGGCCCTGCTCGAACGGCTCGGGCGCGAGCCCCCCGGGACCCCGCCCCGCACGGCGAGCGAGCTGTACGCGTGGTGGCGCACCTCGCCGCTCGCCGCAGATGCTTACCCCGCGAGCCTCGCGCTCTGGCCCCCGCCCGGGGCGGGAGGCGGGCCCGAGGCGGAGATCCCTCTCGCGAGCGTGGACCTGCCGTCGCCGCTCGTGGCGGCGCTGGCGCGCTCCCCCGCATCCGCACGCGGCCCGCGGGTGGAGCGGCTCGAGCGGGTTCCGGGCGTGCACTACGTCCTCGTAGTGCCGCTCGCCTCGGCCGAGGTGCTGACCGTAGGCGTCGGGCCCCGCACGCGGCTGATCCCGGCCGACCGCGTCGCGCAGTTCCTCGAAGGCGCTGGTCGCGTCGAGCCGCCGTACCAGATCTCGCTGTCGCTCCCGGAGCCCGGGCGGCCCGAGGCGAGCGCGCGCGTGGTCTGGACGCGGACGGACTGGTCGGTGCGCGGCGAGCGACGGATCGAGCTGCCGGGGGGCATGCGGCACGTGCACCTGCGCGTGGAGCTCAGGAGCCCGCTGTCCCTGGTGGTGCGCGGCGCGCTGGTGGTGGGGGTGGATGTGGTGCTGCTCGCCGTGTGCTGGCTCCTGAGTGTCGTCCTGGCCGAAGGGTGGCGCCCGCGCCTGCCCGCCGTGATCCGGTCTTTGCGGACGAGCTACCGCGTGCAGCTGGCCGCGACGTTGTCGGCGTTTGTCGTGCTGCC
>Ga0209690_1001320_pt1 | contig 13795 bp, 10 predicted proteins | sample GraSoiAngelo_150_FD_186164 | JGI IMG/M metagenome (GOLD analysis project Ga0209690, IMG submission 186164) | Grasslands soil microbial communities from the Angelo Coastal Reserve, California, USA - 14_1009_09_40cm (SPAdes) (version 2) | ecosystem: Environmental > Terrestrial > Soil > Grasslands ...
TGGCGGTCATGGAATTCCTCTGAGTCAAGATGGAATCGCTCCAACGCCTTCTCCCGCTGATCGCGATCCCACCCATTACTTAGAAGCACACCACCGACATCCCAGAAAATCGCGCTGATCTCAGCCAAACAAGTCCTCCGCAACCCTCAAGTAATGGCTCCTGGCCGTTGAATTAAACTCTGAGAAATCCCAGTTTCGGAAACGAACATTACCGGGGTCTAGTGCCGGTACACGCTAGTGGTTGGATGATAATTCCGCCAGTCGAACCAATAGTCCTTTAATATCGCGATTCTCTCCAGGCATATTCCGACTGCTGCGCCTCGAATCGAACAGCCTTGGAAATTCCAGTCGCTGCCCGTGTAGGAATCCATGAGAGTCCACTCGCGACTCTCGCTCTTGCGAAAGAGATCGGTCTCGGATCCGTTCACTTGCCTGACAAATCCCCGTACAGATTTCCCGTCGGGGCCGACTGCCAGCAGAATTGGAATTCCGGCAACGCGGTCTTCAATGGGGGACTCCGCGGACATGGCTGTCATTGGATAAGCACGTGAAGTATTGCGAATCTCCAGGCCCACCACGACGTCACGATCCGCCAGGCTGCTTTCTTTAAAGCTGATCACAACGGGAAGCTTGCTGACTTTCGGTTCCCAATTGCTTTCGTAGTTCTTCAGATCGGAACTAACCGGCACGAGTACTTGTCCCGCAGGTGATTCGGTCTTCCATAAGGCGAAAGTCAATTCATCGTTTGCGATCCACTCCAGAGTAGATCCCCTCAGTGGGCCAAAGATCGCCTTCCCCGTAACCTGCTGCCACCAGCTACCGGTTTCATTGTCGCGCATCAGGAAATTCTGGTTGTTGATGCCGGCAAGATAAAAATGAAGAATGCGCCCCGCGACCGTCCGCTTCCACACCAGACCGGTGTGGCACAGCGTTCAGTAGGTCACAGCTATGGGCACCCCGCCAACAGTGTCGTTGACCACATGATGGTAGGCTAACTCCCGAATGGGATAAGCGCGGGAATCGGTGCCCAAACGAACCGCCATCACCATTTCGGAAGCATCCAGCGTTGCGCTCACAGCCGGCTCAAATCCGGGTATAGCTACTGGATGGAACATCCATTCGAAATAATTAATCCGCGCCATGGTTGCAGAAAAAGCGATAAGCAAAAGCCCGGCCACGAAGAAGACTCTTTGCCACCGCGAAACACGCTTCCAGAGCACCACAGCAAGGATCACCGTTAATGCTACTGCGACCATCGTCCACCTAGGCGCGATTTGCTTTACCCCTAATGCGATGGCAAGCGCCCTCGGAGACTGGTATCGAAATGGACGGATGATAAAAGCAGGAATGAGAAATAGGCACGCGCCGAAGAGCACACAAACGGTGAATATGGACATCGGCACAGTGCTGCCACACTTTTTGTCTGCTTGAGATGTCATAGTCGAATCTATCTTGTGATTATATGACCCGACGACACCAAAGGAATTCCTGGGAGGGCGAAAATCAAAAAGCCCCGTTCGCTCCAAGAGCGACCGGGGCTTCTGGTTAGCTTATATCTTTAGTAAGGAGTGAAGTCTTGCCGGTAGTTCACGTTGTCCACGTCGCGGAACATGGGCGTGCCCGGCGGCAAGTTCGCAGGATCCAGGAACAACACGTCAAAGGAGTAATCGCGCGTCGGTGGCGAGTAAACCGTTGTGCAACACTTAAAGATACCGCTGGCGTACTGCGAATAGTACAAGCTGACCAGCGATCCCTGATAGTGCAGAGGCTGACCCCAGCTTTCTATGTAACGCAGGAAGTTGTGTACTCCGCCATCGGTTCCAAAGTCCTGCGATGACGCCCATGTGCCCGGTCGTGGGAATGGGATGTTCTTGCCTCCGGCGATCGCCAGGCGGTACCAGGTCTGATTCGCCGCCCGGTTGCCCGGGATAGTCGTATTAATAGTGCTGTTCAGATCGCTCCATCCATTGGAGAGCAGCGTGACTGCGTCAGCAATTACAGCTGCGGCGGAGTGTGGGTCGGCCCATGCGTTATCGGCAGCGGATGCGTTGTAGTCGCCTTGGATATATACCGGGTTCTCCGAGCCGACGGTGAAGCCTCCCTTGCCATCCGGCCGAGTGGGAAGATTACCGCGCGTGCCGTCCACCAGCTTGAGAACGTGACGAGCGCCTGTGACAGCGTTTTTACGGCCCGTCCTCACGCAGGTTCCAATGCGAGGGGTGAAGGGATTTGGAGAGACAAGGCTGTGCGTAGCGGCAGTAGTTGCGGCGCCGAAGGCCTCACCCACGTTCCACGCTCCCCAGATATCCAGCTTTGCATTCTGGTCAACGTCCTCCGGGGATTGGACAGTGCCCGGGTTATTTGGCTCGAGCGCCCCATCGGGGGTGCCGACCGAAGAAGCGGCATTGACCACGTCCTCGAACCCGTATTCACCAACCTTCGTGTTAGGTAGGACGTTCTTATCCGGCATCATGCCGCGTCGGTCGGAGAAGTACAGAATGTAACCGTTCATTACCGCCCAATCCACTTGATTACCCGTTCCAGGGATTGTTCCAGCAAGCCAATCCCTGAGGTTGCGCACGTCGAGTTCAACTGCATTCATGAGGCCGTTCGGTGTGCAGGTGCCATTCCCTAGGTCGGTGTCACGAGCCTCGCCTTCGCGCGGATCGTAGAAGTTGATCGGAAACCAGTTGTACTGAGTGTTGATTCCGGTAAATGTGACAGGGTCGGTGCCATCCAAAACCCCGTTTCCATTGCGGTCGGCTGGTTCCTGGAACATGAGGATTGCCTTGGGATGAATAGAGTTAGGCCGTCCGGCGGAAGAATCAGGGGGCTGGAGTGGCCGGGCGAATCCGAGTGTCAACCATTCCCGCGTGACCGGATGCCAGGTGCCATCGGCGTACCTGACTTCTACCCGCAGATAGCCATCAACCTGGGGCCATTCTGTTGTCCCCCCAGGCGTCGCAGCGCCGTGAAAATTGGGGGGAAGAACGAAATCAGCATCAGTAGCGGTTCTGGCCTCGCCGAAATAAGCTGTGCCCGCAACGCCAGACACCGTGACGCCGTTTTGTGCCCATCCCGATCCGCTAGGAAGCAGAGTAGCAGGGACCTTGCTGGCTAACTCAACATCATCTGCATCCACGGGCTTGCCGTCGTAATGATTCTCCAGCGGGTTGTCACTTAGCATGACACGAATCTGAGACTGGTTGTACAACCGGGAAGTCGCTAGCGTAGAGCCGGGAAGCTCACCGGGTGCGGGTCGCCGGATGATTTGAACCGGCGTGGCTCCGCCGCCCACAAAAGGTAAAGTGAGGGGCGTGGCGCCAGTGGAATGATTGATGATCCAGCCGTTGTAGGTACCCGTTGAGATTCCGCTCCAAGCCGGGTTATTGGCACTATTTGGGTCTGTGACCTTACTTCCCTGAGCGTATCCTAGGGGAATACAATTCGCCGCTGGCCCCCCGGCGTTACAGCCCGCCGGCGCATTGGGAATATATACGGATCCGGTGTAGTTCGTGGCGGTATCCCAGCCATTCGATAGCCGGGCGCGAATGACCTCTCCGACGGCTGAAAGCTTGTCCTTAAAGGTCAAGCTTGAGCCCGAGGCCAGGAATAGATTGCCATTGGTGTGAACTCGACCAGCAAAAGCGAAATTCGGGCCAGGGAAGTAGCTCAAGTCGCTGTCGGAAAATACGCCGAACTGGAAGACTGGGATCTGCGCTACCTCGACGGTGCGTAGCATATGCACCTGGTCGCCCAAGGGCCGTTGCGCCGTCACGGAAAGCGACATGGGGGTGATTTCGGCAATCAGGCCCGCATTGGGCCCCGACTTTATGGTATCGACCGCGCTTACCGGCGTGCCATCAGGGTTAGTCGGGACGGTGATTGAGTAGTCTACGTAGTTGACCCCTGTGATGGAGGGAGGAGACCCGCCCAAGGCCACGATATTGGCGACGGTTGGCGCCTGACTGGAAGCGTAAAGAGTTGCCAGGTCGGCAGTCATTTTTTCCATGCCGCCTTCCGCAGCATGGTAGGCCAGATTGTTTTCCAGATCGCTGCCGCCGACGCGAGCCTCAGTATTGACCATGTACATCAACCCCATGGCCAAAGCTGACATCAGCACCATTAGCAGCAGAACTGCGATTAGCGTAAATCCGCTTGCGCGGCGTTTTTCTGCACTCATAGCAAATCTCCTGAACCTTTCCCATTCACTGGTATCGGTCGCGGAAGCTCATGTCGCGAACGCTGACCGATGTCGCCAAGTCAACTGCTTGAAAGCTCTGGGTACCACGCATGCCGCTACGAGCGGTCATGCTGATGATGTTGACCTTGCGAATCTGATTGGGGGACTTGCCGCTGGAGAGGCCTGCATCCGGCAAATTGGCGGTTGCAGTTCCAGTAGTCTCATCGAAAATGTCATAAGTAAATTGCAGGTCGGCGATATTCTCTGCCACAGGAACGGGGGGCTGTCCGTTGACCTGCCGCATGAGGCGGGTTGGCGGATCGTCAGCAGTATAGCGAATGCCGTCTGCACCGGGGGGGACATCGACGTAATATGTGATGGCCAAAATCCGGGTTGCTGTCGTTCCCGTTCCTAACGGGTTTGCGGCCACAATAATTGCCTTGATGTTGCCCGTGGCAGCGCCGCTCTGGTTGATTCGCAGCGGATCCAAGTCGGCGAAGTTGATGGTGTTGTTGTCCGGAATTCCTGTAACCTCTCCGATGGCCGATCCTTTGTTATTGCTCAACAAAATTAAATCGCCCACTTTAATTCCATATGCCGGATCCAACAGGGGAGGAACCGCCGGGACGGGCTGTGGATTGGGTGGGATCAGGGAAATTGAGACGCCGTTAGCTCCGAACGCCGTAACCTTGTACAGATTCAGAGCGTAAGTATTGTCGGTGTAGACGACGGTGATGATATCGGTATTGGGACCGCCGGCGCTCGTCGGCAAACCAATGCCTGGACTGGGAACCACTCCGTAAAGATGATTGTTGGGATAGGCGATGCCGGCAGGGAATGGACCGGCGACATAGCACGCCGTCTGGCTGCAACCGTACTTCGAATTGGTCCCGGTGGCGGTCGGCAACTGCACGCCGCCGACCGGTAGGCCCGCACCCGCGAGACTGATGTCTTTGCTGGTCAGACCGACGGCGGCACGCCCGTTCTGTTGCATTTCCGCCCGCTGGCTGATTATAAAGCTCGCCTTGAGAGCCTGGCTGAACAGATAGGTCGCCGACGCCAAGATGATCAGTCCCACGAACAGCGTAAAGCCGTGATTAGAATTTTGACGTGAAATCCGCATGTCTCACCCTTCAGTCTTATCGGAACTGCGAGATGTAAGCGCTCATAACGTAAGTCTTCTGCACCTGCCGAAATTGTGGCGTGGTGTAAGTAATCGTGACCGTAGCTTGTCTCAGAAAAGGATTGTTCCCGCCAGTTGGCGAGGGAACTGGCAAAATCTGGATGTCACGTGTGAACTGATTGAGCGGCAGATAGATGTCGTCGCTGGTACCAAGCATCCCGTCAGGACCAGGCGTCTTTAAACACCTGGCTGGTCCTGCGCATTTGGGGTCCGGATCTGCGGTGTCATCCGCCGTGCCCACCAGGCCATCAAGACCGGGATCTTGCAGTACTTGAGGGCCATTTTTGAAAATCCCGCCGTCCGCTACATTCTGAATCTGCGCCCAGGTGACTTGGGAGGTATTGCGCGCCGTGAAGAGGCTTTCCATGGCTTCGGAAGCTACTTGCTTCGCTATCATGTCTTCCTGGGCAGACTGGGTCGCGGCCACGGAAAGGCTAAATACCGCCAACAGCGCGACCAGACCAATCACCAGGATGGCCCCCGAAATCACCACTTCCAACATCATGAAGCCGCATTCCGGCTTGCGAGCTGCGAGTTTTCGCGCGGACCGATTTGAGTTGTTCATATTTGAGTCCACTGCCATGTTCCTGCAGTTTGATTCTTGTATAACTTCCACCCTCGAAGACGACCGCTAAGGCCGTAAAGAGTTACGGCACGCGAGGTCCCGAACTCTCCTACGCGGGAGATATAAACCACACCGTTGTTGATTCTGCCTATGTTGTCGTAAGCCCCACCATCGGGTTTGAAGTAAATGACATTGCTTCCACCCGGGCCGTTGTTGACGTTAAAGTCGATGGGAAAAGCGCCAGTCCCGAAATTGTCTGGCGTGCTACCCACTGCCACCTGAAGAAACTGAACGTCTGGAGGAAGGGTAGTTGTGCTGATAAGGGGGCCGACAGCCCCTGCATTCAGGATGTTCAGCGTGATATTGTCCGGGACGGCTGGCGCTCCCCCCGTATTAAACGTCACTAGGTAAGTCTTTCGCTGGTCTACGGCGAGCTGCCGAGCGCGGCGCAATGTCATGAGTGTCGCGTTGTACGCCGTCGTGAGGCGCTGGTCCTTTAAACTCGGCTGCAAGGTAATGAAGCCGATACAGCTGATGATCAGGATGATGGCCAATACGACAGACATTTCGAGCAAGGAGAAGCCGCGGATTCCTCGACGCAGCGAACCTGCGTTCTCGCTTGTATGAGTGCCGCTGAGCTTCTTGTTTACAAACGTCATGCCGCCCCGCCGCTTTGCTTCTCTGTCCACCAAGTTCCGCCGTGTGGGGGTGATAGGGGAAGTGTTCGAACCCCAGAGGAGGAGTGTGCCCGTCGCCCAGTTGCCTGATACAGACTCTTTTCATCGTAGGGACAGTGTTGAAGGGCGTCAAAGCACTAGGGTACAGCGGTGGGGCGCTGGACCTTCGTAACGTAATTCAGATGAGTAACGTTAGTAATCCGATAGGTTTCGTGACGGGTGCCACCATCAAATGCCTGGCTCAACACCCTTCAGACAGGTCAATATCTGACTTTCAGTGCAGGTGTTCTCTTACCGTCACATTTCTACATATGACATCGGCAGGAAAAATCACAACGAATGATCTGCCGCACCAGGTGCATGCAATCATCAGTTAACGAATCGAACCATCGTAAGAATGTGGCAGTTACGTTTTACCGTTTTCGTGGCACATTGTCTTTGTTTCGGCTGTGAAACCGCCTACTTGCTTGGGGATTACCGCAGTAACTTGTCGCCGCGGGTATGTGATCCTAGGATTCTGAGAATATGGTACTTAAGTCCCTCTTGGTGTGCGCCGACGATAATGCGGCAGAAATACTGCGGAGCATCTTAGAAGAGCTCGATATCGAAGGCGAGCGCTGCTGCGATTTTGTTTCCGCTGCGGCAAAGCTGTCTGAGGCTCGGGTGGACGCCATTATTGTAGATTGTGACGACTACAAGTCTGCGACTGAAGTTCTGAAAAAAGCCCGGCTCTCACCACTTAACGGGACCTCGCTGGTAATTGCGCTGGTTCACAACCACGACGACGTGCGACGGGTATTTGCGATGGGTGCGAATTTCATCTTGTATAAGCCGATTTCCGTAGAGCGTGCCAGAAGCAGTCTGCGTGCGGCGCGCGGTCTAATGCGTCGCGAGCGGCGGCGGCATCCTCGCATTCCAGTGCACACCGCAGCCGGCATCGCATACTCTAATGTAGAGAGCGCCGGCGCTACACTGATTGACTTAAGCGAAGAGGGAACAGCAATCCAAAGCCAGTGTAAATTGCCAGCTTCTGAAAAGGTTTACTTCCAATTCACTTTACCTGGACATAGCAGCGTGGTGCGCCTGGCCGGCGAAGTTGTGTGGCAAGATTCTTCGGGCAGAGTGGGAGTGCGCTTTGTTGACGTGCCGCAGACGTCCCGCAAACTGCTGAAGGAGTGGCTGCGCCAGAATGCTTTTCGAGAGGCAAAACCCGTTCCGCGAGTGCCGGCGCGCATCGAACAGCCAGCAGTTTCCAAGGGGTCAGATCCAGTTTCCAAACCCGCTGACGCGGACGATGGACTGGCTCGCTTTCGCGCCACACCTGGTGATCGCCGTGGCGAATCCCGTCACGCCTGTCAACTCGGAGCTGAGGTCTACCAGTTGGGCATCCCCGTTCCGCATCGTTGCAGCTTGAGCGATATCAGTGAGGGCGGTTGTTATGTGGAAACGAGTTCCCCATTTCCTCCGGAGACAGGAGTCGAAATCCTGGTCCGTACTCGTGACCTGAAAATACGTACTCGTGGCATCGTACAATCGGTACATCCCGGGTTTGGAATGGGAGTACGGTTTAAACCGAAAACGGCGGAGGAGCGCGACGATGTGCAACAGTTGATCAGCCTGTTGCATGCGCAACAGGCCCTCGAGCCGGGATTGCCTTGAGCGCGCCAGCAGCCACCTGGCTTTTTTAGCTGTGGCTGTGAATTTCACTCCACTGGTTAGATGCTCCGAACCTTTTGCTCAAGCGCTGCAGTCTGGAAGTAGTGCAGCGACATTTGCAATCCCACTTCCAGATCAATCTTTGGCTCCCAATCAAGCAATCTTTTCGCTTTACTGATATCAGGCCGTCGCTGCCTGGGATCATCTTGTGGCAAAGCTTCGAATCGTATTTTGCTTTTGGAGCCGGTGACGTCTAATACGCGGCGGGCACACTCAAGAATCGTGAATTCGTTCGGATTACCGATGTTTACCGGCTCGTGCTCTGATGATCTTGCCAGCCGCATGATGCCTTCGATCTCGTCGCTGACGTAGCAGAAACTTCGGGTCTGGCTGCCATCACCGTAAACTGTTAACTCCTCGCCGCCTATTGCTTGTTTCATGAAATTGGGGATAACGCGCCCATCATTGACTTGCATCCGCGGACCATAAGTATTGAAGATGCGAAGGATTCGGGTGTCAATGTGGTGATAGCGATGGTAGGCCATGGTGGCTGCTTCGGAGAAACGCTTGGCTTCGTCATATACAGATCTCGGGCCAATCGGATTCACGTGGCCCCAGTAGGTTTCTTTTTGCGGGTGCTCGAGCGGGTCTCCGTAGCACTCTGAAGTGGAAGAAATCAAGTATTTCGCGCCATATTTCCTGGCGATTTCCAAAGCATGAAATGTGCCCAGCGAACCCACTTTCAGGGTGGCGATTCCATGAGCCATGTAGTCCACCGGACTTGCCGGGGATGCGAAGTGAAATACGTAGTCGACCCTGCCGCAATCAAAGGGTTCACATATGTCCAGTTGCTTTAGCTCAAAGCGTGGTTCGTTACGCAGATGATGTAGATTGGTCAATCGACCAGTGAGGAGGTTATCGACGGCAATTACCGAATAACCTTCTCCCAGCAATGCATCACAAAGATGTGAGCCGAGGAAGCCGGCTCCGCCGGTGACCAGGGCGCGTTGGGCGGTCATGCTTTCTTGTAGTTGTTCCGCAAAATACCGCCCGCGCCAGCGGGCTGGTTCTCCGGAATTGCGGGAAGGCGTCCCACGCTGTAGTAGGTAAAGCCGTGCTCGGCCATAAACTCCGGTTGGTACAAGTTTCGGCCATCAATCACTATCGGATACTTCAGCTTTTCGTTCAAGCGTTCCAGATCCAGTGAGGCAAACTCGTCCCATTCGGTCAGTATAAGGAGGGCGTCCGCGCCGCTCGCCGCTTCATAGGCATTTTCTGCGAATTGAACCCGAAAATTGAGGATCTCGCGGGCCCGGTCCATGGCGGCGGGGTCGTATACCGTAATTTGGCAGCCTTCCTGGAGAAGCATCTGGACCACAAGCATGGCTGGCGACTCGCGGATATCATCGGTACCACCCTTGAACGCGAGTCCCAACACGCCGAGTCGCTTTCCGCGCAATGTCCATAGGGCGCTGCGCACCTTCCGTAGAAAACGTTGGCGTTGCTCTTCATTGATTTTCATCACTTCGTCGAGCAATCGGAAATCGTAACCACACTCCCGCGCCACGGATCGGAATGCCATCAGGTCTTTTGGAAAACACGAGCCGCCGTACCCAATGCCGGGATTCAAAAAACGAGGCCCGATTCGCGGGTCGCTTCCGATTCCCTGGCAAACCTGCTGAACGTTCGCGCCGACGGATTCGCATATCGAAGCCACCGCGTTAACGAACGAAATCTTCATTGCGAGAAATGCGTTTGAAGCATGTTTGATGAGTTCTGCGCTCTTTGTGCTCGTGACAATTATGGGTGCAGGAATGCGGGCACGATCAGGCTGGGGTACAGCATCCTGGCGCTGGTAGTAAGTGCCATCAGTGAGCGGCTTGTAGATTGCTCGAAGCACTGACGCGCAACGCTCGCTGTCCACTCCAACCACGATTCGATCCGGGTAAAGAAAATCTGTTACCGCCGTACCCTCCCGCAGAAATTCTGGATTGGAGGCGACATCGAAGGCGGCGGGGTCGGTTCCATTGCGCAAGATGATCTTGCGGATCCATTCGCTCGTGTACACCGGAACCGTGCTCTTCTCGACCACCACTTTGTACTCATTCACCGCTCCCGAAATTTCGCGCGCAACTGACTCTACGTACGATAGGTCGGCGTCGCCGCTGTCTGTGGGAGGCGTACCGACCGCAATAAATATGGCGGCACTGCTACGTACGGCCTCGTGCAAGTCGTCTGAAAAATGCAACCGGCGGCCGGAGTGTCGCCGAAGGAGTTCCGGTAGGAAATATTCGTGAATCGGGACAACTCCAGCTTTAAGCGAGGCCAGCTTCTGCTGGTCGTTGTCCACCAGGATCACGTCATGTCCGAGATCAGCAAAGCAAGCGCCTGCCACCAGACCAACATACCCCGAACCTACAATCCCAATTCGCATTGACTTAGACGCTCCCGTCAAATCGGCACAAACCCGGATTATGGCGCTACTTAATTCGTGACATTAATGAAACCAACTGTTTATTTTGTCAAAGTTTGCTCAAAAACCTTTGCAAACAGATCCGGGTTGGCATTTTTAAACAAAACTCATTCGCGTAGGGTCGTTACTCGGCTACTTTAGCATCCTTTCCCTCCAGGAGGGAGGACAGAGAAGAGAGTAATGACCTGCCTGGTCATCCGGGTTTCAAAATGGAAAACTGCGCAGCTAGTGGAGTCAGATCCTGTCCCGCCGGTGTGCTGAAGGCGTCATGGAGCGGATTGCCTCAGGTGTTTGATGTTGACATCCAGTCTGATTCGCGTAAAACTCCGCATTAGTCAGCGTGACTGCGGATTTTTCCAAAAACAGTACTCGCTTGAAGAATGGCCGTAAGGACGGCCGAGCAAAGGACGGAGATTTGCGTTGTGAGTGCCCGTGGTACTCGCTTGGCAGATTAACCCATGTCGCGGCCAGATCTGGCGAACAGTGCCCTCAACGACGAAATCCCCTCCGTAGATGTAAACGGCCTGCGTTTGAAGAAGCCTGAAATAACCTACGACTTGCCATACCTGGCTGCAATACTTGCCGAGCACGGCGGCGGGATTGTCTCTGCAGAGCTGGCTCTTGACCTCGTTCTCAATGAGATCGTGCAACAAGCCCGGCTGGCGACAGGAGCCACAGGGGCTGCGATCGCGCTCATCCGGGACCATGAGATGGTCTGTCGTGCAACCATCGGGACCAATTCTCCCGACTTGGGGATGCACCTGGATACCAAGTCAGGGTTATCCGGAGCGTGTGTGCAGTCGGCAGCGGTGCAGATCTGCGGCGATACTGAGACGGATGATCGGGTTGATACGGAAGTTTGCCGACAGTTGGGAGTGAGATCGATTTTGGTTCTGCCCCTGCTGGACAACTCAAAGCGAATTGGTGTTTTCGAGATCCTGTCCCCACTGCCCAATGCTTTTGGTGAACGGGAAGTTCAGACCTTACAGGCGCTCGCGAGAAGGATAATCCACAGCACTCATGAAGCCAGCGAAGCCACAAAGCCGATTCCGCTGCAAGGCAACCTGTCTTCATTTTCCGCAAGCCAGCAAATTTCACAGAGTAAGGCTCCGGTGACTCAGCCAGCGATGGGGGCGTTACTCGTCGGTAAAGAACCGAAAGAGCAGGTGCTCAAGGCAGTTCGCCGGCGCCGCGATCCTTTAACGGAAGTTCTGGCCGCGCTGGTAGTAGGGTTCGTGCTTCTCCTGGGATGGAGGTTGGGAAGATCGACCTGGCGCAATTTTCCGCTGTCCGGTGTACGAGTGAACGGTTCGATGGCGCACAATCAAGCGCTTCCACAACCACGGGCTGTTTCAGCGCCGGTAAAACAATCGGAAAATAACAATTCCAAGGAGAGGGCCGTGATTGCGTCAACGGCGAAGCGTAGCCTGCGAACCACGAGTGGCGAGCCCAACGGAACTCCTCCACCTGGGGCGCTTGTCATCTACCAAAATGGCAAAGTGATCTTTTGGGCCCCGCCAGCCACGGAGGAATCGTACACCGGTACGATTCAGGAACGCGCAGACTCCCAAGCAACTCCCAGTCCTGACCAAATCGTAAATCGCGCATTGAAGACGGAATCCGCGAAGCCAAAGTTGTTGCAGGTGTCGCCAGAGGTTGCTGCGAGCCGCCTGATTCATCGTGTGGACCCGCAGTATCCCACAGTAGCTCGCGAGCCACGAGTACAAGGTGTGGTAGCCCTGCAGGCGTGGATCGGCGCTGATGGCTATGTAGGAAAGCTCAAGCTGATGAGCGGCGATGCACGGTTGGCAGAGGCCGCAATCGAAGCCGTAAAGCAATGGCAATATCAACCGTATTACGTGGATGGCCGGGCCGTCGACGTAGAGACGGAGATCACAATCAACTTCACCCTTCCCTGAGGATCACGCCGCGCTCACTGGTTCTGAAGCAAGATCGGTTTGGCTCCTATGGCGACCGTCGAACCGCTGAGCGTGCTGGTGCTGCCGGACAGATCCCGGTAGTTGATGTATTGGGGATCAAAAGTAAAGGAACTGGTGGTACAAACTCCGCCGCTGCAGGATTGCGAAGCATCCCAAACTGCCTGCGCCAGATAACCATTGGGGCGGCTGAATTCACATGTCCACACCGAGCCATTCGCGGTGCAGGGAGAAGTCATAGTCGCACCCACCATCCAGTCGTAAATCTGGCCGTAAGCGGTGCCAGGTTCAAGCACGGTTCCCGCCGCAGAAGGGTTCGTCGGGTCGGGTTTCCACAGCGTACCGAAGGAGCTATTGTTCCACTGGTACCAGTAGAAGCGGGTGGCACCGCTCGACCAGTGCACTAAGTACATGCGGGCGAGAAATGCGGCGCGCATGTCGGGATCGAAAAAGTTGCTCAGTGTGGGATCGCCCCAACTTGCTTCGGTGTCAAACAAGGGCTTCGAGCCTTGCCCGAAGGTGGCGAGAATGGATTTGGTCGAATCCAGGAAACCGACGATATTCTCGGGAACCAGCGGGCTATTTCTCTTTTGTACGTATCCGTGGAAAGCGATTCCATCCACCAGGGGACCGCCGCCAGACTGCAGAAACGATTGCAGAAAGTTTCGGCCGGTTGTGGATTCAATGATGACACTGGGGCTGAGAATGATGGCTTGGGGATCGATGCCCAGAATGATCTGGCGGGCGTCCTGCGCCATGCGCACCGTCTGGGCGACGCTGCCTGTCCAAGTGGGAGGATTGGCGGCTTCGTTCCAGATTTCCCAGTACTTGATGTGGCCGGTCGTGCTGTTGAGATTATGGGTGGCAATGGCAGTGACGAAGTCCTTCCAGTGCTGGTTCGATCCTGTGCCATCGAGATTGAGGTCATTGGGAGGATCGCAAGCGCCGGGAGAGACACCGCAGCTGGTGTCGGTTGGATTGCTGGAAGCCCAGGCGGGAGTCCGTCCAAACGTGTACAGGGTATCCACGTTGTGCAGGCTGGCCTTCGCCAGCCACTTATCGAGCGCAGTCCAATTGTAGACCCCGGGTGCAAGGTTAACGTTGGACCAGGAAACATCACT
>Ga0209690_1001323_pt1 | contig 13765 bp, 9 predicted proteins | sample GraSoiAngelo_150_FD_186164 | JGI IMG/M metagenome (GOLD analysis project Ga0209690, IMG submission 186164) | Grasslands soil microbial communities from the Angelo Coastal Reserve, California, USA - 14_1009_09_40cm (SPAdes) (version 2) | ecosystem: Environmental > Terrestrial > Soil > Grasslands ...
CTGCAGATCGGTCGCGTTGACGAGATACTCGCTGGTCACCCCGAACCGTCCGGAGGCGACCTGCTTGACGGCGCTGCGGCGCCAGTCTCCGTTGGGATCCCGCCGGTACCGGGCCGGATCCTCGCCGCCCTCACCGGTGTTGGACCTGCCGCCGATCCGGTTCATCGCGATCGCGAGCGTCTCGTGGGCCTCCTGGCTGATCGAGCCGTAGGACATGGCGCCGGTCGCGAAGCGCTTGAGGATCGACTCGACCGGCTCGACCTCCTCGATCGGGATCGGCGTCCGAGCCTCCACGAGCTCCATGAGCCCCCGCAGGGTCGCCAGCCGGCGGCTCTGGTCGTCGCAGAGCCGAGAGTACTCCGTGAAGAGCGTGTAGCTCCCCGAGCGGGTCGAGTGCTGGAGCCGCGCGATCATGTCGGGGTTGACCATGTGGTGCTCGCCGTCGCGCCGCCACTGGTACTCGCCTCCCCAGGGGAGGTCCGCCGCGCCGACGGGCCGCTCGGGGAAGGCGTGCGCGTGCCGGCGGCTGGCCTCCTCGGCGATGACGTCGATACCGATGCCCGACACCCGGGACGCGGTCCCGGTGAAGTAGCGATCCACGAGGTCCCGGCAGAGACCGACGGCCTCGAAGATCTGCGCGCCGCAGTAGCTCTGCAGGGTCGAGATCCCCATCTTGGCCATGACCTTCAGGATCCCCTTGTTGAGCGCCTTGATGTAGCTCTTGACGGCCTTCGCGTGGTCGATCCCGGTGAGGATCCCCTGGCGGATCATGTCGTCCAGGGTCTCGAAGGCCACCCACGGGTTCACGGCGCCCGCGCCGTACCCGATGAGCAGACACATGTGGTGGACCTCGCGCGCGTCACCCGTCTCCACGACGAGGCCGCAGCGCGTGCGCTCGCCGCGCCGCACCAGGTGATGGTGCACGGCGGCCGTGGCCAGGAGGCTCGGGACCGCCGCCCGCTCACGGCTCTGCCCCCGATCGGACAGGATGAGGATGTTGGCCCCGTCGGCGATCGCCTGGCTCGCCTGCCTCTGGAGGCTCTCGAGCGCACGCTCGAGCCCGGCGGCGCCCTCGGTGACCGGCCAGAGCATCGGCAGCGTGAACGATTTGAAGCCGCGCGCGCCGACGTGAGTGAGCTTGGCGAGCTCGGCGTTCGAGAGCACCGGATCCTTGAGCACGATTTGCCGACAGGACGCCGGCTCCGGGTCGAGGAGGTTCGCCTCCGGCCCGACCGTGGACTCCATTGCGGTGACCAGCTCCTCGCGGATCTGGTCGAGCGGCGGGTTGGTGACCTGAGCGAAGAGCTGCTTGAAGTAGTCGTAGAGCGGCCGGGGTCGGTCCGACAGGACCGCCAGCGCGGTGTCGGTCCCCATCGAGCCCACCGGCTCCTCGCCGTTCTTGGCCATCGGCAAGAGGAGAATGCGGAGGTCCTCGTGGGTGTAGCCGAAGGCGATCTGACGCTGGAGCACCGTCTCGTGGTCCGGCGCGGGAGCCGGGTGCTCGGGCAGCTCGTCCAGACTCACCGAGTTCTCCCGCAGCCAGGTTCCATAGGGCAACTCCCCCGCGAGCTCTCCCTTGATCTCCTCGTCGTCGACGATCCGCCCCTTCCCGGTGTCCACGAGGAAGATGCGCCCGGGGTGCAGCCGCTCCTTGACGAGGATGCTCTCCGGCGGCACGTCGAGGACGCCGACCTCGGAGGCCATGATGACCAGGTCGTCCTTGGTGACGTAGTAGCGCGACGGGCGGAGCCCGTTCCTGTCCAGCACGGCGCCGATCACGGTGCCGTCGGTGAAGGCGATCGACGCGGGGCCGTCCCACGGCTCCATCAGCGAGGCGTGGTACTCGTAGAACGCCCGCCGCTCGGGGCTCATCGCCTCGTGGTTCTGCCACGGCTCCGGAATCATCATGAGAATCGCGTGCGGTAGCGACCGGCCGTTCATCACGAGGAACTCGAGGACGTTGTCGAACGTGGCCGAGTCCGACAGCCCCTCGCGGGTCACGGGCAGCACCTTCCTGAGGTCGTTGCCGAGGAGGTCCGAGCGGCAGAGCGCCTCGCGGGCGCGCATCCAGTTGATGTTGCCGCGGAGCGTGTTGATCTCGCCGTTGTGGGCGATGTAGCGGTAGGGGTGCGCGAGCGGCCAGGAGGGGAACGTGTTGGTGCTGAATCGCTGGTGCACGAGCGCGAGCGCCGACTCGACGTCCGGGTCGGCGAGGTCCGGGTACATCGTCACGATCTGGTCCGCGCTGAGCATCCCCTTGTAGATGAGCGTGTTCGAGCTGAGGCTCGGGATGTAGGCGAACGTGTTCTCCGGGATGTCGAGCGCCGCCACCGCCTTCTCGAAGAGTTTGCGGATCACGTAGAGTTTGCGCTCGAAGCCGGCGTGGTCGCGGACTCCGGCGCCGCGGCCGATGAACACCTGCGTGATGCAGGGCTCGACCGAGCGCGCCGTGGCGCCGAGCAGCCGGTCGTCGGTCGGAACGTCGCGCCAGCCGCAGAGCCGCTGCCCCTCCTCCTCGACGATCGAGTGCAGCAGCGCCCGTACCTTGTCGCGCGGCTCGGGATCGCGCGGGAGGAACACGAGGCCGCAGCCGTATTCCTTGGGTTGGGGCAGGGGGATCCCGAGCCGGTCGCACTCCCGGCGAAGGAACTTGTCCGGGGTCTGGAGCAGGATGCCGGCGCCGTCGCCCGTATTCGGCTCGCACCCGCACGCGCCCCGGTGGAGCAGGTTGATGAGGACCCCGAGCGCCTGGCGGACGATCGTGTGCGACTTCTTGCCCTTGATGTTGACGACGAATCCGACGCCACAGGCGTCGTGCTCGTCACGCGGATCGTACAAGCCCTGGGCGGGCGGCTGGCCGGGCACCGTTGCCGGAGGCGTGCGGCGCTCTACTCCCCTCATCCTGCACCCCTTTGTGAACAGTTGCACGATAGTACGCGTGCTCCCACTATTAGTCATCCCAAAAAGTTAGATGGTGGGTATCAGCTAGTCTTATAGTAAAATCCCCGCGTGCATCTGGAGACGCTCCGCCTCTACTGCGACGTGGTCCGGCTCCGCTCGTTCTCGCGAGGGGCCGAGCAAAACTTCGTGTCGCAGTCGGCCGCGAGCCAGGCGGTCCAGCAGCTCGAGACCGAGCTCGGGGTGGCGCTGATCGATCGGACCAAGCGGCCCTTCGTCGTCACGCCCGAGGGCGAGGCCTTCTACGCGGCGTCCCGCGCCATCCTCGAGTCGTGGGAGAAGGCCAAGGGGGAGGTGGCGGCCGTGAAGGCGCGCGTCGACGGCACGGTGCGGGTCGCCGCGATCTACTCCGTCGGGCTCCACGACGTGAGCCGGCACGTGCAGCGCTTCATGTCCCTGTACCCGGAGGCGCGGGTGCAGCTCGAGTGCCTGCACCCCCACAAGGTCGTCGAGGCGGTCCTCGGCGGCGAGGCGGACGTCGGGATCATGTCCTACCCGCCGACGAATCGCGCCCTCTCGATCGTCCCGCTCCGGGCCGAGCCCATGGCGTTCGTGTGCCACCCGAACCACCGGCTGGCGCGCCATCGTCTCGTGCGGCCCACGGACCTCAACGGCGAGACGTTTGTCGCGTTCGACTCTGGGCTGACGATCCGCAAGGCGATCGACCGCGCGCTCCGTGCGCACAACGTCAAGGTCACCACGGTCATGGAGTTCGACAATATCGAGACGATCAAGCAGGCGATCACGATCGCGGCGGGAGTGTCGATCCTGCCCCGGCACACCGTCCAGAAAGAAGTCGGGATCCGGACGCTCAGCGTCGTCCCGCTCGCGATTCCCGACCTGGTCCGGCCCGTGGGGATCATCCACCGCCGGCAGAAGCCGCTGACGCCGACCGTGAGCCGATTCATCGAGCTCCTGCGCGAGGCGAACGAAGAGCCCGCGCGCGCTAGGGCGGGACTCGCCGCGCGAAGGGGAGTAGGATTGGAGCGAGGCTCGTTCGGGAAAGAGGGGGAGAGCCATGGGTGAGTTCGAGGACGAATACTCGGCAGCGCTCGAAGGCGAAGTCCGCGAGACCAGGGGGGCGCTCCTGAACGACACGATCAGCGTGCTCGGTCCGGCCGATCCGATCTGCCTGCCCGGGACCGCGACGGTCCACGAGGCGGTCGAAACGATGCTCGCCCGCCGTCAGGCAGGGGTGCTGATCACGGACGCCGCGGGACGGCTGACGGGCATCTTCACGGAGCGCGACGTGCTCACGCGCGTGGTCGGCAAGGGCCTCGACGCGCGCAAAACGGTGCTCGACAAGGTGATGACCCGTAATCCCGAGGCGCTCACGGCGCGGGACCGCGTGGCCTACGCCGTCCACTCGATGAGCGTCGCCGGGTACCGCACGGTGCCGCTCGTCGACGCCGAGCGGCGGCCGATCGGCGTGGTCACCGTGAACGACGTGATCCGCTGGCTGGCCAACCTGTTTCCGGAAGCCGTCCTGAACCTGCCGCCCGGCGACACGCTCAAGAGGCCCAGCGAGATCGACGCGGGGTAGGGTACAAACCTTGCCCGTAGGGAGAGCGTCCGATAAAATCATGATGGTCTGCCCGACTTGGAGCGCACTGACCGCAGTCGGGCAGCCTCTGAAACGAAACCCGAGGCCCCGATGTCCGCGGTCTGCGCGTGCGCCTGAAACCGAGCGAGGAGACGAGCGTCGATGAGTGAAACCGCGGCCCCCGCCAAGGGCAAGTCGCTGAAGGAGCTGGATCGTGCCGTCGTCCGCTTCGCCGGCGACTCCGGCGACGGCATGCAGCTGACCGGCGAGCAGTTCACGACCGAATCCGCGTGGGCCGGCAACGACATCGCGACCTTGCCAAACTTCCCCGCCGAGATCCGCGCCCCCGCGGGCACGTTGTTCGGCGTCTCCAGCTTCCAGCTTCAGTTCGGGAGTCAGCGCGTCTACACGCCCGGCGACCGGCTCGACTGCCTGGTGGCGATGAATCCGGCCGCGCTCAAGGTGCACCTGCGCGACCTCAAGCCCGGCGGGCTGCTCGTCGTCAACACCGCGGCCTTCGACAAGCGCAACCTCGACAAGGCGGGCTACGCCGCGAACCCCCTCGAGGAGTCGACGCTGGCCGAGCGCTACCGGCTCCACAAGGTGGACATGACGGCGCTGACCTACGAGGCGATCAAGGACCTGCCGCTCGGCGCGAAGGAGAAGGACCGAACCAAGAACTTCTTTGCGCTCGGCCTGGTCTCGTGGATCTACACCCGGCCGCTCGAGCCCACGCTCGAGTGGATCACGAAAAAGTTCGCGAAGAACGCGTCCATCGCCGAGGCCAACACGCGCGTGCTGAAGGCGGGCCACGCCTACGGCGAGACCGCCGAGATCTTCGCCGAGCACTACACGATCGAGCCGGCGGAGATGGCGCCGGGGCTCTACCGGGCGATGACCGGCAACCGGGCTCTCGCGTGGGGGATCCTGGCGGCCGCCCAGCGCTCGAAGATCCCCGTGGTGTACGGCGCCTACCCGATCACGCCGGCGAGCGACATTCTGCATGAGCTCGCGCTCCACAAACGGTTCCGCGTGCGCACGATCCAGGCCGAGGACGAGATCGCCGCGGTCACGGCGGCGATCGGCGCGGCCTTCGGGGGGGCCATCGGCGTCACCGGGTCGAGCGGCCCGGGCATCGCGCTCAAGGGCGAGGCGATCGGCCTCGCGGTCACGGCCGAGCTGCCGCTCGTGATCTTCGACATCCAGCGGGGCGGCCCGTCGACGGGACTGCCCACGAAGACCGAGCAGGCGGATCTGATGCAGGCGCTGTACGGCCGCAACAGCGAGTCGCCCGTCGTCGTCCTGGCGCCCGCGACACCGGGGGACTGCTTCTACATCGCCTACGAGGCCGTGCGCGTCGCGACGAAGTACATGGTCCCGGTGATGGTGCTGAGCGACGGGTTCCTGGCGAACGGCTCGGAGCCGTGGCTCATCCCGGATCCCGAGACGCTGCCGCCGATCGAGATCGGCTTTCGGACGGAGAGCGCCGGGTTCTTCCCGTACCTGCGCGACCCCGCGACGCTCGCGCGTCCGTGGGTGCGCCCCGGGACGCCAGGGCTCGAGCACCGCATCGGCGGGATCGAAAAGCAGGACGTCACGGGCAACATCTCCTACGACCCCGAGAACCACGACCACATGGTCCGGACGCGCGCGGAGAAGGTGCGGCGCGTGGCCCAGGAGATTCCCCCCACGACGATCAACGGCCCCGCGACCGGCGACCTCCTCGTCGTCGGCTGGGGCGGGACGTATGGCGCGATCACGGCGGCGGTCGAGCGCGCGCAGACGGAGGGCAGGACGGTCGCCTCGATCCACCTCCGCTACATGAACCCGCTGCCGCCCGACCTCGGCCAGATCCTGCGCGAGTACCGGAGGGTGCTCGTGCCGGAAATCAACAGCGGCCAGCTCGTCCGGGTGCTCCGCGCCGAATACCTGGTGGACGCCGTCGGCTTCAACCGCATGCGCGGCCTGCCGCTCGCGAGCGAGGAGATCCTGGAAGCCATCAACCAGCTGGTGGGGAGCCCAACATGAGCGCGGGCGGCGCCGAGGCGAAGGAAGCACCCAAGTACACGAAGAAGGACTTCGAGTCCGACCAGGACGTCCGGTGGTGCCCGGGCTGCGGGGACTACGCGATCCTCTCCGCGGTGCAGAAGACGATGCCGGACCTCGGCATCCCGAAGGAGGACATCGTCTTCATCTCGGGGATCGGCTGCTCGAGCCGGTTTCCGTACTACATGAACACCTACGGGTTCCACACCATCCACGGCCGCGCCCCGGCCGTCGCCACCGGGCTCCGGCTGGCACGCCCGGATCTCAAGGTGTTCATCGTGACGGGGGACGGCGACGGGCTGTCGATCGGCGGCAACCACATGCTCCACGTGCTCCGCCGAAACGTGAACGTGACGATCCTGCTGTTCAACAACCGGATCTACGGCCTCACGAAGGGTCAGTACTCGCCCACGAGCGAGCTCGGCAAGGTCACGAAATCCACGCCGCTCGGCTCCGCCGATCGCCCGGTGAACCCCCTCGCGTTCGCGCTCGGCTGCGGCGCCACCTTCGTCGCGCGCACGGTGGACCGCAACATCGCGCACATGGAGGAGATGTTGAGGCGCGCCGCCCACCACAAGGGCGCCGCGTTCGTGGAGATCCTCCAGAACTGCAACGTGTACAACGACCTCGCGTGGAACGTGATGTACGACAAGGAGCAGAAGCTCCAGTACGAGCTCCGGCTCGAGCCCGGCAAACCCCTGCTCTTCGGGCCGCAAGACGACCGACGGGCCGTCATCATGGACGGCGTCCGGCCGAAGGTCGTCAAGGCGAAGGACGTCGCGGCGAGCGCGCTCTGGGTCCACGACGAGACCAACGTGAACGCGGCGAAGCTCCTCGCGGACCTCTTCGCTCCAGACTTCCCGGTCCCGATCGGCGTGCTGGCGGCGGTCACGGGGCCCGTGTACGAGGAGATCATGCTCGACCAGGAGCAGAAGGCGATCTCGGAGCGCGGGCCGGGCGACATTGCGAAGCTCCTGACCTCGGGGGACACCTGGCGCATCTCCTGAGCGCCGCCTCCGACCGTGTGACCACACTTGCCGGCATCCCTCGGGGAGCCGGCAAGGTCGTTTTCGGGTAAGGTGATGCCATGCCGCTAGGTCCCGGTCTCCTCGACGAGCTCCGGCGGATCCTCGGCCCGGACGGCCTCGTCGCCTCCGCGGAAGGGCGACTCGTCTACGAATGCGACATGCACACCTTCTACAAGGGCGCGCCCGACGTCGTCGCCCTGCCCGAGAGCACCGCCGAGGTCGTGGCGATCGTGCGCCTCTGTCGCGGCGAGCGCGTGCCCATCGTCCCGCGCGGCTCAGGCACGGGCCTGATCGGCGGCGCCATGGCGCCCCTCGGCGGGGTGATGATCGGACTGAACCGGATGACCCGGATCGTCGAGATCGACCTCGCGAACCGCGCGGCGACGGTCCAGCCGGGGCTGATCAACCTCTGGCTCACGCGCGCGGTGCAGGAGCGGGGATGGTTCTTCGCGCCCGATCCCTCGAGCCAGATGGTCTCGTCCATCGGCGGCAACGTGTCGACCAACGCCGGCGGGCCGCACTGTCTCAAGTACGGCATCACCGCCAACCACGTCCTGGGGCTCGAGCTGGTCACGGGCGCGGGTGAGGTCGTGCGGCTCGGCGGGAAGGTCGCCGACCGCGCGGGCTACGACCTGACGGGCGTCGCCGTCGGCTCGGAGGGGACGTTCGGCCTCGTGACGGCGGTGACGGTCCGGCTCCTCCACACGGCCGAGGCGGTCCAGACGATCCTCGCCTCCTTTGGGTCCATCGAGGAGGCGTCCGAGGCGGTCTCGGCGATCATCGCCGCGGGCATCATCCCGGCGGCCCTGGAGATGCTCGACGAGCTGATGATCCGGGCGATCAACGAGGGGACGGGTGCCGGATATCCGAAGGACGCGGGCGCGGTGCTCCTCATCGAGCTGGACGGCCCGCGCGCCGAGGTCCTGGCGCAGGCGGAGCGCGTGGCGACGATCTGCCGCGAGCGCGGCGCTCTCGACGTCAGAGTCGCGCGCGACGAGAGCGAGCGCGCGCTCCTGTGGAAAGGACGCAAGGAGGCGGCGGGCGCGGTGGGGCGCCTCGCGCCGACGTACCTGCTTCAGGATTGCGTGGTGCCGCGCTCCAGGCTCCCCGAGATCATGCGCGCGCTCCGCGCAATCGCCGAGCGCCACCGCGTGCAGATCGCCAACGTCTTTCACGCGGGCGACGGCAACCTCCACCCGCTCATCCTCTACGACGACCGGAACCCCGAGGAGCTCGAGCGCGCGAAGGCGGCGAACGAGGCGCTGCTCCACGCCTGTATCGCGATGGGCGGCACGATCACGGGCGAGCACGGCGTGGGTCTCGACAAGGCCAAGAATCTCCCGCTCCAGTACGGCGAGGCCGATCTGAACTTCATGGCCCGGCTGCGCCGCATCTTCGACCCCGACCGGATCATGAATCCCGGTAAGCTGCTCCCCTCGCATCCGGCCTGCGGCGAGGGGTTCCGCCCGGCGCGGCCCCGTGTGCCGGAGGGCGCGTGGATCTAGTGCCGGGCACGCTGCGATCGCCCGTGCGGAGTCGCCGAAGCTCGTTGGAGGCGCACTAGCGTGAGCATCCTCGCACGCCCGATCCAGGGCGCGCTCGCGGCGATCGTGGGTCGCGAGGCCTTGGTGGACGACACGGCGGCCCGCGTGAGCGCCGCCGTCGACGGCCTCGTGCCGCGCTGGATCGTCCGGCCGCGGTCACTCGAGCACGTGAGCCGCGTGCTCGCCCTCGCCTGGGACGCGGAGCTAGCCGTCGTGCCCCGGGGCGGCGGCAACGCCCTCGCGCTCGGTCACCCGCCGTCTCGCCTGGACCTGGTCCTCGACCTCCGACGGCTCGATCGCGTCGTCGAGTACAACCCCGACGACCTCACGGTCACCGTGGAGGCGGGGACCACGATGGGCGCGCTCGCGGCGCGCGTCGGGGCGCGACGGCAGCTCCTTCCGCTCGATCCGGCCGGGGTGGAGCGCCGGACGCTGGGCGGGCTCGCGGCGACCGACGCGAGCGGCCCGCTGCGAGCCCGCTATGGCACCATGCGCGACCTGCTGCTCGGAGTGCGTTTCGTCCAGGCGGACGGAGTGATGACCTGGGGAGGGGCCAAGGTCGTGAAGTCCGTCAGCGGCTACGACGTCCCCAAGCTCATGGTGGGCGCCCTCGGGACCCTCGGTGTCCTCGGCGAGCTGACCCTCCGGCTCCACCCCGAGCCCGAGTTCGAGGCGACCTGGCTCGCGGTCTTCACGGACGTGGCCGCGGCGCAGGCCTTCGTCGCGCGCCTCGTGGACTCGACGGTGCAGCCGAGCCGGGTCGAGTTCCTGAACCGCGCGGGCCTCGCCGCCTGCGGCGCCGGCGACGGGCCAGCGGCCGTGGCGGTCTCGATCGGCACGGCGGAGGAGGCGGTTCGTGCCCAGGGCGAGACGGTCGCGCGCTTCGCCCGGGAAGCGGGCGCGTGGCTCCGGCCGCTCGGCGCAAGCTTCTGGGCGGCGCATGCGGAGGCCACGGCGCTGGACGGGGCGATCGTGCTCTCCGTGGGAACCCTCGTGACCCTGGTCGGCGAGACGGCCGCCGAGACCGAGCGCGCCGTCGCGGCGGCCGGGGTCGCGGCGACGCTCACGGGCGCGGCCACGCTCGGAAGCCTCCGTGCCGCGTTCCCCGCGGTGGAGCCTCGAGCCGTCGGGACGCTCGTCGAGCGCCTGCGTGCGTTCCTCGCGCCCGTCGGCGGCGGCGTGATCATCCAGCGCGCGCCGGCGGCGGTGCGCGCCGCCGTCGATCCGTGGGGGCCGGTCGAGCCCGGCGCCCTCTCGCTGATGCGCGGGCTCAAGGACGAGTTCGACGCCAAGCGAGTGCTCAACCCCGGACGCTTCGTCGGCGGACTCTGATGGCGTTGTCGGCGTTCGCCCCGCCCGACGCTCCCGACCTCGAGGAGATCCGGAAGTGCGTCCACTGCGGCATCTGCCTGCCCCAGTGTCCAACGTACCGGGTGCTGGGCGAGGAGATGGACTCGCCGCGCGGCCGGATCTATCTGATGCGGGCCGCGGCCGAGGGACGTCTCACCCTGACCGAGACCTTCACCCGCCACATCGACCTCTGTCTTGGCTGCCGGGCGTGCGAGACTGCGTGTCCCTCGGGCGTCCGCTTCGGCTCACTCCTCGAGGCGACGCGCGCCCAGCTCCGACGCCACGGTCCGCCGCCGAGACGGCGCTTCCTGGACCGATTCATCTATGCGGTGTTCCCGGAGCCGGACCGCCTGGGCGCGGCGCTCGGGCTCTTGCGTCTCTATCGGCGGTCGGGGCTCCAGCGCCTCGTGCGGTCGACGGGGGCGCTGAGGTTCTTCCCGCGGCTCGCCGCGATGGAGGGACTGCTCGGCGACGTGCCGCGCGCCGAGCCGCTCCCGGAGCTCTACCCCGCGCGCGGGCGGCGGCGCGGCCGCGTCGGGCTCCTGACCGGGTGCGTGCAGCGCCACCTGTTCCCCCACGTCAACCGCGACACGGCACGACTGCTGGCGCTCGCGGGGTGGGAGGTCGTGGTCCCGCGCGGCCAGGGGTGCTGCGGCGCCCTCGAGCTCCACGCGGGACGGACCGACGACTTCCGTGCGCGCGCGCGACGGCTCGTGGCGACGTTCCCCGACGACGTCGACTGGGTCGTGACCAACGCGGCGGGGTGCGGGTCGGCGATGAAGGAATACGGCCACTGGGTGCGGGAGGCGAGCGGACTCGCGGTGCGGACGCGCGACGTGACGGAGATGCTCGCGGACGCCGAGCTGCCGCTCGGCAGGCTCGAGCTGACCGTGACCTATCACGACGCCTGCCACCTCGCCCACGGCCAGCGCGTGCGTCAGGAGCCGCGGCAGCTCCTCCGGCGGATCCCCGGCCTCAGGCTCGTGGAGCTCGCGGAGAGCGACCTCTGCTGCGGAAGCGCGGGGGTGTACAGCATCCTCGAGCCCGGGATCGCGCGCGAGCTCCTGGAGCTCAAGATCACGCGGATCGCGGAGACGGGGGCCACGGTCGTGGCGACGGGGAATCCCGGCTGTCTCATGCAGATCGCTCAGGGCGCTCGTGCGCGCGGCCTGGACGTCACGGTCGTCCATCCCGTAGAGTTGCTGGTCAGATCCATCGACGGGGAGGCGATATGAGGAGCGGGGCCACGCCGCGCCTCGTCTCAGGCCACCCATCGAGTGTCGAGGGCTCGAGGCCCCCGGGACCATGAAGATTCGCGTGAAGATCGCGCTCGCCACGACGGCGCGCGCCCAGCTCGACCTCTACTGCGTCGCGCCGGGCCAGGCCCAGACGCCACACCGCCACGTGGATCAAGACAAGATCTACTACGTGCTCGAGGGGCGCGGGCGCTTCCGCGTGGGCGCCGACGAGGAGACCGTCGAGGCGGGCGAGGCGGTGGTCGCCCGGGCGGGAGTCGAGCACGGCCTCGTCAACGACGGCCGGGTCCCTCTGGTCGCCCTCGTCGTCGTCACGCCCCCGCCGCCGCACCCGCCTCAGGCCACCCACGATCGCTCCGGTCTCGCGGCACCCGATAAATGACGGCGATGCGCGCCTCGCTGATGATCACGTGCCTCGGCGACATGTTCTTCCCCGAGGTGGGCGTGAGCATCGTTCGGCTCCTCCGGCGCCTCGGCGTGACCGTCGAGTTCCCGCAGGGCCAAACGTGTTGTGGGCTGCCCCTCTTCAACTCCGGCTACCACGCCGAGGCGCGCCGTGTGGCGGCACGCACCGTCGCGCTCTTTCGCGACGCCGATCACGTCGTCGTGCCCTCGGGCTCGTGCGCGTGGATGGTCAGGCACGAGTACCCGGGGCTCGTGGGGGAGCCGGAGCTCGCCAGGGACGCGCTCCGTCTCGCGGCGCGGGTCTACGAGCTCTCGCAGTTCCTCGTCCGTGTGCTGGGCCGGTCCGAGTTTGACTCGACCGTGCGCGGACGCGTCACCTACCACGACTCGTGCCACCTCCTCCGAGGACTCCACGAAGCCGAGAGCCCGCGTGAGGTCCTCCGTCACCTCGCGGGCGTCGAGTTCGTCGAGCTGCCGGGCGCCGACGAGTGCTGCGGCTTCGGCGGGTCGTTCGCCGTGCGCCTGCCGGAGGTGTCCTCCCAGATCCTCGAGAAGAAGCTCAGGCACGTCGAGGCGACCGGCGCCGCGTGCCTGGTCGCGTGCGACGCGGGGTGCTTGATGCAGATGGGGGGCGGTCTCCGGCGCCGGGGCTCGCGCGTGCGCGCCCTGCACCTCGCGGAGCTCCTCGACGGGGGCCGGGCGTGAGCCAGGCCGACCTCTCGATCCCGTTCCGCCGGCGCGCCGGCCGCGCGATGGAAGACGCCTTCCTCCAGGAGGCGCTGACCATCGCGACGACGAAGTTCATCGGGCTCCGCCGCGAGGCGTTCGACGCCTTCCCCGAGGGTGAGGGCCTCCGTGACCGGGCGCGGGAGATCAAGGAAGCGACGCTGCAACACCTCGATCGCTACCTCGAGCAGCTGATCGGGAACGTCGAGCGCTTCGGGGGGCGGGTGCACTTCGCGACGACGCCGGCGGAGGCGCGCGCCGTCATCCTCGAGATCGGCCGCCGGGCGGGCGCCCGGATGGCGGTGAAGTCGAAGTCCATGGCCACCGAGGAGATCCATCTCAACGAGGCGCTCGAGGCGGCCGGGATCGTCCCGGTGGAGACGGATCTCGGCGAGTACATCATCCAGCTCGCCCACGAGCGGCCGTCGCACATCATCGCGCCAGCGATCCACAAGACGAAGGGCCAGATCGCCGACCTCTTCGGGAAAGAGCTCAAGCGCACGGTTCCCGCGGATCCCGAGGCGCTCCCGCAGCTCGCGCGGGGCGAGCTGCGGGAGAAGTTCCTCCAGGCGGACCTCGGGATCACGGGGGCGAACTTCGCGGTCGCGGACACGGGCACCGTCGTCCTGGTCACCAACGAGGGCAACGGCCGCATGGTGACCTCGCTTCCCCGTGTCCACGTCGCGGTGATGGGCGTCGAGAAGGTCGTGCCCTCGATGAGCGACCTCATGGTGTTCCTGGCGATCCTCGCGAAGAGCGCGACCGGCCAGAAGCTCTCCGTCTACACGACGCTCGTCCAGGGACCGCGGCGCGCGGGGGAGCTCGAGGGGCCGGAGGAGTTCCATCTGGTCCTCCTGGACAACGGCCGGGTCGATCAGCTCGCGGGGCCGCTCCGCGAGGCGCTCTACT
>Ga0209690_1001329_pt1 | contig 13750 bp, 9 predicted proteins | sample GraSoiAngelo_150_FD_186164 | JGI IMG/M metagenome (GOLD analysis project Ga0209690, IMG submission 186164) | Grasslands soil microbial communities from the Angelo Coastal Reserve, California, USA - 14_1009_09_40cm (SPAdes) (version 2) | ecosystem: Environmental > Terrestrial > Soil > Grasslands ...
CCACGGTCCCGTACTTCACTCCCCGCAGGCTGACGCCGCGCTTGGCGAGCTTCTGCACCAGCACCTCGCGCGCTGCCTCGAGGCGTTGCTCGGTCGAGCTGCGGATCTGGATGCCCCTCTCCTTGTCCTTCTTCTCGAGGTGCGTGTCGGTGCCCTTGAAGTCGTAGCGTTGCTCGATCTCCTTGCGCGCCTGCTGGAAGGCGTTGTCGACCTCCTGCTCGTTCACCTTGTTGACGATGTCGAAGGACGGCATGGCTCCCTCCTCACATCTCGAGCACGACGGGCAGCACCATCGGGCGCTTCTCGAACCCCTTCTTGAATACCGATCGCACCGCGCGCCGCAATGCCTCCTCGACGGAGGCGTGGTCGGTGCGCTGGGGCGGGGAGAGCTCCTCCAGCGCGCCCAGCGCCGCGGACCGCGCCTGCGCGAGCCGCGTCTCGTCCAGCCCGGCCACCCCGCGGCCGAGGAGCTCCAGGTCCCGCAGCAGGGCGCCCGATTTGCGGTCCAGCACGCACAGGCAGACCAGCATGCCGCTGTCGGCGAGCAGCTTGCGATCGCGGAGCACCACCTCGCCCACGTCCGCGAAGGCCCCGCGCGAGTCCAGGTAGATGCGCCCGGCCGCGGCGCCTCCCGGCACCACGGAGGCCGGCTCGCGCTCGCGCAGCTCGATCACGTCGCCGTCCTCGGCGACCAGGCAGCCGCGCGGATCGACGCCGGCCGTCTCGGCGGTGCGCGCGTGCGCGGCGAGCATGCGGAACTCCCCGTGCACGGGCACGAACGATCGCGGCCGCACCAGGTCGATCATCATCCGCTGCTCGCCCTGGCAGGCGTGGCCGGTGGTGTGGATCAGCTCGCCGGAGTCTTCGCCGAGCGTGGAGAGAACGCGGCAGCCGCGCCGGACGAGGTGATCGACGAGATTCGCGACGTCCCGCTCGTTGCCGGGGATGCTGCGCGACGAGAGGATCACCAGGTCGCCCTTCTCCAGCTTGACGGTGGGATGCTCGCCGAGCGCCAGGCGGCTGAGCGCGCTGCGCGACTCTCCCTGCGCGCCGGTGCACACCACCGCCAGCTCCCGCGGCGCGAAGTGGTCGGCCGCCTCGGCGTCGACGAAGAGCTCCGGGGGACAGCGCAGGTAGCCCATGTCCAGCGCGAGGCGGACGTTCTGCTGGATCGAACGGCCCAGCAGGCACACCTTGCGGCCGTGCTGGAGCGCGGCGCGCACCACGCTCTGCACGCGGTGGATGTTGGAGCCGAACATCGCCACCACGATGCGGCCGCGGGCGTACGGCGCCCCAAAAATGCGCGCCAGCGCCTCGCCGACCTGGCTCTCCGAGGCGCTGGTTCCCTCCCGCTCCGCGTTGGTCGAGTCGCTGAGCAGGCAGGCAACGCCCTCTTCCCCGAGCTCCGCGAACCGGCGCACGTCGAGCAGGCGCCCGTCCGGAGGTGACCAGTCCACCTTGAAATCGCCGGTGTGCACCACCGTCCCCGCGGGAGTGCGCAGCGCATAGCCGACGGCATCGGGGATGGAATGGGTCACCTGGAGCGGCTCGACCTCCATCCCGCCCACGCGGGTGGACGCGCGCGGCGACAGCTCCACGAGCCGCGGCGAGATGCCGTGCTCGGCGAGCTTCTCCTTCACTACGGCCAGCGTGTACCGGGTGCCGCAGACCGCCGCGTCCGGGTGCTCGCGCAAAAGGTACGGCAACGCACCGACGTGGTCCTCGTGCGCGTGCGTGAGCAACACCGCCTCCACGGGCGGCCCCGGCATGCGCAGCTGCGCGAAGTCCGGCGTGATGATCTCCACGCCCAGCGCCGCTTCGCCGCCCGGGAACAGCACGCCGCAGTCCACCACCAGGCGCGAGGCAGCCGTCTCGACCAGAAGGCAATTCATGCCCACCTCGCCCAGGCCGCCGAGCGGGACGAGGCGCACGGGTGCGGGCGCGGTCTCCACGGCGGCGCAACTTAGCACCGGGCCTGGCAGGTGGAGCGATCGAGACGCACGTCATCGGGCGGGGCAGGAGGGCGCCTTTGGTGTTACACGCACGCCGTGGACCCGCTCGCCAAGGTGCTCAATCCGGAGCAGCTCGCCGCCGTCCGGCACGAGGGCGGCCCGCTCCTCATCCTGGCGGGCGCCGGCAGCGGCAAGACGCGCGTGCTCACGCATCGCATCGCCCACCTCCTGCGCGAGCGGAAGGCGCGGCCCGCGGAGATCCTCGCCGTCACCTTCACCAACAAAGCGGCCGGCGAGCTGAAGAACCGGGTGGCGAAGCTGGTCGGTCCCGACGCCGAGCGGCTCTGGGTGGCGACGTTCCATGCCGCCGGCGCTCGCATCCTGCGGCGCGAGGCGGAAGCGCTGGCGCTCAACCGGGCTTTCGCCATCTACGACGACGCGGACCAGCTCGCGGAGGTGAAGAGGTCGTGCCAGGAGCTGGGCGTGGACGTGGGCACCGCCCGCCAGCACGCCTCCCGCATCGATCGCTGGAAGAACGCCGGCCTCCTGCCGGGCGAGGTGAAGCCCGCCGACTACGACGTGCCGGGCCGGGTCTCGCAGAAGGTTTACCAGCGCTACCAGCGCGCCCTGCAGGCGGCCAGCGCGGTGGACTTCGGCGATCTGATCGTCCGGGTCATCGAGCTGTTCCGCAAGCATCCGGACATCGCGCAACGCTACGCCTCCCGCTTCCGCCACATCCTGGTCGACGAGTTCCAGGACACCAATCCAGCGCAGTACCAGCTCCTGCGCATGCTCGCCGAGGAGCACGGGAACCTCTGCGTGGTCGGCGACGACGACCAGTCGATCTATCGGTGGCGCGGCGCAGAGGTGGACAACATCCTCGACTTCCCCCGCCACTTCCCCGGCACCCGGGTGGTCAAGCTGGAGCAGAACTATCGCTCGACGGGGCGCATCCTGGCGGCGGCGCACGCGGTGATCGAGAAGAACCCGCGGCGCGCCGAGAAGAAGCTGTGGACCGCGGCAGGTGAAGGGGACAAGCTGCGCGTCCTCCTCGCCGAGGACGAGCGCGACGAGGCGCAACGGGTCGCGCAGGAGCTGTACGCCGAGAACGCCCGCGGCACCTCCTACAGCGAGATGGCTGTCTTCTACCGGGCCAACGCGCAGTCGCGCGCGCTCGAGGACGGATTGCGGGCGCGCCGGGTGCCGTACCGCGTGGTGCGGGGACGCTCGTTCTACGACCGGGCCGAAGTGAAGGACGTCGCCGCCTATCTCCGTTTGTGCGTGAACCCGCGCTCCGACGTCGATCTGCTGCGCATCGTCAACATGCCGCCGCGCGGGATCGGCGACACGACCATCGAGCGGCTGCGCGACTCGGCGGGCCGCACCGGGCTCTCCCTGTGGGAAGCCATCGAATCGATGGAGCGCGATCCCGAGCTGGCGGCGTCGGCGCGGAGCAAGCTGGGGCCGTTCCGCGATCTGCTGCGCCGCCTCGGCGACGCTGTCCGGAACGCTCCGGGCGCGGCGGACGCGATCGAGCTGGTCATGAGCGAGACCGGGTACGAGGACAGGCTCAGACTGGAAGGGGAGGAGGGAGAGGACCGGCTGGAGAACCTGTACGAGCTGGTCGGCGCGGCGAGGGAATTCGACGGGATGTGGGCGGAAGCGCGGGGCGCGGCGGGAGAAAGCGCGGCAGCGACTCCGACGCCCGGGGTCGCCTCGCAGTCGGCTTCCAGCCCTTCGCTTGCGCCCGGGGCGCTGGGCAGCCCCACCGCCGAGGACGAGCCGGGGGACAGACCCGACCTGTCCGCTGCGCTGGCCGCGGCTTCGCCGGAGCTGGACGAGGGAACGCCGGACACGCCGCTCTTGGGCTTCCTGGAGCAGCTGGCGCTCGTCGGAGACGCCGATGCGGCGGAAGGAGGCGACCGGGTCTCGCTCATGACGCTCCATGCGGCCAAGGGCTTGGAGTTCGATGCGGTTTGGCTCACGGGCCTGGAGGAGCGGGTGTTCCCGCACGCGCGCGCGCTGGGGCAGGGCGCCGCAGGTTCGGGAGAGGAAGACCCCGACGAGATGGCCGAGGAGCGGCGCCTCTGCTACGTCGGCATGACCCGGGCGCGCAACAAGCTGACGCTGACGCTTTCGCGCTGCCGGTCCCTCTTCGGCGAGCTGCGCTTCAACCCGCCCTCGCGGTTCGTCCGCGAGATCCCGGAGGAGCTCGCCACGGGCCTCGGGGCGCTGGCGGCCGCCGAGCCCAGGCCCCAGCTGGGCGGAAGATGGGAACGCGGTTGGGGTGGCAAGCGCGAGGGCGATGCCGCGTACGACTACGAATTCGACCAGCGCCCGCGCTGGGACGACGACTCGCGCCCGTTCGGCCAGCGTGCGCCCGAGGCGCCGATGCCGGCGCGGAACCGTGCACGGGAGTCCCGCACCGATCCGCTCTCGCGCCCGCCACCCAGGCAGGCCGCTGCTGGGATGGAGGGGTTGGGTCCCGGTGCGCGCGTGCGCCATCCGAGCTTCGGCGTCGGAACGGTCGAGGACACCGACGGGCAGGGACCCAACCTCAAGCTCACGGTCCGGTTCCCGCCCGGGGTGGGCCTGAAGAAGGTTCTCGCCCGGTTCGTCGAGAAAGCGTGACCGCCATCGACGGGCGGCCCTGGGACGTCCTTGCTAGTTCGGGTCAGCCATGGGGACCGCTTCGACCTGCACGCGCGAGAGCATCTCGCGCAGCTCCTGCGCTTGCCGGCGGTGGAGGAGGGCCGCCCCGGCGGACTTGCCGTCGGCCTCCTTGTCGAGCTGCTCGATCCGGCGCTGCAGGAGGCTGCGGAGAAGGTGGACTTCCCGCGGTGTATTCAGCGTCAGCGTCAGCATTCGGCCCGTGTCCCCCTCGCGACGAAAGTTGCGCGCACGGTAGCGGCGTCGCGACTCCGGCGCAAGCGTCGGGAAAATGCGCAGCGAAGAAGCGCCTCTACGATGCGCGGTCGCCTCAGCCCAGCCGGCCGTGGATGAGGAAGAGGTCGACGAGGAACCCGATCGCCGCTTGCACGATTCCGACCGCGATCGCCTGGCCGATGCCGATGTCGTAGGCGATGACGAACACCAGGATCCAGCAGATCAGCGCGATCACGCCGGGGACGATGAGGAACCAGAAGAACGCGAACGGGGTCACCACCAGGGCGACGATGACGGTGACGAACAGCGCTCGGGGCAGCGTGTTGCGCGGGTTTCCCGGCGAAACCAGCGCCACCGAACCCATGACGACGACGGCGTGAATCAGCCAGCGGACGAGCAGCACGCCAAGCGTCATGCGCACACCGTACCACACGGCCCGCGAGGATTCGTGATCTGGACCCGCGGATCGGCTAGATCCCATCCATGACGCCCGACGTCCCGGTCACCGACGCGCTGCTCCACGCGCTTCCCAAGACCGACCTGCACTGCCACCTCGACGGATCCCTGCGGCTCCGGACGATGCTCGAGCTCGCCGAGGACCAAAAGATAAGGCTGCCCGCCGACACCGAGGAGGGTCTGGCCCGCGCGATGAAGATCGGCCAGCGGCACGGCAGCCTGGAGGAGTACCTCAAGGGCTTCGAGATCACCCTCAGCGTGCTCCAGACCGAGGCGGCGCTCTACCGGACCGCGTACGAGCTCGCGGTCGACGCCGCCGCGGAGAACGTGCGACTCCTCGAGGTGCGCTACTCGCCGGTGCTCCACCTCCAGAAGGGTCTCAAGCCGACGGTGGTGGTCGAAGCGGTGCTCGAAGGCCTGCGCAAGGCCGAGCGCGAGACGGGCATGATGGCCGGCGTGCTCGTGTGCGGCATCCGCAACATGAGCCCCGAGACTTCGCTGCGCCTCGCCGAGCTGTCGGTCGCCTACAAGAACAAGGGCGTGCTCGGGTTCGACCTGGCGGGCGCGGAGCACGGGAACCCCGCCAAGGACCACCAGGAAGCCTTCCAGCTGATCCTGAACAACAACGTGAACTGCACGGTGCACGCGGGCGAGGCGTACGGCCCACCCTCCATCGCCCAGGCGCTGCACTACTGCGGCGCGCACCGCATCGGCCACGGCGTGCGGCTGCGCGAGGATGGCGACCTGCTCAACTACGTGAACGACCACCGCATCCCGATCGAGTGCTGCCCGTCGTCGAACGTGCAGACGGGCGCGGTCCCGGACATGGCGACGCACCCGTTCAAGTTCTACCTGGACTTCGGCATCCGGGTGACGGTGAATACCGACAACCGGCTCATCACCAACACGACGGTGACCAAGGAGCTGACCGTCCTGGCCCGGCAGTTCAACCTCACCGTGAGCGACGTGCGCAACGTCGTGGTGGCGGGGTTCAAGAGCGCGTTCCTCACCTTCCACGACCGGGCGCAGCTCGTGCGCAAGGCGCAGCAGGAGATCGGCGAGGTAATCGAACGATTCGCCAAGGGCGCCGAGCTGCCGCAAGAAGGGCAGCGGGCGGCCCCCAGCCGCGCGGCCGCCCGCTCGGCGCGCGGCTAGCCGCGTCGTCCGGCAGAGCTCCTCGTTCGACGCGCGATGCGACGTGCTTCGGACCCAATCCGTGGCCGAACGTTGCGGCGGGCCGCGCGCGGGTCTAGCGTCGCGGCATGTCCGCCAAGACCCTCGCCATGATCCTTGCCGGCGGCGAAGGCCGCAGGCTGGCTCCGCTCACCCACGAACGCGCCAAGCCCGCCGTGCCGTTCGGCGGTCGCTACCGGATCATCGACTTCGTCCTCTCCAACTTCGCCAACTCCGGCGTTTTGCGGATGAAGGTGCTCACCCAGTACAAGTCCGATTCGCTCAACACGCACATCTCGCGGGGGTGGCGACTCAGCTCGATGCTCGGCCAGTTCGTCGAGGCAGTCCCCGCTCAGCAGCGCACCGGGCCCGAGTGGTACCGGGGGTCGGCGGACGCCATCTACCAGAACCTGAACCTCGTCACCGACGAGGAGCCGGACTTCGTCTTCGTCTTCGGCGCCGACCACATCTACCGGATGGACGTGCGGCAGATGCTCGATTTCCACATCCGGCAGAAAGCAGACTGCACGGTGGCCGCTATCCCGGTGCCCATCGAGGAGGCCTCCTCCTTCGGCGTCATCACCGCCGACGACACCGGGAGGATGGTCGACTTCCAGGAGAAGCCGAAGAGCCCCAAGCCCATGCTGGGCGACCCGACCAAGGTACTCGCCTCGATGGGGAACTACCTCTTCACCACCGAGGCGCTGGTGCGGGAGATCGTGCGCGACGCGGGGAAGGACTCCGCGCACGATTTCGGCAAGTCGATCATCAGCGAGATGTTCAAGAAGTCGCGGGTGTCCGTGTACGATTTCGCAGGGAACCAGGTGCCCGGACAAGGACCCAGGGAGATGGGCTACTGGCGCGACGTGGGCGACCTGGACACGTACTACCAGGCGAACATGGGTCTGTGCGACGTGGACCCGGCCTTCTCCCTCTACAACGAGCAGTGGCCCCTGTTCACGGCGCCCGACCACACCGGCGCGCCCGCCAAGTTCGTCTTCGCCAATGTCGCCGAGAAGCGCGTCGGCACCGCTACCGATTCGGTCATCTCCGAGGGTTGCATCATCTCCGGCGGCCGGGTGAACCGCTCGGTGCTCTCGCCCCGCGTGCGCATCAACTCCTTCGCCGACGTCGACGGGACCATCCTCTTCGAGGGCGTGATCGTCGGCCGCCACGCGCGCATCCGGCGCGCGATCATCGACAAGAACGTAGAGATCCCACAAGGGCTTCGCATCGGTTACGATCCCGAGGAAGATCGGAAGCGCTTCTTCGTGAGCCCCGAGGGCATCGTGGTGGTGCCGAAGGGGATGCGGCTCTCCGACTGACGAGGTGAAATGTCCGTCCGCGCCGTCTTCCTCTGGCACCTGCACCAACCCGAGTACCGAGATCCGCAGACGGGCCAGCCGATGCTCCCCTGGGTCCGGCAGCACGCCTCGCGCGCCTACACCGACATGGCGGCGGCGCTGGAGCGTCATCCGACCGTCAAGGTGGTGGCCAACTGGGCGCCCTCGCTGCTCGACCAGCTGGAAGCGTACGTTGCCGGGACGCAGGACCTGGACGAGCAGCTGGCGCGCAAGCCCGCCGAGGCGCTCACTCCCGAGGAGCGCGCGCACGTGCTGCGCGAGGGCTTTTCGGTCGACTGGAACGTGTGGGTGCGGCCGGTGGCGCGCTATTCCGAGCTGCTCGACAAGCGGGGCACCGACCTGCGGGAGATCGACCTCCTCGAGCGGCAGGCGGCATTCACGCCACAGGAGATGCGCGACCTCCAGGTCAACTTCGTGCTCGCCTGGATGGGATTCGCCGCCCGCCGGGAAGAGCCGCTCGTCGCCGGGCTGATCGCCAAGGAGCGAGGCTACACCGAGGAGGAGAAGGTCGCGGCGGTGGACGCGCAGAGGCGGATCGCGTCGCGGATCGTGCCGCGCTGGCGCGCCCTGGCCGAGCGCGGGCAGGTGGAGATCACCTGCTCGCCTTTCTACCACCCCATCTTGCCGCTGGTCGTGGACACCGAGTCGGCCCGGCGCGCGATGCCGGCGGTGGCGCTGCCGCCGCGCTTCTCGTATGCGCATGACGCGCGCGAGCAGGTGATGCGCGGCCTCGAGCGGGCGCGGGCGGCGTTCGGCCAGGTCCCGCAGGGAATGTGGCCCTCGGAAGGCTCGGTGTCGCCGGAAGTCATCGACCTCCTCGCCGCCTGCGGCGTGCGCTGGTGCGCGACCGATCAGGGAGTGCTCGAGCGCAGTGAGCTGGAGCTCGGCACCGCGCTGCCCGACGGCTACCCGGCGCACTACCACCCCTACCGCGCCGGGGCCGATCACGCCGTGACCGTCCTCTTCCGCGACCGCGAGCTGTCCGACCGCATCGGCTTCCGCTACGCGAAGAGCGATCCGCGCGAGGCGGCCCAGGATCTCATCTCGCGCATCGCCGACACAGAGCCCGAAGCGCTCGTCACGCTGGCGCTCGATGGAGAGAACCCGTGGGAGCATTATCCCGCCTCCGGGGAGGCGTTCCTCGATGCGCTCTACGCCGGCCTCTCGGGCGGAGAGATCCGCACCGTGCTTCCGCGCGACGAGCTGCGCGAGCGTCCGGCGCGCGCGCGCATCGCGCGCATCCACTCCGGGAGCTGGATCGATTCGAACTTCCGCATCTGGATCGGGCACCCGGAGGACAACGCCGCCTGGACATTGCTCGGCGAGGCGCGCGAGGCGCTCGCGGAGGCGGAAGAGAAGGGCGAGCTGCCGCGGGACCAGCTCGAAGCGGCGCGCGGCCACCTCCTCATCGCCGAGGGGAGCGACTGGTACTGGTGGTACGGCGACGACTTCACCACCGAGAACGCGCCGTTCCGCCGGCGGGTCGCCCAGGCCTGGCGCGCGCTCGGGCTCGCGCCTCCGGAGCGGCTCGACCGTCCGATCATTGCGCCGCACAAGGACGCGGGCCACGCCGCGGCGGTCGTGGTCGACCCCTCGCGGCTGATCGAGCCCGTGATCGACGGATACACCAAGGGCTATTACGAGTGGGCCGGTGCCGGGTACTACCGCCCGGGCACCACCAGCGGCGGCGCGATGTTCCGCGGACAGGGCGCGTTCACGCAGCTCTGGTTCGGGTTCTCCAGGACCCACCTGTATCTGCGCCTGGATCCGGCGAAGGGCGCCGACCTCAAGGGGGAGCTGGTCCTCCTCTTGTCCCGGCCGGGCGCGGCTGGCGAGAAACCGGTCAGGATGCGCCTCCTTCCGGGAGGGGCCGAATCGGAGGCGGTCGACGAGCGCGGCGTGCGATCCGGGTCGGGGCGCACGGGAACCATCGTCGAGCTCGCGCTGTCCCGCGAGGCGCTGGGCCTTCAGCCGGGCGAGCGCATCTCGCTCACGGTGCGGGTCCTGCGCGACGAGGTGGAGCTGGACCGGATCCCCCGCTACGGCGAGATCGCGGCGGCGGTTCCCGACCGCAAGTTCGAGCTCGCCAACTGGCGCATCTGACCCCCCACCCGAGAGGAACGTGATCTCTTGGGGGGTCGAGGGGGGAGCGAGCTCCCCCCTTGTAGAGGCGCCGAAGGCGCCGGATCGAAAGGCGTCCCGCCATCGGCAGAGCGGTCGATTTCAGGCTCCGTGTAGCGAGAATGTTATGGTGCGCGGCCATGCCCGAGCTGCGCAGGGACCCCGTGGTGGGACGCTGGGTGATCGTCGCGCCGGAACGCGCCGACCGCCCGAACGCGGTGGTGCGCACCCTGCCCGACCAGGACGACCCGGCGAGCTGCCCCTTTTGCCCAGGGCACGAGGCGATCACCCCACCGGAGCTGCTGGTCCGCCGCGACAACGCCGGACCGCCGAACGGGCCGGGCTGGACCCTGCGCGTGGTCCCCAACCGCTTCCCGGCCCTGCGCACCGAGGAGCGCATGGTGCGCGCCGGCCTGGGGATGTACGACGCGATGGGCGGCGTGGGCGCTCACGAGGTGATCATCGAGACGCCCGAGCACGCCCGCGCGATGCCGCAGCAGAGCCCCGAGCAGGTCGAGCAGGTGCTGCGGGCAGCGCAGGAGCGCATCCTCGATCTCTCGCGGGACGTGCGCCTGCGCAGCGTGCTCTTCTTCAAGAACAGCGGAGCGGCCTCCGGCGCGACGCTCAGCCACCCGCACTCGCAGATCGTCGCGCTTCCCCTGGTCCCCACCGAGCTGCAGCAGGAGCTCGCGGGCGCGGAAAGGCACTACGAGGAAAAGGAGCGGTGCATCTTCTGCGACATCCTCGCCCAGGAAGCGAGGGAGCGCTCGCGCGTCGTGCTGGAGACCGACGGGTTCATGGCCCTGTCGCCGTGGGCCGCCCGCGGGCCGTTCGAGCTGCTCATCCTGCCCCGCGAGCACCGCTCGATCTTCGAGCAGAGCACGGCGGCCGAGCTGCGCGGGCTCTCCGAGGCGCTGCGCCTCTCGCTGCGCAAGCTCGACCTTGCGCTGGGCAAGCCGGCCTACAATTTCTATCTGCACACACTGCCGCTGCGCGAGCCGCCCTCGGACTGGTATCACTGGCACCTGGAGTTGAGGCCAATCCTCGCGCTGGCGGCCGGCTTCGAGTGGGGCAGCGGCCTCTTCGTCAACCCCACCCCGCCGGAGGAGGCCGCCGCCTTCCTCCGCCAGACGGAGGCGTAGAGTGAAGATCCTGTTCGTCGCGTCCGAGGCGGCGCCCTTCATCAAGACGGGTGGGCTCGGGGACGTGATCGGGGCATTGCCCCGGGCGCTGGCCGCGCGCGGGCACGATTTGCTGGTGGTGCTGCCGCGCTACGGGGCGATCGACGCCTCGGCGGCGAACATCCGGGACACCGGCCGGCGCGTCGAGGTGCAGTTCCCCCACCTGAACGCGTCCGCCTCGGTCCACGTGGCTGCGCCTGCCGAGCGGCTGCGGTACATCCTGCTGCAAAACCCCTGGTACGACCGGAAGGAGCTGTACGGCGAGTCCGGCAAGGACTACCGCGACAACCACAAGCGCTTCGCGCTGCTCTGCGCGGGCGCCCTGGAGGCGGCCAAGCAGATCAACTTCCTGCCCGACTGCGTGCACGCGCACGACTGGCAGGCGGCGCTCGCGCCGCTGATCCTGAAGCGCGGCTGGGCGGGGCGCCCGGCGCCCTTCAAGGCGCGCTCGGTATTCACCATCCACAACCTCGCCTACCAGGGCGTCTTCCCGCGCGAGGCGATGAGCGACCTCGCGCTGCCCGGCGACCTGTTCCACCCCGACGCCCTGGAGTTCTACAGCCAGCTCAATCTCATGAAGGCGGGGCTCGTCTTCGCCGACAAGCTCACCACCGTCAGCCCGACCTACGCGCGCGAGATCGTGCAGAGCCCGGAGACCGGCGCCGGCCTGGAAGGGCTGCTCCGCCACCGGCAGCAGGACCTGGTGGGGATCATGAACGGCGTCGACTACACGCGCTGGAGCCCCGACGTCGATCCGGCGCTCCCGCAGCGCTACTCGGCCCAGGACCTGTCCGGGAAGGCCGCCGACAAGGCGGCGCTCCAGCGCGAGCTGGGCCTCGACGTGGACGAGAACGCCCTGTTGACGGCCGCCATCGGCCGGCTCGCGCACCAGAAGGGGTACGATCTTCTGGCGCAAGCGCTGCCCCGGATGCTGGACCGCAAGCTGCAGTTCGTGCTGCTCGGGATGGGCGACTCGACGCTGGAGCAGGAGTTCCGCGCGCTCGCCGAGCGGCACCCGACCCGCGTCTCGGTGCAAATCCGCTTCGACGACGCGCTCGCCCACCGCATCGAGGGCGGCGCCGACGTGTTCCTCATGCCCAGCCGCTTCGAGCCGTGCGGCCTGAATCAGCTCTACTCGCTCCGCTACGGCACGCTGCCCGTGGTGCACGCGGTCGGCGGCCTGAACGACTCCATCCGCGAGGGGGCTGAGGGGTGGGGGTTCCGCTTCGACAACGAGGATTTGCAGGGCCTGCTCGCGGCGGTGGATCGCGCGCTGACGCTTTGGAGCGACCGGTCCTCCTGGCGCTCTGCCATGCAGCGCGCCATGGCGCGCGACCATTCCTGGGATCGCGCCGCCGAGCAGTACGAGGCGCTCTACAGAGGCTGAGCGGCAGCCGCGCCGGCGCGCAAGGGCGTCGCGCCTGCGGGGACCTCCGCGCGGATCGCCTGAAGCGCGCGCCCCAGCCGGGGCAGCACGTCCTCGCGCGTGTACCGGATGAGGTGCTCGCCCTGGATGGCGAGCTCGATGGCGCGGGGGAAAGCGTGCGGTGCGCGGCGGAGCGTCCGCGCGACGAGCCGCCAGAACTCGCGGCGCCTCGGTGAGCGCAGGCCGATGCTCCAGAGGGTGCGCAGGAGCACGCGCAGACCGCCCGGCCGCCAGCGCAGCGGCGCCTTCGGGCGACCGACGGTGTCGATGAGGAGCTCGCAGCGCTTGTAGAACGAGTCGGCCCGGTACAGCTGCCCCAACAGCTCGGCGTATCCGGCGAGGAGCGTGCGCTCGTCCATGGTGGTGTGGAAGTTCGGGCGGTCGAACTGGTCGCCGGTGGTCACGATGCGCAGGCGCCCCTCTTTCTCCAGACGACGCGTGAGCTGCGTCCCGGGAAGGGCGGTGAGCACGCCGATCATCGCGACGGGAACCGGCACCGAGGAGATGAAGTCGCGCTGCAGCTCGAAGATCTGCGGACCGTCGTTGTCGAACCCGACGATGAATCCGGCGAAGACCTGCAGTCCCGCCCGGGTGATGCGGCGCACCGCCTCCGCGGGGTCGAGGCGCAGGTTCTGGAACTTGTGCGTCTCCTTGAGCGCCTCGGGCGAAGGAGACTCGATCCCCAGGAAGACGGAGGTGAACCCGGTGCCGACCATCGAGTCGATCAGCTCGGGCTTGGTGGCGAGATCGACGCTCGCCTCGGTGTAGAACTCGAAGGGGAACCCGTGCTGCTCCTGCCACTGTTTGACGTGCGGCAGCATCCCGGCCACCGCCACGCGGTTTCCGATGAAGTTGTCGTCGACGAAGAAGACGCTGCCCCGGTATCCGGTGGCGCGCAGCGCATCCAACTCCGCGGTGACCTGCGCGGGCGTCTTGGTGCGGGGTTTTCGTCCGAAGACCTCGATGATGTCGCAGAACTCGCACTGGAACGGGCAGCCGCGCGAGTACTGCACGCTCATCGAGGCGTAGCGCTTGTGATCGATGAGGTCGAAGCGCGGCCGCGGGACGATCTCCATCGACGGGCGCTCCTCGGTCTCCGGCGACAGCACGCGCCGGGCCTTCTCGCCGGGCGCCTGCAGCGCGCGCACCAGCTCGTCGGTGCGCCCCTCGGCCTCGCCGCGGAAGAGGTGG
>Ga0209690_1001332_pt1 | contig 13730 bp, 18 predicted proteins | sample GraSoiAngelo_150_FD_186164 | JGI IMG/M metagenome (GOLD analysis project Ga0209690, IMG submission 186164) | Grasslands soil microbial communities from the Angelo Coastal Reserve, California, USA - 14_1009_09_40cm (SPAdes) (version 2) | ecosystem: Environmental > Terrestrial > Soil > Grasslands ...
TGATATCGAGCACGGAAGCCTTGATGCTCTTTGACTGATAATAGTTCCACTGATCCGACGCTGCGATCTGGCTCATCATCGCTTCGTTGGCATGTTGGCCGGAGAGCAAGCTGGCGATGGTGGCGAGAACTGCGAGAATCGCCGTGCTTAACGCGACCCAGGAGACCCATGCTTCGCCGCTGTGCTGTGCGCTATGATGGACATGTTCCTGTAAGTTTTCCAGAGGCACGTCGGCTTCTTCCATTGATGTTAGCTTAAGAGCGGCAGTCGCCCGTTCAACCCGGAAAGCGTTCGGCGTCAACACGGGATCGACAAATTCCCGAGCAACGGTTTTACTCGCAGCAACATGGCGATGGCTTTGCAGAAACAGATCGGTGGCGCGAAGGACAAGCGAATCGGGTTCGCGTCGCTCGTCGTGACGATGATTGTTGCTAGCACCCCTTCATCTTTGGCGACGACCAAGGGTTTGAGCCAAATCGTGACGCCAGACTTGCAAGGACCGGGCGATCTCTCGCTGAGTTTCCAGGCACAGAGCGAGCGGATCGCAAACCCGTACGAACTGCAAGCCGAGATGGGACTAACGAAATGGGCTGAGTTTGCGGTCTTTCGCGGGTTTAAACCGGATGATTGGATTTTCGGCACGGAGTTTGGGCTGCTCACAAAAGAACCATATCTGCTTTCAATCGGCTTCGTGAACTGGTCACCGCACATGAACGTCGATCCTCAGCCTTATATCGAAGCCGGTTACTACACCGAGCATCAGAAGTTCATTGCCGGAGCTACCCATGTCGGTTACCGCAATGAAGCCATCCTCGGCTACGCCTACGATTTCAATGAGACCTGGCGAGTGCAGGTCGATTTTCAGAGCGGATCTGGTAACTCGTCAACAATCGGTTTCACATGCAACATCACGCGCAATTTTCAATTTAATCCTGCGATCTACGTGACCAATGACAGCCCGCATGATGTTCTCGGTTACATCGTTTTCACGTACACATTTCACCTCTGGGGCGACAAAAAAGAGAGCACCGCGGCTTCTACAAAATGAACATCGTAGCCCCTGCATCGAACACCCCGGTGTGATTGTTCCTAAGCAGGCGAGTGGCCTAACGAGTGGCCAAGCGCCCGAGCGTCTCGCTCCACCGAGCAAAAAGTGGTGAGAGAATCACAATCCCAGCGTAGTCGCGGCTGGGTTTCCCATCATCTTTGCTCCAGAAATGAAAAAGCTACTCATTCTCGGCGCTGGGACGGCCGGCACCATGATGGCGAACCGCCTGCGGAAAAAACTGCCCGCAAACAAATGGTCGATCGCGATCGTTGATCAATATCCGAAACATTATTATCAGCCCGGCTTTCTCTTCATGCCGTTCGGGATTTTTTCGGAGAAGGACGTCGTCAAACCGAAGCGAAAGTTTATTCCGCGAGATGTGGATTACGTTGAAGGGGAAATTGACCGAATTCAGGCGGAACAAAATCGTGTTCTGCTGCGCTCAGGCAACTATCTCAATTACGATCTCTTGGTCATTGCAACCGGCGTAAAAACCGCTCCCGAGCAAACCGATGGGATGCTCGGCAACGATTGGCGCAAGCGTGTTTCCGATTTTTATACGTTTGAAGGCGCTTCGACGTTGCATGGCGCGTTGTGCGACTGGAACGGCGGCAGACTCGTCGTGCATATCTCCGAGATGCCGATCAAATGTCCAGTGGCGGTTTTGGAATTTGCGTTTCTCGCCGATTGGTGGCTGACCGAACGCGGATTGCGTGACAAGACTGAAATTATTTATGTGACGCCATTATCCGGCGCTTTTACCAAGCCGATTGCCGCAAAAGTGCTCGGTCACTTGCTGGAGGAAAAGCGCATCAACGTAGTTACGGATTTCAACATCAGTCGCGTCGATAACGAGCAGCACAAAATCGTTTCATGGGATGAGAAAGAAGTTGATTACGACCTGCTGGTTACCGTCCCAACCAACATGGGTGACGCGGCGATGGAACGCTCCGGCCTCGGCGACGAACTCAACTTTGTCGCGACCGATCGCCACACGTTGCAATCGAAACAGTACGCAAACATTTTCATCCTCGGCGACGCGACAGATTTGCCATCGTCAAAAGCTGGGTCGGTGGCGCATTTTCAGGCTGAGGTGCTCACCGAAAATATCACTCATTACATCAAGGGCGAGCCGTTTGCATCTCAATTCGACGGTCATGCTAATTGCTTCATCGAATCCGGCTACGGCAAGGCGTTCCTGCTCGACTTCAATTACGACCTACAGCCAGTGGAAGGAAAATATCCTTTGCCGGGAATTGGTCCGTTCTCGCTACTGCGCGAAACGCGCTTGAACCACTTCGGCAAACTCGCCTTCAAATGGATCTATTGGAACCTGTTGCTTAGAGGCGTTCCGATGCCGGGCATTGGTCATCACATGAGCCGGCTCGGGAAGCAGATACCGCTGGAAGCTTTGCAACCCGCATAAACATCAACAATCAAACTTATGTCACAGAAACAAATCGCCGGAGTAACCATCGACGTTAACGATGAAGGTTACATGACCAATCACGCGCAGTGGAACCGCGACGTCGCCGCGGCGCTTGCGAAAGAAGAAGGCATCGACCTAACGGAAGGACACTGGAAGGTCCTCGATTTCATCGACAAGGACTTCAAGGAAAAGAGCGCTGTGCCTGGAATGCGCCGCATGAACAAAGTGGGCGGCATCGAGACCAAGGAGCTTTACTCACTTTTTCCGAACGGGCCGATCAAAAAGGCGACGAAGATCGCGGGATATCCGAAACCTGTCAGCTGTGTCTAAGGAAACCAACGATGCCTGACGACGACGAAATTAAGAAGGTCTCCATCATTGTCTCGCGCGGATCGCTCGAAGGCGTTTACCCCGGTCTCATCATGGCCAACGGCGCGCGGATGAAAGGGATCGACGCAAATCTTTTTTTCACGTTCTTCGGCCTGCACGCCATTGTGAAAAAGAAGATGAACAACATCAAAATCGGGACCGTGGGCAATCCTGCGCTCTGCGTGCCGACACCGATGGGCGTGGGCATGCCAACGTGGCTTGGTGCAATTCCCGGCATGTCATGGATCGCGACCGCGATGATGAAAAAAGAAATGGAGAAGATCGACATCCCGCCTGTCGGGGAGTTCGTCGAAATGATTCACGATGCTGGCGGCAAGATTTACGCCTGCAAAGCCACTGTCGATATGTTCAAGCTGGCGCCGCAGGATTTCTGTCCGCAAGTGGACAAGGTCCTCACGGTTGGAGAATTTTACGAGATGTCCGCCGGCGCGCAGATCATCTTCACCTGACGACCTAGTTAGGCCGACTCAGTCTATGATCAAAGAATTATTCTTACTCGCCACGATGACTCTCCTCGCGTGCGTTTCCTCGCAGCTCCAACCTGCCGCGGCCGCGCAGGAGAGCGCGGCAAACCAATTCATGCACCAGGCAGATTTCGACAAGCTCGTGGCTCGTTTCGAGGATCCCTCGCGCGCGCAATGGCAAAAGCCGGACGAGATCATTGCAGGCCTGGATCCGCTCGACGGAAAGACCGTGGCCGACATCGGCGCCGGCACCGGTTACTTTGCCTTCCCGATCGCAAAGAAGGCGGCCAAAGTGATCGCAATCGACATCGACAAGCGGTTCCTCGATTACATCGACGACAAGAAACAGACCCAGAAAATCGGTACCAACATCGAGACCCGCTTGACTGCGCCGGATTCGCCCGGGCTCAAGACGGGCGAAGCCGACATGGTCCCGGCATCTCCTGGATCGTGACGGCGATGATGAAAAAAGAAATGGAGAAGATCGACATCCCGCCTGTCGGGGAGTTCCTCGAAATGATTCACGATGCTGGCGGCAAGATTTACGCCTGCAAAGCCACTGTCGATATGTTCAAGCTGGCGCCGCAGGATTTCTGTCCGCAAGTGGACAAGGTCCTCACGGTCGGAGAATTCTACGAGATGTCCGCTGGCGCGCAGATCATCTTCACGTGACGTGAGATCTATGTGAGTTCGAGCGCACGTTATTCTGCCACATGGCTCCCGCGAAAGCGCAACAGGCGCAGGGCATTTGAGATCACAACTACGGTGCTGCCTTCGTGGCCGATGACGCCGAGGGTAAGATTAATTTTTTGGGCTAGCGCAGAAATCACCAGCAGCGAGATCACGCCTAACGAGATAACAACGTTTTGACGAATGATCTCGCGTGCGCGGCGGCTCAAAATGACGGCCTGCTCGACGTTCTCAATCTTGTCATGCATCAAAATGACGTCGGCCTGCTCCAAGGCGGCGTCGGAGCCGCGCGCGCCCATTCCGATCGCGACATCTGCAGCTGTTAAACTGGGCGCATCGTTGATGCCGTCGCCGACCATGGCAACTTTCTTTCCCTCCTGCCGCCAGCGATGAATGCATTGCAGCTTCGCGTCGGGCGCAATCTCCGCATGAACTTCTTTGATTCCCACCTGTGCGGCCACTGCGTCTGCCGCCGCGGCACGATCGCCTGTGAGGAGAGCGACAGCGGTCGCGCTTCTTTGTAAAAATGCGATTACACTTTTCGCCTCTGGCCGAATTTCGTCATGCAAATAAATCACGGCGATCGGTTGGCGCGCAGCGATCCAAACTTCGGCGTCGCTCACAGCCGGCATTTTGGGTAACGCGACCCCCCGATTGGTTAACAGTCTGCGACTGCCAACAAGAACGGTATCACCGTTGACCGACGCTTCCATGCCGAAGCCGGAAATGTTTTGGAAGTCGACGGCCGGGATTGCCAGCAGGTGGCGTCTGTCAGCCTCTTGCATGATGGCGCGCGCGAGTGGGTGCGTGGAAAAACGCGCGACCGCGGCCGCAATTGAAAGGGCGCTGTTTTCGCTGCGTCCATCCAGAATGTCGATCTTCGACACAACCAATGTGCCTTTTGTCAGCGTGCCTGTTTTGTCGAAGGCGAATTGGTTGACGCCAGCCAGATTTTCAATCGCAACGCCGCCCCGGAACAAAATTCCATTTCGCGCTCCGGCGGCAATCGCGACCAGAATCGCAGATGGAATCGACAAGACCAGCGCGCAAGGCGACGCGACCACGAGCAAAGTCATGGTGCGGTAAAAAGCGTCTGCGAGCGGTTTGTGGATCGCCAATAAGATTACGAAAAGCAATGCGCTGAGGCTGAGGGCAACCCAAGTGTAGTAACGGCTAAACGAATCGGTGAATCGCTGAGCAGGCGCTTTCTGCTGCTGCGCCGTTTGAATGAGCGAGAGAATCCGCTGAAGGGCACTCTGCTGCTCTTCGCGGGAGGCGCGGATTACAGCCTGGCCATCCAGATTGAGTGTGCCGCTGCTGACGGAATCGCCCACCCCCTTTGGAACGGGCTGCGATTCGCCGGTCAACGCGGATTCATCGGCGGAAGTTGCGCCTTCGATCATCACGCCATCGACCGGAAATAATTCACCGGGCTTGACGAGGAGCTCGTCACCAGGCCGAATTTCGTCAATCGGAACCTCGATCCACGATTGACCCTCGCGGCGGAGCGCTCGCTGCGGCGCGCTCTTCAGCAACGACTCGATCGTTTTCTTTGTGCGATGATTGGCAAATTGTTCGAGCGTGTTGCTGAGCGAAAAAAGAAAGAGCAGCGTCGCACCTTCAGTCCACGCGCGAACTGTCGCGGCGCCCAACGCCACAAAGATCATCAGAAACTGGACGTCGATCCTTCGCTGCTTGAGTCCCAGCCAGACATCCTGTGTGGCAAACCAGCCTCCAGCAATGTATGCGACAGTAAATGAGACGATGATTGGCCACCCTGGATACGCAGCGCGCCGGAAGCCGAAACCCGCCAGCGCACTCATTCCACATGTGCCGACCAGAGCGAGCATGATGCGATAATCGCGGATTGTCGCTGGCGGGACTGGGCGGTTCCGCCATTTCGGCAGAGGAATCCGTCTCCAGATTAAACGCGGTTCAACTGTTGGATGCGCCCGATGAAATTCCGTTATGTGGTCGTTAATCCGATGTCGGTGAAACAGCGCGGAGGGTGCATTCGGCTGCACCGAAATCTCCCACTCGCCATCAAACTCTCGGCGCACCTGCATCTCGACCCGTTGAAAGAGCTCGAGCGATGGCGGGCTGTAAAATCCGACATCGATCTTGCGGGCGTGCGCGTCGACCCTGAGTTGCTTCACTTCCGATTCCTTCGCAAGAATTCGCGCCACCCGCGAATCAATATCGTTGGCCGGTCTCATTTTCAGATCCTGCTGTAGCCAGGATCGGTGATCCCGGCATTGCGATGAAATGATATAGCTTCGTCCTCCTCTCTGCATCGAGAGTGCGCTTGCCGCGCATAAACTGCTTTCCGCGTTTTGGCTTTGGTTGAGCGAAAATTGCTCCGTCATTCAAGACTGGCGCGCTCGTACCACGGCAAGAAACGCACAGCGTTTGCCAAATCCGGGAAAGCGCATGTTTCCTTAACGGGCCACGATTCTCGCAAATGAAAACAGAGACAGTTGCCACAAGCTCGGCTGCGGAACACGCGGCGATCACTATCAGGAAAATCCTGGTGCCGACCGATTTTTCTCCCGCATCGAAGAAAGCTTTTTCCTACGCGCTTCGCTTTGCTGGAGAACCAAGTTCCAAAATCGTACTACTGCACGTTCTTGAGCCGGAAACCCCACTGACATTGGCAGGGCGGACAGGGACGGCGTTCTATGAAGAGGAACTGGCTGCTGTGGAAAAAGATTTGCGCGCGTTGGCGCATTCAGCCGGAGCGGCTGGCATCGCCGGCACAAGATCGATAGTTCGCACAGGAGTTGCGACCCACGAAATCGTCGAAGCAGCGAAAGAACTCGATGTCGATCTTATCGTGATCGCCACGCACGGCTTCACCGGGTGGAAACATTTTGCCATTGGCAGCACGGCCGAACGGGTCGCGCGCGCCGCGCCTTGTCCGGTGCTTGTCGTTCGCGAAAAAGAACACGATTTCATTTGAATAGATGAAGACGAAATCGCCACTCAAAGCGCGCACAAGAAGAGATTCAGTTCCAATGGCGACCAACGGAACCCGCAGGCCCTGCCCGCATCCAACTTGCCAGCACCGACACAGTCCGTTCGAATTTTCGTGCGGGAGTGACGTCCCACGCCTGCTGCTCGTCGAAGAAAGGGAAAGAAGAGATTAATGAAAACAGAGATCGAAACCCCTGCAAAAACAGGAAAAAAAGTAGAACCGGAACCGATCGCGGCGCGTGTGGCGCTTCATCCGTTTTTGGTCGGAATGAACCGCGCAGATCTGGCGCTGCTAACCGACTGCGCGATTCCGGTGCATTTTAAGAGCGGGCAAATCGTTTTGCGTGAAGGCGAATTCGCGAACCGCTTTTACTTGATCGAAAGCGGAAGGGTTGGACTCGAGTCCGGCAAAAGTTTCGGCGACCCGGTTGTGATCGAGGCGATCGGGCCTGGAGATTTGCTGGGTTGGTCGTGGATGTTCCCGCCTTACGTCTGGCATTTTACCGCCCGCGCCGTCGAGCCTACAGAAGCCATCTTTTTCTACGGCACCATTTTGCGGGAATATTGTGAGACAGACCACTCGTTAGGCTACGAGCTGTTCAAACGAATGAGTCCAATCATGCTAAGGCGCTTGCAGGCCGCGCGCGAGAAGATGTTGTTGCTGCACGCGGGTAAAGCGTCGCTGGAGCCCGTGGTTTAGAGTCGCCATTCATGGATCACGAACAGGATACGGATTGACGGCCAAATCGGGCTGGAAGAGTTTGTTTACCTTTCATGGCCACGACCGCGCCAGCGAGTGCGAATTCGAACAAGCAACTGATCGACATGCTGCGCCGGTCGCGCCTGTTTCGCGACTACGAGAGCGTTTTCACCAAAGCAACTGGTTTGCCGCTGGCGCTTCGTCCGTTGGATTACTGGCAGTTGGAGCATCAAGGTAAGAAACAGGAGAATCTGTTCTGCGCTCTGCTCGCCGAACGGCCTGCCACGTTGGCGGCTTGTCTGCAAGCCCATCAGGATATGATTGATCACACTGGATTAATCCCGCACACCGTCACCTGTCCGTTCGGGTTAACCGAAACCGCGGTGCCGGTGCGACTCGGCACAGAGATCATCGGATATCTGCGAATCGGTCAGGTGTTACGTCATATGTTGGCTAAATCGGACACCACAAAAGTGAGCCGCGAGCTGGAGCGGCGCGGAGTACGATTCACGGCCGAAATCCGCAAAGCGTGGGAGAAAAATCCGCTCATCCCGCCAGACCGCTACAACGCAATTGTGCGGTTGCTCACGTTTTTCGCCGAACAACTCTCCGCTTTGACCAATCAAATTGTGTTGGAACAACAGAATGCCGAGCCGCCGCTCGTGCAAAAGGCGCGCGAGTACATCGACAAGCACAAAATGGAACCGCTTTCATTGGCTGCTGTGGCCAAGGCTGCCGGCGCGAGTGTGTTCCACTTTTGTAAAGTTTTCCGGAAATCAACCGGATTGAAATTTACCGACTACGTCGCGCGCGTCCGGCTGGAGGACGCAAGGACCCAGCTCTTGAATCCGAACCGAAGAATCAGCGAAGTAGCCTACGACGTCGGCTTTCAGTCGCTCACCCAGTTCAATCGCATGTTCAAGCGCGTCTTCGGCCAGTCGCCCACCGAATTTCGTGAGCATATCGCCAGCGGAAAAGGACGGCCGAAAGCCGCTTAAGACCGGAATCTTCATGTGCGCAACCTTTCAGGTCGTTTCCCGGCACTTTAGAATCCTCCACGATTCGCCCTTAACTAAACACGAGGAAACAACAGGCGCAGACACGTGGCTACAACAAAACGGCAAGCTATTATCACCGAAATGGCTGGCAATTATTCTTCACCAGATCCCTCGAGAAACCGTTCGCAAGCCCGTGTCAGCGCGGGTTTATTGATGTTTCGGCGTAAAGGTGATGTCCTTGAATTACTTCTTGTTCATCCGGGCGGACCGTTCTTTGCCAAAAAAGACGAAGGCGTGTGGACAATTCCAAAAGGCGAAGCTCTCCTGACGCGCGCTCAAATTGAATTTGAAGAAGAGCTTGGCATTCGGCCGCACGGAAACTGGATTGAGCTTGGCTCGATAAAGCAGAAAGGCGGCAAGATTGTTCACGCCTGGGCTTTTGAAGGCGATTTGCTGGAATCTTTTCAGTTGAGATCCAACCCTTTCGAAATGGAGTGGCCGCTGCGGTCGGGACAACTGAAACAATTTCCGGAGATCGATCGCGGCGAATTCGTCGGAGAAGAAGTTGCGCGGCGAAAAATCAATCCTGCACAGGTTCCTTTTCTCGACCGCTTACGCGCTGCACTTTCGCCAAGTTCGTTGCCGTGCGGGTCTTGAAGGCATAAAATCTTCTCGACCCCGCGCGCGATTCGGAAAGGGTCACGGCCACGAGCTTTTCATAACCTTTTACCTCGTTTCTTCGGCTGGGGATGAAATCGGAAGCTCCGCCTTCGGCTGGAGGTTGCGCTCAACACCACCCGGACAGGGATGGCCCCACCGATCGCAATTGCAACCATACGTCGGTTCGGGTTCGCCTAGTGTCGCTGGCACGGGATTCCGGTAGCTCGGCTTAGCCAGTTCGGTTGCATTCAACACAGCGTTTGTTCTCATTAGTTGCTCCTTTGTTATGCCTACGGGTACAGCCATGACCATCGCAGCGCTCCACGTGGATTGGCTTTTGCTTTGCAGAAATTGCTTAAAGCAAAACGCATAATTTTTTCGGCTCCGCCAAGATTAGGCGAGCAATTGCCAAAGCAGGGAGAGCATCACCATCTCGGTTGAAGTTTGATGAAGCGGGATGATAAAGATGACACCCGCAAATCAGATCAGACAGCTCAGCTCCCGAGGCCTGGAACGCGCTGAGCCGGTAGAAATCTGGAAAGCGCGAAAATTCATCCATGAGCATGCGGACGAAGAGCTTTCGCTTACGGAAGTCGGCAAGGCCGTCAACATCAGCGCCAATCACTTGAGCGAAAAATTCAAAGAAGTTGCCGGCATAAATTTTGTCGATTACGTCGCACGAATACGCGTCGGTAAAGCGTGTGATCTGCTGCGGAACTCAAATCTTCGGATCAGCGAAATTGCGTTCGCCGTTGGTTTCCAATCGTTGTCTCAGTTCAATCGCGTTTTTAAAAAGCTCACGCGAAAATCGCCAACTCAGTTTCGGACCGCTCACAACAAGCGCGCGAACAGTCATTAAGCATAGAGACTTCGCGGCAAAATAGCTCCGAAATATTTTCCGTAAAAATGCGCAGTCAACTTCGGCAACTCCTGAGATAACAATGCGAGTTGAGCTCTCTAAATCGATTTGCAGACCCAGTTTACTGCATCGTGCGACTGATCGTTGGCTTGGCGTACGCGTGTCATGGCGGACAAAAGCTTTTCGGGTATCCCGGTGGCGGTCACGGGATGTCAGGGCTCGCATTTGTCGCAGGCATCATCGAACTCGTCTGCGGATTTCTGATTGCATTTGGATTGTTCACGCGCATCGCGGCGTTTTTCGCGAGCGGCGAGATGGCAGTGGCTTACTTCATGTTTTACGTGGGAACGGTGCCCACACTGGAGGCGAAGTTTTTCCCGATCATGAATGGGGGCGAGCTCGCCCTGATTAACTGCTGGGTTTTCTTTTTCATTATTTTTTACGGCCCGGGGCGTTGGAGTATCGATGCGCTAGGGCGCAAAGATAAAAGCAGCGCGGCGTCCACCTGATCCAAACTTGCTCGAATGGGGAAATCACGGAATTCCGCCGCCAGTTGTTCGAGAGCACTGGTCGTACTGGCAGTTTTCTCGATCAGCGGATCGCTGCTGGCGCAAAGCAGCTCGGATTGGAAAGCTCCGCCCACCGCTGTCAACCGGCCAAATCCAGTTGCCGGAAACGCCAACGCGACCGCGCTCGGGCAAAAGCTCTACGTTGCAAACTGCATGAGCTGCCACGGTCCTTCTGGAAGAGGTGATGGCCCAGGCGGAGCGGCATTAGAGAAAAAGCCAGCGGACTTGGGCGCGCGTATTAGAGCCGGCGAAACCGATGGCGCGCTCTTTTGGAAAATCACGGAGGGCCGATCACCGATGGTTTCTTGGAGAGGCTCACTTAGCGAAACGCAGCGGTGGGAACTGGTGAATTACATCAAAACTTTTGCTGGTAAATAAATGATTCGGGCGATTCCGATCATTGTGAATCAAACAATCGGAGGCGCTTTTGTCGCGCTGATCTGTTTATCGTCTCCATCGGCGACGATGGCGCAAGATACGGCTCCGTCCCCGCCATCCTCCGATTACGTGTCGCGAGCGGAGTACGACAAGCTCAAGGCCGAACATGAAGCCATGAAGCAGGAGTTGGACGCATTGAAAGCGACGGTCCAACAATTGACAGCTGCCCCAGCGACAGCTCCGGCCGAAGCTGTGCCAAAGAAAGCGATCGGCGAAGAGAAACAGGTCGTCACCGTTCCACCCGAAGCCGCCACGGAGGAGTTGCGTCAAGAAGTGGAGACGCTCAAGATGCAGGTGAAGGAAACATTTCCCGGCAGCACGAAGTTTCTCATGGCTGGTTACGGAACGGCCGACTTCACAGCACGCAGCGGGGAGGATCCATTTTTCGATGCCGCTTTCAACGCGCTTTTTCTCTGGAAGCTGACGGATCGGCTTTTCTTCGAAGGCGAGCTGGAACTCGAGTTCGAAGACCAAGAGACAACGATCAATCTGGAAGTAGCGCAAGCCGCCTACCTTTTGAATGACTACATGACAATCGGTCTCGGGCGTTACCTTAACCCAATGGATTTTTTCGTTGAACGCCAACACATGAACTGGGTAAACAAACTTCCGGACAAACCACTGGCCGTTTATGACGGCTTGCTGCCCGAATCGGAGCTTGGCGGGCAATTGCGCGGCGTTATTCCTATTGGCCCGACCAAGCTCGAATATGTCGGCTTCATCGCAAATGCGCCTGGTCTGATCACTGAGTCGGACGACTTCACCGAGATCGGGATGCTCGATTTCGATAACGACGCCAACACTGGCGGGCATGTAGCTGTTGGAGGCCATCTCGGATTTATCCCGATTCCACAGATCGAAATCGGTTACGGAATTCAACGATCAAAAGTTGGACCGCGCGATCAGGCGGTGACAGCGGTTTTACAATCGGCCGACTTTAATTACGTCCAGGATTCGACGTTGCTCAAAGGTCTGATCAATTTCCGTGCGCAATGGGTCTGGTCGCACGTCGGTAATTTCGTTTACGATCCAGATGGAAGCCAAGGCTTCGGGCCACTCGAATTCAACAACAACCGCAATGGCGGATATGTCGAACTGGCCTATCGGCCCACCCATATTGACAATGACATTCTCAAAAACTTCGAGGGCGTATTCCGTTACGATCGGCTTAATCAGCTGCACACACCGGTCGGCTTTGATGAACAACGCTGGACCTTCGGGTTAAACTATTGGCTCACGCCTAGCACAGTGATCAAGGCGGCGTATGAGGTCGACGATAAGAACGGCGGGGCGCGCGACCAAAATGCCTTTCTGATGCAGGCAGCGGTCGGCTTTTGACCATGAAAGAAAGCGTTTCAAGAGTTTGCAAATTCATCGGCTTGCCCGGAGCCGTCATAATCATTTTTTGCGCAGCTCTGACTTGGCTGATTGGTTGCGCCACCAGTAAGCAATCCGGAGAAGTTGCCGCCGGAACTACTGGCGGAGCGACTGGGAAAAGCGGCGCGGAACTTTGGGCCGAAAACTGTATCCGTTGTCATAATATAAGATCGCCCAACAGCTACAGCCCGACACAATGGGAAGTAGTCATGATGCACATGCGCGTCCGTGCCAATCTTACCCCGGAAGAGCACAAGAAGATTCTCGAGTTCCTCAAATCGGGCACCTAGAGCTCGCAAGCGCAACTTAATTGCGAGCAGAACCGCCCGCCAACATCTGAGGGATTGTCAAACCCTCGTACGTTTCCGGTGACAATATGATCGACTACGGCTTTGCCATCTGCTGTGCGCTGCCAAAAAAACTGCGAGTTGTCCATCCGCGCCAGTGCCTTCGCGCATAGTGCGCTCGATGTCCTGCAGCGCAGCAATCGCAGGATTAATTTTGTACATAACTGCCGATGTGCTGCCGGCGATCATTGCAAATCCTCAGGGCCGCGGTTTTGGTTTAGGCACAATTTCCAAGCTTCTACAATCTGCTCCGAAAGGGCAATGAACTCGCAGACAAAAAATGCGCGGCAATTCGTCTTTGACGCAAAGAATCTGCGCGTGATATCTACATCGCAAAAAAGAGCCGATAGACGCCAAGAAATCTGCAGTGAAATTCCCAGCGCCAAACATTGTTCCGTCAGCATATTTGCGAGTAAAATAGGTTTGCGCGTTACGGCGCCGTAATAGTTGTGGACCTCGCCACTACTTACCTCGGAATTAGGCTGCGCACGCCCCTGGTACCCTCGGCTTCGCCGCTCTCCGAGGATATCGCCAAAATCAAACAAATGGAAGAAGCCGGGGCGTCGGCAGTGGTCCTGCATTCACTGTTCGAAGAACAAACGGAACTAAGTGCTGCGGCCAAGACGGAATTTCGGATCGCGCCAGACGCTTACCTCAAGCATATCACGGAGGCCAAACGCTGCGTGAAAATTCCAATTATCGGGAGCCTGAATTGCACCACACTTGGAGGTTGGATTAGTTATGCGCGCCAAATCGCAGAAGCCGGCGCCGATGCGCTGGAGCTGAAC
>Ga0209690_1001335_pt1 | contig 13710 bp, 12 predicted proteins | sample GraSoiAngelo_150_FD_186164 | JGI IMG/M metagenome (GOLD analysis project Ga0209690, IMG submission 186164) | Grasslands soil microbial communities from the Angelo Coastal Reserve, California, USA - 14_1009_09_40cm (SPAdes) (version 2) | ecosystem: Environmental > Terrestrial > Soil > Grasslands ...
CGTAAACGGTATCAAGCTGGCCATAGAACCAATGCATGTAACGCCACGCCACACTTTCAAGAAAGCTGTCCTCGGTAAGAATGCGGATGTATTGGGGAAAATCGGTGTGATAAATGCCGCTCGTTTGCAGGTTGAGCATCTTGGCGGCGAGCAGTCCAGTCAATCCAACCGGGCCGGGCGTGCTGATGATAATCTCAGTGAACTTTTCCCGTTGTATGTAATCCAGCATCTGGAGAATCGGCGGGAAACTCAATTTTTGCAGTTCGTACTCGGGCAATTCAAATTCGCCAATGGGCGGGAAATTTTTGATTGGGATGTTGTCGATGCTCAGGTCGTTTCGAGAAACAACGACCGTCAAATCCCTGTCCGCCTTCGCGCCCGCTGCGACCATTCTGCGAATCGTCGTCGCAACGCCGTTGACGTCGTCGAGCGTGTCCGTGAACCAGGCGCGTCTGCGATTTTGCAAGGCGACCGGAATTTCGCCGGTCAATTCCTTAAAAATTGTGCGCAACCATTTTCGAGAGGGCGCCTGGCTGTGAAACCCGTAGATGTATGGAGTAAGAATTACGAGGATCGGCACAATCGCGCTAAGGGCTTGCATGCTCTCGACCATGTTGCCGCTGCTGATTTGCTGTACGAATTTTTTGAAGAAGCGAAACGTGAGCTGCTCGGCGACCATGTTCGCCATGAGAAATGTGCGGCGTTCCGGCTCATTGACTCCATCCAATTGCGCAGCGAGTTTCGCCTTTACTTCCGGCCGCGCGAAATAACCTGAAAGCTCGTTCCAGAGCGAGACATTTGCAGGCTTGACGAACTCAAAAATTTTCCCTGACAAAACGCCTTGCACGACAAACTCCATTTTCTCCTTAAGAGTGAACTCAGTGGGAGCTCGCCCCTCCATAAAGCGCGAAAACATTTTCTCCACTAGTGCCGCGCCCGGCCCGAGTTTTTCGTGGAAACGGTCCTGGATGAAACAGGCGACGGTATTATAAAAGCCGTGCGACAGGATTAAGGGCGTTCCTCCCTGGCCTTGCGCGTTGCAGTCGCCGTTGCGAACAAATTCGAGAAATTCTTCCGCGGAATCCGTAGACGGCGTGTCCGTGAAGGCCGACGCAGCGAACTGCCCGCCGTGATCGTCCGACCCGCCAATGAAAATCTTCTTCCATGGTTGGGTGTGTGTGGGCGCAAGATTGTGCCGATTCGCAAGCTCGTCGATCTTCTCCGGCGTCAATTGCCCAAAAAGAGTCTGGGCCAGATCGCTCAGGAGCGCATCGCGCAGTCCGTTGATGCCCTCGAAATGCTTAAAAAGAAGGATGAGCTGCTCAACGTGGCATGCCTCCAGTTTTCCGTTCACGCTGTAAAGAGGATGCGCAACTGCATGCGTGATTTGCGCGGTTTGCAGGTAGCGCTGCAGCTCGAAGATGTTGTCGCGAACGCTTTCAATCTCGCGATGTTGCTGCTCTGAGATTCCCCAAACAAGAATGTGCAGCTTGCATGAATCGTGGGAGAAATACGTCGTCACCTGTTCGCTGAGAAAAGTGCGAGGCAGGTGCGCAATTTGCAGGCAGCCTTCGATCGTATCGTGGTCGGTGATGGTGACATAATCCATCCCGCGCTTGAGCAATTGCCCGTACAGTTGGTTTGGGTCCGAATAGCTGTCGGGAAAATCGAATCGGCGGAAGAGCCATTCTTCCGAGCGCGCACTGTAGCGCGAATGAATATGTAGATCGCACCTGCTCACGTTTAGATGCCGCGTCTCAATCTTTGTTCGGTGATCCATTCTTGATAGGTCGTCGCGGTGCATGACTCGACCGACTCCTCAATCAGACGAGTAATCTGTTTCCAAATCGCCGGATGTGAATAATCGGGCGGATGAATGCTTATGCGCAAGAGTGAATTACCTTTTAGAAATCGGAAAAACGCTGCGTTCCACGCGCGGCTCACGCAGCGTCGCCAACTATTTCGAACACTGTAAACTAACGTTCTTGCGGGAAACACGTTTCCCGAGCGGAGATCGCACACGGTGCGAAGGCGCGTTGTGTATTCCATCTGCGCATCGCCCGCAGCGCGTTCGGCATCTTCGTTAAGCAACCACGCAGGCGCTACAAAACCTCGCGGCTTGAGGCCTTGCGCGCGAAATTCATCTCGTGCGGCCGCAATGCGACGCAGAGCTTCCTCATAACTCAGATCGTAAAACTCCCCCTCGTTTTGGGCGTAGAATGTTGTCAGGAATTTGTCGCGCAAAGTTTCTTTTGTACGGCGAGGACGTTCGTGGAAATAGCCGTGGATCACGATTTCGTGGCCGTCCGCTTCCAAACCCCGAAGCCAGGACACAAATTCCCCGTCTTTTGTGAAGAGTCCCTCATGATGATAATCCGGCACCACAAGGAGAGAACAGACGCGCACACCGCGATGAACCAGCTCTGAGATAATTGTGTTTGCGATTTGCCGGCTGGAAGGTGCGACGTCGTGCAAAGAGACAACGATAAAATTCCTCGCAGCGCTGGCTGTTGCAACGAGTGGAAGGAACTCCGTTGCCGCAATCGTACTCATTTGGGAATTTTCGGTGCCGAAGCAGCTTTGAACAAGACAAAAGGTGGAACGCGTTCCTCAACGCGTTGGGTAAACCAATCGCCCTTGAGGCCGTAACACTTGCGCCTTTAGCGATCGGTTCGCAATCGTCTTCGGAGAAGCCGATCCACCTATGTCGTAGCTATCTTCAGGATTTCGCGAAACTCTGATTCAGCCAGAGCCATAACGGACAAACGCGATTGCCGAACCAATGCAATTTCCGTTAGCCGCGGATTGCTCTTGATCTCACGCAGCGTAACCGGCCGTCGCAGTGGTTTGACCGAGGCAAGATCGACAGCGGACCAATCGCCTTCCTTTGCCGTCGAATCGCGATAGGCGGTCCGCATCACTTTCGCGATCCCGACGACAGCCTTTTCTTCACCGCTGTGATAGAAAAGGACTTCATCGCCCTTGCGCATTTTACGCAGATTATTTCGCGCAGCGTAATTGCGCACGCCCGTCCAACTGGTCTCCCCTTCGGCGACGAAGTCCGACCACGAGTACGAGGATGGTTCCTGTTTCACCAGCCAGAAATTTTTCATGAGCGAAGCTAACTCAGCGAAGTTGAGGCAAGCAACTTTCAGTTGGTGTTGTAGTGCGCGCTGTCCTCAGCCGCATTCGTCCTGGCATGGCAACCGTGTGGTCCGCTGAGACAGCGGACGCTATAGCTAACGCGTTCGACAATCACGCTGCTTTATTTCACAATCGAAATCATGCCGCGGCTACCATTCATCACGTTTGAGGGATCGGAAGGATGCGGAAAATCGACACAGATACAGAGATTAGCCGCGCGACTGGAGCGCTCTGGCGTTCCGTATCTGGTTACCCGCGAACCGGGCGGCACGCCCATCGGCGAAACGATTCGCGAGCTTCTCCAATTTGCCCCGCACAACTCCAGGATGACGTCGGAAACCGAGCTGCTTCTCTTTGAGGCGAGTCGCAGTCAGCTCGTGCGCGAGACCATCAAGCCGGCGCTCGAACGCGACGTGTGCGTGATCGCAGATCGTTTCTTTGATTCCACAACTGTTTATCAAGGCGCGGCGCGAAGCTTGGATCGTGAAATGGTCGAGCGCTTGAATGCTTTTGCGGTCGGCGATTGCATTCCGGATATTACTTTCGTTCTCGATGTAGATGCTGCGACGGCGGAATCACGAATGCAGAAGCCCCGCAGAGCGGATCGGATGGAACAGCAGCCCGCTGAGTTTTATGAGCGAGTTCGTGAAGGATACCGTGAGCTGGCTGCGCGCGAACCAAAGCGCATCGTGTTGATCAACGGCTCGCGCGACCCAGACGAGATCGGAGAACAAGTTTGGGAAACGCTTTCTTATCGCTTTCCCGCATTAACGGCAAATCCGCGATCCGCAAAAACCGACAGTCCCGGTCCGGACCGAGATCCGCAATTTTGAGATGGCTTTTTCGCGCACCACAGCCCTTGAGTATTTGCGACGCGCCCACGAACAGAACCGGCTTGCACACGCTTATTTGATCACAGGACCGCCGGAAAGCGGCAAGCAGTTGCTGGCAGCGGATCTCGCCAGTCTGGTTAATGGCACACCCGCCAAAGATGTGTTCTCAGCCAAGGCTCGGGATATTTTCGTCGCGCGACCTGAATCCAAATCTCGACGCATCGTGATTGCGCAAATCCGGGAGCTGGAGCACGCGCTGCAAATGCGCGCATCCAATGGCCGCCGCAAAGTGGCGATTATTCACGATGCCGATCGGCTTCAAACTGAGGCGGCGAACGCGTTTCTCAAGACATTGGAAGAACCGCCAAAGGATTCCCTTCTGCTTCTGCTCAGTACTTTGCCGGAGGCTCTGCCGGAGACAATTCTTTCTCGGTGCATTGCGATTGCACTCGCGCGAAACGGGCAAAGCCAAGACAAGGCCGAAGAAGAGAGCCTCGTGAAATTACTCCAACTAGCCTCTCATCAAAGGAACTGGAATGTTCAATTCGCCTATCGGCTTGCTCAGGAATTTCAGCGTCTGCTTCGTGAAGTGCGCGACGAAGTAAAGCGCGACACAGACGAGGCCTTGAAACAGGAACAAACACGCTACAAGGATGCGACGGATGGCGCCTGGCTGGAAGAACGCGAGGAATACTACAAGGCACTTACCGAAAGTCTTTACCTGCAACGCCGCGCCGGGTTGGTCGAGACATTATTCGCCTGGTGGACTGATGTTCTTCGGGCGAGCAACGGCGTGGCGCACCGTAATCTGCCGCGAGTAAAAGAAGAAACCGCCGCACTCGCAACGCGCTTCAGCACCCCCGAAATCTTAAAACGCATCCGCTGTTTGGAACAGTTGCGCGATCATCTAGGTCGCAATATTCACGAAGCGCTCGCAATCGAGGTCGCTTTCCTGGCAATCTTCACCGCGTGATTTCGGATTCTGGGGAGCGCACACACCATAGCTTCGGCGAAGGCGGGTTGACAAGAGGCCGTCCGATCTTATCCAGTATGCTTGTATGCGACAAAGTCTTCGATTCATTTTAGTGGCGGCGGGCGCAAGTCTCGCCTTGCTGCTTGCCGGTTGCGCGACAGGAAAAGTGGCCGGCGGCGGCGCCTATCACGTGACTGCCTACAAACCGCATGATCCTTCGGCCGTGCGCGTGAAAGTCTCGCTTTCCCAGGAAAATGTTTATGTAATGGAAGGCGATCGCTGCCTGATGGCGGCCGCCATTTCGGTTGGTATGCCTGTTAAGCCGACACCAAAAGGCAATTTCACAATCTATTCCAAACAGGAGCACAAGCGTTCGGGATCGTACGGCTTCAGCGTGCAAGGCGATCGAATTGTTCCTTCCACTGGCGGCGGAGGTGGCCGTTACGTCGGCTACCCGATGGGGTACTGGTGCGAGTTCGCTCCTGCGTACGGCTTTCACCAAGGCTTCGTCCATCCCACTCCGCGCACCCACGGTTGTATTCGGTTGAAGGGCGAGGCTGCGGCGAAATTCTTTGCGCTGGTGCGAATCGGCACGCCTGTGAACATCGCGACCACCCAGCCGGAGGATGCCACGATCGGCCCGAAGGTGCAGCGAGTGGACGACTCGCGCACGCCTGATCCAGACCCACACATCATGGTTACCGAGGCGGCGTTCGAAAAACCGAGCGGACCACTGCTCCAATAGCCCGGCTGCGGGCATTGCCGCCAACGCTTGACTATGTCATGTTGAGCGGAGCGAAACATCTCTGGCCGCGATTTTGGCGCTCTGTTGCCAAAATGACCTGAGATTCTTCGCTACGCTCAAAATGACAACGACGAGGTAGCATGAGCACGAACCTGATTTCCAGCGGCACAACAGCGCGGGAGAAAGTGAACCTCCGCACGCCCGACGTGATGGCTGCGGTGCAGCAACAGGTCGAATCGCATTACCGCAGCGACATTGTGGAGAAAATCCGGCGCGCCGGCGGAATCATTTCGGTGGGCGATACCACGGTGCGGCTGGCGAAACAATTTGGCTTTTGCTACGGCGTCGAGCGCGCGATCGATCTCGCGTATGCCGCGCGCAAAGTTTTTAAAGATCGCCGGCTTTTTATTGTCGGCGAAATCATTCATAACCCGGAGGTCAACCATCAAATCGCCTCGTTAGGCATTAAAAATCTCACAGGCAAAAACAAGCAGGCCGACATTGCTGATCTCGGACCCGAAGACGTGGTGATTGTGCCCGCATTCGGCACCGAATTGTCGATTCAGCAACAGATCAAAGACCGCGGCTGCCAGATTGTCGATACGACTTGTGGCGACGTGATGAGCGTCTGGAAACGTGTGCGCAAATACGCGAGCGAATCCGCTACTTCCATCATTCACGGCAAAGCCGAGCACGAAGAGACTAAGGCCACCAGTTCACGCGCGCTCGGCGATGGGAGCGGACATTATCTGGTGGTCCTGACGCTTGCAGATACCGATTACGTTTGCGATTACATCCGGCACGGCGGCGACAAAGAGGCGTTCCTCGAGAAATTCAAGGGCGCCTATCCGCCGGGCTTCGACCCCGACGTGCATTTGCAAACGGTCGGTGTGGCAAATCAAACCACCATGCTCCGCGGTGAGACCGAAGAAGTGCAGCGGCGCGTTCGACAGGCGATTGTCGATCGGGACGGGCCCCAGCTTGCAGAGAAAAATTTTCGCTTCTTCGATACAATCTGCGGTGCGACTCAGGAACGGCAGGATGCGTTACGCGAATTGCTCAACGTGCCAATGGGCCTGCTGTTGGTAGTCGGCGGTTACAACAGCTCGAATACATCTCATCTGGCCGAGATGGGCGAAGAGAAATTGCCCACCTACTTCGTGCTAAACGCCTCGCGACTGGTTTCCGCCAATGAGATCAAGCATTACGATTTGCACGAGAAACGCGAGATCGTTTCACATTTTTGGTTGCCGAACGGGCCGGCCGTCATCGGCATCACTGCCGGCGCGTCTTGTCCAAATAATTTGATTGAGGAAACATTGATTCGTCTTTTCGAATTGCGCGGCATCTCGCGCCAAGAACTCGAGCTGGCAGCGTAGGTCGAAAACACGACGCCTTGCGTGTTGCCTTCCAAACCGGCGTAGCGTGCGCTGTCCTCAGCGCAACAAATCGTCAAAAGCGACGCGAGGACGCATGCGCACTCCAAAAGCTTCGCGAAATGGAACCAGACGTTTCGGTTTTCGCTCGCAGTACTTTTGGAGTGCGATCCGCGCAAATCGCGGTCGGCGTGCGAAATAATCTTTTGTATGGCACGCGCAATCTGGAAAGGCAGTATCAGCTTCGGTTTGGTTAACATCCCCATTGCCCTTTATCCCGCTACGCGACGGGAAGAATTCAAGTTTCGTCTGTTGCGCAAGAGTGATTTGAGCCCGGTCAACTACAAGCGCGTCGCCGAAAAAGACGGCAAGGAAGTTCCCTGGGACCAGATCGTGAAGGGTTACGAGTATGAAAAAGGGAAATACGTCGTGCTCAAGGATGAGGATTTTCAACGCGTCGATCTCGAGGCGACCCAGACTGTGGATATTCAGGATTTTGTCGAACTGGATGAGATCGATCCTATTTTCTTTTACAAGCCATATTACCTGGAGCCGCAAAAAGGCGGTGACAAAGCTTACGCGCTACTGCGCGACGCGCTGAAGGACAGCAAGAAGGTCGGCATTGCCAAGGTCGTGATCAAAACGCGGGAGTATCTTGCCGGTGTGAAACCCGAGGATGGCGCGCTTGTGTTGGAGCTGATGCACTTTGCTGACGAACTGGCCGATATGAGCAAGCTGCATATTCCGAAAAAGGTCGAGGTCGGCCAACGCGAGATGAACATGGCCAAGTCTCTTATCGGCAGCATGAGCACAAAGTGGAATCCAGAAAAATATCGCGACGACTACCGCGAAGCGCTAATGGAAGTGATTGAAGAAAAGGTTGAGGCTGGCGGAAAAGAGATCGAAGAGAAACCCAGAAAAGCGCCCAAGCCAACCAAGGTGATCGATCTCGTCTCGGTGTTGCAGAAGAGCCTGGAGGAGACCGGCGCGAAGAGAAAAGCGACGGCCAGATCGCGCGCTAAAAAAGCGCACCCCGCAAAGAAAGCAGCCTGACGTGAATGACGAATGTCCAAGGAAATCCGAATGTCGAATGACAAATTGGCTCTTGGCGGGGCGGGCGCGCCAAGAGAATTGGACGGCCCGGCGGTTTATCGCTACCGAGATGGGGTTTTGGAGAGAGGCAGGTCGTCGTTCGTATTTTGTCATTCTTTCGTCACCAGACATTCGTCATTCGTCATTTTCTTGACAGCGAATATCAATGTCCTTCAGCCTGAGTGGCTATGAACGCCCTGAATCGTTTTGCCGATCCGGTTTACTGCATCATGCGGCTAATAGTTGGACTCATGTTCGCCTGTCACGGTGGGCAAAAACTTCTCGGGTTTCCCGGCGGCCACGGCGGGGCCGGAGGTTTGATGCTGTTAGGAGGGATCATCGAACTGGTTGGCGGGCTCATGATCGCGTTTGGTTTTCTGACACGCCTCGCGGCGTTCATTTCAGCCGGTGAAATGGCGGTGGCTTATTTCATGGTTCACGCCGCGGGTAAAGCAATCGGTCATCAGCCGACGCCGACCGAGCAATTTTTTCCGATCCTGAACAAAGGAGAACTGGCCGTTGTTCTCTGCTGGGTGTTCCTGTTCATGGTCTTTTACGGCCCGGGGCGCTGGAGCATCGATGCAGTTATCTTCAAAGGTAAGGCTGCCGTGCCGGCCACAACTTGAGTTGCATCGTCGTCATCTCTGGGAAAAAAATGAACGCCTTGTTCGAAACACGCCCTCGTTTTATAAAACGAAAACTCCTGCTCGTGCGATTGTTGATTGGAGCACTTGTTATCTGCTGTATGTGCGATTCGGCTTGTAAGGCCAAAGCGGAGGAGGTGAAGGATTTCGGTCGCGACCGGCTGAACAGCTCGCCGCGGCATGGTGAGTGGATCGATATCAAATCGGGCAGTCGCACCATCAAAGCGTTCGTTGTTTATCCCGAGCGTAAGGACAAGGCGCCCGCTGTGCTGGTTATCAGCGAAATTTTTGGTCTGACCGATTGGGTCCGCAGTTTGTGCGACGAGCTAGCGGAGAACGGCGTAATTGCCATAGCGCCCGATTTGCACGGCAAAAAATTCGAGGACCTCGACGCAGCGCGCAAAGCAACATCCGAGTTGTCGAAAGGCCAGGTGAAGAGCGATCTCGATGCGACGGGCGATTACACTCTGACGAACATTCCGTCCTGCAACGGTACGCTGGCGGTCTGCGGATTTTGTTGGGGCGGGGGAGTCACTTTCGCCTACGCAAATGAAAATCCGAAGCTCAAAGCAGCTTATTCATTTTACGGAACTGCGCCGGATTCGGCAGACAACGTAAAGAATATCGCGTGTCCGGTTTACGGTTTTTATGCCGAGAACGACGAGCGCGTGAATGCAACCATTCCCAAAGCCGAAGAGTTAATGAAAGCTGCTGGCAAGAAATACGAGCCGGTGATTTACAAGGGTGCCGGTCACGGATTCATGCGTTCCGGCGAAGCCGCCAATCCGAATATGCACGAAGGCGACAAGAAAGCGCGCGACGAAGCTTGGGCGCGCTGGAAAACATTGCTAAAGCAGCTTTAGCCAGACTCGATGGCATCTCATCACGTGAAGGCCCTCAGCAATGTGCGAGCTATCGTCGTCGATTACCCGCGGGGGGGGCCCCATCGGCGGTCTTAATCTGTGAGGCTTCATCTACCACCAATAGATCTGCGCGATCTTTCTGTCTTTTGTCATAAGGACGGAAAACCAGTACGAATTTCCTCCCAGGCTTACTTTATAGCGTAGCACTTGGCCGTCTCCTCTGTCTTCTTGGTCAGAGAAAACAAACGAGCCTAACGTGCCGTGATCCGCTATCCATTTCCAAAGTGCTTTACCGGATGCTGTGCCAAGAAAGCTGCGCATCTCTGGCGTCAAGGATGCGGATTCGTACTTCTCGGTAAGCAGACCGGACATAACATCCTTTAGCCGAGACGTAGTTGCAGGGTCAGGGTCCGGATTTGCCTCAGGCCGTTTCAGCACTGGCAAATAGATTTCCGCAAGATCAACAGCTAATTTGATCAAGGACTCTGTCACCGTGATTGGTCAGAATGATAATCGTTATTTTGTCATTTAGGAATCTGTAAATGACTGACGAAAAGCCCGGTGTTCCGCCACTATGCTGGACCAGCCGATGCCCATGGTAGCTGTCGACGAACCAGCCGAAGCCGTAGTTAAATGGCAGAGCCACGCTATCCTTCGTTACCTGGGCGCTGCACATCTGCTCGAGGCTTGATTTCTTTAAAAGCTTTTCGCTGTAAAGGGCGGCATCCCATTTTGCCATGTCCTCGGCTTTGGAGAGAAAACTTCCAGCCGAGAATGCGATCGCCGGTAGCAGAACCGGCCGGTTCTCGAACCGATTATTTTTCCACTCATAGCCTGAGGCTCGGTTCGGCACGATCGGTTGCGGATCAGTGTTGCTGGTTGCCCTCATGCCGAGCGGCTTGAAAATCCGCTCGTCCAGGAACTGCCAGTAAGATTTGCCGCTCGCTTTCTCAATGATAATGCCGAGCAAATAATAACCGGTGTTATCATATGCCCACGTCTCGCCGGCTTGAAACTCGAGAGGCAACTTGAAAAACATCTTCAGCAGCTCATCTCGCGACGGGGTCGTTTCAAAAGCGAGATTGGTCCTGAAAACGTCAAGCCAATGCGGAACCGCGACATGGTTTTGAATGCCAGATGTGTGGGTGAGGAGATGCCGGATTGTGATGCCGCGCCACCTTTGCGGCGCTTCGGTAAAATATTTTGTGATTGTGTCGTCGAGGCGGACCTTGTCCTCTTCCACCAGCATCATAATTGCGGCGGCGGTAAACTGCTTTGAAGTCGAACCGATTTCGTAGACGGTGTCTTTCCTCGCCGACGCTTGTAATTCTAGGTTAGCGAATCCGTACCCTTGCGCTTTCGCGATGTGCCCATCGCGCACAATGGCGAGCGAGGCGCCGGAAATATGCAGCTGCCGCATCTGCGCTTTGATGTAGTCATCGATCTGATCGCCCTTGACTGAAATCGGTGCGGCAAGTCCCGCGAGCAGCGCAATCAGAATTGCGGGACATCCGACTTTTATCGGAGCCATGACAAAACTATTTTGTCACGCCTTCCAGTTCATCTGCGAGCGCGTTCGCATCGTAAACCTTGCGTATGGCCTCAATGATAGCTGCCGAATCGACACTGATCGCGCGCGCTTGTGTATCGGTGTAAACGCAATCAAGCACGAGCGACTGAATGTTGCCGTCGAAAATAATCCCGACGAATTCGTTCGCCTTGTTTACTACGGGGCTGCCGCTGTTCCCGCCGATGATGTCTGCGTCGGAAGCAAAGTCGAAATGCGTTGTCAGATTGAGATTTGTCTTTTTGTCGATCCAACGCTGCGGCAGATCAAAAGGCGGTTTGTTGTTGTGTTCGGCGGAGCGTTGATATAACCCACCGAAATTGGTGACGGCGGGGATTTGTTTTCCGTCCTGTTCATAGCCGCGAACTCGTCCGTAGGAAAGTCGAAGCGTGAAAGTCGCGTCCGGATAGCTGCTGGCACCTCCAATGGCAAAACGGGCCTTCGCGATCTCTGAATACGCCTGCTTTTTAATTTCATCCTGCGCATCGTAGATTTTTCGCGCCTCTCTCGCCGGTCCATCTACAAGGCGCGCGACATCGATCATCGGATCATGCGCTGCCTGCAACGCAGCTGCGTCCTTGTGATAGAGGTCTTTTCGCACGGCGACGTCTTTCAGTTTCGTGCCGGCGACCAATTCTACAGCGCGCGCGTGCGGCGATTTTCCGGCGAGCACCTTCTGAACGAGCGGATTGTCTGCACCAAATTGAGAAGCGAAATCGGTTAGCGAATCGGTCAGTCGCAATATTTCGTAATCATCATAGATCGGTTCGGTCGAGAAGAGCTCCAGCTCGAGCGATTCGCGCGCGCTATCGCGAAATTGTGGGATCCGTTCGCCGTTCGGTTTAGCGCGTTCCTCGATCGCGCGAGTCAGCAACCGAGCGTATTTGAAAAGATTTCCCGAGAGTGCCCGCGGGCCACGATAACCGACCGTGCTCGGCCGTTCTTGTTCCAAATAGTTGTACAGCGGCGCGTCTTTTGCGATCTCAGCCTGGGCGCGTTTGATTCGGTCGTAGGCAGAAAACGTCGATTTAAATTTGGAATCGCGTGCAATCGCGTCGCGCAATTTTTGTTCGCGCGCTTTGAGCGCTGACCAAATTTGCGGATCAAGCAGCCCTGCCAGATAACCGTCGTACCTCTTCCGGTTGTTTTGGTCCCCGAAAAGATCGTCGCGTGCCTTCCTTGCGTTCTCAAAAGAGCGCGCGCTGTAAGCCAGCTCCAGCACTTCGCGCCGGTAGAACATGCTCAATACGTAAGGCAGATATCGATCGCGCGTGTCGGCGAGTTCAGCCAAACTAAGTTGTCGATCCGTTTTACCCGGGCTGCCGCTGACGAAGGTCAATTCGCCGTCGCTCGGCCCGTGCGAGTTCCACTTGAGAAAATGATCGATCTTCGCGGGCTGGCCATTCTCGTAAACGCGAAAGAGACAGATATCGAGATCATAACGGGGATACTCGAAGTTATCCGGGTCGCCGCCAAAAAAAGCCATCTGCTGCTCGGGCGCGAAGACGAGCCGGACGTCGTCGTAACGTTTGTATCGATACAAGTGGTAAGCGCCGCCCTGGTAAAGGGTAACGACATCGGATCGCAACCCGGTTTTCTCTTTGCTTTCTTTTTCAATCGCAGCGATCACAGCGTTGCGCGCACTGGAAGCCTGGTCGCTGGTCATGCCTGGGTTGACCGCGCCGTTTACGCGCGCAGTCACATCCTCAATCGACATCAGGACGTTGAGCTCGAGATCGGTCGATTTGAGTTCATCGGCTTGCGTTTTCGCATAAAAGCCGTCCCGCAGATAATTGTGCTGCGCGTCGCCCATCTTCTGCAATGTGTCGGCCCCCACATGGTGGTTTGTGATGACGAGTCCATTCGCCGAAACGAACGAGCCGCTGCCGCCGGAATTGAAACGGACACTGGCCTTTTGCAGATGCTCAAGCCACTGCGGTGTCGGCTCGAATTGATATTTTTCTTTGAGCTGGTTCAGCGGCGGCGCATTGAAAAGCCACATCCCTTCGTCGGCAAGAGCGGATGCAGCGAAGCTGGTCGCGCATGCAATAGCGAACGCTTGTAATTTAGGTCGCGCGAGGAAATCGGTAAGCATCGCGCAGCATAGAACGCTGCTCTGTGGCGGACAACTCTTCTGCTAACGCTGGCTGTTCAGTCAACGTGGTGATCGCTGGCTGAACCGATCAACTAGAGCGCGTTAGCATTTTCGAGCGGTCGGTTCCGTTTGCGGCGCCAAGAGAACTGATCACGGCAATTGCACCAAGCGACATGATGAATAGGACGACGACAGTAATTTCGAGAAAAGTCAATATCCCGTACGTGAGCGCCTTCGGAGCGGGATTCATCGCTATATGAGACAGGCAACCGCGTTTTGAGGTTACAAAAAGATCGACAACGCCAGGGCTGCCGCTTCTTCGAATTGACTACGGCCCCGATTGCGTGAAGCGATCAGCGGCTCTTGATTGATGACGAT
>Ga0209690_1001336_pt1 | contig 13705 bp, 13 predicted proteins | sample GraSoiAngelo_150_FD_186164 | JGI IMG/M metagenome (GOLD analysis project Ga0209690, IMG submission 186164) | Grasslands soil microbial communities from the Angelo Coastal Reserve, California, USA - 14_1009_09_40cm (SPAdes) (version 2) | ecosystem: Environmental > Terrestrial > Soil > Grasslands ...
CGACGAAGCTCAGGGCGCTGCTGGCTCGCGACGATCGAGTTCTGGCGGTGCTCGGCGCGCCCAACGCCTTCCACGCGACGATCATGGAAGCCGCGGGTTGCGAAGCGGCGTTCGTCGGCACCGGCATCACCGGGGGTAACTACACCGCGCTCCCCGACGCCGGCCTCCTCTCCGCCACCGAGTGCCTGCAGTTCGCGGGGTACATCGCGCGCGCCGTTTCCTTCCCGGTCATTCTCGACGGCGACACAGGCCACGGCGGGCCGCCCGCGGTGCGCCGGCTCGTGCACGAGAGCATCCGAGCCGGCCTGGCCGGCATTCGCATCGACGATCAGCCCATCGAGGGCAAGCGCGCTACGCAGTCGGCCGGTATCGAGGTGGTCTCGCGCGAGGCGGCCGTCGAGCGCTACCAGGCTGCGGTTCGCGCGCGCGACGAGCTCGATCCGGACTTCGTGATCATGGCCCAGTGCTACGCGCGCGACGCGGTGAACGGCGGCATGAGCGAACTGCTCGAGAGATTGAACGCCTATCTGCGTCGCGGTCAGGTCGACTGGGTGCAGTTCGAGTCACCGCATTCGGTGGACGAGATCAAGGAGGCTCGCGCCGCGGTGGCCGGCACGCTCTCGGTCATGCAAGGCAAGCTGCCCCGGCCGCTGAGCTTGCCCGAACACCTCGCTCTCGGCCTGCGCGTGGCCTGGTACACGTTCCTACCGGACCAAGCTCTGAAGGCCACCAGCTGGGAATTCATGCGCGACTTCATGCGGCGTGGCATCGACGCCTGGACCGACTTCCAAGCTCACCATACGGGCAATCCGCATATTCGAGCCCGCCAGTCGAATCCCTAGGCGTCCGAATTGCCCGCCTCGCACGGCCTTGCCACTCTGACCACTCGGAGCCGCTGCTAGTCGTCTGATTTTTCGAAGTTCTTGCCGCCCACGCTCATGGCATCGCCCATGCTCACCTTCCTTTGGGTCTTCCATAAAAGGGGCCCGAGAAACGGGAGGAGCCAACGCCATGAAGAGGGTGCTGTTGATCCTGGCCACGATCGCCCTGATGCTACCGCCGACGGTCTTGCTCGCTCAGCAATCACCGACGACCCCAGAAGTGAAGAAGACCGCGAAGGCTGACGAAGCGGCGAGGCCGAGCGGCGACGGCGCCGGCCAGGCCATGAAGGATTCCTGGATCACGACCAAGACGAAGCTCGCCCTCACCACGGACAATCGCACGAAGGCGCGGCACATCTCGGTCGAGACGCGCGCGGCCGTGGTCATGCTGCGCGGGAAGGTCTCGAGCGCCGAGGAACGGACCGCGGCCGAAGACATCACGCGCGGCATCTCGGGCGTCGCCTACGTGAGCAACGCGCTGCAGATCGTGCCGGACGAGCAGCGCAAGGCGGTCGACGCGAAGGACGACGGGATCGAGACCGCCATCAGGGAACGGCTCCTCAAGGACACGCAGCTCAAGGACGCGGCCATCAAGGTGCGCTCCGACAACAGCGTGGTGACCCTGCGGGGCAAGGTCCAGGACCCGAAAGCCAAGTCGCATGCCTCCGACGTGGTGCGCGCGGTACCGGGTGTCCGAGCGGTGAGGAACGAGCTCGCCCTGTAGGGGTTGGCTCGACGTCCGGCGACGCATGCTGGCGCAGGCGGACTTCCAGAGAGCTCTGGCGCTCGCGCTCGGCGAGTTCGCACCGGCGTGGACGATCGTCGGTGAGTGCTCGCCGGTCGATCGCCTCGATGCGAGCCACTGGGGCTCGGGCCCGCAGAGCTTCCAGGTCACGCTTCGCCACCGCGTGACCGGACATCTCAAGGTGCTCGGCCGTCGAGCGTCGTACGAGCCCACGGCCAGCCTGCATCCCGCGGTCGCGCTGTCGCTCATTGGCGCCTACCGCCACGGGAACCCCGAACCGATCCGACGGTTTCTGGAGGAGATCGGCGTCGCGGCGGCAGCGGCGAGCGATGCCAACCATTTCTTCCAACGGCCTTCGATCGCCTCATCGGGCGCATCGAGCTCCGAGCCCGCTGAGCTCCGGTCGACGGCTCTCACGGTCGCCGCCTCGATCTCGGCACCCAGTGCGGCCTCCGCAGTCTGCGGGGACGACGGCGGACAGACCGATCTCGACGGTCCGCCTCAGCGAGCGTCCAGGCCCTGGAGCTTGAGCATTCGAAAATCGAAATCGCCGACCTTGCCGATGGTCACCTCACCCGCGGCATGCGAGGTGCCGCCGGGGCCCAGCCCGTCACGAGGCGTACGCGAGGCGCCGACAGTCGAAGCTCGAAAGCCGATGCTCGGACGGCTCAGGCGAGAGCTCGAGATCTGGTACTGGCGCCGGGGTGCGAGCGGCCAGGACAAGTCGCACGCGCGGGATTGACCCGGGCGAGACGGCCGCAGGAGGCCGCCCCGCCCGGTTGCGTCGCTCGTTACTTGTGGAAGGCGTCGAAGATCTCACCAAACAGCTCCCAGTACTCGCCGTTGAACTTGGCCAGCCGCTCCTGCTGGATGGGGGCGTGATCCGTCGGGCTGGTGTCCACCTTGATACCCGGCAGCAGGAACGGCAGCTCGACGTTCTTGAGGTTCTCCGCCTGCCGCATGATGTTCTCGCGTGACAGGTCGTTACCGCACTGCTTGATCACCTGTGCCATCAGGATCGCCGCGCTGTAGCCGAAGAAGTTCGAGTCGTCCTCGAGGCTGCCCTCGGGGTAGTACTTCTTCATAAACGCGACCCAGTCCTGGAAGCCCTTGTCGTTCTTCCACTGCGGGTCGGTGACGACCTTGGTGTAGAGCGCGGTGATCAGGCCCCTGGACGCCTCGACCCCGGCGGGCTTGAGCACGCTGGCGTACGAGCTCGATACGTTGTTGAGGAAGTGCGTGGGCTTCCAGCCGATGTCGTGGGCCTTCCGGATCGCCTGCACCGCGAACTTCGGGATCGTCACGTTGAAGAACACGTTGGCCCCGGAGTTCTTCAGATTGATGATCTGCGAGTCGATCGTCGGGTCCGTCACCTCGTGGCTCTGCTTGAGCGCGATCAGCTTCGAGGCCGCGGCGCCGAGGCCGTCCTCCATGCCCTTGACGTAGTCTTTGCCGTAGTCGTCGTTCTGATAGAGGATGCCGATCTTCGCGTCGGGGATGTTCTTGAGGATGTAGGCAGCGTAGACCCTGCCCTCGGTCTGGTAGTTGGGCTGGAAGCCCATCGTCCACGGGAAGTTCTTCGGGTCGTCCCACTTGGTGGCGCCGGTGGCCACGAAGAGGTGCGGCACCTTCTGCTGGTTGACGTACTTGTGGATGGCGGTATTGGTCGGCGTGCCGAGCGTCTGGAACAGCGCGGCGACCTGGTCCTGCTCGACCAGCTTGCGCACCATCTCGACGGTTTTAGGTGGCGTGTAGGCATCGTCGTAGGTGATGAAGTTGATCTTTCGGCCGTTGATGCCACCCTCGTCGTTCACCTTCTTGAAGTAGGCCGCGATCGTCTTGCCGATCGTGCCGTACGCCGAGGCGGGGCCACTGTAGGGGTTCGTGTTGCCGATCTTGATCTCGGTCGCGGTGACGCCGACCACTGTCTGGGCGCCGGCCGGGACCGTGGACACGGCGGCCATGCCCAGGGCGAGCACAAGGGCGAGCAGTAGCGGAGTACGTCTCATGAACACTCCTCCATTCACGTCGTGGTATGAGCTTGTGAGGGAACGGCGCTACGTCCCTCCTGTTGAACTCGGGACCGGGTGGCCCGGATCCAGAGTAGCCGGATCCCCCCGGCGATGCCAAACGGCATGAGGTACATGAACCCGATCAGGAACACGCCGAAAATCGCCCAGGGTGCTGCCTTGGAGATGTCCTGGGCCCAGTTCGGGACGAACTGGATGAACAACGCCCCGAAAACGGCGCCGGAGATCGACGCCAGACCGCCGATGACGCTGCCGATCAGGAGCGTCACCGACAAGAACACGTTGAAGGAGTCCGGCGCGACGTAGGCAATCACGCAGGCCGACAAAGCTCCCGCCACCCCGGTGTAGGCCGCGCTCACCCCGAAGACCAGCGACTTGTAGAGTGCCGTGTTGATGCCCATCGCCTCGGCGGCGATGTGGTTGTCCCGGATCGCGACGATGGCGCGGCCGACCCGGCCGCGCAACAAATTGGCCCCGAGCCAGAACAGGAGCACGAGCACGCCCAGGGTCACGAAGTAGAGCCACTGATCCGGATTCAGTCGCAGGCCGAACGGGGCACTGGGCTTACTCAGCACGATGCCCTGCGAGCCGCCCGTCCAGTGCTCGAAGTATTTGAGGATCTGAGGGACCGCCAGCGCCAGCGAGAAGGTGGCCAGCGCGAGATAGAGCCCCTCGAGCCGCAGCGCCGGAAGGCCGAAGAGGAATCCGACGATCAGGCAGAGCACGCCGGCCACCGGGATCGTCCAACCGTATGGCACGTTCCAGCGGTCCATCATGATCGCCGAGACGTAGGCGCCCACCGCGTAGAACGCGCCGTGCCCCAGCGAGAACTGGCCGTTGTAGCCGGTCAACATGTTCAGGCCGAGGATCGCGATCGCGTAGATGTAGACCTGCGAGAACTGGAAGAGTCGAAAGTTGCTCAGCACGAACGGCAGCGCGCACGCTGCCAGCAGGAGCGCCAGCAGGCCGATTAGGCGCGGCAGGTGCCTGGCGCTCACACTCGCTTGACCACTGTGCTGCCGAAGAGTCCCGTCGGCTTGACCAGCAGCACCACGATGATCATCGCCAGCGCGACCGTGAACTTGAGCTCGGTGCCGATGAAGCTCACGTACGTCCCCACGAGGTTCTCGACGACGCCGACGATGAAGCCGCCGAGCACCGCACCGCCCGGGCTCGTGAAGCCCCCGAGGGTCGCCGCGGCGAAGGCGTAGATCTGCACGCCGCCCATGAGATTGGGCTCCAGGGTGAGGACCGGCGCGACCATCATCCCCGCGACGGCGCCGAACACAGCGGCCAGGCCCCAACCGAGCGCGAGCATCCAGCCCACTCGGATCCCGACGAGCCGGCTCGAGACCGGGTTGTGCGCGGCCGCGCGCATGGCGAGCCCAAGCGGCGTGAACCGGAAGAACAGATAGATGCACAGGAGCACGAGCAGGGTGACCTGGATCTGCCCGACGTCGTGCGCGCCGAAGACGACGTTGCCGACCTTGAACGGATTCGGCGAGAAGGGGCTCGGGAACGGCTTCTGCAAGTAGGTCCAGATCCAGCCGGCGACGCTGTTGCAGATGACCAGGAGCCCGAGCGTGACCATGACGATCGAAAGGATGGGCGCGTTCTCGACCGGGCGGATCACCACGCGCTCGATCACGACACCGCCCACGAACGCGATGGCCAGGGTGGTCAGGAACGCGGCCCAGTAGGGCATCCCCGCGTTGATCAGCGACCAGCAGATGTAGGTCGCGAACATCGCCAGCTCGCCCTGCGCGAAGTTCACGACGTCGGTGGCCTGATAGATCATGACCAGGGCGAGCGCCAGGCTGGCGTAGATGCCGCCGGTGGCGAGCCCCGAGACGACTTGCTGGATGAAGATGTCCATCTCAGTACCCCAGGTAGGCGCGGCGGATCGCGTCGTCCTTGCGCAGCACGTCCGAAGGCCCTTCCATCACGACGCGCCCGGTCTCGAGCAGGAACACGTGGTCGGCCAGGTCCAGCGCAAGCGCGGCATTCTGCTCGACGAGCAGGATGCTGACGCCGGTCTGATTGATCGTTCTGAGAATCCTGAAGATCTCGCGCACGACGAGGGGTGCGAGCCCCAGCGAGGGCTCGTCGAGCAGCAGCAGGCGCGGCCGCAGCATCAGCGCGCGGGCCACCGAGAGCATCTGCTGCTCGCCGCCCGAGAGCGTGCCGGCCGCCTGCCGCCGCCGCTCGCGCAACACCGGGAAGTAGCCGAACACGCGCTCGAAATCGTCCTTGAGATTGCCGCGCTCGCGGCGACCCCAGGCGCCCAATTTCAGATTTTCCTCGACGGTGAGGTGCACGAACGTGCCGCGCCCCTCGGGCGCGTGCGCGATGCCGAGCTGCACGACGTCCTCGGTGGCCCTTCGCTCGAGCGCCTGGCCCTCGAAGCGAATCGTGCCGGTCGTGCGGACCATCCGCGAGATCGCGCGCAGCGTGGTCGTCTTGCCCGCGCCGTTCGCGCCGAGGATCGTCGTGATCCCGCCCTTCACCATGCCGAAGCTGACCCCGTGCAAGGCCTTCGTCCGTCCGTAGAAGGCCTCGAGCCCCTGCACTTCCAGGAGGGTGCTCACGCGGCCTCGCTCCCGAGATAGGCCCGGATCACCTCCGGGTTTCGCTGCACCTCGGCGGGTGTGCCCTCGGCGATCTTCCGGCCGAAGTCGAGCACGACCACCTTGTCCGAGACCTGCATGACCAGGCTCATGTGGTGCTCGACCAGCAGGACCGTCAGCCCGCGCTCGGCGCGGATGCGCTGGATGAGCGCGCCGAGCGTGCCGACTTCCTCGTGATTGAGCCCGCCCGCGGGCTCGTCGAGCAGCAGGAGCTTCGGGCGGCTGGCGAGCGCCCGCGCCAGCTCGACGCGCTTGAGCGTCGCAAAGGGCAAGCCGGCGGCCGGATGGTGCGCGACCCGGCCCAGGTCGAGGAAATCCAGGAGCTCCTCGGCGTGGGCCCGGCACTGGCCCTCTTCGCGCGCGACCCAGCCGAGCTTGAGGGCGTTCGAGAGAAAGTCGCTGGAGGTGCGGCAGTGGGCGCCGACCATCACGTTCTGCAGGACGCTCTGCGTGGGGAAGAGAGCGAGATTCTGGAAGGTCCGGCCGATCCCGAGCCCGACGATCTTGTGGGCCGGTTGCCTCAACAGCGGGGCGCCCTCGAAGCTGACCGCGCCCGCGGAGGCCGTGTAGAGGCGGCTCAGGCAGTTGAACAGGGTCGTCTTGCCCGCGCCGTTCGGCCCGATCAAACCCACGATCTGTCGGGGCTCGATGTCGAACGAGACCCCGTCCAGTGCGAGGATGCCGCCGAACCGGACCGTGACGTCACGAACGCTGAGGATCGGCACCTGGTTCTCCGCGCGGGGAGCCGGTCTCCCGCTTGAGCGCGCAGAGTATATGCGAAGGGTGGCGTTTCGAGAAGCGCACCGGCTACTTCTTGACGCGCGCCTCTTCGTAGAGCGGGAGCACCTTCTGGGAAAACTCCGTCAGATCCTTGATGCGGTCTTCGTGCGAGGGGTGGGTCGAGAGGAGCTTCGGCGGTGCGCCGCCGCTCGAGAGCTTCGCCATCTTCTGCCAGAGGGCGATCGCGGCCCGGGGATCGTAGCCGGCGCGCGCGGCCAGCTCGACGCCCATACGGTCGGCTTCGGTCTCGTGGATGCGTGAGTACGGCAGCACGTAGGTGACCTGCCCAACCACTCCCGCGAGACCGGTGCCGACCTGTCCGGAGCCGGGGAGGAAGACCTCGGCCACGGCTCCCGCCAGGCTCGCGCCGACGCCGGTGGCGACCTGCTGCGAAGCGCGCTCACGACCATGCTCGCGCAGCGCGTGCGAGATCTCGTGTCCCATGACGGCGGCGAGCTCGTCGTCGGTGATCTGGACCTTTTCGATGATGCCGGTGTAGACCGCGATCTTGCCGCCTGGCATGCACCAGGCGTTGACCTCTGGCGAGGTCAAGACGTTCACCTCCCATTTCCAGTCGACCGCGTCCTTGCGAAAGACCGCGGTTTGCGGGATGAGCCGCTTCGCGATGGCGCGAACGCGCTCCACCTGCTGCGGATCTTTGTTGAGGTTGCCCTTCGGGCTCTGCTCCTTGAGCACGTTCTGGTACTGGGCCGCCGCGGCCTGATCCACCTCGGCCGATGAAATAAGGAGGAACTGACGCCGCTCGACCCCGACGGCGCCCTGCTCGGTTGTCGTCGAGCACGCGGCGAGCGATACGGCCGCGAGCGCCACGATCCCCACGCGGCCGGTCGTCCATCTCCTCATGGGTGCCTCCAGTTAGCCTTTGTCTCGGGGCTCACTTTGGATGATAGAGACTAGCACCGCTCCTTGACCACGACGAGGCCGTTGGCACAATATTGCCCCCGCTGGCCGGATGTCCTACGCCGACCTTGATATCGGCTTTGGCCGGAAGGAGGACGTGATGGATCGCCGAGATATTCTCGCCGAACGCCCCGTCGAGAGCGGTCGTGGCTTCATGCCCGGCGTGAGCGTCAATCCGTCGAGGGTGCTGTTCACCGCCGGGCTGACCGGCAGAGGCCCGGACGGCAATCTCGTCGCGGGCGGCATGGGGCCGCAGGCACGGCGCACGTTCGAGCGCCTGCAAGCGGTCTTGTCGCGGGCCGACGCGAGATTCGACAACGTCATCAAGCAGCTCGCCTACGTGACCGACCTCGAGGCCTACAACGCGAGCGGCCGCGCGGAGCGCAACAAGTTCTTCGGCGCTCGGCCGGCCTCGACCGGGCTGGTCGTGCGGCGCCTGGCCGACCCGGCTATGCTGATCGAGGTGGAGCTGGTCGTGGATCTCGGCGGCTCTCCCGGCGGCAAGCCGTTGCTGGAGAAGTACAACGCCGAGAACCACGGCGGCGACTTCTATCAGGGCGTGATCGTCAACGGCGGCCGCCTGCTCTACCTGGCCGGTCAGGTGGCGAACAACCCCGACGGCTCCGTGGCGGGAATCGGCGACTGGCGACGCCAGGCCGAAAAGGTCTACGAGAACATCGGCCACGTGCTCCGCGCCGCCGGCGCGACGTCGGCGAGCGCCGTGAAAGAGACCACATGGGTGCTCAGCATCGACTCCTGGCGCCAGGGCGGCGCGCCGGTGCGAAGAGACTTCTACAAAGGCGACTTCCCGGCCTCGACCCTGGTCGAGATCCCGGGTCTGGCGCGGCCGGAGTTCCTGGTCGAGATCGAAGTGATCGCGGCCATCGCGTAGGCGCCTGTACATCTGGAGGATCGACGATGCCTTTCAGCACGATTGCGACACCCGAGGCGAAGCCGGTTGCGAACTACAAGATGGCGACGCGGATGGAGGGAGGCCGGCTCCTCTACATCTCTGGACAGGTCGCGTGGGACGCGACCGGCAACATCGTCGGCAAGGGCGACGTGCGCGCGCAGGCACGGCAGGTGTTCGAAAACCTACGCGGGGTCTTGCGCGCGGCCGGCGGCGATCTCCCGAGCCTCATGAAGATCACGACCTACATCACCAAGCTCGAGGACTTCCCGGCGGTGGCTCAAGCGCGCGGCGAGGTCTTCCAGGGCGAGCTGCCGGCCAGCACCCTGATCGTGGTCAAGAGTCTGTTCCATCCGGACTTCCTGATCGAGGTCGAGGGCGTGGCGGCGGTGTAAGCGCCGGCGGCACACGAACGGCGAACGCGAGGGCGGCGCCGGCCAGGGCCAGGACCGCCGCGAGCGCGCAGCCAGTGCTGAACGAGCCCGTGAGGTCACGCACCCAGCCCGTCGCGGTGGGGCCGACGATGGCGCCGATGAAGCTGATGCTGTTGCTGAAGCCGAACGCCGTGCCCAGCTCTTCGGGGCGGACCAGTCTGGCCAGCAGCGCGTAGACCGCGCCCCAGATCGACCAGCAGAAGAAGGCGGCCACGAACAGGGCGACCGCCAGCCCCGGGATCGACCGCCGGGCGATGACGAAGGCCATGGCGAGCATCGACACCGTCAGCCCGGCGAGCCCGGCCACGATCACGCTCTTCGAGCTATAGCCCCGCCCAATCAGACGGTCGTGGGCCCACCCGCTCGCGACCATCCCCAGAGAAGCCGCGATCCCTTGTAGCGCCGCGTAGCTGCCGGCGCGGGCGAGATCCGTGACGCCAACCTCCGCGAAGAACAGTGGCGACCACGTCGCCAGGATGAACTGGTTGCCGATGGCGCAGAGGCTGACGAGCGCGAGCACCCAGAGCGGACTGTTCGAGAAGAGACTCCGGAGACGCTGGCCGACGGGCACTCGCTTTGCCGCCGGCGCCGGCGCCGCCACGTACCGGGCGATGAGCAGCGCGGCCATGATCGGGCCGAGCCCGAACAGCATCATCACCGTGCGCCACGGGAGGAACTCGACGAGGAGCCCGCCGATGACGAGCCCGAACGTGAGACCGAGGCCGGGTCCGGAGAACGAGACGCCCTGACCGAGGCCGATTCGACCGGGCGGCGTGACGGTCGCGATGATGGCCCGGTCGTTGGCGAAGAGCGACCCCTGAAAGGCGCCCGTCAGGGCCCGCGCGAGGAAGAGCGTGACGAGCGAGCCGGCCAGCCCGGTGAGGCCCGCCGCGAGCGCTCCGCCCACCAGGCCGATGAGCAGGACGCGGCGCCGGCCGAACCGATCGCCGAGCAGGCCGGACGGGATCTGCATGAGCACGTAGGCATAGAAGAACGCGGAGGCGAGCAGACTCGCCCGCGTGTAGGAGAGCTCGAGCTCATCGATGATCGACGGCAGCAGCGCGGAGAACCCGACGCGGATGACGAAGTTCGCCGCCCACGCGACGATGAGCAGAGCCCACACCACGACGTACGGAGGCACGGTCATCCCTCGCTTCACCGTATCGATTCGCACCATTGCGACATTCTCAAAACTGCGGCGCCAACATCTCAACGTTGGCCTGCCCAGCAGGGTCCGTCTGGCATAAGTCGCCGCCCGCGTTCGCCCTCGTTGATCTCGGTTCGGCATCCGCGATCTCCGGTTTCCAAATACTTAGCGCTCTCACGACGACGTGTCCGCCGCCTGGCATCACCGGTGCACTCCCTCTCACGCAGAAAGTCCTTCTTCTCGACGAACGCAAAGTCCGCCGAGGGAGGCGCGAACCATCGGAGACCACGATGCCACGGATGAACACACGGTCAGCCATCACGGGCCTTGGGCTCACCATCCTCCTCGAGATCCTCCTCGTGACGAGTCCGGGTACGGCCGGGATCCTGGACGCGACCTGGACCGCTCCGACGACGAATACAGACGGAAGCCCTCTGACGGATCTGCAAGCGTATCGGATCTATTACGGCACCTCGAGCGCTCCGTGTCTGGGATCCTCCGTGACGCAAATCGCCTCACCGACATCCAGTCCTGGTCCCAGCCAGACCGTGAGCCTCAGGCTCTCGGGGCTCACCATCGGCTCGCTCTACAACGTCGCCGTGACCGCGGTGGACGCCGTCGGCAATGAAAGCGCCTGCTCGGGTGCCGCGAGCGCCGTCGCCCGAGCCGATTTTGCCGTGAACCCGTCCGGCACCGTGAGTTTCGGCGGCGTCAACCTAGGGAGCTTCACGGAAAAAGCCTTCGTCGTGTCGAATTCCGGCGGCGGGACGATTTCCGGGGCGGTGTCGGTCGCCGCACCGTTCACTGTCACGTCAGGAAGCCCGTTCTCTCTCAACGGACCCGGAACGAGCCAGACCGTGACCGTGCGATTCACGCCGACGACCACCACGACCGTGAGCGCCAGTCTGAATTTCGCGACTGGTGGCGGCACCATCTCCCCTATCGTGACCGGCAGCGGCATTGGCTCGGTGACACTGAGCGATACGACTCCGCCAACCATTGCCCTCACCGCTCCGGCCGCCAGCTCAACCGTGACGAGCACCGTTGCCGTCTCGGGGATCGCCACCGACAACGTCGGCGTGGCCGGCGTGCAGTTCAGGCTCGACGGCGTGAACCTCGGGGCCGAGGTCGCCACGTCGCCTTCCACGGTTTACACGGTGACGTGGAACACGACGACGGCCCCCGACGGCCTGACGGCGGTGGCTCGCGACGCGGCGGGCAACAGAGCCACATCAGCCGGAGTCACCGTCACGGTGGCGAATGCGGCGGCGGTGACGGGGGGGGGAGCGACCGGCAGCACCGCCCCGGTAATTTCGCAGGTGAGCCTCTCGGTCACGAAGTCCGGCGCGACGGTCGGCTGGACGACGAATAAGCCGAGCGATTCGCAGCTGGTGTACGGCCTGACGACATCCTACGGAAACTCGACGACGCCGGATCCGACCCTCGTTACATCGCATTCACAGACGATCTCCGGTCTGACGCCCAACACCTGGTACCACTTCCAGATGAAGTCGAATAATGCCGTGTCCGCGGACTTCAAATTCAAGACGCGCAACCGCTGAGATGGTCACGGTCACGGCGCGTCGCCTCAGAGCCCCAGGTAGGCCTTCTTCACCCCTTCGTCACGCAGGAGGTCCTGGGCCTTGCCTTGCATCACGAGCTGGCCCGTTTGAAGGACGTAGCCGTACTGGGCGAGCGTGAGCGCCAGCATCGCGTTCTGCTCCACGAGGATGATGGAGACGTCGAGCGCGTTGATCTGCCGAATGACCTTACCGACCTCGGCCGTCATGATGGGCGAAAGCCCCATCGAAGGCTCGTCCAGCAGGAGCAGCTTGGGGCGGCTCATGAGGGCGCGGGCGATGGCCAGCATCTGCTGCTCGCCGCCGCTCAGCAAGCCGGCGAGCTGCCGCCCGCGCTCACGGAGGATGGGAAAGTGCTCGTAGATCATCGCCAGCGTGGACGCCACGTCCGCTCGCGAGCGGAGGTAGGCGCCCATCGTGAGGTTCTCGAGCACCGTCATCTTGGGGAAGAGCCGGCGCCCCTCCGGCACGTGCGCGATGCCGAGGTTCACGATCTGGTGCGGGGCGAGCCCGACCAGCGAGGTACGCTCGAACCGTAACTCCCCTCCGCCAGGCTTGACGAGGCCCGTCAGCGCCCGAAGGCTGGTCGTCTTGCCAGCGCCATTGGCCCCGATCAGGCTGACGATCGATCCCGCCGGGACGCTGAAGGACACGCCCTTCACCGCTTCGACGGTCCCGTAGCGCACCCAGAGGTTCTCCACCTCAAGCATGGTCGATACCCGTGCCGAGATAGGCCTGGATCACCGCGGGGCTGGTGCTCACCTGCGACGGAGTGCCCTCGGCGAGCTTCTGCCCGAAGTTCAGCACGACGATGCGCTCACAGGTGCCCATGACCGCTTTCATGTTGTGCTCGACGAGGAGAATCGTCGTCCCGCGGCTCCGGATCGTCCGCACCAGATCCATCACGCGGCCGCTCTCGTCCAGGTTCATGCCCGTCACCGGCTCGTCCAGCAGCAGGAGACGTGGCTGCGCCGCCAGCGCCATCGCGATACCGAGCACGCGCTGGTGGCCGTGCGGCAAGTTCCGGGTGAGCTGGTCGGCGTGCGACGCCAACCCGGTGAACTCGAGCACGTCACGGCCCCGAGCGATCTCGTCGGCCGGAAAATCGCGCCGGCTGAACAGCACCTGGCGCGGGCCCTTGCCGCTGTGCAGGTGCAGGCCGAGCAGGACGTTCTCGAGGGCGGTCATCTCCTGGAAGAGCGTGGTGAGCTGGAACGTCCGCACCAGTCCGCGAGCGGCGATCTGGTGCGGCCTGAGCCCCGTGATGTCCTGGCCGTCGAAGACGATCGAGCCCCGGGTCGGTCGCAGGAACCCACTCAACAGGTTGAAACAGGTCGTCTTGCCGGCGCCGTTGGGGCCGATCAGGCCGACGATCTCGCCCTTGTCGACCGTGAGGTCGACGCGATTGACAGCCGCCAGGCCGCCAAACAGCCGGGTGAGCTCGCGCGCCTCGAGGATCGCCACGAAGTCAGGCCGCCGGGCTCGGCGTGGGCGCCGAGGCCGTGCGCCAGGATCGGAGCTCGGCGAGCTTCCGCGGCAGCGTGATGAGACCGCCGGGCAGGAACAGGATGGTCAGCAGCATGGCGATCGAGAAGAAAATCGTCTCGTACGGGCTTCCTCGGAACGGCTCCGAGAGCAGCGACAGGAAGG
>Ga0209690_1001340_pt1 | contig 13699 bp, 9 predicted proteins | sample GraSoiAngelo_150_FD_186164 | JGI IMG/M metagenome (GOLD analysis project Ga0209690, IMG submission 186164) | Grasslands soil microbial communities from the Angelo Coastal Reserve, California, USA - 14_1009_09_40cm (SPAdes) (version 2) | ecosystem: Environmental > Terrestrial > Soil > Grasslands ...
AATCCGTCGCGCGCGTCCGGCAATGCGCGCGAAATGATGACCGACATCGAGTAATCGAGGAACGACCTCGACACTTCTTCGGCTACATTTACCGGATCAACTTTTTCGTTCGCGTTATACACAAAGTCTAATGACGAATGACGAAGTAATGAGCAGGCGCTTGGCCTAACAACTGTTCCTGCGACATTCGAAATTCGTGCTTCGTCATTTTAAACGTCCAGGTTTCGGACGTTTAATGCGTTGTCCTCGATGAATTGGCGGCGCGGTTCGACCACGTCGCCCATCAGAATCGTAAACATTTTGTCGGCATCGACCGCGTTGTCATCATTGAGATCCACCTTGAGCAGCTTGCGTTTCTCGGGATTCATCGTCGTCTCGAACAATTCTTTGGCGTTCATTTCGCCGAGACCTTTGAAGCGCTTGATCTGCACGCCGCGCCGGCCGATTTCCAAAATCTTCTCGAGAATTTCCGGGATCGAAAAGAGCGGATGGGTGCTTGCTTTTTCGCCTTCGCCTTCGATCAATTCGAAAATCGGGCGGTCGCTTGCCGCGTAGTGATCGACCTTCAGACCTTTCCGCGCCAGCTCGGCGATAATTTTCTGGATGGCGGCCGATTCGTGGAGCTCGACCAGCTTGGCGCGGCGTCGAACGCCGTTGGTTTTGGCCGCTGGCGCCTGAGCATCGCCCAGCGGCAACAATTCCTGTTCCATCTGGGTGTCGAACAAATTGAGATCGAGATTCGCCTCGTGAAATTTCCGGACCGCTTTCTCGTCGTGAAAATAATGAACGGTCTCATCATTGCCCTCGCGGACTTTCACCAGATAGGCGGGAAGCTTGCCCGACTTGGAATTGCGCTGTTCAAGATACGCCTCGAAGTCGCCGCCATGACGACGTACGACTTCGCTAAGCTTCGCCAGTTTCTCCAGTGACTCGAGAATGTCTTTCAGCTGCGCCGCGGTGACCTCTTTGCCATCAGCGAGATTCTTCAGCTTCACGTCTTCCGCGCCGAGCGAGATCAGAATCTTGTTCAATTGCACGTCGTCGTCGACGTACTCCTCGCGCTTCTTGCGCTTAATCTGGTAAAGCGGTGGCTGCGCGATGTAAATTTTGCCCGCGCGAACGAGATCAGTCATTTGCCGGAAGAAAAACGTGAGGAGCAGCGTGCGAATATGCGATCCGTCGACGTCGGCGTCGGTCATGATAATGATGCGACCGTAACGAAGCTTCGACATGTCGAACCGGCCTTCCTCCTGTTTGCCGTTGCCGGCGCCATCTTCTTCGCGCGGTTTGCCGATGCCAGTGCCAATCGCCGTGATCATCGATTGGATCTCGGTGTTCTTGAGAAATTGATCTTCGCGGGCTTTCTCGACGTTGATCAGCTTGCCGCGGATCGGCAGGATCGCCTGGTAACGCCGGTCGCGCCCTTGTTTGGCCGAACCGCCGGCTGAATCGCCCTCCACAATGTAAAGCTCGGTCAATTCCGGATCGCGTTCGGAGCAGTCGGCCAGTTTCCCAGGCAAACCGCCGCCCGTGAGCGCGCCTTTACGGATCGTCTCGCGCGCTTTGCGGGCAGCTTCGCGGGCTCGCGCCGCGGTCAGAATTTTTTCGAAGATACGCCGCGCGACCGGCGGGTTCTTGTCGAAAAACGTCATCAAACCCTCGTAAACCGCCGAGTTGACGATGCCGTCGATCTCAGTGTTGACCAGCTTGACCTTGGTCTGCGATTCGAACCGGGGATTCGGAAGTTTGATGCTAAGCACGCAGATCAAACCTTCGCGAACGTCGTCGCCGGAAATCGACGGGTCCTTTTCCTTCATCAAACTATTCGACTTCGCGTATTGATTGACGGCTTTAGTCAGCGCCGTCCGGAACCCGGTGAGATGCGTGCCGCCGTCTGGATTCGGAATCGAATTGGCGAACGGCAAAATCTGGTCGTTGTAACTGTCGTTGTATTGCAAGACAACATCGACAAACACTTCGTCGCGCTGCCGCGAAATCACGATCGGCTTGGGGTGCAATACCTGTTTGTTTTCACCCAGCTGCTTTACGAATTCCTCGATGCCGTGCTTGTAAAGAAATGCTTCCTTCTTTGGCGCATCGCCGCGTTCATCGGTCAAATTGATTTCGAGACCTGGATTTAGAAACGCCAGCTCCCGCAACCGGGTCGCGAGACGCTCAAATTTAAATTCGGTCGTGATCGTGAAGATCGTCGGATCAGGCAGGAAGGTGATGAGTGTGCCGGTGGTCTTTTTGCCCTTGACCTCGCCGATGACTGCCAGTTTTTTGGTCGTTTTTCCTTTGGCGAAGGCCATGTGATAGACCTTGCCGTCGCGCGAAACCTCCACCTTGAACCATTCCGAAAGCGCGTTGGTGCACTTTGCACCGACACCGTGCAGACCGCCGGAATATTTGTAAGCGCCTTGCCCGAATTTTCCGCCCGCGTGCAGGTTCGTTAGGACCAGCTCGACAGCCGGCATTTTCCATTTCGGGTGAATATCGACCGGAATACCACGGCCATTGTCGCGCACCGAGACGCTGCCATCGACGTGAACCTCAACATCAATCTTGTCGCAAAATCCGGCGAGATGTTCGTCGATCGAATTGTCGAGAACTTCGAACACCATGTGGTGCAAACCGCGCTCGTCCGGATCGCCGATATACATCCCGGGCCGTTTCCGGACTGCCTCCAAGCCTTCGAGCTTGTCGATCTGCGCGGCGTCGTATTTTTGCAGTTTGTTGACGTTGGAGAACTCGCGCTGACGATTTCTTTCGATCGATTTTTCGTCGTCTGGATCGACGGAGACGGCGGCTCGAGCTGGCATCGTAAGAAGCTAGCGAACACGCCTCAAAAAACAACTAATAATCTCGTGCTGCCAAGAGACTTATTTCCGCTACAGGTTGGAGGCTGGGGGCGGCCAAAGCCCACGATATTGTGGTCGGCCGTCCCAACTTATTCACAGCTTTTTTTGCCCTCTTGACCAGCCTCTTTTGTGCCCCGAAAATGTGCGCTCTCCATGCGCCTCCAAACCCTCGCCGAAGCTCGCTGGATTCTCGCGATTTTATTTTTTCTCGCACTCGCGAGCTGGTTTCTTAACGCTTGGTTGTCTCTGTTGTTTTTCGTCCTGATTCTCTACACGCTTTTCTTTTTTCGAGATCCGGATCGAAATATTCCGGCGGATCGGAACGCGGTTCTCGCCGCTGCGGACGGGACCGTGACGGACATTTCCGAAGTCGAAGAGAGCGAAGTTTTGAAAACCCGGATGCGCCGGGTGGGGATTTTCTTGTCGATTTTCGACGTGCACACCAATCGCGCGCCAATTGAGGGCCGAATCACTTACCGGCAACACCATGAAGGACTCTGTCTCGATGCGCGCAGTCAGGATTGCTCAGAGAAAAACGAAGCGATGACCTGGGGAATTGAAAATCCGCGCGTGACCGTCGTGGTTAGGCAACTCACCGGCGCTATCGCGAGAAGAATTGTTGCCTGGGCGGAGGTCGGGGACCACTTGGCCAAGGGCGAGCGCTTTGGAATGATTCGCTTTGGCTCTCGAACGGAAGTATACTTGCCGCTCACCGCCAGCGTGCTGGTGAAAGCGGGCGAACACGTGGCTGGTGGATCGACAATCATCGCACGGCTCTCCGATTCATGAACGAGCAACCGTCCAAGATTTATCTTATCCCGAATTTAATGACCGCGGGGAACTTGTTCTGCGGTTTCACGGCCACGCTCAAGATTTTGGAGGGCGCGCTTTTGCAAAGTACAAACGCGGATGCTGCCGCCGATCTTTTTCACGCCGCCATCTGGTTCATCCTCGGCGCTTTCGTTTTCGATTTTTTGGATGGACGACTGGCACGTCTGGGCGGACACGAAAGCGCGTTCGGTCGCGAATTCGATTCGCTCGCCGACATTGTTTCCTTCGGGCTCGCACCGGCGCTGATGGTTTATCGGGTCGTCCTCAACGAATTTCCGAATGCGTGTTGGATCATTGCTTTCGTTTACCTGTCTTGTGGCGCGCTGCGTCTGGCCCGTTTCAACACGGCATCGGCCAATCACGAAAGAGAAGCCGTGACTGACGGCCGGAAAAACTTCACTGGTTTTCCGATTCCCGCCGCTGCCGGGTTGATCGCATCGATCACACTGTTTTTGCTTTGGCTCGCCGAAGGCGAACATCATCTCGGCCGATGGAAATTCGTTTTGCCACCGCTGCTGCTTTTCCTTTCCTTCATGATGTTCAGTCGGTTCGAATATCCCAGTTTCAAAGCGATCAACTGGAAAACGAAGAAATCGATCCCGCGCTTTCTCGTTATTTTCGTTGTCCTCGTTTTTACCGCGATCAATTACGAATGGATGCCGGCGATCTTGTTTCTCGCTTACTTGCTTTATGGTTTTCTAAGGCCGTGGTTGTCGCGGGAATGGCGTCGCGAGATCGAGGAAGAGATCGGTGAAGAAGGATCGGACGAGCCGACCGAGCAGCCCTCGTAAGATTGGCAATCGAACTGTAGTGGGAAGCCGTCGGCTTCCCACATCAAATGAGTGCCGTCTAGTCCAAGCAAGCTCGACCGAGGCACGTGTTTAGCGGCGCTGGCGTCGCTTCCTAAGCAACAAAGCCGTCACGCGGTGAAGCGTGACGGCTGATTGCGAACTGCGCCTTTTTACCTGGGTCGACCTTATGGGCTGAAGTGAAACTGTATGTTATAAGTGCCCGCCCCCGCAACGTCGCAATCCCCACTGCTAGGGACAAGGTTACCCTGAAACGTTCCCTCAGCATGCACACCAGCATAACAGCCAGTTCCTTGGCTGCCCACGACGTCCGCACTTTCGGAGCCGTCCACATTGCTGCCTGTGCCCGCATAAGTGGCGAGGAACGAGCCACACCCAGACTGGTCGGTGAAGACTCCGCTGCCTTGGAACGTTACGGAACCGTCCGGATGAATTACGTCCCGCTCAGTGAATATGGCAGATCCCGTCAAGGTGCCAGTAAGCGTTGCCGTGACGCTGAGGGTGACAATCGTGTCTGGACCGACTTGTCGAACACTAGTGATATGGAAACAGGGAGAAAAGGTTCCGCTGGCGGGTTCGGGTTTGCCCGCTTCGGCGCTCGGCAACATTAATCCGGCGCCGATAATTGCGAGCGCACAAAGACTTCTGCGCAGATGTGATAGGAGACGATTTCGGTTAAACCAATAATTAGTTTTCATATACATCTCTAAAGGAACTGGAAGCCAAAGTTCCGGAATTTCTTTGGAGGCTTCGGAAGGACGCTCCACTCCTTGTCATGAGTAGTGCGTCGGCGAACCGGTTTTAAGCTTGTAAAAGAAGTAAAAAACAATCACGCTACTGGCCGGTGAATGTGGAAGCGGAGCCGCGGGTGTTCGCCACCACGCGCTGGAGTCTGGTCCTTGCTGGGGCGAACTCCGAGGGCGATCAGCAGCAGGCAGTTGAAGCGCTGGCGGAGCTTTGCCGAACTTACTGGCGACCCATTTTTTCCTACGTCTGCCGCCGCGGCTATTCGATTGAGGACGCGCAGGACCTTACGCAGGATTTCTTCCTGATGATTCTGGAAACTAACTGGCTGCGGCAGGCCGACCAAGGCCGCGGTCGGTTCCGCTCGCTTTTGCTCAAGTCGCTTCAGAATTTTCTTCACAACGCCGCCGATAAGAATCGAACACTCAAGCGGGGCGGCGTCGTCCAATTCGTTTCCTGGGACGCGTGGATGGCGGAGGCGCCCTCGCAACTATCGATTTCGGCTCGCGCACGCGACGCGCTTGCACCCGAGCGACTTTTCGATCTTCGCTGGGCTGCGACGGTCGTGGAGCACGCGCTCCGGCGTCTGCAAGAGGAATGTGAACGCAAAGGACGTCTTCGGCTTTTTGAGGGACTGCGCGATCATCTCACGGCGGAACACGCGGACATCTCATATGCTGATCTCGGCGTCGCCCTGGGCGTGGCAGAGACGGTCGTAAAAAAACAACTACACAATTTGCGTCAGCGTTATCGGTGGCTTCTGCGCGAGGAAGTTGCTCACACGGTCGAGAATCCGGCCGATGTGGATGACGAGATCCGATACTTGTGCGCGACACTAGCCGCGACAGCCTGATGAAGAAAGCAACCAGGTCGTCTGGTTCCCTCGTGGACGTAATCGAGCATCCGACGGAATGCCCACAGTGTGGTGCGATAACCCGGCTCGATCACGGTACCTGCATCAATTGTCTCCTGCGCGAGGGACTCGAAGCTGAAGGCGAGGCTTCCCGCCAAGCGTTCGAAAGCGTCCTTGAAGAAGCGAACGTGAGCGACAAGGAATGGCGGCTTGGTCATTACGAAATTCTGGAGGAAATCGGGCGCGGCGGCATGGGAGTGATTTATCGCGCACGCCAACAACACTCCCGTCGGATTGTCGCGGTGAAGCGGATCCTCGCTCATCAGATGAATTCACACGAGACGCTGGTGCGCTTCCGGCGCGAAGCCGAAGCGGTCGCCAGCCTTGATCACCCAAACATTCTTCCCATTTACGAAGTCAGCGAAAGTGAGGAGGGCCTGCCGTTTTTCAGCATGAAATACGCGACTGGCGGAAGTCTCCGTGCCGCAGCACCGCCGCTCCGCACCACGCATCGCGAGTGTGTGCGGGTGATGGCAAAGGTTGCGCGCGGTATCGCTTACGCGCATGGCAAAGGAGTTCTGCATCGCGATCTTCAGCCGGGAAACATCCTCCTGGATGGAAACGGCGAGCCGATGGTGAGCGACTTTGGCCTCGCAAAATGGCTCGATCAAAATAGCGACCTAACGAGAACACTGGAGACACTTGGAACACCGGGCTACATCGCACCCGAGCAGGCCGAATGCGCTGCCACCGATCTTACTTCCGCCGCTGACATTTACAGTCTGGGCGCGATTCTGTTTTACCTCCTCAGTGGCCGGCCCCCATTCGTAGGCCCGAATGTCCTGAGTGTCATTCATCAGGCGGCTGCGACTCCGGCGCCACGTTTGCGTTCACTGGTACCGTCGCTCGACCGCGATCTGGAGACGATCGTCGCTCATTGTCTGGAGAGCGATCCCAACGCGCGCTACCAATCCGCCGGAGCGCTGACCGACGATCTTGAAAGGTGGCTGCGGCACGAGCCGATTTGGGCCAGGCGCGTTGGGGTGTTGGCTCACGGACGAAAATGGGTGCGACGGAATCCAACTTCGACGGTGCTGGTGGCATCATTAGTCGCCCTCGGAGCGGTGGTCGGTGTGATGTTCTGGGAGAGTCAATTACCACGCCCTGTGCCGCCGCTGCCGGCCGGGATTGCGGTGCTTCCATTTGAAAATCTGAGCGCGGAGCCCGAAAACGCGTTTTTCACTGATGGCGTCCAAGACGAAATTCTGAATGACCTGGCAAAAATCGCGGACTTGAAGGTCATCAGCCGGACATCGGTGATGCAATACAAGAGCGGAGTGAAACGTAATCTGCGCCAGATTGCGAATGAACTCGGCGTCGCGCATGTGGTCGAGGGAAATGTGCAACGCGCGGCAAATCGCGTCCGGGTTACCGCGCAGTTAATCGACGCAAGAACTGACACGCATTTGTGGGTAGAGCGGTATGATCGACCACTGGATGACGTCTTTGCGATCCAGAGCGAGATTGCCAAAGCAATTGCTGGCCAACTTCAGGCTAAGCTCTCACCGGCGGAGAAATCTGCGATTGAACAACCACCGACGACCAACCTTATTGCGTACGATCGTTACTTGAGGGCTAAGAAGCTGGGGGCCGTACAAACGGCTCGTGTCCCAAGGGAAATGCGCGAAGTAACGCGGTTACTGGATCAAGCTGTAGCATACGATTCAACCTTCTTGCTTGCCTATTGTGAATTGGCGAAGGCCCATGCCTATGCTTACCATCTTGGAGTCGATCGGACTCCGGCCCGCGTAGCGCTTGCGAAGGCGGCGCGCGATGCGGCTTTACGCCTTGGCCCCGACCGTGGTGAGCCGCACCTCGCTGCCGCAGACGTCGCCTTTCACTGTGATCTCGATTATGAAACCGCCCTTAAGGAGGTTGCTATTGCCCGGCGTAGCTTGCCTAACGATGCATCTGTTTTCGCGTTGCCGGCTTACATTCACCGGCGACAGGGTCATTGGGAGGATTGCGCAAGGGATTTGGAACGCGCCGTCCAACTTGATCCACGCAATGTGTGGTTGCTTCAGGATGCAGCCCAGACTTATCAATTTGAGCGACGCTATCCGGAGGCGGCGGCCGCTTGGGATCGCACTCTCGGAGTTGCAACCGGCGATCCGAACACGCGCGTGTGGCGTACGCTGGTCGATCTGGACTCTCGCGCAGACACGCGATCTACGCACGACGTTATTCAGCGCATTGTAACCGAAGATCCAAGCGCGGTGGACTCGATTGCCGAGCACTGGCTCTTTGTTGCTCTTTGCCGCCGCGATGCCGCCGAGATGGCGCGCGCCTTAGCTTCATTACCTCCAGAAGGGATCATTCGCCGCGACCTGCTAATGCCTCGGTCCTTTTGTGAAGGCTTGGTAGCGCGAGCTCGAGGTGACGTGCCGGGAGCGGAAACGGCATTTGCTACGGCGCACGCTGAAATGGAAAAGGTTGTGCGCGAACAGCCCGATTACGCTCAAGCTCTCTGCGTCCTGGGGATGATCGATGCTGCGCTAGGTCGCAAGGAAGATGCGATCCGTGAGGGCCGTCGTGCGGTGGAATTTTTACCTGTTACAAAAGACATGATGGCGGGTGGGGTGGTGCTAGCGAATCTCGCAATCATCTACGCCTGGACTGGAGAGAAAGATCTTGCGCTAACGCAGCTAGCTACAGCGATCCGATTCCCTTCCTCTAATTTTCTTAGCTACGGTCAGTTAAAGTTGCATCCTTACTGGGATCCCTTGCGTGGCGATCCGCGGTTTGAGAAACTCTTAGAGGAGTCGAGGAGACCAGTCGCGCTTAACTAGAAACAACAGGCTGAAACATGTCCCCGCAGACGGGATTCCTAGGTTCCTATCGATTCAATCGCGCGAGAATTTCCGGATCGCGCACGTCGGCCCATTCGCCGGTTAGTTCGAGCGCTTGTACTTTTTTGCCGGACTGCGCGAGATCGCGAATTGCATCTGTCAGTTCGTATTCGCCGCGCGGTGAGGGTTTCAATTTGGCGGTGAAATTGAAAATGCTCGGTCGAAACGCGTAAAGACCGGCGTTGTACCACGGGCTGGTTGCTTCGCCCGGTTTCGATTTTTCACGAAGATCGACCAGCTCGAATTTGTTGTTCAGGAAAACCGCGCCGCCTTTACTCACATCCTCGCCACGGATCACACTGATGAGAGCTTCGACATCATCCGCAAGCTCGACAACGCGTTTGTAATTTTCCGGGTCGACCAAAATGTCGCCGTAGGCGAGGACAAATGCAGAATCGCTCACGAAATTCCGCGCCAGATCGACAACGCGACCGGTCCCATCTTGCGCAACTTGTGTCGCGTATTGGATGTCGATCCGGTAGCGGGAACCGTCCCCGAAGAAATTTTGCACCGCGTCTGCCCGATAACCGACGATGACAAGAAAGTTTCGAACGCCGGCATCGCGCAAACCTTCTACGATGTATTGGAGAACTGGTTTGCCCCGCACTTCTATCATCGGCTTGGGTAAATCCGCCGTTAGTTCGCGCATCCGCGTGCCGCGACCAGCCGCGAGCAATACTGCTTTATCGATCCTTTTCATCCGTTAATGAGCGACCCTCACCTCCCGCCTACGCCCCGCTACGGCGCGGCAGGCAATCCTCTCCCTAGGAGGGAAAGGCGGACGCGAAGCGCCAGTGAGGGTTGTGCCTTGTAGTTTCAATTGAAATCTCCACGCGACTCAACCACAGTTCGCGCCGGTGGCCGCATTGCAATTCCTCAGCAAGTACCGCGAGACCGGTTTACTTTTGTTTCGCGCCAGTCTCGGGCTGATCTTCATTATTCTAATTGCGCCGATTTTGTGGAGCGGAACAAACAGTTGGGAGCATTTCGGTTCGGCGATGCGGCATCTCGATTTTCATTCGCACTACAAATTTTGGGGATTCGTCGGCGCGATTCTCGGCTGCGCCGGCGCGATCCTGATGATTCTCGGTTTGTTTTTTCGAATCGGAGTCCTGTTTGCGCTTGCAGTCACGCTCGTGCATTTGGTCGCTGTCTGGCATAGCCGGGGCGAATTTCTCGTCCGGCTGCCGTCATTCGAGATGTCGGTCCTGCTGATCAGTCTTCTCTTCATTGGGCCCGGCAAGTACAGCGTCGATAAAAATTAGGACGACTTCGTTTCTTTCGGAGTCTCGGTTTTCGGCGGCGTAATAATGAGCGCCGGCAAATTCGCCTGTTTGATCATATCGCTGACTTTCACCACGTCCTGGGATTTGAGTTGCGACCATTTGGCCAATTGCTCATCGAGCTGTTTGCCCAGTGTTTGAAACACCTCGAGCTGGGACTTGGTTGGTTCGGTGCTGTCGCCTGCGTCAATGAAATGGCTGAACGAATCGAAGCGCTCGTTCAACACGCTCGGAAATGCCAGATTTCCCTCTGAGCCTTTCATGTTTACCTGAATCAGTTCCTTTTCGACGTCGGACATTTTGTGATCGAGATCGTCCGCGGCCGCGAGCGCCGGTTTGAGCTTTTCATCGTCGCCGAAACGAAAATGGAGAGTCTTGATCTGGGCTTTGAGATCGCGAATCTCATTGATCGCCTGGTGCAGCTGCGAAATGCGACCGGTCACCTGAGTCGAGAGCGCGAATTGTTTTTGCAGCGCAGCCTCCGCGCCTTTGTTGCGCGGATCGATCATTAATTTCAACGGTACTGTCTGTGATTTGCCCGCGACCGTCAGCTTCACCTGGTAATCGCCGGGCAAAGCGAGCGGGCCTTTCGGACCCGTTCCGCCATAGAATGCGCCCGGCGTTTGGATCGGATCGTTGTAACGAATATCCCATGCGAACCGGTTCATTCCTTCATTTGCGGGAATTGTTTTGACGCGCTCTACCCGGTCCGGCCATTCCGGCGGTTGTTGGCCTTCCTCTTTCTCTTTGCTCGACAAATGCCGGACGACTTTTCCCTGTCCGTCGAGAATATCGAGCGTGACTTCATCTTTCGGCGCAGTCTTGAAATAGTAATCAATCATCGCGCCCGCCGGCGGGTTGTCACCGACCGGTCGGCGTTTGTCGAATTCCTCGGGGTAATGCAAGCGCAATGCGGTCTGCGTTTGGTAAAGAATGAAATCCGTGTTCGCGGATTGCGCGCTCAACTGCCGAAGCGGCGTGACATTATCCAACACCCAAAACGAGCGGCCATGCGTCGCCACCACCAGGTCATCGTCTTTCACGAGCAGGTCATGAATCGGCGATCGCGGCAGATTCAACTGCAACGGTTGCCAGTGCGCGCCCGCATCGAACGAAACGAAAACGCCCAGCTCAGTGCCGGCATAAAGCAGTCCGGTCTTTTTCGGGTCCTCGCGCACGGCATGCACGAATGCGCCGTCCGGAATTCCATTAACGATGGAGTTCCAGGTTTTGCCGAGATCGGTTGTTTTAACAATGTAAGGCTTAAAATCGTCGAGTTTATGTCGGTCGATCGCGGCATAAGCAGTCTTGCCGTCGTACGGCGATGCTTCGATCAAATCGACTGTGCTCCATTCCGGCATTTTCGGACTGACGTTGCTCCAATGGGCGCCGTCATCCGTGCTGACCTGAATCAGTCCGTCGTCTGTTCCAGCCCAAAGCGTACCTTTGTCCACCGGTGACTCGGTCAACGCGAAAATCGTGTCATAATATTCGACCGACGTGATGTCGTTGGTGAGCGGGCCGCCGCTCGGCTGCTGCTTGGTTTTGTCGTTCTTGGTTAAGTCTCCGCTGATCTGTGTCCAGCTCTGGCCGTGATCGGCCGATTTAAAGACGCATTCGGCCGCAGTATAGATCACGTCGGGATTGTGCGGCGATAACAGCAGCGGCGAAACCCACTGGAAGCGATGCGCGAGATCGACCGCGCCGCGCCCGGAATTGTCCAGCGGCACCGGACTGATGTCCTGATCGTCTTCTTTGGTTTTGTTGTAGCGCGCGATGTAGCCTTCGCTGTTGGAATAAATGATGTGCCAGTCGCGCGGATCGGGAATTACGAACCCGCACTCGCCGCCGCCGGCCTGATACCAATCCTCGCGGCCGATCACTCCCGAATCCGTGCGGCTCGCAATGCAAACATTCGAGTTGTCCTGTTGCGCGCCGTAAATGTGATACGGAAACGCGTTGTCGACTGCCACGTGATAAAACTGCGCGGTCGGCTGGTTGTTTTGAGTGGTCCAGCTTTTCCCGCCGTCGATCGAGACGCTGGCGCCGCCGTCATTCGCGTTGCCAATCCGATTCGGATTTTGCGGATCGATCCAAAGACCGTGGTGATCCCCGTGTCGCGCGGGAAGGAGATTAAATGTTTTGCCGCCGTCGACCGATTTGAACGCGCCGGTGTTTAAGAGATACACCGTGTCCGCCGATTTTGGATCGGCGTAAACTTTGCTGAAGTACCACGCGCGCTGACGAAAGCGGCCGTCGTCGTTTATGCGCGTCCACTTTTGTCCGGCATCATCGGAGCGAAACAAGCCGCCTTCTTTCGCTTCAATAATGGCGTAAACGCGATTCGAGTCGGCGCCCGAAACCGCGACGCCGATTTTTCCCAAAATTCCTTCTGGAAGACCCTTGCCTTCCAAATGTTTCCAGGTCACGCCGTTGTCTTCCGAGCGATACAAACCGCTACCCGCTCCGCCGCTCGAGAAAAACCACGGCTGCCGGCGCGCCTGCCAGAGCGACGCGAAAAGGATGTTCGGATTGTGCGGATCGAACACGATGTCGATCCCGCCGGTGTTTTCATCTTTGCTTAAAACTTTCGTCCACGTTTTGCCCCCGTCGGCTGTCCGAAAAATCCCGCGCTCCGGATTTGGACCGAACGCATGTCCGAGCGCCGCGACCAAAACGACGTCGGGATTTCTTGGATCGACAATCAACGCGCCGATTTGGCGGCTGTCTCTGAGTCCGACATTTTTCCAGGTCTTGCCCGCATCGATCGATTTGTAAACGCCGATTCCGTAAGTGGTGTTGCCGCGAATGGCCGCTTCACCGGTGCCGGCGTAAACGACATTGTGATCCGAAGGCGCGACCGCGATTGCGCCAATCGACGAAATATCTTCCTTGTCGAAAAGCGGCGTCCAATTCTGGCCACCGTCCACTGTTTTCCAAACGCCGCCGGCAACTCCGCCGAAATAATAGGTGTCCGGTTCCCCAGGAACGCCTTCAATCGCGAGCGCGCGACCGCCGCGGAAAGGTCCAATTTGGCGCCACTGCATCCCGCTGAACAATTTCTCATCGATTGCGCCGGCTGGAGTGGGTTTCGGCGTCGCGGTGGGCGATTTCGTCGCCGACGGCGTCTGACCGCCCTCTTTCGGCGGTGGACTAACCGCAAAGGTGGTTAAGCAAACGAAAACGAGCGCGGCCGAAGACAGAAAACGCAAAATGGACGAAATCATCCGCTTAAGGTGAAAAGCTAGCCGCGCGGTTCAACTGGAATCGCGACTTTGGTATTTGTGGTGGCAGGCGTCTCGCCTGCCCGTCCGTGTCACATTGAGCCAGTCACTCATTAACACCGCGCTTCAACGCGGTGTTAATGAAAGTCAGCGTTCGGTTGCGCGCACCGCCAGAATGTAGGCAA
>Ga0209690_1001341_pt1 | contig 13698 bp, 10 predicted proteins | sample GraSoiAngelo_150_FD_186164 | JGI IMG/M metagenome (GOLD analysis project Ga0209690, IMG submission 186164) | Grasslands soil microbial communities from the Angelo Coastal Reserve, California, USA - 14_1009_09_40cm (SPAdes) (version 2) | ecosystem: Environmental > Terrestrial > Soil > Grasslands ...
GACCTACCTGCGCGGCGTGCCCCACGTGCAGGTGCCGACGTCGCTGCTCGCCATGATCGACTCTTCGATCGGCGGCAAAACCGGCGTGGACGTCCCCGCGGGCAAGAACCTGCTCGGCGCGTTCCATCAGCCGCGCCTCGTCATCGCCGACCTCGATGTGCTGGGCACGCTGCCCCCCGTGCAGCTCGCGGCCGGGATGGCGGAGGCCGTCAAGCACGGTGCGATCGCGGACGCGGCGTACTTCGCGTTCCTCGAGCGGGAAGCCGCGGCGGTCACCGCGCGGGACCCGGCCGCGCTCGAGCGCGTGGTGCGGCGCTCGGTCGAGATCAAAGCCGAGGTCGTCGCCGCGGACGAGCGGGAGGCGGGGCGCCGCGCGATCCTCAACTTCGGCCACACCGTGGGGCACGCCATCGAGGCGACGGCAAAGTTCGCGGTCCTGCACGGTGAGGCGGTGGCGATCGGGATGGCCTGCGAGGCCCGGCTCGCCGCAGCGCTCGGGATTGCGGCGCCGGGCACCGCCGACCGCGTGTGCGCGCTGCTGGAGCGCTACGGACTGCCGCTCGAGCGTCCTGCAACGGGGACAGTGGACGACCTCATCGCCGCCATGCACCACGACAAGAAGGCGCGCGCGGGGGCCGTGCGGTTCGCGTTGCCTCGCGCCGTAGGCGAGATGCAGGGCAACGGGACGACCGGGTGGACGGTGGCGGTGCCGGAGCAGGCCGTGCGGGAGGCGCTGGGAGCGGCACAGTAATCACAAATCTTTCAACACCTTCCACACGGCGTGTGCAGTTCCCAGGGCCAGCGCACGCCGCTCCATGCACATTTCCTTTTCCACAGCGCGTGTGGATAGTGGATAAACGGTGGAACGACCTGCCAGCAAAAAATTTGTGATGTTGATAAGCGTCAACATTTGCACCGTTGACAAGTGACTCCTATATTGGCGCGTTGCTTCGGGCCTGTTTCAACCTTTCAACCTTTCGCCCACCGCTGGAGCCCTAGCTATGGCAAGGTCGAACGGAGGCAAGGCTAAGGCGTTTTTTCGCGCCAATCCTTCCGGTGCCTTCGACCAGTATCTGCAAGACATTCAAAAGCTCCCCCTGATCAAGGATCCCGCGGAGGAGCGCCGGCTCGCCCGGCGCGTACAGCGGGGTGACGAAAAGGCCGCCGAGCGCCTCGTCACCGCCAACCTCCGATTCGTCATCTCGTACGTCAAGAAGTATCAAGGTCACGGGCTGGACCTCTCCGAGCTGGTCGCCATCGGCAATGAAGGACTCCTCAAAGCGGTCAAGAAGTTCGATCCGGATCAGGGCGTGAAGTTCATCTCGTACGCCGTGTGGTGGGTGCGCCAGGCCGTCCTCAAGGCCCTCGCCGAGCAGACCCGGAGCGTCCGCATCCCGCTGAATCAGAACTCCCAGCTCATCCGGATGAGCCGCACCGAGACCTACCTGTCGCAGGAGCTCGGCCGCGAGCCCACGGACGACGAGATCGCGCTCGCGCTCGAGGACACGGTGGAGAACGTGCGCACGGCGCGCCGCATGACGGCGGCGGAGCTGTCGCTCGACGCCCCCGTGGACCGGAGCGACAAGGACGCCGCCACCCTGGGCGAGCGCTTCGCCGGTCAGGAAGGCGGCGAGATCGAGGAAAAGACCGACGGCAAGCTGATGCGCGAGTTCATCGACCGCATCTTCCAGAAGTACCTTACGCCGCGCGAGCGCAAGATCCTCTATCTCTACTACGGTCTCGAAGAAGGCAGCGAGGCGATGACGCTCGAGAAGATCGGGGCGCTGATGGGAGTGACGCGGGAGAGAATCAGGCAGATAAGGGAACGCGCCTTCGAGAAGCTGCGGGAGTCGCCCGACGGTAGGGCTTTGAAGGGATTTTGGAGAGCGGCATAGACGTTGAGGGGGACGCTGAGGCGCCGAGACGCTGAGTGGATCTGAGTAACGAGTGGTCAGGAGATGCCTTTCCTGGCCACTTTTCGCTCATATCCACGTGGCGTCTCGGCGACTAGGCGTCTCCCTCGCCGTCTACATACTATTAGGCATGGCTCGCGAACTCCCAATCTTCCCTCTGCCGATTATCCTCTTTCCAGGGGCGCCGCAGCCCTTGCACATTTTCGAGCCTCGCTACCGCCAGCTCCTCGCCGATTGTCTCGCGGCCGACCGGCGGTTCGGCGTCGCCTACGTCGCGCCGCCGCGCGCGCCGGACGACGACCCGGCGCCGCGTCCCGGTGACCTCGGGTGCGTGGCGCTGATCCGCTCGACCCAAGAGCTCCCGGACGGCCGCTCCAACGTTCTCACGGTGGGCGAGCGACGCTTCGTGCTGATCGCGTGGTGCGCCGGCGATCAACCCTACCGGCTGGGCCGCGTGGAGGAGTTCGACGACGAGCCGAGCGAGCCGGGGGAAGCGGAGGCGCTGGCGGCCGGCGTGCGTGACGACTTCTCGCGTCTGGTGGGCGCCCTGGGCGTGCTCACCGACCGCGAGCACGAGGCGATCGAGCTGCCTGCGGACCCGCAGGAGCTCTCCTTCCAGGTGTCGGCGGCTCTGGAGCTCGATGCCGAGGCGAAGCGGTCGCTCCAGGCGCTGCGCAGCACGACCGCGCGGCTGCGCCACCTGGGCGGGCTGCTCGAGCCGCTCGCGGCGGACGCGGAGCGGCGGGCCGCCGTGCGCCGGCGCGCCAAGGGCAACGGGCGCGGCGGCCGCCACCCCACGATCGAGCACACCGCATGACGGCGACCCCCCCCACGCTGGCGCGCACGCTCGCGGACCTCGTCGGCGAGGCGCACGTCCGCACGGCAGTGGCGGAGCGGGCCACGTACGCGCGCGACGGCCTCCCCATCCATCGTCGCATGCCCGGCGTCGTGGTGCTCCCGGGGACCCGCGACGAGCTGATCGCCGTGGTGCGGCTGCTCGCGGCGCACCACGTGCCGTTCGTGCCGCGCGGGGCGGGCACGGGGCTCTCGGGCGGCGCGCTCGCGGACGAGCGGGCGGTGCTCGTCGTGCTGACGCGGCTGGCCCGCATCCTCCGGATCGACCCCGTGAATCGCGTGGCGGTGGTCGAGCCGGGTGTGGTGAACGCGAGACTGTCGGCCGCCGCCGCCCCCCACGGCCTGCGCTATACCCCCGACCCCTCGAGCCAGACCGCGTGCACGCTCGGCGGCAACGTCGCCGAGAACTCGGGCGGCCCGCACTGCCTGAAGTACGGCGTCACCGCGAACCACGTGCTGGCGCTCGAGGTGGTGCTCGCCACGGGCGCCGTTGTGGAGCTCGGCAGCCCGGGCGGGGAGCCGTGGGGTCCCGACCTGGTGGGGGTGTTCGTGGGCTCGGAAGGCAACTTCGGGATCGCGACGCGCATCAGCGTGCGGCTGCAGCCGGTGCCGGCCGCGGTGCGCACCTTGCTCGCGGACTTCGACTCGGTCCGCACTGCGGGCGAGGCCGTGTCCGCGGTGATCGCGAGCGGTATCGTGCCGGCGGCGCTCGAGATGATGGACCAGTCGTGCATCCGGGCGGTGGAGGACTCGGTGTACGCGGCAGGATACCCGCGCGACGCGGCGGCCGTGCTCCTGGTCGAGTTGGACGGCAGCTCGGAGGGCGCCGTGCAAGCAGACGCCGGGAGCGTCGAGCAGCTGCTCCGCGCCCACGGAGCGCGCGGCGTCCGCTCCGCCGCGGACCCGCGGGAGCGCGAGCGCCTGTGGCAGGGCCGCAAGAAGGCGTTCGGCGCGCTGGGCCGCCTCGACCGGGATCTCCTGGTGCAGGACGCCGTGGTGCCGCGCTCCACGCTCCCCGATGTGCTCGAGACCATCGGCCGCATCGCCGCCGCCCATCAGCTGGTCGTGAGCAACGTGTTCCACGCGGGCGACGGCAACCTGCATCCCAACATCTCGTTCGACGGCCGGGTCCCCGGCCTGCGCGCGCGCGTCGAGGCGGCGAGCGGGGAGATCATGGAAGCCTGCATCGCGGCCGGCGGCACGATCACCGGCGAGCACGGGATCGGCCTCGACAAGCTGCGCTACATGCCGCTCATCTTCGATCCCGACTCCCTCGCCGCGATGCGCGCCCTGCGCCGGGTGTTCGACCCCGAGGAGCGGGTCAACCCGGGCAAGGTGGTGCCGGTGCACGCGTGCCGGGAATGGAGTGGAGTGCGGAATGCGGAGTGGGGAGTGCGGAGTGCGACGAATCGAGCCCCGTCCGACGACTCCGCACTCCGCACGCCGCGCTCCGCATTGGCTCCATGAGCCTCCTCGACCGCGTCCGCGCGCTGCTCGGCAGCGACGCCCTGCTCGAAAGCGCCGGCCCGGACGGCGTGCCGCGCGTCGCGCCCGATTCTCCGGACGCCGTGGCGCTGCTGCTCGGCACCGCGCGGGAGGAAGGGTGGCGCGTGCGGATCGAGGGGGCCGGTACCTGGATGCCCTCCGATGCGCCCTGCGACCTCGCGCTCACGACCCGCCGCCTCGACCGCGTCCCGGCGATCGAGCCCCAGGACCTGTCGGCCACCGCCGAGGCGGGGATCGGCTTCGATCTGCTGCGCCACCAGCTCGCCGACCGCGGCGTCTGGCTCGCGATCGACCCCCCGGGGCTCGGCGGGCGCAGCGTGGGTTCGGTCGTCGCCACCGCGACGACGGGCCCCCTGCGCCAGGGGTTCGGGCCGGTCCGGGACCACCTGCTCGGTGTGACCTTCGTGACGGGCGACGGTCGCATCGTGCAGAGCGGCGGGCGGGTCGTGAAGAACGTCGCCGGCTACGACCTGACCAAGCTCGAGGCGGGCGGGTTCGGCGCCTTCGGCGTGATCGTTCTGGTGCACCTGCGGCTGCGCGCCCTGCCCCGCGTGGACCAGACCCTCGTGCTCGAGGGCTCGCGGGACGATCTCACCCAGGTGGCGGACGACATCGCCGCGGCGGGGCTCGCACCGGCGGCGCTCGAGCTCGTGTCGCCCGCGCTCGCCCGGCGGGAGCGCTGGGTGCTCGCGGTGCGGCTCGCGGGCTCAGCCGCGCTCGTCGCCGGCGACGAGGCTGGGCTGCGCGCCGCCACGGGCGGCCGTTTGACGACGCTCCGCAGCGAGGAGGCGCACCTCTTCTGGACCCGCGCCGCCGAGGGGATCGCCGCGCGACCCGTGGCGTTCCGCATCGGCGGCTTGCCGGACTCGAGCGACGAGCTGCTCGACCTGCTGCAGCACCAGGTGGGCGACGAGTGGATCGCGGCGAGTCCGGGCGTCGGCGCGCTGCGCTGGGCCGGCGAGACCACGGTGGATCGGCTGCGGCGCCTGCGGCGCACGCTCGCGGGGCTCGAGGTCCCACTGACCCTGGAGCGGGCGCCCTGGCCCGTGCGCAGCGCCGTGGGGCATTTCGGCGCCTACCGCGAAGGGGTCGGCCCGCTGGTCGCGGGCTTGCGCCGGACGTTCGATCCCAGCGAGGCGTTCGTCGTGGCGGTCGAAGGCAGTGAATGATTGAGCGGGGGGGCTTCGAAGCCCTCGACGCGTGCGTTCACTGCGGCTTCTGCCTCCAGGCCTGCCCCACGTTCCTCGCCACCGGCGACGAAGCGGACAGCCCGCGCGGCCGCATCGAGCTGATGCGCGCCCTGGAGGCGGGCGAGCTCGGGCCCGAGGACCGGTCCCTCACCCTCCATCTCGATCGTTGTCTCGGGTGCCGCGGCTGCGAGCCGGTGTGCCCGTCCGGCGTCGGGTACGGCCACGGGCTCGAGGCCGCCCGCGAGCAGATCGCCCGCGCGCGCGGCGTGCCACGGCTGGCGCGCGCCGCGCTGTGGGCGCTCACGACGCCCGGGGTTTCCCGCGTCGTGTACGCCGTCGCGCGGCTCCTCCGAGCTACGGGGCTCCCCCGGCGCCTCGCGGGTTGGGGACGATTCCGGTTTGCCCTGGGAATGCTGGCGGCGACGCGGCCGAGCCGAAAGGGGACGGACCGAGACGGACGGAGACGGAGCGCAGCGCCCGCGGCGTCCGACGCCGTCCGCCCCAGTCCGGCCCCGTCCGTCCTGCTCTTCCGCGGCTGCATCATGGACGGCCTCTTCGCCCACGTCCACGCCGCCACGATCCGGACGCTCGCGGTGAACGGCTACGAGGTGCGCGAGGTGGCCGGGCAGGTGTGCTGCGGCGCGTTGCACGCCCACGCCGGGCTGCGGGACGAGGCACGCCGGCTCGCGAGCGCCAACGTCCTCGCCTTCGGGGAAGGGGAGGAACCGATCGTCGTGAACAGCGCGGGCTGCGGAGCGATACTCAAGGATTACGGCCATCTCGTGGGGGACGCGCGCGCGCACGCACTCGCGGCACGCGTGCGCGACGTCACCGAGCTGCTCGCCGACCGGGGGCCCCGGCCGGGCGCGCCGCTCGACCGGCGCGTCGCCTACGATCCGCCCTGCCACCTGCTGCACGCGCAGCGCGTCGCCGAGGCGCCCCAGCGCCTGCTCGGCGCCATCCCCGTGCTGCAACTCGTCGCCACACCCGACGCCGCCCAGTGCTGCGGCAGTGCGGGGCTGTTCACGCTGGTCGAGCCCGCCATGTCCCGCGCCGTGCTCGCGCCGAAGCTCGCCACCTTGCAGGAGGCCGCGCCGCAGGTCGTCGCCACGGGCAACCCGGGATGCCTGATGCAGCTGGGCGCGGGTCTCGCGGCGGCGGGAATCGCGGCGGTGGCGCGGCACCCGGTGGAGCTGCTGGATGAATCGTATCGCGCGGCCGGGTATTATGCGTGAGATTGATGTCAGGGGACCAACCGTGACGACCGACACGAGCGCCGTCGCCCGGCTCGAACCCGGCCGCGTCACCGCGGCCACGGTCGCCGCGCTGCGCACGGGCGCCGTGCTCGCCCGTGCGGAGGCGGGCGTCGTCGCGCTCACAGGGCCTGGCGCCGTCACCTGCTTCCAGGGCCTGCTCACCAACGACATCGAAAAGCCGGGTGACGGCGCGTTCGTGTACGGCGCCCTGCTCACGCCCAAAGGGATGATCGTCGTGGATGGATGGGCCACGCGCCACGGCACCACGGTGAGCTACACCGTGCCGGCGCACGGGCGCGAGCGTGCGCTCGAGATCCTCACGCGCTCCGTGCCCCCGCGCCTCGCGCGTCTCGCCGACCGGACGGCGGAGCTCGCGGTGCTGCGGCTCACAGGCCCGCAGGCCCTAGCGGTGGCCGAGGCGGCTGGGCTGGCGGTGCCGTCGACGGCCGGCCGGGCGGCGCAGGCCGTGACGGGGGATGCCAGCGCGGAGGTGGCGCGGCCAGGTGACGTCGCGCCGTTCGCGTTGCAGTTCAGCCTCCCGGCCGATCGCGCCGACGCGCTGCGCGAACGGCTCATCGCCGGGGGCGCGCTCTGGGCCGACCCCGGCGCGCTCGAGTTCGCCCGCATTCTCGCAGGCTGGCCGGCGCTCGGCGCCGAAGTGGATGACAGGACGATCCCGCAGGAGGTGCGCTACGACGAGCTCGGCGGCGTCTCCTATACCAAGGGCTGCTATACCGGTCAGGAGACGGTCTCGCGCCTGCATTTCCGCGGACACACCAACCGCTACCTCCGCGGGCTGATGTTCGACGCCGAGCCGGCCGCGACGCCCGCGCCGGGCTGGACCGCCGTCACCCATCTCGACCGCGACGTCGGGCGGGTCACGAGCCTCGCCTGGGTGCCCGAGGCCGGCGTAGCCGGCGGCGGGATGTGGATCGGCCTCGCCCTGGTGCGTCGCGAGGTGCTCCCCGGCACGGCGGTGCGCGCCGCGGGGCGCGACGCGCACGTCGTGGAGCTGCCCTTCGCCCTGCCGGTCAACGAGCCCGCCTGAACTCGCTCCCACAAACGAAAAGCCCGGGCACGGGCCCGGGCATCGCTCTTGCCGACCGCCGCCTTACGGCCGCTTCTTCGTGGTGCGCGCCGGCGCCGGCTTCTTCATCATCTTGGACGAGTCCATCATCATGTGCTTCGAGGTGTCTGCCATCATCATGTGCTTGGACGTGTCCGACATCATCATCTGGTGCGAGGTGTCCTGCATCGTCGTGCTGCTGCTGCCGCTCTGCCCGGCCTTGGTACAGGCTGCGAGCGCGACGACGGCGAGGACCGGGGCGAGACGCTTCATCGGTGCTCCTGACTAGTAGGGTTCGTGACGGATGCCACGCGGGGCGAAACCTAGAGCGGCGCCCGGGCGAGTCAAGAGCGCCAGGGGGGGCAGCATGAAGGATCGCCGGACGTTCTTGCGGTGGTTGGGCGGGCTGCCGGTGCTCGGGCGCTACCTCTCCCCCCTCCCCTCGCCGCAGCCGGGAAGGGGCGGCGGGGCGCCGCCCACCGTCGCTGCGACCCCCACGGCCCTCTACCAGCAGCCCGAGGGGCGCCGCAACCTCGTGCGCATCGCCGTCACGGGGCTCGACGCGCCCGCGGGCCGGGCGCGTGTGACGGACCGGCGCGGTGCGCTCGTGGGCAGCGCCGGGCTCCTCCCGGCGGGCCCGGTCCTCCTGGGCGAGGTGTGGGTGCCGCTGTCCGAGCCTTCCCAGTTCCAGATCGACGTGGAGGTGGGGAAGACGCGCGTCGCGCGCAGCCGCCTCCGGCTCGTGCCGCCCAAGCGCTGGACGCTCTACTGGCTGTCCACGATCCACACCGCCGTCGGGGACACCGACCTGCAGGAGCGCTGCCTCGAGATCCACCGCGAGAACCTCGACGCGGCCCTCGCCCGCCTCCCCGGTCACCCCGACTACCGCTGGACCGCAGAGTGCGCGCTGCAGGTGATCTCCTACGTCGAGAACCGCTCCCCCGAGGCCGCCGGGGCGCTGGTCGAGGCGATCCGCGGCGGCAAGATCGGGTTCCAGGCGCTGTTCGCGAACCTGTTGACCGGGCTGCTCGACCACGAGACGCTGGCGCGCGTCGTGTGGCCCGCCGGTTTGCTGGCGCGCGAGCGAGGCCTCGGCTTCGCGGCCGCCCAGCTTACCGACGTTCCGGGCCAGACACTCACCTTTCCGACGGTGCTCGCGGCGAGCGGCGTGCGCTATCTCGCCACGGGCCCGAACCCCGAGCGCGCCGTCCCGCTCCTCTCGGCGGCGGACGGGGCAGCCGCGGGTTTGGCCGGCGACTGGCCGGTTTATCCCCAGGCGTACTGGTGGGAGGGCCCGGACGGCGGCCGGGTGCTGCACTGGCGCGCCTACCGCTACGGTGACGCCACGCGGTTCGGGTTCGACGTCGGGCCGGACGAGATGGGCCGGCGCCTCTCCGACTGGCTGCTCACGAACCCCGTGTTCCTCTCGCCCGGCTACCCCTTCGACATCGCGCTCCTGTACGGCGCGTCCGCCAGCGACAACGCGCCCATCGACGAGCGGCTGGTCCAGAACATGGAGGAGTTCAACCGCCGGTTCGCCTTCCCGCGGATCGTGCCGGGCCGCGCCGAAGACTTCTTCCGCGACTTGGAGCGCCGCTGGGGGGCGAAGCTGCCGGTGCGCCGCGGCGACACGGGCTGCTACTGGGAAGACGGGGCCGCTTCCACGGCGGCCGAGCTCGCCCGGTTCCGCCGGGCGCAGCTCGCGGCGCGGGCGGCGGAGCTGGTCGCTCTGTGGGACGACCGGCTCGAGCCGCGGGACGACGAGGCTACGGCCCGGCTCGCCCGACGCGCCTCGGAACGGCAGGCGATGTGGCGCGACCTCCTCTTGTTTGGCGAGCACACCTGGGGCGCGGACGTGAGTGTCTCCGCCCCGGACTCGCGCCAGACGGTGGCGCAATGGCTGTACAAGCGGCGCTTGCTGGACGGCGCCGCGGCGGCCGCCGAGCGGCAGCTCGCCGAGGGGCTGCTCAGGATCGGCGGGGCCACCCAGGCGGGCGCGGGGCGCCTCGTGTTCAACGCGTCGAGCTGGCCCCGCAGCGAGGTCGCCCACGTCCCCGACGGCGCCGGCCGGCGGCTCGCGTACGCGGGCGCGGAGCTCCCGGCGGTGGACTTCCCCGACGGGTCCGCCCTCGTCCTGATGCGCGATGTCCCCGCGCTGGGCTACCTCGCGCTGGCCGAAAGCGAGCGGCCTCCTCGCCCGGTGGTGGACGACGGCGCGGCGCTCGACGCGCAGGCGGGAGCCTTTCACCTGGCGCTCGACTCGGCAACCGGCGCCGTTCGGTCTCTCGTCGGCGGCGGCAAGGAGCGGGTGAACCCGGCCGCCTGGTCCGGGCTGAACCAGCTCGTGTACGTGCGCGGCGGCGCGCGCTCGGCGCTCTGGACCGACAGGTCGCGCGACTACCTCAAGGCCCCGCCCGAGCTGGCCGTGGCGCAGGCGCAGCTCGTCGCCGCGCGCCGCGAGCGGCTTCCCGGGATCGGCGTGCGTCTCGTGGCGACCCGGCGCCTCGAGGGCTTCCCGTCGCTCACCTCGACCGTGACCCTGTACGACGAGCTCCCCTGGATCGACGTCGAGAATCGGCTTGCGAAGACCCCGACGCTCGAGAAGGAAGCCCTGTATGTCGCCTTCCCGTTCGCGCTGACCAAGCCCGTCGTCGAGGTCGAAGTGCCGCTCGGGCGCATGGCGGTGGAGCGCGATCAGCAGCCGGCGAGCTGCCGCGACTGGTTCTGCCACGCCCACTGGGTGTGGCTGCACGACGCCAGCGACGGCATCCTGTGGAGCGGGCCCGACACGCCGCTGTTCACGTTGAACGACGTGTGCCGCGGAGCCTGGCGGCGTCGCATCGAGCCGGACGGCACGCTGTTCGCCTACGCGATGAACAACTACTGGCACACGAACTACGCGGCGCGCCAGGGAGGCGAGCACGTCTTCCGGTTCCGCGTCTCGCTGCTCTCGCCCGGCGCCGAGCCGGCGGAGCCGGTGCGGCGCGGCTGGGCGGCGTGCGATCCGCTGTACGTGAGCGCGCCGTACACGGCGGCCGTGCCGGGGCCGCTCACCGCCAAGGCCGCCGCGCTCTCGCTGCCGGATCCCGGTGTCCTCGTCGTCGGCGCGAAGCCCGCCGACGACGGCGAGGGCGTGGTCGTGAAGCTGCTCGACGTGGCGGGCGCGGCGCGCTCCGTGACGATCCGGCCCGCGGCGTACACGTTTCGCGCGGCGCGGCGCGCGAACCTCGTTGAAATGAACGGCGACACGCTGGCGGTGACGCAGGACGGGTACGTCGCGCTGGACCTGCCCGCCTGGGGAGTGGGCGCCGCCCGACTCTTTACACCGCGGGAGGGGTCGGGTTAACTATCGGGCCATGGCGAAGCCAAGCACGCTGGGCGAGCTGAAACACACCGAGTGGGGGAGCCCCGCCCGCATCCGACGCACCGTCAAGGACGAGCTCCGGGAGAATCTCATCTGCCTGCTCGAGAACGGCGCCTCCCTCTTCCCCGGGATCGTGGGCTATGAGGACACCGTGATCCCGCAGCTCGTCAACGGGATCCTCTCCCGGCACAATTTCATCCTGCTGGGCCTGCGAGGGCAGGCGAAGAGCCGCATCCTGCGCGCGCTCGTCACGCTGCTCGACGAGGAGATCCCGATCCTCGCGGGGAGCGAGGTGAACGACAACCCGTTCGCGCCGATCTCCAAGTACGGGCGCGAGCTCGTGAACGAGCACGGCGACCGCGCGCCGGTCGCCTGGCTGCCGCGCGACTCGCGCTACGTGGAGAAGCTCGCCACCCCCGACGTCACGATCGCCGACATCATCGGGGACGTCGACCCGATCAAGGCCGCGCGCGGCGGGCACCTGCTCTCGGACGAGCTGACGATGCACTTCGGGCTGTTGCCGCGCGCCAACCGCGGCGTGTTCGCGATCAACGAGCTGCCCGACCTCGCGGGGAAGATCCAGGTGGGGCTGTTCAACATCATGCAGGAGGGCGACGTCCAGATCAAAGGCTACCCCGTCCGCCTGAACCTCGATGTGGCGCTCGTGTTCACCGCGAACCCCGAGGATTACACCGCGCGCGGCAAGATCATCACGCCGCTCAAGGACCGGTTGGGCTCGGAGATCGTGACGCACTATCCGCACACGGTGGATCTGGGCGCGGCGATCACGCGCCAGGAGGCCTGGCTCGACCGCAACGGCCGGCCGCTGCGGCTGCCGGAGTTCATCGCCGAGCTGATCGAGCACGTCGCGTTCGAAGCGCGGGAGGACAAGCGGGTCGATCGCCGCAGCGGCGTGTCCCAGCGCTTACCGATCAGCGTGCTCGAGAACGTCATATCGAACGCCGAGCGGCGGACGATCGCCACCAAAGAGAAGACCGTGGTGCCTCGCGTGTCCGACGTGTACGCCGCGCTCCCCGCCATCACGGGCAAGCTCGAGCTCGAGTACGAGGGCGAGCTGCAGGGCGCCGAGGCCATCGCGAAGGACCTAATTCGCCGCGCCGCAGGGAAGACGTTCGCGGCCCGCGTGGGCGGGGCGAACGTGGACGACATCGTGCACTGGTTCGACGAGGGCGGTGCGCTCAAGATCTCCACCGACGAGCGCGCCGAGACGGTGCTCAAGGGATTCAGCGTCGTGCCCGGTCTGCTCGACGTCGTCGACCAGGTGGGGCTGGCGGGCAAGAAAGACCCGGGTACCCTGGTCGCGGCCTGCGAGCTGGTGCTCGAGGGACTCGTCGCCGAGAAGCGCATCTCGCGCAACGAGGAGCTGGGCTACGTGCGGGCTCGCCCCGATCCGAAAGGCCCGCCGTACGGGAAGACGGGGGGCGGGGGCGGGGGCGGGGGCGGACCGAATCTGTTCTCGTGAGACGCAAGCCGTAAGCCATAAGCCGTAAGTCACGCCGCTGACTTACGGCTTACGACTTATGGCCTACGGCTTATGTTCATCCTACCTCCCCTCCGGAGCCTCCATGGGCAAGCTCGTCTCCGCCGCCGTCCTCGGCGCCATCGCGTTTTCCGTGCTGCTCGCCGCCGCGCTGCTGCGCTCGCAGCGGCCCGGGCCCATCGTGTCGCTGCTGCGGTTCGCCGGGCTCGGCCTCGGGGCGCTCGCCCTCGCGCTCGCCGTCGGCTCCGCGATGGTCGTGATCGACCCCGGCGAGGTGGGCGTGCGGCACGCCTTCGGCTACGTGGACCCCACCCCGCTCTTGCCGGGCATCCGCGTCGTTCCGCCGTGGTCGTCGATCGAGCGCTACTCCACGCGCGAGGAGCAGTGGCCGCCGCGCAGCGACCAGATCGAGCAGATCGCGGCGCTGTCCAGCGAGCAGATGGGGACGACCGTCGAGGTCTCGATCCGCTGGCAGATCGACCCCCAGCAATCACCCAAGATCTTCACCGAGATCGGCGACGAGGAGCAGATTCGCGGCGCCGTGCGGAACGCCATCCGCAAGGGCGTGCGCGACGGCATGGTGCAGTACTCGATCAATGACATCGCCAAGCGCACCCAGATCGCGAACACGATGGAAGGGCTCGTGGACTCGGCCCTGGTGACGACGCCGCGCGCCGGCGGCGGCAAGTTCCGGATCGCCACCGTGACGGCGTTCTTCCTGCGCGACCTCCAGCCCCCCGCCCAGGTGGTCCAGGCGATCAACAACAAGATCGCCCAGGAGCAGCAGATCGAGACCGAGCGGCACCGCGTCGAGGTGGCGCGGCTGCAGACCGAGCAGCAGCGGCTCCTGAATCAAACGCTGTCGCCGGAGGCGCTCATGAAGCAGTGGATCGAGGTGCTGCACGACATGAAGAACTCCAGCAACCTGATCATCTTCGTGCCGACCGAAGGCGGCATCCCGCTCCTCAACGTGGGCGAGCTGCGCAAAAACCTGAAGCCCTGAGATGGCCCCGCCCGTCATCACCGTCACGCGGCAGGACGGGTCCG
>Ga0209690_1001344_pt1 | contig 13671 bp, 13 predicted proteins | sample GraSoiAngelo_150_FD_186164 | JGI IMG/M metagenome (GOLD analysis project Ga0209690, IMG submission 186164) | Grasslands soil microbial communities from the Angelo Coastal Reserve, California, USA - 14_1009_09_40cm (SPAdes) (version 2) | ecosystem: Environmental > Terrestrial > Soil > Grasslands ...
GCGCGAGCTGATCGCGGCGCGCGGCCTGGGTGATGCCTTCGGCCACTCGCTCGGCCACGGTCTGGGGCTGGAAGTGCACGAGGCCCCCCGCCTCTCGAAGACGAACGCGGAGCCGCTCCCCGCGGGCGCCGTCGTCACCATCGAGCCGGGCGTGTACGTGGCGGGCGATGGTGGCGTGCGCATCGAGGACGACGTGCACTTGGCACCCGAAGGGCCGGAGCTGCTGTCGGACGGCCGCACAGAACTGCTGGAACTCGTGTAGATTCTCTACCTTATGAACCTCGACATCATCGCGCAGCTGGTGCAGATCCTGAAGGATGCGCCCGAGGTCGGCGCGATCGAGGTGCGCCGCGGCCTGTTGGGACGGTGGTCCACCATTCGGGTGACGAAAGTGGGCCACGCGAGCAATGCGGGCGGTGGGGGAGGGGGGGAGGGGGGGGGCAGCACATGGTGGTGGCGCAGCCGGCGGCGGCCACCCCGGCATCGGGTTCGGTCGCCCTGCCCCCGGCGACCCACCTCGTGGAGATCAAGTCCCCCATGGTGGGGACGTTCTATTCCGCTCCCGAGCCGGGTGCGGAGCCCTACGTGAAGGTGGGGACCCGCGTCGCCGCGGGACAGGTGGTGTGCATCATCGAAGCGATGAAGATCATGAACGAGATCGAATCCGAGGTCACCGGCGTGATTCGGGAGGCGCTGCTGGAGAACGCCCAGCCGGTCGAGTTCGGGCAGGCCCTTTTCCGGGTGGATCCCCATGCCTAACGCCCCAGCCACGTTCAACTTCAAGCAGGCCATCACCCTGATGGTGCAGCGCAACGCGTCCGACCTGCTCCTCAAGGTGGGGCGGCCGGCGACGATCCGCTTGAACGGCGAGCTGGTGCCGCTCGACTCGAACCCCATGAAGCCCGAAGAGCTGAAGTCGCTGGCGGAGCAGATCATGACGCCGCGGCAGGTGAAGGAGTTCGCCGAGCACAAGGAGGCGGATTTCGCGATCGGGGTGCCCGGGGTGGGCCGGTTCCGGACCAACGTGTACCAGCAACGCGGCACGGTGGCGTTCGCGTTCCGGGCCATCCCCTACGAGGTAAAAACGATCGTCGACCTGAACCTGCCCCAGGTGCTGGAGGAGATCGCGCTGCGGCCGCGCGGGCTGGTGCTGATCACCGGGGTGACGGGGTCGGGGAAGTCCACCGCGCTCGCGGCGATGATCAACCACATCAACGGGACCCGGCGGGTCAACATCATCACGATCGAGGACCCGATCGAGTTCCTGCACCGCGACAACCTGGCGAACATCTCACAGCGCGAGGTCGGGAACGACACCTTGTCGTTCAACTCGGCGCTGCGCCACGTGCTGCGCCAGGCGCCCGACGTGATCCTCATCGGCGAGATCCGCGACATGGAGACGCTCGACACGGCGCTCAAGGCGGCGGACACCGGGCACCTGGTGTTCTCGACGCTGCATACGACCGACGCCACGCAGACGGTCAGCCGCGTGATTTCCTTCTTCCCGCCGCACCAGCACGACGAGGTACGCCACCTCCTGTCCAGTGCGCTCCAGGCGGTGATCTCGCTGCGGCTGGTGCCGCGCAAGGACGGCCAGGGCCGCATCCCGGCGGCGGAGGTGCTCATCAACACGGCCGCCGTGCAGGAGAACATGCGCGACCTGACGAAGACCCTCAGCATCCCCGACCTGATCGCGCAGGGCTCGGTGCAGTACGGGATGTTGAGCTTCGACCAGTCGCTGCTCTACTGGTATCAGCAGGGGATGATCAGCTACGAGAGCGCGATCTTCTACGCCACCAATCCCAGCGAATTCGCGCTCAAGGTGTCCGGCGTCGAGTCGGGGGAGAGCCGGGCCTTCGGCGGCAGCACCGCCGCGGCGGGCCTGCGCGGCGACATCGAACCCTGATGTTCAAGAAGGTGCTGGTCGCGAACCGCGGGGAGATCGCCCTGCGGGTGATCCGTGCGTGCAAGGAGCTGGGGATCGAGACCGTCGCGGTGTACTCCGAGGCGGACCGTGACAGCCTGCACACCCGGTTCGCGGACGACGACGTGTGCATCGGCCGCGCCCCGTCGCGCGACAGCTACCTGAACATCCCGCGCATCATCGCGGCGGCCGAGATCACGGGCGCCGATGCCATTCACCCGGGATACGGCTTCCTCGCTGAGAACGCCGAGTTCGCCGACATCGTGAAGGCGTCGAACATCACCTTCATCGGCCCCACCGGAGAGCAGATCCGGCAGATGGGCGACAAGGCGGCGGCGCGCAAGCTGGCCCAGAAGCTCAATGTGCCGACGGTGCCGGGCTCGCCCGGGCCGATTGGCGACGGGGACGAAGGGGTGAAGCTCGCCGAGACGATCGGCTTTCCCGTGATCATCAAGGCCGCGGCCGGCGGGGGCGGCAAGGGGATGCGGGTAGCGACCGACGCGGAGCAGTTTACGCACGCCTTCGCGCTCGCCAAGCAGGAGGCGCTCGCCGCGTTCGGCTCGGACGAGGTCTACATCGAGAAGTACCTCGCCCGGCCGCGCCACGTCGAGTTTCAGATCATGGGCGACACGCATGGGAAGCTCATGCACCTGTGCGAGCGCGATTGCTCGGTGCAGCGGCGGCACCAGAAGCTCATCGAGGAGGCGCCGAGCCCGGCCGTGGATCAGACGTTGCGCCAGGACATCGGCGATGCCGCGGTGCGGCTGGCGGAGGCGATCGGCTACGTCGGGGCCGGGACGATCGAGTTCCTGCTCGACGAGGACGGCGCGTTCTACTTCATGGAGATGAACACGCGCATCCAGGTCGAGCACCCGGTCACCGAGATGACGACCAACTTCGACCTCGTGAAGGAGCAGATCCGCGTGGCGGCCGGGGAAGCGCTCTCCCTCGTGATGAACGGCCACCGGCTGCGCGGGCATGCGATCGAGTGCCGCGTGAACGCGGAGGACCCGGCGCGCAACTTCCAGCCCAGCCCCGGGACGATCACCGCCTACCACCCGCCGGGGGGGCCGGGCGTGCGCGTCGACACCCACATCTACGCTGGCTACACCGTGCCGCCCTACTACGACTCGCTGCTTGCGAAGGTGATCGTCCACGGCAACAGCCGCGGGGAAGCGCTCGCCCGTATGCGCCAGGCGCTCGATTCGTTTATCATTGAAGGCGTGACCACGACCATCCCGTTTCTCAGTCGGGTCATGCGCCACCCCGACTTCATCGCCGGCCGCGTGGACACGAAGTTCCTCGAACGCGAGCCCCAGCTGCTGCAACCGTCATGAGAATCGACGTCTTCTTCACACCGCTCGGCCTGAACCCAGGGGACCTGACCGGCCGGGGCGTGGTGGTCGTGGACGCGCTGCGCGCCTCGACGACCGTGATCACCGCCCTCGCCAACGGCGCCAAGGCCGTCATTCCCGCCGCGACCGCGGAGGACGCGGTCCGCCTCGCCTCCAACCTGGAGAAGGACGGGGTGGTGCTCGCCGGCGAGCGCAAGAGCCTCAAGATCGAAGGGTTCGCGCTCGGCAACTCGCCGCGCGAGATGACCGCGGCGGCGGTGGGCGGCAAGACCATCGTGCTGGCGACCACGAACGGCACCCCGGCCCTGGTCGCGGCCCAGGGCGGCGATCCGGTGCTGGTCGGCGCGCCCGCGAACTTCCGGGCGCTCGCCGCCCGGGCGCGCGCCGTGCTCGAGCAGCGCGGCGAGCTGGTGGTGCTGTGCGCGGGGCGCGACAAGCAGTTCGCGGTGGAAGACGGCTACACCGCGGGCCGGCTGATCAAGGCCGTGCGGCGGGGGGTGAAGCGGCTCGAGCTGAACGATGCCGCCCGCGCGGCCATCGCCCTCACCGACGCCGTCGCGACCTGGACGGAGGCGCTCGAGGGCTCCGACGCGGCGCGCCAGCTCGCCGAGGCGGACCTGGCCGAGGACGTGCGCTTCGCCGCCAAGCCGGACCGCTTCACCGTCGTCCCCAGCTACGCGGACCGCCGCATCACATGAACCGGAAGGCGCGCCAGGAGTTGGTCGGGATCGGCGCCCTCGTCATTGGGCTGTTCCTCGGACTGACCCTGCTGCGGCTTCCCCTCACGGGGAGCTGGGGCGGCACCGTCGGATCGCAGCTGTGGCGCGTGTTCGGCGTCGGCGCCGTGCTGCTGCCGCTGCTCGGCATCGGGTGGGCGCTCGCGGCGTTCGAGCGGCTCGGCAGCCTGTCCGCCGGGCGGGCCGCGGTGCTGGGTGTGGGACTCGTGCTGCTGCTGCCCTACGGCATCGGCACCGTCACCGGCGCCACCTTCCCGGGCGACTACACCGCCTGGACGCCGACGCAGCAGCTGGTGGGCCGGGTCCCGGGGCTCCTTGCCCGGGGCGTGCACCAGACGCTGGGCACGGCGGGCGGTGTGCTCGTGGGGCTGTTCGCGCTGTCCGCCCTCGGGATTCTGACGACCGGATGGCATCCGCTCGCGATGCTGAGAGCAGGGAGCAGGGAGCAGGGAGCAGGAAGGCTGGCGCCGCCGAAGGCCAAACGTGCTGGGCCGGAACCCGCGGCCCCCCGGAACGAACCGCTCCCTGCTCCCAGCTCCCTGCTCCCGAAGACACGGAAGCTCAAGACGCCGCCGTCGGCTCGACCGGTCTTTGTACCGGAAGGCGTCCTGATTCCTCCCATCGATCTCCTGACCCCCGCCCCGCCCGAAGACGCCGACGCCGGGCTCGCGCAGATCGAGCAGATGGGCCAGAAGCTGATCGAGACGCTGCAGACGTTTCGCGTCGAGGGGGCGATCGCCGGCCGCACCGTGGGGCCCGTCGTGACGCAGTACGAGGTCGCGCCGGGACCGGGGGTCAAGGTCGGGCGGATCGCGGCGCTCTCCGACGACCTGGCTCTCGCCATGCGCGCCCAGAGCTTGCGCATCGTGGCGCCGATCCCGGGCAAGGCGGCGGTCGGGATCGAAGTCCCGAACCCGATGCCGCGGATGGTGCACATCCGGGAACTGATCGAGGGCGAAGACTACCACCGGACGAACCGCGTGCTCTCCGTCGCCCTGGGCAAGAACCTGGAGGGCGAGCCCGTCGTCGCGGACCTCACCAAGATGCCTCACCTGCTGATTGCCGGCGTCACCGGGTCGGGGAAGTCGGTGTGCATCAACACGATTATCACGAGCCTCATCTACACGCACCCGCCGGAGCGGCTCAAGCTCCTGATGGTGGACCCCAAGATGGTCGAGCTCTCGATGTATGGGGCGCTGCCGCACCTGGGCCATGACGTGGTCACGAGCAACCGCCGGGCGGCGAGCGCGCTGAACTGGGCGGTGAAGGAGATGGAGCGGCGTTACCGGCTGCTCCACGCGAACCACGCGCGCAACATCGCGGACTTCAACCGCAAGGTCGAGCAGAAAAAGTCGCTGAAGGGGCCGAGCGAAGTGCCTGCCGCTCCTGCCGGACCTCAGAAGGAGCTGCCGCTGGACGCGGAGTACTCGGGCGGCGTCCTGCCTTATGTCGTGCTCATCATCGACGAGCTGGCCGACCTGATGCTCACCGTGCAGGGAGAAATCGAGACCCCCCTTGCCACCCTCGCCCAGAAGGCGCGGGCGATCGGGATCCACCTCGTGCTCGCGACGCAACGTCCGTCGGTCAATGTCATCACCGGGTTGATCAAGGCCAACTTCCCCTGCCGCATCGCGTTCCGCGTCTCGGCCAAGGTGGACAGCCGCACCATCCTCGACCAGAACGGCGCCGAGACCCTGCTGGGGAACGGGGACATGCTGTTCCTGCCGCCGGGCAAGAGCGAACTGATGCGCGTGCAGGGGGCGTTCATCTCGACCGACGAGACGGAGCGCCTCATGGAGTGGTATCGCAAGCACCCCAGTGAGGCGTCGGAGAAAGCCAAGCACGAGATCACAGAGCAAATCGCGGCGATCGACGAGGCGAAGGATCGGGAGGAGCGCGGGGAGACGGGACAGGACCTGGGCGAGCGCGACCATCTGTTCCGGCAGGCCGCCGAGGTGTGCATCCAAAATCAGATCGGCTCCACCTCGCTGTTGCAGCGGCGCATGAGCGTCGGGTACGGGAGAGCGGCGAGGATAATCGATCAGCTGGAATTGGCGGGCATCCTGGGACCCGCGAATGGGTCGAAGCCGCGGGATGTGCTGGTGGGATTGGAAGAGCTGGATGAGATTTGTGGGAGGGACTAAACGCGGAACTTGGAACGCGGAACGCGGAACAGCAGGGGGAGATCGCTCGCTGGGGCGACGCTCAGCGCACTGTTCCGCGTTCCGACTTCCGCGTTCCGCGTTGATAGGGCACCACTGGCGATAGTTCGGTTACGCGACGCGTCGGCGCCCCGTTAGGTTGCGCTGGTGCGGAGCGGCGTCAGAACGGATCCCGCGTCGTGGAAAGACGAGCGCCACAAGCGCGGGCTCGTCGCCGAGCAGCAGGCGATGCGCTACCTGCAGAGCCAGGGTTGGGTGATCGCGGCGCACCGCTTCCGGGTGGGGCACACCGAGATCGACCTGGTGGCGCGCCGGGGTCACCTGGTGGCGTTCGTGGAGGTGAAGGCGCGGCGCGGCACGGCATTCGGCAGCCCGCTCGAGGCGGTGACGGGGCCGAAGCGGCGGGAGCTGGTGAAGGCGGCGCGGGTGTGGGTGGACCGCTGCGGGCGGCCGTCGGACGTGTACCGCTTCGACTGCATCGCGATCGTGGACACGAAGTTGGAGCACCTGGAAGACGCGTTCCGGCCGGGATGGCGCTAGTCCCAGCTTCGGTTTATATTCGGGTCTCCCACAGGGAGGGAGGCTCCCAACCCATGTCGAGGACACTTATGGCGGCCGAGAAGGAAGGTCCGAGCCTCACCGAGGAGCGCCGCAAGGCCCTCAATCTCGCCATCACCCAGATCGAGAAGACGTGCGGCAAGGGTGCCATCATGCGCATGGGCGCCGACTCGCCGCGGGTGCGAGTCGAGGCGATCCCGACGGGCGCGATCAACTTAGACGCCGCGATCGGCATCGGGGGCATCCCGCGCGGCCGGGTGACCGAGATCTTCGGTCCCGAGTCGAGCGGCAAGACCACGCTGGCGCTCCACGTGGTGGGGAACGCGCAGCGCGCCGGCGGGGCCGCCGCCTACATCGACGCCGAGCACGCGCTCGACGTCGAGTACGCCAAGAAGCTCGGCGTGGATGTGGACGACCTGCTCGTGTCGCAGCCCGACACGGGGGAGCAGGGGCTCGAGATCACGGAGATTCTGGTGCGCTCGGGCGCAGTGGACGTGGTGGTGGTGGACTCGGTGGCGGCGCTCGTCCCCAAGGCGGAAATCGAAGGCGACATGGGCGACTCGCTCCCCGGGCTCCAGGCGCAGCTCATGAGCCAGGCGCTCCGCAAGCTCGCCGGCGCGATCAACCGCTCGCGCACCTCGGTGATCTTCATCAACCAGCTGCGCGAGAAGATCGGGATCATGTTCGGCAATCCCGAGACCACCACCGGCGGGCGGGCGCTCAAGTTCTACGCGTCGGTGCGGCTCGACATGCGGCGCATCGGCCCGGTGAAGGAGCGCGAGGTGGTGATCGGCAACCACGTGCGCGTGAAGGTGGTGAAGAACAAGGTCGCGCCGCCGTTCCGCCAGGCCGAGTTCGACATCATGTTCGACGAGGGGATCAGTCACGAGTCGCTGCTCGTGGACATCGCGGCGGAGGCGGGGATCATCGAGAAGTCGGGGGCGTGGTACGGCTACGGCAAGGAGCGGATCGGGCAGGGCCGCGAGAACGCCAAGCTGTACTTGAAGGACCACGCCGACCTGGCGGCCGAGGTGGAGGCGCGGGTGAAGGAGCACCTCGGCATGAAGCCCACCGCCGTGGCGGCGGACGAGGAGGCTCCAGCCCCCGAGGAGTAGGTGCCCGCGCTCGCTCCGACGCTCACCGCGCTCGCCCCCGATCCCCGCCAGCCGGACTACCGGCTGGTCGAGGTGGATCGGGGGCGATTCGCGTCCCTGCCGGCGGCGGCGCTCGAGCCGCTCCGGCTCCGGGTCGGCGACGAGTTGTCGGCGGCGGTGCTGGCCCGGCTGCGCGACCTCGCCGACATCGAGGCGGCCCAGCGCGCGGCGCTGCGCGCCCTGGCGCGCCGCGCCCACGCGCGCTTCGACCTGCGCCGCCGCCTCGTGCAAAAGCAGCACCCGCCCGACGCCGTCGAAGCCGCGCTCGATCGCCTCGCGGCGCGCGGGCTGCTCGACGACGGCCGCTTCGCCGAGCAGTACGCCGCCTTCCGCGCCGCGCGCGGCAAGGGGCCGGCCCGACTCGTCACCGACCTGCTGGCGCACGGTGTGGAGCGCCGCGTCGCCGAGGAAGCGGTGCGTCGCGCGCTCGCGGACGAAGGCATCGATCCGGCGATCGAAGCGCGCGCCGTTGCGGCGAAGCGCGCCCGCCAGCTCTCCGACCTCCCCGGGCCGGTCCGCAAGCGGCGGCTGCTCGCGTTCCTGGTGCGGCGGGGGTACGCGGGGGCGGAGGTGAAGGAGCTCGTGGAGGAGCTGTGTGGGGGCACTATATTCCCCCCATGACCTCCGCCGAAATCCGCCGCAAGTTCCTGCAGTTCTTCAAGGCGCGGGGCCACGCGGAGGTGCCGAGCTCCCCCCTGGTCCCGGCGGACGACCCCACCCTGTTGTTCACCAACGCCGGGATGGTCCAGTTCAAGCGCATCTTCCAGGGCCTGCAGCTCCGGCCCTACAAGTTTGCGGTGACCTGCCAGAAGTGTGTTCGGGCCGGCGGGAAGCACAACGATCTGGAACAGGTGGGTCACACCGCTCGCCATCACACGTTCTTCGAAATGCTCGGCAACTTCCGGTTCGGATATGCGAGCGATGACGATCGTGATGAGTACAAGCGGGTTGCGATTGAGCAGGCATGGGAGTGGGTAACGCAGCAGGCCTGGCTCGGGATCTCGCCGGAGCGGATCTACATCACCGTCCACCATACCGACGATGAAGCGCGCAAACTCTGGCAGGAATTCGTCCCGGACAAGCGGATCTACGGACTCGGTGACCGGGACAACTTCTGGCAGATGGCAGACACGGGTCCCGCAGGCCCGAATACAGAGATCTACGTCGATTTGAGAGGCATTGGCGACTGGAAGAAGGGCAAGGCCGATCTCACGCTCGATGAGTTCGTCGAGCTGCAGGAGACCGGGGCGCTGCTCGAGATCTGGAACCTCGTCTTCATGCAGTACGACCTGCAGGGGGACGGCTCGCGCTCCCCGCTCCCCGCTCCCTCGGTCGACACCGGAGCCGGGCTGGAGCGCATCGCCGCCGTGATGCAGAGCGTCCCCTCGAACTTCGACACCGACCTGTTCACGCCGATTATCGAGCGGGCGGTCGAGGTGGTAGGGAAGAAATACGATCGGGGTCCGGGCGGGGCATCTTACCGAGTGCTCGCCGACCACGCGCGGGCCGTGGCGTTCCTGCTCGCCGACGGCGTCTATCCCGCGAACGACGGCCGGGGCTACGTGCTGCGGCGTATCCTGCGGCGCGCCGTGCGCCACGCGTGGCTGCTGGGCCGGCGCGAGCCGACGCTGGTGCACCTGGTGCACACAGTGGCGGGTCTCATGGGGAGCGAGTACCCGGAGCTGGTGAAGCAGCGGGCCCACCTCGAGAGCGTGACGCGCGCGGAAGAGGAGCGCTTCTTCGACACGATCGAGGGCGGGCTCGCGCGGCTCGACGAGCTGCAGAACGTGAAGGTGATCGCGGGCGCGGAGGCCTTCAAGCTGTACGACACCTACGGCTTCCCGATCGACTTGACGCAGCTCATCGCCGCCGAGCGCGGCCAGACGGTGGACGTGGCAGGGTTCGAGCACGAGCTCGGCAAGCAGCGCACCCGGTCGCAGGAGTCACTGGAGCGGACCAAGGCGCGGGCCAAAGGCGCTCCCGCGGTGCATGTGAAGCGCCCGGGCGAGTGGCGCAGCGTCAAGCCCCGGGGCAAGCAGAAATGGGTGGGCTACGACACTACGCGGGCCGAGACCGACGTGCTCAAGTTCCGGCAGGCGGATGACCGGGTCGAGGTCGTACTTGAGGAGAACCCGTTCTACGTCGAGTCGGGCGGGCAGGTCAGCGACACGGGCCGAGTGAAGGGGGAAGGGTGGGATCTCGAAGTCTCCGACGTCGAGAAAGTGGACGGCCTGAGCGCGGTCGTCGGCCACTTCCAGCAGGAGTTCGAGCCCACCGCGGTCCTGGCGGAGGTGGACGAGCCGCGGCGCAAGAACATCGAGCGCAACCACACGGCGACGCATCTGGTGCACGCGGCGCTGCGCAAGATCCTCGGGCCCCACGTGCGGCAGCAGGGGTCGGTGGTCGCGCCCGAGCGGCTGCGCTTCGACTTCGCGCACCACGGGCCCGTGGACGACGCGACGCTGGCGCGCGTCGAGGAAACGGTGAACACGCACATCTGGGAGAATCTCCCCGTCACGACGCGCGAGATGAAATACAAGGAGGCGATCGCCGCCGGCGCGATGGCGTTCTTCACCGAGAAGTACGGTGACACCGTGCGCGTCGTCGACGTCCCGGGCGTGTCGCTCGAGCTGTGCGGCGGGACGCACGTGCCCAGCACCGGGCAGATCGCCCTGTTCCGCTTCACCCACGAGACGGGGGCCGCGGCGGGCGTGCGGCGCATCGAGGCGGTGACGGGCCCGGTGGCGTATGAGCTGGTGCGCAAGCTCGAAGAGCAGGTGGACGAGGCGGCCTTGGTCCTCAAGACGCAGCCGGAACACTTGGTGCGTCGCATCGAGCAATTGCTCGAGGAAAACCGGAAGCTCGAGAAGCGAATCGATGACATGCTTCGCTCCGGTGGGCAACGTGCAACGGGCGACGTGGAACATATTGGCGACATCGAGCTGCATCTCGCCGACTCGGATCTCGACGACCGCGACCAGATCGGGCTGGTGATGGACGCGTTCCGCACCAGCCACAAGCGCGCGATCTCGGTGCTGTTCACGAACGGCGAGCGGCCGGGGATCCATGTCGCCGTCACCGACGACCTGGTGGCGCAGGGCGTGAAGGCCGGGGAGATCGCGGGGGCGATCGCGGCGGTGTCGGGCGGCAAGGGCGGCGGGCGGCCGCATTTCGCGTCGGCGGGTGCAGGCGACCCGGCGCGGCTCGCCGAGGCGCGCGCCCAGGCACCGGCGATCGTCAAGCGGCTGCTCGCCCGATGACCCGGGAGGCGGTGCTCGCCTGGCTCGACGCGCGGCGGCCTCCCGCGCCGCCCCCGACGCTGCGCGCGCACGTGGACGCCGCCATCACGGACGCCGATCTGCCGCTGCCCGACCACTTGGCGCTCATCGGCCAGCGGCTGCTCGCCCGGGTGACGGCGCAGTCGTCGGGGGGCCGCGCGCTGGCGCTCGACCTGCTCGCCGCCGATGCGTTCATCACGTACGCGTTCGAGGCGCAGGCGGAGGCGGACGTGAACGGGCTCGCGGCGCTGGCCGGGCGCGTGGCGGAGACGGCGTGAGCGCAGGGGGGAGGGGGGGGGCCCTGTTGGCGCGCCGTCCGGGGCTGCTGGTGCTCGTGGACCCGAGCCGCAGCGGGCCGGCGCAGGCGGCGGAGCTGGCACGGGCGGCGCGGGCCGCGGGCGCGGCGGGCGTCATGATCGGGTCGTCGTTCGACGGCACCCAGGACACACACCTCGTCGCGCGCGCGATCCGTGAGGCCGCGCCCGAGCTGCCGCTCGCGCTGTTCCCCGGCTCCGCCCTGCAGCTCACCGACGCGGTGGACCTGGTGCTGTTCCTGTCGCTCGTTTCCGGGCGCAACCCGCAATACCTGATCGAGGAGCAGGTGCGCGCCGTACCGTTCCTCGCGCGTCACCCCGTCCCCACGCTCTCGACCGGCTACATCCTGATCGACGGCGGGCGGGTGACGAGCGTCGAGGCAGTGAGCCAGACCCGGCCGCTGCCGGCGGACAAGCCGGAGCTGGCGGCGGCGCATGCCACGGCGGCGCGGCTCATCGGGATGCAGGCGATCTATCTCGACGCAGGCAGCGGCGCGCCGCGGCCCGTCGCAGGCGACGTGATCGCCGCCTGCCGCGCCGCGATCCCGGGGCTCACGCTGTTCGTGGGCGGCGGGATCAGGACCCCACCCCACGCGCGGGCGGCGCGCGCCGCGGGCGCCGACTTCGTGGTGGTGGGGACCGCGCTGGAGGAGACCGAGGCAGGGGCGGGGGGGGCGGCTGACCTCGGCGCGCTGGTGCGGGCGGTCACGGAGTGACGGCGCCCGAGCGGGTGCGCGCCGGGCTGGCGGAGCTCGCGGCGCTCGCCGGGCGCATGGCCGAGCAGCACGCCGAGGCCGTCGCCGCGATCGCCGACCGGTACGCCGCGACGCTGCGCGCCGGCGGGACGCTGTTTTTCGCGGGCAACGGCGGCAGCGCCGCCGACGCGCAGCACCTCGCCACCGAGTACGTCGTGCGCTACCAGGCGAACCGCGCCCCGCTTCGCGCCATCGCCCTCACGACCGACACGTCCCTCCTCACCGCGTGCGCCAACGACCTGGGCTTCGACGAGGTGTTCGCGCGCCAGATCGAGGCGCTCGCCCGCCCGGGCGACGTGCTGTCGCTGCACTCGACCAGCGGCGAGAGTCCCAACGTGATCCGCGCGGCGCAGGCGGCGCAGGCGCGCAACGTGACCGTCGTCGCGTTCCTGGGCAAGTCGGGCGGCCAGCTGAAGACGCTCGCCGACATCGCGCTCGTGGTCCCGGCGGACGACACGGCGCGCATTCAGGAGATTCATCTCGCGGTCGAGCATCTGATCTGCGAACTGGTGGAGGAGAGCCTGAGGGCATGAATGCGGAATGCGGAATGGGGAATGCGGAATTGAATTGGGAGGTCGCTCGCCGAGCGACGCTTCCATTGACATTCCGCATTCCGCATTCGCCATTCCGCATTGGGGCGGGGCGGTGATCGATCTCTCGGGGAAGCGCGCGTTTGTGACGGGCGGGGCCCGGGGCATCGGCCGTGCGACGGCGGTGCTGCTGGCGCGAGCCGGCTGCGCGGTCGCGGTAGGGTACCGACGCCGCCGGCAGGACGCGGAGGCGACCGTCAGCGCGGTCGAGGGCGGTCAAGGGCGGTCGCAGGCCGTGGCGATCGCGGGTGACCTGGGAGATCCGGCCGCCGCGCGGCGCGCCGTGAACGAGGCGGCGCGCGCGCTCGGCGGACTCGACCTGCTGATCGTCAATCACGGCGTCTGGCCCCCCGACGACGTCCCCGTCGCCGACCTGACCGACGCGCAGTGGGAGGGCACGCGGCGCGCCAATCTCGACGCGGTGCTGTACGTGTGCCGCGCCGCGATCCCCCTGCTCCCCGCCGGCGGCAGGATCGTACTCGTGTCGTCCACCGCCGGCCAGCGGGGCGAGCCGTTCCACGCCGACTACGCCGCCACCAAGGGCGCCGTCATCGCGTTCACCAAGTCCCTCGCCGTCGAGCTCGCGCCGCGCGACATCACGGTCAACTGCATCGCGCCGGGATGGGTGGATACGGAGATGAGCGAGAAGCCGTACGCGCGGGAAGCGGGAAGCGGGAAGCGGGAGATCGAGCGGACGATCCCCCTGGGGCGCGTGGCGAGCGCGGAGGACGTGGCGGGACCGATCGTGTTTCTCTGCTCGCCGCTCGCCCGGCACATCACAGGGGAGATCCTGAATGTGAACGGGGGAAGTGTGTTGTGCGGATGAGCCGAAGTCGGAACGCGG
>Ga0209690_1001345_pt1 | contig 13671 bp, 13 predicted proteins | sample GraSoiAngelo_150_FD_186164 | JGI IMG/M metagenome (GOLD analysis project Ga0209690, IMG submission 186164) | Grasslands soil microbial communities from the Angelo Coastal Reserve, California, USA - 14_1009_09_40cm (SPAdes) (version 2) | ecosystem: Environmental > Terrestrial > Soil > Grasslands ...
GGATGTCGTGCGGGAGGTCGAGGCGCTAGCCGCGCGCGGTGTGCAGGAGGCGATCCTGGTCTCGCAAGACACGCTGGCGTACGGTCGCGACCTGCCCGGCGGCGGTGATATCGGCGACCTGCTCCTGGCGCTCGGCCAGACGCGCATGCCCTGGGTCCGTCCCATGTACCTCCACCCCGCGCACGTCAGCGACCGGCTCATCGCGAAGTGGAGGCGCGCGCGCATCGTCCCCTACCTCGACCTGCCCGTGCAGCACGGGGACGATGGGATTCTGAAATCCATGCGACGTGCCGTCACCGCCGGGCGCATGACGGAGGTCGTCGCCGCGTTCCGCGACGCGATCCCGGGACTCACCGTCCGCACGACGGTGCTGGTCGGCTTCCCGGGCGAGTCGGAGGCCGCGTTCCAGCATCTCCTCGAGTTCCTCGACACGGTGCGCTTCGACCGGCTCGGGGTCTTCACCTACTCGCCCGAGGAGGGAACCCCGTCGCCCGCGTTCCCCGACCAGGTGCCCGCGGAGGTGGCGGCCGAGCGCGCGGCGATCGTCCAGGAATTTCAAGACCGGATCGCGTGGGAGGGGAACGCGAAGCTCGTGGGGACGGTCACGGACGTGCTCGTCGACGGCCCGAGCGAGGATCCGGCGTTCGCGTTCGAGGGCCGCACCGCCGGCCAGGCGCCCGAGATCGACGGCGTCGTCTATCTCCGCGGCCGCTTCGAGCCCGGCCGGTTCGCGCGCGTGTCCATCGCCGAGGTCGAGGGATACGAGCTGGTCGGCGAGCGCGCCTAGCCGCGTCGCCGCGGCGGACCGCGTCGCGCTGATCATCGCCACGGCCGGCGGTGCGGGGTGGGTCCCCGTCGCGCCCGGCACCGTCGCCAGCGCCCTCACCGCGCTCGTCCTCTGGCTCGTCCCCGTCTCCCGCGCCGGGCTGATCGTCTCGGTCGTGGTCGTGAGCGTGGTCGGGGTCTGGGCGGCGCATCAGGCCGAGCGCGTCCTCGGTCGGAAAGATCCGGCAGCGATCGTCATCGACGAGGTGGCGGGGATGGCGCTCGCGGTGCTCGCGTTTCCGCTCACGCTCCCGACACTCGCCGTCGGCTTCCTCCTGTTCCGGCTGTTCGACGTCACCAAGCCGTTCCCCGCCCGCGCGAGCCAGCGCGCGCCGGGCGGCCTCGGCGTCATGGTCGACGACCTGATCGCAGGCCTCTATGCCGCCATCGTCCTCGGGCTCCTCCGGACGATGATCCACTGGCCGTGACCGCCGTCGCCCGCGTCATGACGGTCGGCGGGGTCCCCGGCGCGGCGCTCGCCGACCCGGAGGGCGCCGCCGTCGCGGCCGCGCTCGTGGAGGCGGGCGTGCCCGTGGCGAGCCGCGTCGTCCTCGACGAGGACGAGGCGGCGCTCGAGCGGGCGCTCACCGCGGACGACGGGCTCACGGTCGTGATCGCGGGCGGCGGCGGGTCGTCCGGCGACGTCGTGCGCCACGTCATCTCGCGCGCGGTCGGCGCGCGGCTCGTCCTGAGCGAGCGGTTCCTCGCCGCGCTGGAGGAGCGCTACCGGCGCCTCGATCGGCCGGTGCCGCGGCGTGCCGAGCGCCTGGCCCTCCTGCCGCAGGGCGCCAGCACCTGGCCCGTCGACGGCGGCGAGCCGGGCTGGGCGCTCGAGAGCGGCGCGCGGGCGTTTGCGGTCCTCGCGCGCGACGCCGGCCTTCCCGCGGCGCTCGCCGAGCACCTCGTGCCCTTCGCCCGGGCCCGCTTCGCGGGGCGCGGCGTCGTCCTCGTGCGGACGCTCCGCGCGGCGGGCGTCACGCTCGGCGAGGTCGAGGAGCGCCTCGCGGAGTGGCTCGGCGGGGCCGAGAAGAGAGCCGCCGACCTCGCCGTGGTCCCGGCCGATGGCGAGGTGTGGGTGAGGCTCCGCGCGCGCGGCGCGACCCCCGCGGAGGCGTCGAGCGCCTTGAGCCGCGTGGAGTCCCCGGTCCTCGCGGCGTTGGGCGACGACTGCTACGGCCGCGACGCGGAGTCGCTCGAGCTCGTCGTCGGCCGCCTCCTGCTCGAGCGCCGCCTGACGCTCGCGGTGGCCGAGTCGTGCACGGGCGGGCTCCTCGGCCACCGGCTCACCAACGTCCCGGGGTCGTCCGCGTATTTCGAGCGCGGCGTGCTCGTCTACTCGAATCGCGCGAAGGAAGAGCTGCTCGGCGTGCCGGCGGAGATCCTGCGCGTCCAGGGCGCGGTGAGCGCGCCGTGCGCCGAGGCGATGGTGCGCGGCGTCTGCGAGCGCGCCGGCACGCCCTGCGGCCTCGCGATCACCGGGATCGCCGGGCCCGAGGGCGGCACCGCCGCAAAGCCGGTCGGCACGGTGTTCGTCGCGCTCGCGGTCCCGGGAGGGGTGTCGAGCCGACGCTTTCGCTTCGCCGGCGACCGGGCCTCGGTGAAGTGGCAGTCGACGCAGGCGGCATTTGATATGCTTCGGCGGGCGCTCGGAGGACGAACATGAGGGTTCTGATCACGACCGTGCTGCTCGTCCCGCTGGCGGCGTGCGCGTCGCCCACCGCCTTCGACCGGGGGCTCGCGAACCTTCGCGCCGGGCGTTACGCGGAGGCCAAGGCCGCCTTCGACGAGGCCCTCCAGGCGTCGGCCGCGGCGCTCGCGAACCGCGGCGTCGCGCGCGCCCGCCTCGGGGATCTCGACGGCGCCATCGACGACTACACGCGCGCGCTCGATCTCGCGCCGGGCGACGGCGACATTCTGTTCGACCGCGGCAACGCCTGGGCGGCGAAGGGCGAGTACCACCGCGCGATGGCCGACTTCAGGCGCGCCGCGGAGGCGGATCCGCGCCGCGCGCAGGCGCTCTTCAGGAACGCGGCGATCGAGCTCCAACGCGAGCCGAACGTGACGGCGGCGCCGCGCCCGCGCGAGGCCGTCGCGGCGCCCGCGCCCGCGGCGACGCCGCCGCTGACCGCGACTCCGCCCGTCGCGGCGGCGCCGCCCGCGGCCGCACCGTCTCCGCCTCCCGCGCCCGAGCGAACCGCGCCTGCTCCCGCGGGAACCCCGCCCGCGCCCGAGGCAGGGCCCGCCACTCCGGAGCCAGCGCCGACGTCGGCTCCGCCCCCGGCGCCCGCTTCCGAGGTGGCGCCTGAGAAAGGTGTGCCCTCGACGCCGGCGGTGGCCATGGCACCGCCGGCCGCGCCGGAGCTCGACGCCCGCGCGCTCGGGAGCCGCGCGCTGACCCGCGAGCTCCAGGGGGACCACGCCGGCGCGCTCGAGGACCTGCGCGCGGCGATCGTGAGGGAGACGGATCCCGAGCGCCTGACCGGCCTCCGCAATCTGCTGCTCCTGCTCGAGAGCCAACGCGATCGACGAGATCAGGACGTTCGTGGCGATTCGACTCGATGAGGCGGTCCGGGCCGCGCTGGGCGCCGCCATCGAGGGGCTGCGCCGCGTGGCTCGCGACGTCGCCTGGGTCGCTCCCGAGAACCTCCACCTCACGCTCAGGTTCCTGGGCCGGGTCCGCGAGGCGCGGACGCCGGAGCTCGTCGTGGCGCTCACCCGGGCGACGGCGGGGCTCACCGCGTTCGAGGCGAACGTCGCCGGGGCGCGCGCGCGTGATCTGGGCGGGCGTGGGGCGAGGGACTGACGCGCTGGTGGAGCTCGCGGGTCGTGTGGACGCCGCGCTCGCCGGGCTCGGGTTCGAGCGCGAGCCGCGCGCGTTCTCGCCGCATGTGACCCTCGGCCGTGTGCGCGTCCCGCGGCGCGATCCGGCGCTGGCCGACGCCCTGTTGGCCGGCGAGGGACGCGAGTTCGGGCGGCTCTCCGTCGAGCGTGTGACACTCATGCGGAGCGACCTCTCGTCCCGCGGCGCGCGCTACACGGAGCTCGCCGCCGCGAGGCTCGCCTGACGCGACGCCGTCAGCCGCCGACGAGGTTGAGGGAGCCGATGACGAGGGCGGCGGCGAGGATGAACATGCCCTCGAGCTCCATCCCGAGGAGGGTGTTGCCCGCGGCCAGCTCCGCGCCGACGTCGCGGGGGTCGAGCCAGTCGAAGACCATATAGGTCGCGATCAGCAGGAGCACGCCCATCAGGCCGTCGAGGCGCCGTCGCGATTCGTGGACATTGACGGCACCCGCACGCGACTCCTAGAATGCTCGCAACGAGCGAAGGCTCACAACGACGCTGAAGAAGGAGACGCGCATGGCGGAAGTGAAGAGCGACCGGCGCCAGGCTCTCGAGCTGGCGATCGCGCAGATCGAGCGGCAGTTCGGCAAGGGCTCCATCATGCGCCTGGGCGCCGGGGGCCCGCTGGAGGAGATCGCGGTCATCCCGACGGGCGCCCTGTCGCTCGACGTGGCACTCGGCGTCGGCGGCCTGCCGCGCGGCCGAGTCACGGAGATCTACGGGCCGGAGTCCTCGGGCAAGACCACCCTCGGGCTCCACGTCATCGCCGAGGCCCAGCGTCTGGGGGGCATCGCCGCCTTCATCGACGCCGAGCACGCGCTCGATCCCATCTACGCGAAGAAGCTCGGCGTGAACACCGACGAGCTCCTGATCTCGCAGCCGGACACGGGCGAGCAGGCCCTCGAGATCGCCGAGACGCTCGTGCGCTCCAACTCGGTGGACGTGATCGTCGTCGACTCCGTCGCCGCGCTCGTGCCCCGCGCCGAGCTCGACGGCGACATGGGCGACAGCCTGCCGGGGCTCCAGGCGCGCCTCATGTCGCAGGCGCTCCGCAAGCTCACCGCGGCCATCTCGCGCTCGGGCGCCGTGCTCATCTTCATCAACCAGATCCGCGAGAAGATAGGCGTCATGTTCGGCAACCCTGAGACTCAGCCGGGCGGGCGCGCGCTCAAGTTCTACGCGTCGATCCGCATGGACATCCGTCGGCTGGACGCGATCAAGCAGGGGACCGAGTCGCTCGGCGTGCGGACCAAGGTGAAGGTCGTCAAGAACAAGCTGGCGCCGCCCCACCGCGAGGCCGAGTTCGACATGATCTACGGCGAAGGGATCTCGAAGTCGGGCACGGTGCTCGACGCGGGCGTCGAGCAGAGCATCATCGAAAAGTCCGGTACCTGGTACACTTATAAGAACGAGCGTATCGGGCAGGGGCGCGAGAACGCGAAGAAGTGGCTCCAGGAGAACCCGGCGACGCTCGCCGACCTCGAGGCGAAGATCCGGGAAGCCCTCGGGCTCCGCCCGGCCGCCTTGAGCAAATAGGAGTCAGCGATGCCGATCGATTTCGAGAGGCTCCTGGTAACCGGCGTCGAGCGCGGCGCGTCGGACTTCCACCTCAAGGCGGGCGCGCCGCCGATCCTGCGCATCCACGGGCGCCTGATCCCCCAGGGCGACTTCGGCGTCATCACGGCCGACGACATGGACGGGCTGGCCCGGAGGATGCTCGCCGAGCGCTGGTACAACCAGCTGCGTGACGGCAAGGAGATCGACTCCGCGTACTCCATCCCGAACTTCGGGCGCTTCCGCGTCAACATGTTCCTGGCGCTCGGCACCGTGCGGGCGGTCCTGCGAGCGGTCCCGGCGAACAAGCCGCGGTTCGACGAGCTCGGCCTGCCTCCCGTCCTCGAGCAACTCGCCATGGAGCGCCGCGGGCTCGTCCTCTGCACCGGCATCACGGGCTCCGGCAAGTCGACCACGCTCGCGGCGATGATCGACTTCATCAACCGCAACCGGAACGACCACATCATCACGATCGAGGACCCGATCGAGTTCACGCACGAGGACATCAACTGCGTCATCAGCCAGCGCGAGATCGGCCACGACTCGGCGAGCTTCGCCATCGCGCTCCGCGCCGCGCTCCGCGAGGACCCCGACGTCATTCTGTTGGGCGAGATGCGCGACCCGGAGACGATGTCCGTGGCGCTCCACGCCGCGGAGACCGGCCACCTGGTGTTCTCGACGCTCCACACGCTGAACGCGGGGGAGACGGTCAACCGGATCATCGGCACCTTTCCGCCTCATCAGGAGCAGCAGATCCGCGATCAGCTCGCCGCCGTCATCGAGGGTGTCATCTCGCAGCGGCTGGTCCCGAGGATCGGCGGCGAGGGGCGCGTGCCCGCGGTCGAAGTGATGATCGGCACCGGGCTGATCCGGGACTGCATCCGCGAGGCCAAGCGGACGCCCGACATCCCGGCGGCCATCGCGCAGGGCCAGGTCCAGTACGGGATGCAGACCTTCGACCAGTGCCTGCTCCGGCTCTACCGCGAGGGCCTCGTCTCCTATGAGACGGCGCGCGAGGCGGCGTCGAGCCCGGACGACTTCGACCTCAAGGTCCGCGGCATCTTCTCCACGGGCGAGCAGTCGTTCGAACAGAAGAGGGACGAGAGGCCGCCCGACATGCACCCCCGGGCGGGCGCAGCGGGCGCCAGCCCCTTCTTCAAACGATCGTAGCCGCGAAGCGGCTCCTCGATGCCGCCGCCGCGCGCCTGACGGCGGCCGATCTTCTCTCGCGGCGGGCGTGGACCCGCCGCGAGCTCACCCGGCGCCTTGAGCGCCGCGGCGCTCCCCCGTCCGTGGCCAGCGAGGTGGTCGCCGACCTCGCCGGGCGTGGCGACGTGGACGACGCGGCCTTCGCACGCCAGTGGGTGGAAGTTCGGGCGGCTCGTGGCTACGGTCCGGCGCGCCTCCGCGCCGAGCTCCGCGCGCGCGGGGTCGCCCCCTCCCTCATCGACGCGGCGCTGCCCGCCGTCACCCGGGAGGCGCAGCTCGCGCGGGCGCGAGCGGTGGCGCGCCGGCGCCTGCCGGCGCTGCGCCGGCGCGATCCCGTCCGCGCGGCCGCACGCCTGCGCGACTTCCTCCGGCGCCGCGGATACCCCGCGTCGGTCGTGGTCCGGGTCCTGCGCGAGTCCACCGGGCTCTCGGTCGAGGATTGACCGGAGTACAATGGGCCTTCCGATGACCGGCAGCGCGATCCGCGAGAAGTTCATGGCCTATTTCGAGGAGAACGGTCACACGCGCGTGCGGTCGTCGCCGCTCGTCCCCGGAGCCGACCCGACCCTCCTCTTCACCAACGCGGGCATGGTGCAGTTCAAGGCCGTGTTCCTCGGTGAGGAACGGCGCGACTACGTGCGCGCGACCACCTGCCAGAAATGCGTCCGCGCGGGCGGCAAGCACAACGACCTCGAGAACGTCGGCCGGACCGCGCGCCACCACACGTTCTTCGAGATGCTCGGAAACTTCTCGTTCGGCGACTACTTCAAGGCGGAGGCGATCGCGTTCGCCTGGGAGTTCCTCACGCGCGACCTCGGGCTCGACCGGCGGCGCCTCGCGGCGACTGTCTTCACGGACGACGACGACGCGTTCGGGCTCTGGAAGAAGGTGGCCGGCTTCACGGACGACCGGGTCCTCCGCCTGGGGGAGGAGGACAACTTCTGGGCGATGGGCGACACGGGGCCGTGCGGCCCGTGCTCGGAGGTCCATTTCCACCAGGGCGATCACCTCCCGTGCCCGGAGGAGGCGGCCGGGCGGTCGTGCCTCGGCCCCGCCTGCGAGTGTGACCGGTGGCTCGAGATCTGGAACCTCGTCTTCATGCAGTTCAACCGCGACGCGAGCGGCGTCATGAGGCCGTTGCCGCGCCCGTCGATCGACACCGGGATGGGGCTCGAACGCGTGGCCGCGGTCATGCAGGGCAAGACGTCGGACTACGACACCGACCTGTTCGCGCCCCTCATCGAGCGGATCGCCGCGCTCTCCGGCAAAGTCTACCGGGCGCGTCAAGAGCATGACGTCTCGATGCAGGTGATCGCCGACCACGCGCGCGCGACCACGTTCCTGATCGCCGACGGCGTGACGCCGTCGAACGAGTGGCGTGGGTACGTGCTCCGGCGCATCATGCGCCGGGCCATGCGGCACGGCCGCCTGCTCGGGCTCACGGAGCCCTTCCTCTGGCGGACCGTGGACTGGGTGGTCGGGCTCATGCGTGACGCCTACCCGGAGCTCGCGACCGAGCGGCCGCGGGTCGAGCAGACGGTCAAGACCGAGGAGGAACGCTTCGCCGAGACCCTCGACACCGGCATGCGACTGATCGAGGAATACGACGAGGCGCAACGGCGTACGGCGAGTCCAGGCGTGACGAGCCTGAGTGGGAATTTCCTCTTCAAGCTGTACGACACCTACGGGTTTCCGAGGGACCTGGCCGAGGAAATCTTCAGGGACAAGGGGTGGCTCGTCACCGACGCGACCCAGGCCGCGTACGAGGCCGAGATGGAGGCGCAGCGCGAGCGTGCACGGGCGGGCGCGGCCTTCGGTCCTGGCGCGGACGCCGAGGCGGCGGCGATCTACGCACGCCTCGCCGCCGAACTCCCACGCGTCGAGTTCGTCGGCTACGACACGCTCGCGGCGCCCGCGCGCATCCTGGCGATCGTGGAGGCGGGCGGGGGCGGGCTCCGGCGCGTGCGCGAGGCGACGGCGGGTGCCGAGGTCGAGATGATCCTCGACCGCACGCCCGCGTACGCCGAATCGGGCGGCCAGATCGGCGACACCGGCACGATCGCCGGCCGCGCCGGACGCGGCCAGCTCCTCGACACGTACTATCGCGGCTCGAAGCTCATCGTCCACCGCGTGCGCGTCGTGCGGGGCGAATTTCATGAAAACGAGGACGTCGCGGTGAGCGTCGAGACGCCGCGGCGACAGAGGCTGCGCCAGCACCACACGGGCACGCACCTCCTGCACTCAGCGCTCCGCCGCGTCCTCGGCCCCCACGTGGCGCAGGCGGGCTCGCTGGTCGCCCCCGACCATCTGCGCTTCGACTTTTCGCACGGCGCCCAGGTGAAGGACCGCGAGATCGCCCAGATCGAGGAGCTGGTGAACGAGCAGGTCCAGGCCAACGTCGAGGTGGCCCGGATGGAGATGGACCTCGACGAGGCGCTCCGGATGGGCGCCCTGGCCCTGTTCGGCGAGAAGTACGGCGACCGTGTGCGCGTCGTCAAGATCGGCGACTTCTCGACGGAGCTGTGCGGGGGCACGCACCTGGAGCGGACGGGCGAGCTCGGCCTGGTGAAGGTCACGACCGAGGGCGCCGTCGCCTCCGGCGTCCGGCGCATCGAGGCCGTGGCGGGGAGCGCTGCGCTCGAGACCGTCGCGCGGAAGGAGGCGGCGCTCCGCGAGGCGGCGGAGATCCTCAAGATCGCGCCGCTCGAGGTGCCCAAGCGGCTCGCCAAGCTGCTCGAGGAGCAGCGGCTGCTCGAGAAGCAGCTGGCGGCGTTCGAGGTCAAGCTGGCGCGCTCCCGCGCGGAGGAGCTGGTCCGAGCGGCGCGGCAGGTCAACGGCGTCGCCGTGGTCACGGGGCGGATCGACGGCCTCGACGCCGACGGCCTCCGCGCGGTCGCCGACACGCTGCGCGACCGTCTCGGCTCCGGCGTCGTCTGCGTCGGGAGCGTCGTCGACGGCAAGGTGAACCTCGTCGCCGCAGTGACGACGGATCTCGTCAAGCGCGTCCAGGCGGGACGGCTCATGCAGGAGGTCGCCCGGGCCGTAGGCGGCCGGGGTGGCGGGCGGCCCGACCTGGCCCAGGGCGGCGGCCCCGACCCGAGCAGGCTGGACGACGCGCTCAAGCTCGTCCACGACCTGGTCGCCCGCGCTGGCTAAGTCAACGCCGGGGGGAGAACGGAGCTCGCGGGCGAAGGGCGGCCGGCGCGTCCCTCAAGGGTAGAATAGGAGCGATGAGCCCCTCCTTGGGCCGCATCCTGGTTGTGGATGACGAGGCCCCGGTGCGCGAAGTGCTGAGCGAGTACTTCACGTCACAGGGCTACACGGTGGACGAGGCGCCGAACGGCGACGAAGCGCTCGCCACGATCCGGCGCGACCGACCCGACCTGGTCCTGCTGGACATCCGCATGCCCGGTATTGACGGCGTCGAGGTGCTCCGGCGGATCCGCAAGCTCGACGGCACGCTGTCGGTCATCATGGTCACCGCGAACGAGGACGTCACCCTGGCGCGCGAGACGCTCAAGCTCGGCGCCTTCGACTACGTCGCGAAGCCCTTCGACTACGAGTACCTCGATCGAACAGTCTCCGCGGGGCTCGTGCAGTCGAGCGCGACGTCCGCGGCCGACGAGGCCGTGAAGGCGGACCCGTGGCGGCGTCTCGCGCACGCCATCTTCCGCGCGACGCGCGCCATGAACGCGACGGCGCGGGCATCCACGGGCACCCGCCTGGAGGCGGCGGCGCTCGCCGCCGCGCGGGAGGCCGCCGCCCGCCGGGCGTCCGTCGCGACCGAGCACCTCGAAGAGATCGAGCTGCTCCTGTCCATCGCCGCCGACCTGGGCGACCTGCCCGGAACGGACCGCACGCTCGTCGAGACCGCGCTTGAAGCGGCGCGTCGCGCGCTCCCTGCCGCGCCCTGACGGGCGGCGCCGGGCGGCCGCCCGGCCGGCGGTGGAGCCGCATCTGGCGATCCTCCTCACCGTCGCCGAGGCGGTGAGCCGCACCCTCGACGTGAACGACGTGCTGCGCACGGCCGTCGAGGCGTTGACGCGCGTCACGGGCCACGAGATCGCGAGCCTCCACCTCCTGTCGGAGGACGGGAAGATGCTCCACCTGCGGGGCGAGCGCGGAATGTCGCCGGCCCTGCGCGGGGTCAACCAGACGCTGCCGGTCGGCCAGGGCCTGATCGGCCGTGTCGCCTCCACCGGCCGGACGGTCCGGGTCGAGAAGAACTACGCGGACCCAGACCTGCTCCCGGCGGCGCGAGCCGCCGTCCAGCGCGAGCACATCCGGGGTTTCGTGTGCGTGCCGATCCACAGCCGCGGCAGGATCCTCGGCACGCTCTCGCTCGGCCGCAAGACCGTCGACCGCTTCGCGGCGAGCGAGATCACGCTCCTGGAGGCGACCGCCGACCAGATCGGCCTCGCGCTCGACAACGCCCGGCTCTACTCCGAGAAAGAGCGCCAGCTGGAGGAGCGCAAGCGCATCCAGGCACAGCTGGTCCGCTCCGAGAAGCTGTCCGCCGTGGGTGAGCTCGCCTCGGGAGTGGCGCACGAGATCAACAACCCGCTCACGACGATCCTCGGCCAGGCACACCTCATCCTCGCGCATCCCCAGGCGACGGAGCCAGTGCGCGAGCGGGCCCGCATCGTGACGGACGAGGCCGCGCGCGCCGCGCGCATCGTCCAGAACCTCTTGCTCTTCGCCCGGCAGTACCCGTCGGAGCGCCGGCCGTGCTCGCTCGCCGCCCAGGCGCGCCGGGTGCTCGAGCTGAAGAGCTACCAGCTCCAGCAGGACAACGTGAAGGTTGTGACCGAATTCGCCCCGAGCCCCTACGTGCTGGGTGACGAGAACGCGCTCCAGCAGGTGCTCCTGAACCTCGTGCAGAACGCGCACCAGGCGATGGTCCAGATCGCGGGGGCGCGTGTGCTCACGGTGCGCGTCTGGCCGGACGGCGCCAGCGTGTGCCTCGAGGTCCGCGACACCGGGCCGGGGATCCCGGAGGAAGCGATGCCGCGGATCTTCGACCCGTTCTTCACGACGAAGCCCCCGGGCGAGGGCAGCGGGCTCGGCCTCTCGGTCTCCTACGGCATCGTCGCGGAGCTCGGTGGCCGGCTCTGGGCCGAGAATTTTCCTGACGGCGGCGCATCGTTCCGCCTCGAGTTGCCAGCCGGAGACGAGGCGAGCTGATCCGGCGCCCCGTCGCGCTCCTGTCGCTCGCCCTCGCCCTGAGCTCCTGCGGCGGTGTCGGCGATCCCGTTCCGGGCGCGCCTGCGCATCACCGCGAGCGGGGGTTCGCCAACACCGGTCCCGCGTACGCGCTCGCGTCCGGCTGGGTACGGCTTCGCTTTTTCCTCTCGCGCATCTGGGAAACGACGGTCCATCCACGGACCGCGAACCTTCCCGTCGTCGCGAGTGACCTGAGCATGATCCGGTCCAATCCTGCCACCACCACGGTGACCTGGGTCGGCCACTCGACGCTCCTGATCCAGCTGGCCGGGGTCAACATCCTGACCGACCCGCAGTGGTCGGCGCGCGCGAGCCCCGTCGGCTTCGGCGGGCCGAGACGGGTCACTCCGCCCGGCCTCAAGTTCGAGGATCTACCGCCGATCGACATCGTGCTCATCTCGCACGACCACTACGACCACCTCGACGTCGCGACCGTCACGCGCCTGGCTCGGACCCACCGGCCGCGCTTCCTGGTCCCCCTCGGGCTCCGGGCGTGGTTCACGGAGCTCGGCATCACGGAGGTGGACGAGTTGGACTGGTGGCAGAGCCGAGCCGTCGCCGGGCTCACGCTGACCTGTGTGCCGGCCCAGCACTTCTCGGGCCGCACCCCGTGGGACAGGAACCGGCGGCTCTGGGGCGGCTGGACCGTCGCCGGCCGCGCCAAGCGGCTCTACTTCGCGGGCGACACGGCCTACTACCACGGGCTCAAGGAGATCGGGGCTCGGCTCGGCCCCTTCGACGTGGCCGCGATTCCCATCGGCGCGTACCTGCCGCCCGTGATCATGAAGGCGAGCCACACCACCCCCGAGGAGGCATTGCAGGTGCTGGCCGACGTCCGGGGTCGCCATCTCGTACCGATCCACTGGGGCACGTTCGATCTGGCCGAGGAGCCGATGGAGGAGCCGCCAGCACGCCTGCTGGCCGAGGCGCGACGGCTCGGGCTCGGCTCCGAGCGGGTCTGGCTGATGAAGCACGGCGAGACCCGACGCTGGTAGTCGGCCGGGGCCGGTAGCGTGGGGCCAGCGGGCGGTGGGGCAGTCTTCGTCGACCACGCTAGCCGCAACGCGTAAGCGGGCATCTGCCGACGCGGCGTCGGGTCAACCCCCAGAAGCAACGGGTCTCCGAAGACCGCCCCGCCGCCCGCTACCGCGCGCTACCCGCCCGGCCGGTCACCGCCGTGGACCCGCCATTCTCAGTACCAGATCGCTCGGCGCGAGCCGCTCGACCGCAGGCATCACATGGCTTGGAGGAGCAGCCCGCTCAAGTAGCGGGTCTCCGGGATCGTCAGGACGACCGGGTGGTCGCTCGCCTGGGTGAGCGGGGCGACCATCTGGAGCCGTGCCCCGGCGTCGGCCGCGGCGTCGCGGCAGAGCTCTTCGAAGCGCGCCTGAGACACGTGGTGCGAGCACGAGAATGTGAGGAGGCTCCCCCCGCGCTCGAGGAGCCGCATCGCGCGGAGGTTGATCTCCTTGTAGCCCCGCACCGCGGCCTCGAGCTGGGTCCGGCTCCGCGCGAATGGCGGCGGATCGAGGACGACGAGGCCGAAGCGCGCGCCCGCGCGCTCGAGGCGGCGCAGCTCGTCGAACGCGTTGGCGGCGACGATCTCGGCGCGCTCGGCGACGCCGTTGAGCTCCAGGTTCCGGCGGGCTCCCGCGAGCGCCTCGGGCGAGGACTCGATCAGGACGGCGCGCCGGGCCCCGCCGCGGAGCGCGTGGCACGCGAAGCCCCCCGTGTAGCAGAACGCGTCGAGGACGTCGCGGTCCGCGGCGAGCCCGGCGACCCGGCGGCGGTTCTCGCGCTGGTCGAGGTAGAGGCCCGTCTTGTGGCCCACGCCGAGCGCCAGCGTGAACCCGACCCCGGCTTCGTCCACCTCGACGGTCGCCGGCCCTGGGCGCCCGGCCCAGCCGTGGGCGGGCTCGAACCCCTCGAGCTTCGCCGGCCCGTCTTCGTCCTTATTGAAGACCGGTAGCTCACCCACCACGCGCCCGAGCGCCGCCTCGACCTCCCGCCGCCGCCGC